>Ga0310786_10001587_pt1 | contig 36575 bp, 32 predicted proteins | sample AusTroGonzalo_MG_FD_203881 | JGI IMG/M metagenome (GOLD analysis project Ga0310786, IMG submission 203881) | Bovine rumen microbial communities from tropical cattle in Woodstock, Queensland, Australia - Gonzalo_03 (v2) (version 2) | ecosystem: Host-associated > Mammals > Digestive system >... | reverse complement strand
GATAGATATGGTAAGGCTTGGCCATGGGGATGATGTCGGGCTGGTCGCTGACGAGGCCGATGAACCAATCGGGGAAGAGGGCATAGAGCACCGTGAAGGGCAAGGCGATTACAAGACCCCAGATGAACAGCAGCTTCACCGTCTGACGCAGTTGTTTGGCGTCGTGGGCACCTGTGAAACGTCCCACCAAAGCCTCGCCGGCATAGGCGAAGCCGTCGGTGAAGTAAGAGAAGATGTAGAAGAACTGCATCAGGATCATGTTCACCGCCAGCATGTCGTCGCCGAGTTTGGCCGACTGGTTGTTGAAGAAGGCGATACTCAGCACTAAGAGGATGCTTCGGATCATGAAGTCGCCGTTCACCTTGAAGAAACGCTTCAGCTTGTCGCGATCGAGCAGTAGTGTCCTTCGAATGGGGATGAGGTGATGGCGGAACTTGGCGAAGAGGAAGATGATGGTAGTCAGCAGGCCGCAATATTGCGCGATGACCGTGCCCAAGGCCACGCCTGTGACGCCCATGCCCAAGGCATTGACGAAGATGACACTCAGCACGATGTTCACCACGTTGGTCAGGATGGCGATGACCATGGGGATGGTGGTGTTTTGCATACCGATGTACCAGCCGTTGAAGGCATAGAGGCAGAGCACCGCAGGCGCCGCCCAAATCCGCACATGGAAATAGGTGGCGGTATAGGCCAGCACCTCCTCGCTGCCGTTGAGCAGTTTCATGCTGAGCCACTCCACCACATCTTGCAATGAGAGCACCAACACGGTGGCAATCAGTGCAATGCAGAGTGAACGATAGAGCGAATAGGCAATCTCGGCGCGGTCGTTGGCACCGTAGGCCTGTGCCGTGAATCCCGTCGTGCCCGCCCGCATGAAGCTGAAGATGGAGTACATCACGCTGAAGATGGTGCCGCCCAAGCCGATGGCCCCGATGTAGGCAAGGCTGTCCTGGTGTCCCATCAGCATCATGTCAACGAAGCCTAGCAACGGCACGGTGATGTTGCTGACGATGTTCGGGATCGCCAGTTTCAGTATCGAGCGGTTGAGGGAGTCTTTTCGCATGACGTCGTCGTATCGGCTTGCAAAAGTACGATATTCTGTCTATCTTTGCCGCATCAAACACAAGAACTTATGATATTCTATTTCAGTGGCTGCGGCAACAGCCGCCATGTAGCCGAGACCTTGGCCGCAGGCCTCAACGATACTTTAATCTTCATCCCCGAAGCGGCACGTGAAGGCCGTTATGAATACACTTTAGCTGAAAGCGAAAGTCTCGGCTTCGTGTTCCCCGTCTATTCTTGGGCACCGCCGAAACTGGTGATGGATTTTATTGAAAAGTTGAAGGCCCCTGAGCCTGTCGAAGGGCCGACCTACCTTTATTTTGCCTGCACCTGCGGCGACGAATGTGGCCTGACCGAAAAGATTTTCCGTAAGGCTGTGGAACAGAAGGGTTGGGATCTTAGCGCCTGCTTTAGCACGAAGATGCCGGAGACTTACATCGGCATGCCTGGCTTTAAGCTCGACACCGACGAGAACGCCCGCAAGAAGATTGAAGCCACTGATGCCACATTGGCTCACAACATCCCGCGGCTTCTCAACAAGGAGTATTTCACGGAGATGACCATTGGCAAATTTGCCTGGCTGAAGAGCCGTGTCATCAACAATAGCTTCAACAAATTCGCCACTGACGACTCGAAATACCTGTCGACCGAGGCCTGCATCCACTGCGGTAAGTGTGTGGAGGTGTGCCCGTTGAAGAATATCACCCTCGAAGAAGGTCGCCCGAAGTGGAATGGCCATTGCACGATGTGCATGGCATGTTATCACCACTGTCCGGTCAATGCCGTACAATATGGCAAGGCGACGGTGGGGAAGGGGCAATACTTTTTTAGTTGACAGTTATCAGTTGATAGTTGTTCAGTTGACAGTTAAAACATTATTGAGCATTAAATCATTCAATATCAAAATACAAACGCTATGAAAAACAAACACTTCTCTACAAAAACTCTATTTGCTATTGTGATAGCACTATTTTTCACCGTTCCTGCCTTTGCGCAATGTGTCATTACTATCACCGATGACACCCCTTTCATCGAGGATTTTGAAGGGGATAATGTCTTCGAGTGCTGGACTTCGGAAGACGTCAACGGCGGCCATTGGGGCACGCTGACAGGCACCGAGTCGACCGTCGCTGCCTATTCCTTCACCTCGGGCAGTGTGAATTCATCGGCACGTCTGGTTTCCCCCATTTTGGACATGTCGTCGGTGCAAGCCGCCACCTTTAGCTTCGGCTATGCCATCATGGGTCTTTATGCTGCCGACGAGCTTGTGGCTTGTTACCGTTCTTCCGAGGCGGATGAATGGCATACGTTGGGCAATTACAGCGTGAACGACTGGGATAACTTCTACGAAGTGACGTACGACCTGCCCGACCTGTCCTCTACCTACCAGATTTCGTTTTTGGGCATCGGCAACGCCGGTTTTTACATCTTCGTTGACAATGTCGAGGTCGCCTCGGTGATGAGTTGTGCCCGTCCCATCAGCATTCAAGCCAGCGAAATTACGCCGACATCCGCTATGCTCAGCTGGGCTACCGTTGGCAACGAGGAGAGCTGGACTATCGCCTTGAACGACACAGAGATTACCGTCGACCAACAGCCCTATCTGATGGAAGGTTTAAGACCCAATACGCAATACTCTTTTACTGTCAGAGCCAACTGTGGCGAGGGTGTGGTGTCCGATTGGGCCACCCCGATTACCTTCACCACACTTTGTGGCGTGGTTGTCGTGACGGATGACGCGCCCTATCTGGATGACTTTGAGGCTTCGGATGATTTCGTGTGCTGGCAAACCGAAATTGGCGCAGGCATCGACGACTGGGTCGTGGATCCCGGCTATCTCTTCCCCAACAACACCGCCTTTTTCATCTGGCTGGGTGGCGATGCTCTGCTCATTTCCACGCCTTTGGATATCACCGCTGTCACCCATCCCACGCTTGCCTTCAAGCACAAGCAGCTGCAAAGCGAGTATGGCGTGGATGAACTGTCGGTGTGGTATCGCACCACGGAGACTGAGAACTGGCAAGAACTGGAGAGTTACCCCAACGCCACCAACCAATGGGAGCAAGTCGTGATGGAGCTCCCCAACCCGTCGGACACCTATCAAATCGCCTTCATGGGCGTGGGCAACAACGGTGAAGGCATCTATGTCGACGACGTGGAAGTGGGTGACTCTGGTGCAGTTGGCGTTGTGGAGCAGTCGCTCGTGACCGCTTCCGTGAGCCCCAATCCCACCACGGGCAACGTCAAGGTGGAGACCAATGCCGCTGAGGGTGAAGTCGTGGTCTATGATTTGTTTGGCCGACAAGTGCTGTCCACTGCCTTGCATGAAGGCCATGCCGACCTTGACCTCAGCACTTTGGCCAAGGGTGTCTATGTGGCTCGCATCGCCAGCCAGGAGGGCATGACGACCGTTAAATTAGTGAAAGAGTAAAAGCCTTACGAGTACAGGAACCTCCTGATGCTGCGCTTGGGCGTCTTTTCGAATTCCTTGTCGACGAGGACGATGCTCGACACCTTGGAGTAAGCCGGCAGCATGGCGTTGAGCGTGGCGAGGTTCTCGTTCATCAGTTCCTCCATGCTCTTGTCTTGGAGGTCGTATTTCTCATCGGGATAGACCAAGGCGACGATTTTGCCTTGACGTCCCACCACGAGACTCTCGACGACACCCGGTAGATTATTCACCTTGTCTTCGATCTCTTCTGGGTAGATGTTCTGGCCGTTGGAACTCAGGATCATGGCCTTCGACCTACCTTTGATGAACAGCAAACCTTTCTTGTTCAAGGTGCCGAGGTCGCCGGTATGCAGCCAACCCTCTTTGTCGATGGCGCTGCGGGTGGCCTCTTCGTTCTTGTAATAGCCCATCATCACGTGTTCGCCCCTGAACAGGATCTCGCCGACCTCATGCTCTGGGTCGGGTGAGTCAATCTTCAGCTCGTTGCGGGTGACACAGGAGCCGCAGCACCCAAGCGTCTCGTTGTACCAGTGTTCATAGCAGATGAGCGGTCCGGCCTCGGTCATGCCGTAGCCCACCACGAAGGGGAACTTGATGCGACGGAACACCTTCTCCACCTCCGCATTGATGGCGGCACCACCGGTGATGAGCCAGATGAGGTTGCCACCGAAGGCTTCCATCAGCTGTTTGTATATGGTCTTCTCCACAATCTTGCAAAGCAGCGGTGTGTGCCACAAGAACTTCACCATAGGCTTGTTGAGGGCTGGGAAAATCTTCGCTTTGAAGATCTTCTCCAGCACCAGCGGCACGGTAAGGATCATATAGGGCTTCGTCTCTTTGTAGGCCTTCAACAGCACGGTCGGCGAGGGGGTCTTGCTCAGGAAGTAGACATGGCAGCCGCCCGCGATCTGATAGAGGAACTCGATGGTCATGCCGAACATGTGGGAGAGGGGCAGCATGCACACCTCGGTCCAACCGGCGTGGTTGGGGATGGTCTCCTGGCTGTATTGCACGTTGGCCGAGATGGCGCGATACGACAGCATGACGCCCTTTGGGGCGCTGGTGGTGCCCGAGGTGTAGTTGATAATCATCAGCTCATCGAGGTTGTCGGTAGGCAGGTTGACGTCTTCTTTAGCGAAACCATTGGGGTGTCTTTCGTTGAACAACTTTTCAGCGTCTTCTTTCACCGTTGAGAGACGCTCGTCCTGAGTATAAAGGACTTTGAATTGCTCCGTGCCGATGGCGATTTGTATGTTAGGCATCTTCTCTGGATGGAGACGTTTCCAGACGGCGGGACCGACGAAGATGGCCTTGGCGTCGGAGTGTGTGACGAGGTTCTCGATGTCGCTCTCGACGAAGGCGTCCATGATGGAAACCACCACGCCACGGTTGGCGGCGATGGCGAGGAAGGCGATGGCCCAGTTGGCGCAGTTTTTCGAGCAGATGGCAATCTTGTCGCCTGCCTTCAATCCCGCCACTTCAAGCATGGCCTGCACCTGCATCATCTTGGCGCCCATCTCACCGTAGGTGTAGCTGGTGACATCGTCGTAGTCGGTTAAAGCAGGCTCGTCCCAGTTCTTGGGAAGGTTCTCGTTGAAGTATTCAAAGAAGTGTTTTGTAGGAGCTATAGGTTTCGTTGATTTCATAGTGTTCAAAGATTGATGATTTGAGGGCGCAAAGATAGGAAATGTTTTGTTTTGTTTAGAAAAGTCTTGTGTTTTGCGGGACGATATACTACCTTTGCCTCCCAAAAGCATAAGACAATGAAGCACATACAACTCTTTGCAGTCCTCTTTCTGCTACCCCTCTTCCTGAGCGCCCAAACCGCCAATGACTACACCCAATACGTGAACCCTTTCATCGGCACGCAGACCGACGAGACAGGAGCCCTCAGCGGCAGCACCTTCCCCGGCGCCACGATGCCGCAGGGCATGGTGCAGCTGAGTCCCGAGACCGAGCTGATGGTCACCTGGGACCCCTGTTCGGGCTACGACTACAACAAAGACGTCATCTACGGCTTCACCCACACCCACCTCAGCGGCACGGGCTGCACCGACCTCATCGACGTGAGCCTTATGCCCTTGAGCCGTGCCGTGACGCCCGAACAGCTGGCGGCCGCCGACTTCGGCCAGCACTATAGCCACGATAAGGAGTCGGCACGACCGGGATATTATCAGGTGCTACTGCAAGAGAGCAATTTGAACGTGGAGCTTTCTGCCACCACGCGCACGGGCATCCATCGTTATACCTTCCCCGAAGGGCAGCCCCAGACCATCGTCCTCGACCTCGACCGTGGCACTTTCCGTGGTGAGGCCTACTATTCGAAACGCCGCGCCTATGATGTCATTCAGGCTCAAATTCGTATTGTCGATGACCACACCATAGAAGGTTATCGTGTCATCACGGGATGGGCCAAGATGCGTAAGGTGTACTTCCACGCCGAGTTCTCTAAGCCTATCGTCAGCCATATCCTGATGAACGGCAACCTCAACGTGGGCAACAGCGATGTGGTCAACGGCCGCACGCTGCGTGCTGCCTTGAGCTTCGACCCCAATGACAGCCGCGAACTGATGGTGAAAGTCGCCATCTCGCCCATCGACAACATAGGCGCAAAAACCAACATGTACGCCGAGGCCAAAAACTGGGATTTTGATGGTTATGTGAAGGCCGCCCACGACACCTGGCAAAAGGAGCTTAGCCGCATCGACATTGAGGGCAGCGACGAACAGAAGACCATCTTCTACACAGGCCTCTACCATGTGCTGATGCAGCCCAACACTATGAGCGACGTCGACGGCCGTTATATGAACACCAACTTCGAAATCAAGCAGATGCCTCCGGGACAAGTGTATCACAGCACCTTCAGCCTGTGGGACACCTTCCGTGCCGCCCATCCGCTCTATACGCTCATCGCACCCGACATCGCCGCGCAGTTTGTCCGCGACATGGTGGCGCACTGCCAGACCTATGGTTATCTGCCCATCTGGGACCTCTGGGGACAGGACAACTACTGCATGATTGGCAACCACGCCATCCCCGTTCTCGCCGATGCCATCCTTGCAGGATTACCTGGCCTTGACGTAGAGGAGACCTATCGCGCCATGGTCAAGAGCAGCACACGGAGCCACTACAACTCACCTTTCGAGGTGTGGGAAAAATACGGCTACATGCCACAGACCCTGCAGGAAGAGAGCGTCAGTATCACCATGGAGCAGGCTTTCGACGACGCCTGCGTGGCCTTGGTGGCCAAGACACTGGGCAAGACCGAAGACTACGAGCGTTTCTATCGCCGCAGCATGTTCTACAAGAACCTCTTCGACCCGGAGACGGGTTTCTTCCGTCCCAAGGACGAAAAGGGTAACTGGATAGACGGCTTCGACCCGCTGTCGTACGAACAGCCCTGTTTCGTGGAAGGCAACGCCTGGCAGTACATGTGGTTCGTGCCGCAGGACCCGCAGGGCCTCATCGACCTCTTCGGCGGCAAGAAAGGCTTCCTGAAGAAACTCGATGAGAACTTCAGTTTGACTGCCACCAGTGGCGAAGTCAACGGCAACGCGAGTGGCTTCATCGGGCAGTATGCCCACGGCAACGAACCCAGCCATCACACCGTGTACCTTTACAACTTCGCAGGCAAGCCCGAGCGCACGCAGGAGCTGGTGGAGCAGGTGAGGAGCGAGTTCTACCGTGCCACGCCTTGCGGCTATGCCGGCAACGACGACTGTGGTCAGATGTCGGCATGGTACATCTTCTCCGCCTTGGGATTCTATCCCTTCCATGCCGGCTCGGCCGAGTATGTCATCGGCACGCCGCTATTCACCAAGGCGACCTTGCATCTTGCAGGCGGCAAGGACTTCGTCATCACCGCGCCCAACAAGACGGCAGAGCGCATCCACGTGAAAAGCGTGAAGCTGAACGGCAAGGAGATAAAGGACTACAAACTCACCCACCAGCAGATTATGGAAGGCGGGATGTTGGAATTCAGGATGAAGTAAGCATTTGTTCCAAACGCCTTTTTGCTAGATTGTTGCCATTTTTGGCCGCTTCCTTGTACCAATGGAGTGCAAGTTCAGTGTCTTTATATGTGCCAATGCCTTTCTCGAAATACATGCCGACACGGCACATGGCTTCGGGTAACCCTTTCTTAGCCAACGCTAAACATAACTCAAACGCTTTACTCAAGTCTTGTTCGCACCCCTTGGGGAAGTCGTAGCACAGCACCAACTCATAAGTGGCTTGGATATGGCCTTGTTGAGCCGCTTGCTGATAGCACTCAAACGACTTGTCGTATTTTTTAAGGTTGTCATATATTTTTCCTGCTTCAAATAATTTATCGGGAACACCGCTTTTTTTCAGACGTCGAGCTTTCTGTTTCAGTTCGATTCTGTCAAGAATAGGGGTGGGGGTGCGAAGGAAAGCACGTTCAGGGGTATGTCTTGGACGCTCAGGAAGAGCTTGGGATTTGAAGCGCGAAGTGAAGAATCTTCTGTTAAACATGGGGATAATGATTGAACAAATTATAGGCTATAATTCGATGCATCTTCAGCGGCCATCGGAACCTGCGTTTCTTCTTGGAGGTCGTAGGTCACTGGCTTGGGCTGATGCAACGCCAAGAAATGCTCGTTGAGAAGCAGCTCCACCCGTAGCATCGTCTCCTCAATGCGATTGGGCGTCAGCTGACACTCCCACACCACGATGACCTGCCAGCCGTTGTCGTGCAGTACCTGGTAATTCCTTTGGTCACGCTCCTGATTTCTCTTGATCTTATTCACCCAAAACTCCCGATTCGTCTGCGGAATCTTGCAGCATGATGAATTGGTGATGTCTTGTAGAGACGCGATTAATCGCGTCTCTACATCGTGTCCATGCCAAAAACACCCGTTCACAAAGATAGCCGTCCGATATCGTCGCATAACAATATCCGGCTTACCTGGCACGCTCTTCACGTTGAGGCGGTAGCGATAGCCATGCCGCCACAGCCAATGCCGTACCTTCAGCTCGGGCTTGGTGGCCTTGCCGTGGATGCGCGACATACAGTAGTGCCGCTGTGCGGGAGTCATCTTGTCGGTCATGACGTTACCAGATAAAAGGCAAAACCTTGTATTTCACCCGTTGTTTGTATTCGCTGTAGCCTTCCAGCCCCTCTTCCAGCACGGCTTCCTCGTTGCGGATGCGTTTTGCGATGAGTGGGATATAGAGCAGCATGATGCCGAAGGAAATGGGCGAGGCCAGCACCAAGGGCATCATCAGGAAGAGGATGGTGGTGGCCATATACATCGGGTGACGCACGATGCCATAGAGTCCTGTGTCGATGACTTTTTGGTTTTCTTGCACCTCGATGGTTCGTGCGAGATAGGTGTTCTCGCGTAGCACCTCGGCATAGAGGAGATAGCATATAATGAAGAGCGCTGCGGCCACCCACACGGCCCAATTGGGCAGCAAGCACCATTGGAAACGCCAATTCAGACCCGCAACAACAAAAGCGGCAATAAACAGCACGCCACTCAGCGCCACGACGGTCTTCTGTTCCTTCTCCTGTTCCTTGGCGTTCAGCCGTTTGCGCAGCAGTTCCGGGTTCTTGACCATCATGACGAGGCCTGCAATGAACATCGGCACAAAAAGCACGCCCATCAGCAGCCAGCCTTGCCAATAATGGAACGAGCCTGCGGGCAGGAAGATGAGCAGACCTAGGATAACGACGCCTAGGAGGAATTTGGTTAGGGATTGGATTATTAGTTTCGTATTCATGACCACAAAGATACGGCTTTTCTCATTTGTCCGATGGAATTCGAAATTTTCTAATTGGTGCGGACAATTGCAACTTGACAAGAATTTGCCAATCTCAATCACTTGTTCTTGTTGAGAATAATCAACGCGGCGATGATGCCCGGCACCCAGCCGACAAGGGTGAGCAGAAACACGATGAGCATCGAGCCGCAGCCGCGGTCGATCACCGCTAAGGGCGGAAAGATAATGGATAGGATGACTTGGAGGCAGGACATAAACGTTTGTTTTTTAGTATTGCTGCTTGTTTAAAACGATATTATAACGGAGATTATTAAATTTTTCATCAAATAGTTTTTCTAAATCGTATGTTTTGGTCGGAAATAATTCTTTATGAATAGCAACTTTTGTTTTTTCTATCCATTCTTGAGTTACTGGTTCTCCTTTTGTTGTTTTTTCTTTAATTTGCTTTTCAAGAATTTTGTTTATGCTTTGAGTAATATTACCACTTGTTATCACTAGTAAAGCATTGATTAGTTTTTCTTTTGATTGTGCCTCGTATGTTTCCGTAAAAACACATTCATCATAGTCTGAGAGTTTCACAAATGACCCATCCACACAAAAACCATCGAATCGGTGTATTTTTACCGAAAACAAATCTGAACCAAAACTTCCATCTACTGAAAACCTATCTTCTTCTGTAATATTTTCAATTGTCGTGTTCTTGTAATAAAGATTCAAAATAAATAAAGCTGCGAGTCCGTGAAGAAAGTTTTTGATATTGCCTTTATGAAGTTCCTTTGTCCTGTTATGTTTAACAGCTTGATATGCTTTGTTCCAATCCGAGGAACTGGAACCTCGTTTCATAGCTTTATGTAAAGGCTTAAGCTCCTTGTTTTCCTGTATATCAAAATAGATATTTGGCGAGACCACATAAACAATTTTGTTATCTAATTTCCATAACTTATTAAGATGATTAATACAAATAGTGTCATAATACAACTCATTTTCTGGAAGTTTTTTTCCTAGATTTTCATAATATAACTCTTTTGATAAAGCTTCTATTTCGACAACCGTTCTAATCAAGAGATCTGCGATTTTCATTGAATACACGGATTGTTGATCATCATCAATATAGATTGTTTCTGACAACGCAAGAAATTCCTTTTCCAGATTTTTATATACTTGCCAATATAGCTGAGTCATTCGATTCTATATTATTAAATGGGTTACAAATTCGTATTAGATTCAACAAGTTGTTGCCACACTTGTTTGCGTGTACGACTATTCTGATAGGTGACCGAATGTTGTTTGTCAACAAAGATAGCAGAAAGATGAAGCTCGGTTTGGAGGGAAGCATCAATTTTGTACACGAACCAACAAGCATCTTCTGAAAGCGAAAAAACATTGCGAACTTCGTTCAAAAAATCTTCATTTGTACAAACAAAACCGTCTTTTTGTCGGAAAGATGTCTTAGGGTTGTATTTCAGATGTCTGCGACCTGAATGCGAAAAGGAATCTTCCTTGTAAATGATCATAGTAAGCGGCTTGTTTATTTTCTTACCATTAATGAAGACATTACGAAACACCGAAGCAAGTTGTATATTGGCGTCCTCTTGCCCAGATACAATACTGCCCCCTCGCCCAATAGGAAGATAGACCTGTTTAAGAGGTACAGAATTATATACCATACCTGCTAATAGTTCCTTGTACCCTTCATGTGTGAAAGTGTAGTCGGGCTTTTGTTGACCAAGGGCTGTTCCCCACGGCGGTGTTCCAGTGCCTTCTATAAGGTTGAAACCAAATGCGAAAGAAGCTAAATCTATTGTCATAGTTGTGAAAATATGTGGTTTAACAATAAGCCTACTAAATTTACATCCCATCCATTACCTGCTCGGGCTGAGATTTGTCTATAATTCAAATCATTTGGGAAAGTGATTTCTCCATCTTGAAATCCCATTAAACGAAATTGTTCTGTGATAGATAGTTTGCGAACTCGCAATTTGCCATCTGCTCCTATGGGCTCAACAATTCGAGTGATATTATGACTTGGTTCTGTTATCGTATTACATAAACCATCTGTTTTGATTTTGTGATTGTAAATGTCTAAACACAGAGGCTCTTCAACCATGAAACTTTTTAGACCGTGTTTACCGTGTACCACTTGGAGATGTTCCACTTGTTTTTCTGTTAAATACACATCTTCAGGAGGGTTCGCGTCTAAAAACTCTTTTAGCCGCGGTCTTTCTCCTTCTGGTTTTGGTGGTACCAAAGTAAATTCTATCGGTAGTTCATTTCTACTGGCAAAAATCCAGAGTCTTTCTCTGTTTTGGGGAATTCCATAATCTTTCGAATTGAGCACCTCCATGCGTATATGATAATCTTTTAGCCCTTCTTTTAGTGCTTCTCTAGTTGGTTTAAACCTATCTGCCAGAAAACCTTTAACGTTCTCTAATAAGATGTAATTGGGCTTTTTGATTTGACAAATACGAATTATTTCGTGGATTAATGTGCCGCGTCCTCGTTCGTCTTTTTCCCCCTGCATTAATCCTGCAGAAGAAAAAGGTTGACATGGAAATCCACCGGTAAAGAAATCAAAGTCAGGTATAGCTTTTTTGTTTTTTTCTAAATCTTCTCTGATACTAATAATATCTCCATAGTTCTTGATATTAGGGAAGTTGTGGTGGAGTATTCTATTGGCACTAGGCTCTATTTCGGAAAAGCCTACAACTTTGTATTTAATTCCCGACCGTATTAGGCCATAGGAAGCGCCTCCATACCCCGCAAAAGCTTCAAAGACTCTGATTGCTTTTTTCCTTTTACTTTGCTTGTTCATAACCTGTTGTTTTAATAAATAAACTCAGGGTTAAATCCAGCATCTTGGGCTAAGCGGAGTGAGCGTTCACAGTCTTCTGCAAGCTTTGCTTTGATATCTTTATTTCGTTCAATCGAAGCAGCAAGGTGGTCGACTTTTTTCTTCTCCATTATTGACATTCGTGTACGGCCTTCCTTTTTACTCCATGCAGAAAGATTTCTCCAGAATTCTGCACCGCGGGAAATCACCTTTTCAATGGCTTGTTTTTGTTCTTCTGTTATAATTTCGTTTTCAGATTCATCAAGAAGAACTGATTCAGGAATGGTAATATTTAATGTCTTGTTTTGGATAGTATTCCAAAAGTCTATTTTTTTTGATTCTGTTTGTGGGTTTTTCCCGCTATCACTTCCGATTAATCTCAGTTGATCAGAAATGGCACGAATACACTCTTTAATGGTAGGAATAAGGTCATCTTGAACATTTTGATTTTCCCAAATATAATGTAAATCTATTTTGTTCTGTGAACGTAAAGAGAGTAACGCTAAAGTATAATTGGCGATGATGCTCGCGTGGCCTTTGTTTCCTTCCATTTTGAGTAAAGAATCAACGCGTTTATATATTATAAACTTTGCCACAATGTTTTGAAAATATGTGCTATCGACAAGTGGCGTCTCATCTTTGATAATTTTCCAGAATTTATCAAAACAGACCTCTCCGCCTTTACAAGCTTCAAATGGTTTGTCTTTCCATGCCATTTCAAGTTTTGCCACATCTGTTTTGTTGAATCTTTGCGACTGAGGCCTTTCCTCTTCAAATTTTTTGACTTTAAGAGTTCCAGGGCCTCCTGCCATTCCTTTGTCAGTAAGAAATTGTCCCCGTAAACGTTCAAAGTACCATAGAGTTGGATGCGTAGATGAAGTCCATTGTATTCTTGATTGCTTTTCAAGGTCAAGCATGTAAGGAGCATTGGCGGAAAGGTCCGAGTCTTTGATTTTAGTTTGCGAGTTGGCAAATTTTGCGATATTTCCGACAAGAGGCGAAGTGTCATTTTCTTTAACTTCTGAGACTTTTACTGCAACAAATGCTTTTGAGAGGTTTTGTGCAGTTTGTTTCTGTCGGTATGCATTATAAATAGTTGATGTTGTTTGTCCACCATTTACGATATGCCAATTGCGAATAGATGCAATATACTTTCTCCCGTTTTCGTCTGTTTTAACCTCGACATTTGCGGCAGTGGACGAAATCCCATTGTTGTATGAGAAAAAGAGCTCTGGGGTTTCAACGATGGTTTTGGCCATTTCGTTATTGACTTTAATTTTACCACCAAGGAAGTTCCTAACATTCTTGTCAATGAGGCGGACTTTGTATTTGTGGTAGATTTTTGCCAGAGTAATAGCTGGCATTATTGTGAGGAATGAACGAATGTTGTTAACGTCGTCATAAGTTTCAATGCATTCCAGGTTGGTTTGATATTCATCTTGGAAAGAAATAAGTATTTCGTTGTTGTTTTGACGGAGTTGTTCGGCTTTTAATACTTCCCCCATATCCCAAAAATGAAATTCCATTGGAATTTTATTGTTGTCCGTCTTGTGTTGGAATTCGCCATCTGGCAATTCAAGATCATCAGAAGCAAAACCGTTTGAAAGAACAAATAATCGAATAAGCTCTATGTGCTTTTGTTTGTATTCTTCTTTCATCATATCAAGTACTTCCGCAACGTCAGGGTCTTTGTCTCTGTATGTTTTCTTTGCCTCTGATCCGTCTATTGCAACATGCAAAAGCATCGCAAGATCATTAGCCATTCGTTGAGCAGTACTAATTGGAAGGGTGGGGCTTTGGCCTTCATAATAGATGGTGCCAAATAAATCAAGAATTCCAGTGGTTTCAGAATAATCAAATGCGTTTAGACGATAGCGTCCTGTGAATTTTTCACTTATTGGATCACTTTGGCATTCGCAAATTTCAGGAGACAAAGCCTCTCCATTATCTACAACATATTCGATAATGGCTTTGGTTAACTCGGTTTCGATTTTTGTACCGTTATTGTTAGCTGCTTCATTAATCATCTCCATAAAATCGGAGAGAAATTGTTTTTCTTGCTGTGTCATATTGTTGATTGTTTAATTGTTATCCTTTTTAGTAGTTTTCAATTAGTTCGCATAGTTCGTGGAGTGACATTTGCAATGCTTCAGCAATTTTAGCTAAAGTGTAGACGGAGGGCGTTACCTTCCCTCGTTCTATTGAACCATAATAGCGAGTTGAGATGCCAGCTTGAAATGCAACATCTTCTTGTGTAGCCTTGATTCCATCTTCGGACATTGAATTGCGTTTGTCGAGCAAAGCGCCTCCAATAGCTTTTCTATACTGTAATTCTGTTTTCATTTCGTTGTCTGAATTTGATTTTGCAAAGGAACACTTATTGCTTCATGTATAAAAGGAACTATAATTCCTAATAAAATTAAATAATTGAATAACAAATAAATACAATTTAAAATTTGGGAACTATAATTCCTAATAGGAATAATAATGTGGTTTATTTTGAGAGTGTTTGTAAAGTCAAAGCAACTTTTTAATGTAATTCACAGGCATTATTTATCCCATTTTTTTTCCGCAGCCCCTCACCCCCAATCTCCATTCAGCTGAAGGCGAACCATTTCATGCTCAAGTCATTCAGCGAGGTCCCGATAGGTTAGGTGGTGTTGTCGAGGTAGAGGAAGCGGTCGTGGGCATTTCAGAAAAACCGTCGATTTTCGTTGTTCTGTGTTTGGTTTTCAAAAAGTTTTGTATTTTTGCAGTGTCTTTATCCATGTGCAGGTGCGGATGATAACCGGGATTTTGTCTCGGGTGTCCCTATCAACAATGGTTGAGGTTGTCGGGTCGGCCGGCTATATTCCACATCTGTCCGCCATCGTTACAGGTCTGCAATACGAGAACCTGCCAACGCGGTACAGGACATTGGGGGTGCAGATAACCCATACTGGCATCGGGCGGTTGCCAGCTCTGAAGACAGGCTTACGGGGAGTCCTTCATGGGCTTCCCGCTTTCTTTACTCCAAAGCAGCTTTTTGTCGCTCACTTTTCGCCGTGGTTCAGCTGTACGCACCTCCCATAGGTGTAGTCTACTATTTAGCGTTAGTTCGATAATAACAGTGTCATTCGAGCGACCTTGGTTCCGTTTTACAATTAGGACAGCGTTGCGCTTTGCCTCCCTAATTTCCGAAAATTGCTCCAGTACAATTTTAATGTAGTCGAACGCATTAAGGCCGAGTGGTTGAAGTTGGCTTTTGTGTTCGTTTCCAATATGGACAAGGTGGTTTTCGTCTACCACGATGTCGGCAGCCTTGATGTGTGCTTCTCGTGCGACAGTCATGCTTATGCGACCTACTTTGATAAATCCATGTGGTATTTTCGGTTGTTTTCCAGTTGCTTTCGGCTTGTTTTGGTCCTGTTTTCGCTTGGCCATAATCATATTAATTTGAATTATGCCGCAAAGATGCAAACCTTGTCAAGACTAAGCCGTTGATTAAACGTTTGTAGTCGACTGTAGTCGTTTGTTGTCGTTTGCTGTCGGGTAAGTGTTTGGAAAAGAAACAGATGTGTTTTGAAACAAATCTTATATAAATCGGTCATTAATGGATCGCTTCGTTCCTCGCGATGACGTGCAAGCACGTCTGTATAGCCCACCGAGTGCGGGAACGCCAACGCTTGACTGGGTTGGGCGGGGAGGTGAGGCCGACATGGCGGGGAAGCGCCCGCCTTGTGCGTTGGGACCGATGATGTCGGCCTTGAACTTTTGGTCCTTTTGTTTCAAGACAAAAGGACATGAAAACCGCAGCCATAGATGCCCGCCACCGCGCCTGCCCTCGCAGGCATGACATGGCTGCTGTTACGGCCAAAACCGCCCCGTGCGGCGGCAATACGCCTCATACTCCTCTCCGAAATCCTTCCGAAGCCGCTTCTCCTCACTGCGCACCTGCAGCAGCATAATGACAACGAACGCCACAAACACCAGCAATGCCTGCCAAGTCCAAAGCCCGACGCAGACGCCGGCGTAATAGACGAAACTCCCCGTCAGCATGGGGTTGCGGCTCAGACGGTAGGGGCCTTCCGTCATCAGATGTTTCGTTCGGGGCGCCACCTCGTGCCCGAAGGCATCCATAGGGTTGCCGTCGCCCTTGTGCCGCATGTAGACGATGCTCCACACGCTCAGCGACAGCCCCGCCATAGCGAGCACGATGGCCACCACCATCCTCCAGACAGGGACGGCACAAAGGTCAGGCCGTCCCGAGGCCAGCCACATCAACGTCGGGATGAGGAGCACGAACATCAAGCCGCCGAGGGCGTAGCCGAGGATTTCTCTTACTTTTTTCATGTTTGATATTTTTATCGACCATTTTCATTTGTCAAAGTGCAGCCATAGATGCCCGCCACCGCACCTATCTGCGTTGGCATGACATGGCTGCTGACGGGCTTCGTGAACGGGAATGCCAACGCTCAACTGGGTTGGGCGCGCGGGCCACGGCCGACATGGCGGAGGGGCGTCCGCATAGTGCGGCAGGCCGTTGATGTCGGCCTTGATTCTTTCGTCCTTTGACTTGCGTCGAATCTTCGATTTCTTATCAAGAAGAAAGGACAGAAGAGAGTCTCTTATAATCCTCCAACAAATTCCAAAGCCCATCCTCGCTGAGCACACCACGCTTCAAGTCCTTGGGCAGCTTGCCCGCCTCGTCGGCTTCGAAGTCCTTGCGCCAGTCCTTGTCGTAATATGCCTCCAGCTCTGCGATGTCGCCTTCCAACTCGGCAAAGTCCTCAAGGGCGGCCTCCAGCCTCTTGACCACCTCCTCGCTCTTGTCGAAGAGGGCCTCCATCTTGGTGATGCGTTCGATGCGTGTCATAATCAGCAGTTTTTGTTGGGGCAAAAATAGCGTTTTTTGCGAAAAATCCACTTCAAGTGTTCCACATTCAAATTAATTCCGTACTTTTGCAGCCCGATTTTTAGGCAGATGGAAAAGAAGAATGAATTTCTGATTCCGGTCAGCGGCCTCGCCTTGGGGCAACATGCCTACCAGTTTGAGATCAACGACGATTTCTTCGCTGGTATGGATTACTCTGAGGTTCAACAAGGTAAGGTGTCGGTCAAGCTCGACATCGACCGTCAGGAGACCATGCTGACCCTGCACTTCGACCTCCAAGGGAGTGTGCGCGTGCCTTGCGACCGTTGCGCCGACGAGTTCGACCAGCCCATCGAGAGCCAGCAGGACTTCTTCCTCAAGTTGGGAACGGAAAATGCCCAAGAGTCGGACGACGTGGCTGTCGTTTCGCCCGAACTGAACGAATACGACATCATGCCGTTGGTGTATGAGTACATCATCCTCGCCATCCCGATGCACCGCGTGCATCCCGAAGGCCAGTGCAACCCCGCCGTGATAGAGATGCTCAACCACGAGGAAGCACCCGCCGAGGAAGAAGAAACCGACACCATCGACCCGCGCTGGGCCGCTTTGAAAGACATTAAATTGAACGATAAATAAACAGATAGTTAACTAGTTAAAATAACAAGAAAATGGCACATCCTAAAAGAAGACAGTCTCATACCAGAGGCGCGAAGAGAAGAACACATTACAAGGCAGAAACTCCTAACGTGACCATCGATCCCACCACCGGCACCATGCATGTGATGCACCGTGCTTACTACGTGGACGGCGACCTGTACTACAGAGGTCAGCTGGTCATGGCCGCCAAGCAGTGATTGCTGGCGCGTGATCGCGGCATCCGTTGGCTACGATAGGGTGAATTGTATCCCGAAAAGCGCTTTTTGGGAGTAAAAAAATTCAAAAAAATTGCCAAAATTGTGCCGTGAATGAAAATAATGCTTATCTTTGCATCAGTTTTCGATGCGAGAGCATTGAGAAAAAATAACGTCGGATTTTTTTCATAATCTTTATATTGTTTTTCCCCTCCTTTTTCCCCATCAGGAGGGGTTTTTTGTTTGTATTACTCAGGTGCCTGCCAGAAATAGTCGGCGTCGTGCGTGAACACCATCCGCTCGGAGGATTCTTCTTTGTCATCCGAGGGCACCAGTTGGACATAGCTTGATCCCGTATCCCTGTAACGGCTCTCCGGATTGAAGCGGTTCTCGGTGACGCACTCGATGTAATACAGGTTCTTGGCCATGTAGTTTTCCAGATAGTGTTCTTTGGTTTGCTGGCTCTCGTGGTTCCAGTTGGCGTCCTCGTTGAGCACCAACATTCGGCCGTCGATGAGGCGTTCGCGCACCTCGGCGATGCCCAACAAAGTGCCGTTCTCGTCCGTCACGAATGCATAGAAGGTCGGGTCGACCCAAATCCATTTTTTCAGTTGGCTCGACCAAACCGCATTAATCACGTGGCAGTCCTGGTCGTTGGGGTCTTTAGGCATGCAGGTCACATAGCGCGAGGGGATGCCCATGGACAAGTACATCTCATTCAAGGCGATGGACAGATGTCTGCAATTCACGCCCTTGCCTGTTGACTTATAGTAATTATAGATGTCAATGGCATCAAACTCGCAAAGCGCATAATTGCCACCATCATGACGGATGGAATCATGGACAAAACGAAGGAGGTTGAGGATTTTCGAGACCTCGTCGCCGTCGCCCGCCACCTCATCCAAGGAGAAGAATTCTTTGACATTCTTCAAGCGCATATCCTCCGCTGATTGATAGCTGAAACGAGGCAAAGAGTCCGTGTCTTCATGCGAATAAGGAGCCGCACTCTTCAAAACAGACAGGTTATCATATTGTTCAATCTGTTTCAGTAAAGCCTTGAATCTCTTTTCGTTGCGAATGAAATCAAAGTCCGAGTCGTTTTTCATGTTGGCATAGTCCTTAAAGCCCAGGTCTACCGCGTTTTCCAAAGCGGCCATGGCGGCCTTCTTTTGGTGAGAGAGGGAATAGTTGCATGCTAGGTTGTAATAGGTGTTGGCTTTGTAATAGGCGAGGGATTGTTCGATTTGCTCGCGGGATTCATCGAATTTCGGGCCGTTGAATGCTGTTGTCGTATCCAAATAGTGGATCAAATCGGTCAAGGGCTGTATGGCCAAATCATATTGACCGCTGTCGTAGTAGGTACGGTATTGTGCGTCAAATTCCGATATTTTTTCGTAGTAATGGTCAAGTGATTGTGCATTGACGAAAGTGGCAACGAGAGCAAACCATGCGAGTGCCATCGTCTTGAGAAGTTGTTTAATAGTCATAACGGCTTGATTTTGTATAAAAACAACGGAGGCTTGATATTTTTATTATTTTTGCGGAAAAATACGATGTGATGAAACTCTCAAAAGACCAAAAGAACATCTTGATAGGGGGGCTCTCCGGCTGGGTAGGCATGATTGTCTCAATAGTGCTTTTCGTCCTTTTCGGCAAACGTACTTGGGACGATGCTCTTTGGCTTATGCTCGGTATGACGATAGGCGAGGTCATCGTCCTGTTGTTTCTGATGCTTGGCTCGAGAGTGCCGAAGGACAAAGATGAAAATCAATAAATTAAAATAACTCCAATGAAAAAAGTATTCTCATTAATTGCAGCATTAATGCTGACCTTTATGGTGGTCCGCGCCGACGAAGGCATGTGGCTGCCCTATTCACTGAATGGCCAGAACCTGGCCGAGATGCAAGCCATGGGCTGCAAGCTCACGGCGGAACAGATCTTTAGCTTCAACCAGCCCAGCATCAAAGATGCCATCGTGCAGTTCGGTGGCGGCTGCACGGGCGAGATCATCTCTCCCGAAGGCCTGCTGCTCACCAACCACCACTGCGGCTTGAGCTATGTGCAGAAGCACTCGTCTATCGAGCATGACTACCTCACCGACGGCTTCTGGGCCAAGAGCAAGGGAGAGGAGCTGCCTAACGCCGGCCTGTCCGTCCTATTCTTAAATAAGGTGGAAGACGTCACCGAAGCCGTGCTTAAAGGCGTCACCGCCGAGACCACCGAGGCCGAGCGCGACGAACTCATCGCCAAGAACTCCAAGGCACTCACCAAGGAACGCAAGGGCGACCGCAAGGTGCGCATCGAGATTGTGCCGTTCTATAGCGGTAACCAATACATCCTCTTCGAGTACGACGAATACAAGGACGTGCGCCTCGTGTGCTGCCCGCCTTGGGGCATCGGCAAGTTTGGCGCCGACACCGACAACTGGACCTGGCCGCGCCATAAAGGCGACTTCAACATCTTCCGCGTCTACACCGCCCCCGACGGCAGCCCTGCCGAATACAGCCCCGACAACATCCCGATGAAGAGCAAGTGGTACCTGCCTATTAATTTAGGTGGAGTGAAGCCTGGCGACTATGCCATGATTCTCGGCTACCCTGGCTCCACCGACCGCTATTCCACCTCTTACACCGTGAAGAACGTCATCGAGGAGGAAGGCCCTGCCATCATCGACTGCCGCACCACCAAGCTCGAGAACTACCGCAAGCACATGGACGCCGACCAAGAGGTGTTCATCATGTACGCCTCGAAGCAGGCCAGCGTGTCGAACTACTGGAAATACTACATCGGTCAGGTGAAGCAGCTCAAGCGCAACCACGTGTATGAGCGTCGCCTCGCCCAAGAAGAGGACTTCATGCATTGGGTCAATGCCGACCCGCAACGCAAGGCCGAATATGGCGATATCTTCAAGGGCATCGCGCAGAAGTGGGACATCCTCGACGAGATTCAGAAGTCGTTCGTCTACCACCGTGAAGCAGGATGGAACGGCGGCGAGGCTGTCGCCTTCAGCCGCAGGTTCATGCGCATCAATAAGATGTTTGAGGAAAAGGCCGACAAAGCCGAAGTCAAAGCCGCAATTGAGGCTATGCGTCCCAGCGCGAAGGCCTTCTTCAAGGACTACAGCATGCCCCTCGACCAAGACGTGACCGCTGCATTGCTCGGGTTGTTCTATAAGAATATCCCTGCCGAGCTGCGTCCGAGCGAGGTGACCCGCATCGGCGACGAAAACGGTGGTGACTTCAGCGCCTATGTGGCTAAGGCCTTCAAGAAGTCCATTTTCACCGATCCGGAGCGTTTCGAGGAGTGGGCTAATAGACCCAAGAACCTTGAAAAAGACCCGGTCTACGCCCTCGCTATGAATATCATCGAATCGTATCAAGGCATCTATGCCCGTTATGAGGAAGCACAGAACCTCGGCAATCAGGGTGAGCGCCTCTACATGAAGGGCCTGATGGAGATGCAGAGCGACCGCAACTTCTATCCCGACGCCAACTTCACCATGCGTCTGACCTATGGCACCGTGGAGCCTTACAAGGCCGCCGATGCCGTCACATACAACTACTACACCACCATGGACGGCGTGATGGCCAAGTACGTGCCTGGCAACTGGGAGTTCGACATCCCGAAGGATGTGCGCGACCTAGTGGCCAAGAAGGACTACGGCCGTTATGCCAACGAGAACGGTGAATTGGTCGTCAACTTCATCACCACCAACGACATCACGGGTGGCAACTCGGGCAGCCCCGTCATCGACGGCGAAGGCAACCTCATCGGCTTGGCCTTCGACGGCAACTGGGAGGCCATGAGCGGCGACCTCAGTTTTGAGAACAAGGTGCAGCGTACTATCTGCATGGACGCCCGCTACCTGCTGTGGTGCATCGAGAAGGTCGGAAAGTGCGATAATATCATTAAGGAATTGGTGATCAAATAAGAAAAACTACTCTGATGAGTAGGGGCTTCATCAAAGAAGGCGACCAAGAAGAGATTCCGAGGGTGCCGCCGAGGGCTTACCTGCCCGATGGCGTGCCCAACTATGTCACGAAAGAAGGGCTTGAGGCACTCAAAGCGGAACTGGACGACCTTGAGGCAAAGCGTGTCAAAGCGGGCGACAACTACATCATGGTCAACTTCCTTGACGCCACCATCAAGCAACTCGTCGACCGTATCAACAGCGCCGTGGAGGTCGACCTCACCAAGGCCGCCAAAGACACGGTGAGCTTTGGTGCATGGGTGCGCTACAACGGGCGCGTGGTGTGCATCGTGGGGGTGGACGAAGCCGACGTGAACAAAGGCCTCATCTCGTTCATCTCACCCATAGCCAAGGTTTTGATTGGGAAGAAGGCAGGCGATGTCATCGAACTGAAGGGGGCTGAAAAGATAGTGGTGGAGGAAGTATCGTTTGAACCGATGCCACTCACGCAGTTAGTTCATGACAGGACTGCGAAAGCCTCTACGCCAACAGAAAAACCTCCCCGAAGGATCATCGAAGAAAATTCCGAGCCCATGGCGCAGCCAACGACGATGGTAGAGGATGAGAAGACGGACTTGCCACCCCAAGCGGAGGGTCCACGTCGATTTGAGCCTGAAGAGAATCCCATCGAGTTCCTGCCCATTGTCAACGAGCGCGGCAACATCATGGGTCGGGCGATGTATGTGGAGTTGCACCAAGGCAACAAGATGCTGCACCCTGTAGCACATCTACACGTCATGAATGGCAAGGGCGAGACCACGAGGCTTTACTGGTGGCATGTGGCCTTCGGCGACACGCCGGAGAAAACCCTCAAGCGGAAGATGGCGGACACGCTAGGGCTTTCGGGTGTAACGCCTAAGTTGAAGCGACAATATATTAGAGACGCTAAAACCGAGAAAGAGCTGGTTTATGTCTTTACGGTTGTTTCTGACGAGGAACTTCCCATCGCGCCAGAAGGGAAAGCGTATGTTGAGATGTTTGAAAAAGACTAGCAAAATCACCATACCCCCTTTCGTGGTATGATAATTGTGTGTATTTTTGCGCTCTGAATTGCGAAGCAATCAACGCAGTTAAATCAAAAACACAAGCAAAATGAACAACAAGAAACTTTATCGTTCGATGATGGACAAGAAGCTCTGCGGCGTATGCGGAGGTTTGGGTGAATACTTTGAGGTGGACTCGACTGTGATTCGCCTGTTGTGGGTTATTTTTACCTTCTGCGGCGGCGCGGGTCTGCTGGCCTACATCGTCTGTGCCCTCATCGTGCCGACTCAACACCGGCTGCCGAATCCTTGATTCAGGGCAAAAAAAACGCTAACCGAACGGACCCGAACCGACCAAAGAAGTCGGATGATTTCGGATTCGTTCGGTTAGTGCTTATTAATGCGGTGCCGATTTATCTATTGATGATCAGCTTGCTGCAATCATTGCCGGATTTCACGAAGTACATGCCTTCCGACAGCGAGGTGACGTCGAGGCAGCCCGAGCCTTTCATCACGAGCTTGCCGCAGAGGTCGTAGATATAAACCACATCCTCGCCCACGTTGATGACGTCGTTGGCGGGGTTGGGATAGATGCTCAGGGTGGTGCTTGTGGCCTCTTCCACACCGTCAATATCCATGGTGTTGTTGAAGAACTTGACGATCTCGGTGTTGTAGTCGATGTCGCTGTTGCTGCCCGAATACCAGGTGTGCAAGCCGTTGTAGACCTTGATGAAGGCCACGCGCGAGTCGTTGTTGCCGTTGAGGTAGGTGTAAAGCTCGAAGTTGAGGCCGTCATTTTGGGTGTCGGGATACTGCATCACGATAGGCGTTTCATCGCATTGGTTGAAGGAACGCCAGTATTCCACCGTCTGTTCGACAGGGAGACCAATGTTGTAGGAACCTAAACTTTGCAGGGAAATCAAGGCGTCGTTGTAGGAGATCATCTCATCGGTGGTGCCGAAAATCTGCAGCACATTGACGTTAGCGACGGGGGTGAGCGAAGTCAGGTCGTTGCCGATGACGCCGCTGACGGCGGCGATGGCGTTGATGACATCGCCATGATTAATGGCCATGCGGTGGCTCATGAAACCGCCTAACGAGAAGCCGGCAAAGAAGACCTTGTCTTGGTCGACGTTGTATTCTGCTTTAGTTGCCTCCAACGCGGCCATCAGGAAACCTTCATCGTCCACGTCTTCGTTGACGGAGACGTCAAAGCTGAAGGGCATGCCATAAAACTCAAAAGAAACGGAAACTGTGCTGCCCACATTCCAGCAGGTGCCGAGATCATAAGAACCAAACATGGCATTCTCGTATGTGAAGTCCAAGGCCTGGGGACAGATGATGATCCAGCCCTGGTCTTCGGCTACTCTTTGGATTTGAGTGGCTTGGAACATGTTGTCCATGGTGTCGCCCATGCCATGCAGCAAGAACATGACGGCAGCGGGCTGCGTTGCGGAGTAAGTCGTGGGTACGTACTCAATGTACTGGCGCTCTTGGCCGCCCCAAGTGAGGGTTTTTGTGGTTTGCGCGTTGAGGCCAAGGGCCATCACGGCAAGGATAAAGAGGGTAAATGCTTTTTTCATAATTATACAGAATTTTGTGTGATTATTCAGTGTTTTGTGTGGCAAAAATAGAAAATAATGTTGAATTTCAACTTTTCGTATTAATCTTTTCTTGAAGGATTTCGATTTCTCTTTCAATTTCCTTCTTTAACTCTATTAAATGAGCCAAGGTTTCTTCATCGCTGCTTATGCCATTCTCACTTTTAGATGGCTCCATTGTTAATTTTTTGATGCGAGCACGAATAGCGCCTTCGTTTCGCTCAAATTCTTTTGCCATTTCTTTAGTAGAAAATCCTTTTGATAATAGTTCAAGGAGTTTAGAATCTTCATCAGGAGTCCACTTGGCATAAGCATTGGCAAAACGTAGTTTTTGTTGTTCCATATAGGAAAGCTCATTTAAATCAACGAGCTGTGACTTTTCCGTTGCATTCATATCATTTGGAAACACCACCGTGGCTACCAGTTTGAAATGAAATCCTTCAAATTCCAAACCTAGCGAAAGCACCAAATAAACGTCGTTCAAATCCCTATAACTTTTGGGATTTTTCTTGAATTGCTCCAAGAAAACAGGATCAGTGATAGGAAAGTCGTAGTTTGAGCCAAAATAGGAAAACTTCATCCTGTACTTTGAGTTTTCTCTTTCCTCGTCACAATAGGCGCAAGCATTATCAGGATGAATTAGCATTAATGAATAGTCGAGTCGGTCTATCATGGTAGCTGGAATAGCTTTCCCTTTGAGATAGAAGACGGCCTGGTGCTTTGTATCAACAAGTTGACCTATAAAGTCTTTGGTGGGCGATAGTTCGAAAGGACAGTTTTCCATGCGTGTGCAATGCACGTCTTCGGAATGAGCTTTGTCGGGGCATAGCACCACGTCGGTCAGCTTGACCAAGTTGAAAATCTTGAAACTCTCTGCCATGTGATTGGGTATCTCACCATTGGCCGACATCGAAACAGGTCGTATCCAGCGTGGGCGGCCGTCATCATGACGAACGATGCCGAGATTCCCGTCAGTATGCGGCACAACCTCAATACCCGCGATGCATCTGCCTCCATGTTTGTAGGAATTGGCCAAACAAATAAAATACTTATCCATAGGTGTCAAATTAAATGTACAATTTGAACTTTCTCTTTGCTATGCTTTTGCAGGTATTCAGCCAATAAACGCCTATGGCATTGCTCGGGGGTGTCTTCGCTGCAAAGAAAACAAGCACCATCGAATGCTTTGGCACCATATTTCTTTGCCACATCCCGATCTTTTAGTATTTGGGTATAGATCTCGACATATTCAGGCCAAGTCACTTCATTTTTATGCCATCGGTCAAGCAGCTCTTTGGTGGGCGCAAAGTCGACAATATGTTTATAAGGAATGTGGCAAATCTCATTTGTGAAAAACTCCAAGTCCTTGCCTTTGGCAAATCCTGCCAACTGACTGCTATTGCTGATACGTACGTCGACAAGTTGTTTCACTCCGTTGTTGCGCAATAAGCCAAAGAATTGTTCAGCGCTTTTCTTTGTAAATCCGATGGTGTAGAATGTAATCATGTCAATAAACTTCTTCCAACTGAAGAGCAGGTTTATATCCTATTTCCTTGTTTTTCAATTTGTAGGCATCTCTAAGTTGGGCCTCTGCGGTATAGGAGCCAAACAACTCGTCAACCTCGGCAAGGTGGTACTTCCGTGAATGAAGGAACTCGTTCACCATCCGTTTTTCCACTTCGCCTTGAGTGGCCAGATTTCCATCCTTCAAAATATGAAAAACTTCAATTCCTTGATTATGAAAATATCTGGAAACCAATGAGAAACGATGGCATTCCAAAGGGTCGGCTTCCGAACACATCAATGCGATGCTGAAACCTCTATTTAAACCTTTCATCAGTCTTTCCGCACCTTGTTGGAACAAAGGGGTAGTTACCGCCATCTCAAAATCCACCTGGCCATCATCATTAATGCAGTCGGTTCGCCTTGCACCAAACTCATCGCCAAATGGCAAGTACTGAACGTTGTGCAACTTTAAAAAGCGTTTCAGACTCTCTTCGTTGAACTGCGGCGCAAACTTGCTTGCAGGTACGCTCCTAACATCAACAACGCAGTTAATGCTGTGGCGTTGCAACAACGAAAGAAATTCCTCCAATGACTGACTGGAATGCCCTACCGTATATAGTTTCAAGGTTTTCAAATTGAAATTGTTTGATTTGATGGCAAAAATAGTAATTTTTTTTGAATCAAATTCATGATTCCTTGAAGTATCCTTCCCGTTTCATTTCAGCCAAAACCATGCGAATTTCACCGAATTGGTAGTCTTCGCCCAAAACATCTCGTGCCGTGGTGATTTTTGGGTCGCCGGTGGCTTCAAAGTAGTCGCGGATTACGGCCATCTTTTCGCTCGAAACGAACTGCGAGGCTGGGAATGAACCTTGTTCGACCCAATAAGTAAGATGACTGAAGATGGTTGATAAGGCCAGACCTCTTGTTTTGGCTATGGTTTCGATGCTCATGCCTTGTTCCGCCATTTCTTTGGTCTGAAAATAAGTGGCCCCATTGGTTTTTTTTGCCGGAACTTTAGCCAAATCATCGGTATCCGCCTTTCCTATGTCTTGACCCAAAAACCGTAGAACAATGTCAAGGATTTCTGCTCCAAAATTACGGATGCGCTTTGTGCCCATACCTTCGACTTTCCGCAATTCGGTAAGAGTAACGGGTTTCGTCTCGGCGATGGCTTTAAGCGTCCTGATAGGCGCGATGTTGGAGGCAGGCACGCTGTCGGCTGCGGCTCGCGCGGCGCGCCATGACAGCAGAATGGAATAAAGTCCTCCGTTTTTGCTCGGCTCAAACTTGATTTCCACCTTCTTCTTCCCGCTTTTCTCTGCCTCGAGGACCTTCACCGACTTGGTCTTTTGGTATTCCCTGACCGTGAATCCGTCTTTGCAGGCTTCCAGACAACAGCCTTTCAAGTAGAGGTCTTCCTTCAGTTGCTTCAAGGCCTCGGTGAGTTGCTCGTTGACGGCTTGGTTGTCGGTCTTGAAAGGCAGGTCGAAGAGGCCGTCAGCAATGGCTTTCAGATGCTCGTCGAAGTAAGCCACGCCTTTGATTAATCGTTCCTGCAAGGCGGGGTTTTGCTCACATGAAGGTGCCAATGCATGAAGTTTCTGGATTTGGCTTTCAAACTTATTCCCGATTTGGCACAATTCCTCAAAGATTCTGTTGCGTCTTTGCGAGAGGTCTTCAATTAATGAGCGTTCAAATAGGGTGTCGTTGTCATAAATCACCTTCATCAGTTTGCCAAAGTCCTTGTAAACACCCTCAAAGTTGATAAGTTCAAGCATGGTCTCCAGCTCGTAGTCGTGACGCAGCAGGTCCACCTTCTCTTGTGTGGGTTCTCTCTCTGGTAGGGCGTCGACAAACCGGTTGACGGAGAAATCGTTGACCAAGGCGTTGGAGGTGATGCGCGTCTTCAGCACGAGGCCTTCCAAGGAGGTGCAACGGCTCAAGGCGACATACACCTGTCCGTGGGCGAAGGCTTGTCCCGCGTCGACGATGACCTTGTCGAAGGTGAGGCCCTGGCTCTTGTGGATGGTGACAGCCCAAGCCAAACGCAGCGGTATCTGGGTGAAGCTGCCGATTTCCTTCTCCTCGATGTCTTGGCTCTCGGCGTTGATGGTATATTCCATGTTCTGCCAAGTCAGCTTGGGCACGACGATATGTTCTGCACCGCACTTCACCGTGACGGTGCCCTCGTCTTCATCATAGCCCACCAGACGCCCGATTTTGCCGTTGTAGAAAGCTTTCTCGGGACTTGGGTCGTTCTTCACAAACATCACCTGTGCCCCGACTTTCAGCACCAGCTCTTCCTTGGTGGGGTAGGTGTTTTCGGGGAAGGTGCCATGCACCACAGCCTCAAAAACCAAAGGCTTGGCATCGATGGCTTCCAACTTCGACTCATTGATTTGGTCGGCTTGATAGTTGTGGGTGGTCAGGGTGATGTAACCTTCATTGTCATGGGCGATGAAGTTGGGGTTGTAACGGCTGTTGAGTAGGCGCACGCAATCGGCGTCCATCTGGTTGTTGCGCACCTTGTTCAATAAGGTGATGAAGCCCTCGTCGTGCTGGCGGTAGATGTGCTCCAGCTCCACGCAGACGTAAGGTGTCTTTTGCAGCACCTGGCTACCGAAGAAATAAGGCGTGTCGTAATGAGGCGACAGCACCTCCCATTCCTCGGCTTTGGCCACGGGCGCCAACTGGTGAACGTCACCAATCATCAGCAGCTGCAGGCCGCCAAAGGGCTTCTGTGAACGTCGTGCCCGTCTCAGTACGGCATCCACGGCATCGAGCACGTCGGCGCGCACCATGCTGATTTCGTCGATGATGAGCAGGTCGAGGCTGCGGATAAGGTTAAGTTTCTTTTTGTTGAGTTTTTGGTATTGCGCAGCTAATGACTTGGCCTTGAAAACACCACTTTGCGCGTTTTCGGGTATCTGAGGCCCGAAAGGCAACTGAAAAAACGAGTGAATCGTCTGTCCACCCGCGTTGATGGCGGCCACGCCGGTGGGTGCCACCACGACCATGCGCTTGTAGGTCTTCAATGGCAGGTTCTTTAGGAAGGTGGTCTTTCCCGTGCCCGCCTTTCCCGTGAGGAAGATATGCGAGTCGGTATAGAGCACCAGCTCCTCGACAAATTCAAGTTTCTGGTTGACAAAGGTTTGCTGCGCCATGTTTTCAATCGTGTTCAATGTGCTAAAATACGATTTATTTTTCATTTTTATGGTGGGGTTTGAGTTTTTGTTGTAATTTTGCAGGCAGAAATCAATAGGGGAACAGTCCTTTAGACGTCCAAAATTTGGTGATGACCTTTCGAGTGAGCCAACCTGTCGATTTCTTTTTTTATGCCTTTATCGCAGTTATGCAATACTGCAACTTTTCCCCTGTCCGCTTCACTCCTACCATCATTTTTACTATACCAATACCTATTAACTCGTAGTGCATTTCCAGCATATAGGCAAATACCTTTTGATTGGCGACTCCTTTCTTCGGAGGTTTAGGCTTGCCATAAATTACAGAATATCGAAGTATGGTGTCTAGTTGAAGCAGCGCCAACGTTGAAGAATATGTCTTTGCGGCATGACGGATGGTTTCATTAATTGAAAGATAGCGTATGTTAATATAATCTTTCAACGAACGGTTGTAAACTCTTTTGTCTGGGTTTTCCTCAGTCCATTTGCGATACACCTGTGAGATGACGTTTTGTCGCATGTTTAGTTCTTCTTTGCTGTTCCCTATAGGAATCAGCACAGGTCTGTTGTCTTGTACATCCATAGTTTTGTATTACTTGGTTATTACTTCGTTGAATCTTGTGATTTCTGCCGCAAAGGTGCAAACCTTGTCAAGAAAAAGCCGTTGATTAAACGTTTGTAGTCGACTGTAATCGTTTGTTGTCGTTTGCTGTCGGATATATTGTTGAATGTCAATAAAAAATCCTCCTGCCGATCAGTCAGCAGGAGGATTTGTAGGGCTGTCGTACCACGGCAGCCGCTATGTCGTTTTTGTACTGCGGCTGCCACGATGTGACAGCCCTACAGCCGACGCGATTATTCCACTACAATTTTCTGCGTTTCGCCGTTCAATTTCACGAAATACAAGCCTTGCGGCAATTCGACGGTTTCCTTGCCATCGATTTCCTTGGACAAAATGGTTTGGCCGAGTGTGTTTGTGACGGTCATTGTGCCCGTGCCTTCGATGGTTACATGGTCTTTGGCGGGATTCGGATAGATTCTGAATGCATTTCCGTTGTTCTCGCCGATACCGAGAATGTCGGTGGTGAGGTTAGAGAAGGACAATTCTTCCAGACCTTTGCCGTCGTTGAACACGGCGGCGATGACGGCCTGACCGCCATCAAATTGGTTCACTCCGCAGGTGTAGTCGGTGACGGCTGCATTGACTTGGTCAACTACGGTGATTTCATTCGTTGACGGGTCGTACTTGCAGATTTGGAAGTAGGTCAATGTTCCTTGGGCACCTTCTTCCACGTATGGGATATTCCAAGTCATGTTGAGATTGCCGTTCACGTCTTGGTAGTAGGTGGTGTGGATGGTGCCTTTTTCGAAACTCTCGATGGGGCACTCCTCGCCTTCGGTGGTGACACCCACGATGCGGTAATTTCTAGCGGCATTGTCGCTGCCGATGGCATCCAAGTAGTAGCCTTGTTCGTATGGCACTGTGCCAACGAGCAAACCATCTCGATAGACCTTCACCTCGCTGATGTACTCGGCCTGTTCTTCAGTAACCTGCCAAGTAGTTTTGTTCAGGTTGGTTTCGAGGTCGACAGTGGCACGATAGATCTCGACGCATTCTCGCACAATCCTCGTTCGATAGGACGTGCCGCAACCGTCGGAGATGGCACAGACGTAAGTCCCGGCAGGGACGTGAAGGTAGTTCGTGGCGTCGTTGTTGCTCCAATGATAGGTGTACATACCAGTCGAATCGTCTTCTACGGCTTGGATGTCAGCATAGTCTCCAGCGTGAACATAAGTCACTTCGGTGTTCTCTGTAGGTACATTAGAGGACCAAAATTCGAGCTCTAATGTATAAATATGCAAGCATCCATCACACGTGACTTGACATACATCGTAGACACCAGGCATCCAAACCATGTCAGGAGTGATGATAATGGAATCTGCAGTGTTTCCCACAATTGTTTCATTGACATACCACCGTAATTGATCGCAGTTTTCAAATGCACGAACTATAGCCCTATCATACCTTTCGATACAAACTTTTACCGGAGTTGATGCATACAATCCGTTTACATAGAAAACAGTGTCGTTTTGTGCTTTTGTTGTGGTGATGATACCTACGGCAAGCATGATCATAAAAATTACTTTTTTCATAGGATTGTCCCTTTCTGTTTTGAGTTGTGATTGATAATTAGTTAGTTTTCAGTTTCTTTCGCTGAAACGCCCCTCATCATCAAACACAAGGAAACTCCATAAAGAAAGAGGGCGGAATTGTCCTTGGATTCACTTATTTCATCTCTAGGCTCTGGTAAACCATGCAACAAATAAGTGGGAAGCAATCCTCGCCCATAAGCGAGAACCTTCGCGAACCTTATTCTCGTTGCTAAATTTTACCAGAATTCAGAGATGGAGAATAAGAGCGTCAGCTCTGTGTATGTCTATATGTTCAGTTTTCTATTTTGTTTTAGTTCGTCGAGTTTTGTGGGTTTGTTGGGGCAAAAATAGGGAAAAAACGGAATGCGCGGCAACTTTTTGGAAAAATCCTTATCTTTGTGCCGTTTTATTGCATCAAACAACAAAATCAACAACAATATGAAAAAAGTATTCACTGCAATCCTGGCTTTGGTCCTTGTTTTTTCCTTCGGGAAAGCCAACGCCTGCACTAACTTCTTGATTACCAAAGGCGCCTCCACCGACGGCTCCTGCATGATCAGCTATGCCGCCGACAGCCATGTGCTGTATGGCGAACTTTATCATTATCCTGCCGCTGACTGGCCGGCAGGCACCATGCGCGACGTGTACGACTGGGACGGCGGCATGTACCGCGGTCAGATTCCCGAGGTGGCGCACACCTACAACGTGGTCGGCAACATGAATGAATACCAGCTGGCCATCGGCGAGACTACCTACGGCGGCCTTGAATGTCTCTGGGAAGGCCAGGGCATCATCGACTATGGCAGCTTGATATACATCACCCTGCAACGTGCCAAGACCGCCCGCGAAGCCATCAAGTGCATGGGCGAGTTGGTCTACAACTACGGCTACGTCAGCGAGGGCGAGTCGTTCAGCATCAGCGACACCGAAGAGGTGTGGATCCTCGAGATGATTGGCAAAGGCAAGGCCAACAAAGGCGCTGTGTGGGTGGCCCGCCGCATCCCCGACGGCTATGTCAGCGGTCACGCCAACCAAGCCCGCATCACCACCTTCCCCTTGGCTACCAAGAAATGCAAGACCAGCATCACCTTCAAGAACATCGACAAGCTCCTGAAAGACCCGAACATCGACTGTGTTTATGCTGACGACGTCATCAAGTTTGCCAAGGACAATAAACTGTATAACGGTCCCGACGATAAGTTCTCGTTCTCCGATGTCTACAACCCCGTCACCTTCGACGGCGCCCGTTTCTGCGACCTGCGCGTGTGGGCCATGTTCAACAAAGTGACTGACAACATGAAAGACTATTGGGGCTATGCCACGGGTCGCGACATCAAGCGCGCCCAGCCTTATAAGGAAGGCATGTGCCAGACTCCCGATAACTTCCCGACCAACCGCATGCCTTTGTGGGTGCTGCCTAACAAGAAGGTCAGCGTCCTCGACATGATGGACTTCATGCGCGACCACCTCGAAGGCACCGACCTCGACATGTCGCAAGACGTGGGTGCAGGTCCCTTCCATTGCCCCTACCGCTGGCGTCCCATGGACTGGGAAGTCGACGGCGTGCACTACATCCATGAGCGCACCACTGCCACCCAGCAGACAGGCTTCAGCTTCGTCGCCCAAAGCCGTGGCAAATGGGATTGGCCCATCGGCGGCATCATTTGGTTTGGCGTCGACGACACTGACAACACCGTCTACTGCCCCATGTACACCTGCATGACAGAGATCCCAGAGTGTTTCCGTGAAGGCAACGGCTCGATGAGCGAGTGGTCGGAGACCTCCGCCTTCTGGACCTTCAACCAGATGAGCAACTGGGCCTACACCAAGTACGACTACATCCACCCCGAAATCCGTCAACGTCAACGTGAGTTTGAAACCAACTGGGTGGAGAAGGAAGTCCCCGCCTTGGATGAGCACGTCAGCGCTATGAAGGGCAGAGAGGCCCAAATTAGGGAACTCACGCAGTTCTCCAACAAAGCCGCTATGAAGCTCGTCAAGTCATGGCAGCAATTCTACCACGAGCTGTTCATGAAGTATGTCGACGGCAACCTCAACACGCCCGGCGATCCTATCGAAGGCCAGAAATATGTGCCCATCAACAGCAAACACCCGAAATACAGCGACGAATACTACCGCATCCTCATCGAAAAGACCGGTGACAAATACAAAGCATATTAATTGAATTTTAAACAGATACAACCATGTATAGAACGCATACTTGTGGTGAACTTCGTCTTGCCGACTGTGGCAAGGAAGTGACCTTAGCAGGCTGGGTGCAGCGCGTGCGCGACAAAGGCTCCCTCGTGTGGATTGACCTCCGCGACCGTTATGGCATCACCCAACTCTTTTTGGACGGCAACAGCGACCCGAAACTCATCGAACAGGCCCGAAGCTTCGGCCGTGAGTTCGTGATTCAGGCCAAAGGCACTGTCATCGAACGTGAATCAAAGAATCCCAACATGCCCACGGGCGACATCGAGTTGAAAGTGAATGCTTTCACCTTGCTCAACGGCAGCAAAGTTCCGCCTTTCACTATTGAAGACGTCAGCGACGGCGGCGACGACCTTCGCATGAAGTACCGTTACCTCGACATCCGCCGCAACCCCGTGCGCAAGAACCTCGAACTTCGCCACCGCATGGCGATGCTGGTGCGCAACTACCTGAGCAACCTCAACTTCCTCGAAATCGAGACCCCGATGCTCATCAAGAGCACGCCCGAGGGTGCCCGTGACTTCGTGGTGCCGAGCCGCATGAACCCCGGTGAGTTTTACGCCCTGCCGCAAAGCCCGCAGCAGTACAAGCAGCTGCTGATGGTGGCCGGCATGGACCGCTATTTCCAAATCGTGCGCTGCTTCCGCGATGAAGACCTCCGCGCCGACCGTCAGCCCGAGTTCACGCAAATCGACTGCGAGATGTCGTTTGTGGAACAAGAAGATGTGCTGAACACCTTCGAGGGCTTGGCCAAGCACCTCTTCAAGGAGATGAAAGGTCTTGAGTTCGATCAATTCCCGCGCATGACTTGGCACGACGCCATGAAATACTACGGCTCCGACAAGCCCGACATCCGCTTCGGGATGAAGTTTGTAGAACTCAACGACGTGGTGAAAGGCAAGGGCTTCGGCCTCTTCGACAATGCCGACCTCGTGGTGGGTATCTGCGCCGAGGGCTGCTCGGAATACACCCGCAAGCAACTCGACCAACTCACCGAGTTCGTGAAGCGTCCTCAGGTGGGTGCCGGTGGCATGGTCTACATCAAATACAACACCGATGGCACATTTAAGTCGTCGGTCGACAAGTTCTACACGCCTGACGACCTCAAGGTCATTGCCGACAAGTTCGGCGCTAAGCCTGGCGACTTGATGCTCATCCTCTGCGGCGAGGCCATGAAGACCCGCGTGCAACTTAACGCCTTGCGTCTGGAGATGGGTAACCAACTCGGTCTGCGCAACCCCGACGTGTATGCGCCGCTTTGGGTCATCGACTTCCCGCTGCTCGAATGGGACGAGGAGACACAACGCTATTACGCCATGCACCATCCCTTCACCGCGCCGAAGCCTGAAGACGAGGCCTTGCTTGACGACCCGACGAAGTGGGGCGACATCCGCGCAAATGCCTACGACATCGTGATGAACGGCGTGGAGGTCGGTGGCGGCTCCATCCGTATCCACGACCGCACCTTGCAGAACAAGATGTTCCACACCTTGGGCTTCACCGACGAGAAGGCGCAGGAGCAGTTCGGCTTCCTCATGGGTGCCTTCGAGTATGGTGCTCCGCCTCACGCTGGTCTGGCCTTCGGCTTCGACCGTCTCTGCTCGCTCTTCGGCGGCGCCGACAGCATCCGCGACTTCATCGCCTTCCCGAAGAACAACGCAGGCCGCGACGTGATGAGTGGCTCGCCTGCCCCGATTGCTCAGGAGCAACTTGACGAGTTGCAGATTGCCTTAAATCTGAAATCATGAAAAGACTACTTGTTTTAACTGGTGGCGGTGATTGCCCAGGCCTCAACGCCGTAATTCGCGCCATCGTCAAGAGAGCTGCCCAAGAGAAAGATTGGGAAGTGCTCGGCAGCATACAAGCCTACAACGGCATCCTGTGGGAACCCACGGAGGTCGTCAGGCTGACACCCGAGTCGGTGCGTGGCATCCACTTCCGTGGCGGCACCATCATCGAGACCACCAACAAGGGCGGCCCGTTCAACTGGCCCGTGAAGAACGCCGACGGCACCTGGACCACCGTGGACCGTAGCGACGAGATGCTCCGCAAGCTGCAATATATGGGCATCGACGCGGTCATCAGCATCGGCGGCGACGGCTCGCAGCGCATCTCGCAGAAACTCTACGAGAAGGGCTTGAACATCATCGGCGTGCCCAAGACCATCGACAACGACCTCTCGTCGACGGAATGCACCTTCGGCTTCCAGACTGCAGTGCAAATCGCCACCGAGGCTGTCGATAAGCTCGTGACGACGGCTGCCTCGCACAACCGTGTCTTCGTCCTCGAAGTCATGGGCCGTGATGCCGGTTGGATTGCCCTGCATTCCGCCATCGCCGGCGGTGCAGAGGTGTGCCTCTTGCCTGAGTTCCCCTACGACATCAACATCGTAAAAGAACGTCTGGAACGCCGTTTCAACCACGACCGTGGCTTCGCCGTGGTGGTGGCCTCGGAAGGCGCACGCCCAAAGGATGGCCAGCAGGTGTATGAGATTAGCACCGAGGTGGGCTACGAAAACAAGAAACTGGGCGGCATAGGTCGTCGTTTCATCGAGGAGATGAAGGCGGCAGGCTTCACCCACGACATGCGTGAGACCACCTTGGGCCACCTGCAACGCGGTGGCGTGCCGATTGCTTACGACCGTGTGCTATCCGCCGAGTTTGGCGTGAAGGCCTTCGAGATGGTGCTCAATGGCCAGTTCGGTCAGATGGTGGCCTACCATCATCCCGACGTGGTGGCTGTCTCCCTCAAGGAAGCCATCTCCAAGCCCAACCTTGTCACCATCGATAGTGATTTGGTTCGCACGGCACAAGGATTGAATATTTCGTTGGGTATCTAAAAAATGTAGAGACGCGCCATGGCACGTCTCTACAAGGATTTCAATGGTAGAGACGGTGTGCACACCGTCTCTACATTTTTTATTTCTTCACGAACCTTCTGATTTCCGTGGCGTTCTGCGTTGTCATGCGGATGACGTAGATGCCGGCGGGCAGGTTGGCCGTGTTGATTTCCAGCGTTTCGTTATGGCTCGTCATGCCCAACACCTTAGCACCTGTGATGCTGAACACTTCGAGGTGCTCGATGGCTTCGGTGGCCTCAACGGTCAGCTTGTCGTTGACGGGGTTGGGGTAGAGGCTGATGGCGACACTGGTCTGTTCACCCAC
>Ga0310786_10001586_pt1 | contig 36588 bp, 2 predicted proteins | sample AusTroGonzalo_MG_FD_203881 | JGI IMG/M metagenome (GOLD analysis project Ga0310786, IMG submission 203881) | Bovine rumen microbial communities from tropical cattle in Woodstock, Queensland, Australia - Gonzalo_03 (v2) (version 2) | ecosystem: Host-associated > Mammals > Digestive system >... | reverse complement strand
TAGCAGTTGTCGCTTCATAAGTACGTTCCGCAAACTTGCCATCGCCAAGAGCGAATGTTCTCGTAAACTTGTACGTACCCTTGTCGGTATCGGCAAGCTTGACCGTCGTGCCGGTAACGGAGCAAGTATCCCAGTAAGCGAACATCTGCAACGGCATCGTGTTATTGCTTCTAGCCGCCTGATACTTCGCGATAAGATCATCGTTCAATTCAGTGAACAGACCATCCGCCTTATTACCGGCTGCAAGCGTGTAGCCCTGCAAGCAGCGACCGTCGCGGTACATCGCCGTCGGGAACTTCTTATCCGTACTTTCGACGGTATAATCCTTCGTCACAACCCAGTTGCCGAGAGCGTCCGTCTTGAACGTCGCAGGAGCAATGAGCGTTTCCCAAGAATTGCCGAAGTAAGCCGATGCATCGGAGTTTTCGTTGAACGCGAAGAAGTACTTCACCGCTTCCGCATTCATGCGGAGAGTCAAATTCTTCTGGGCGGCAGCGACATGGATTGTATCGCCATTATTGATACTCCTTGCACTCGTGCCGTCATCGACAGAAACACTCGTACCGAAGTTATACGTTGTAGCACCGATGAACTTGAATCCAAGAACCATTTCAGGCAAAGTCGGGATTTCAATACCGTTTGCACCCATGTCGTACCAAGTGATATCATCACCAAGCACGCGGTAAATCTTGAAGCTACCCTGAGCGACCGGGATTTCCGTGGAGACAGTGAACGTTGTCGGCTTGCAACCCGCAGAACCCTTCTTCGTCCAAACTGCATACAACGTATCGGTAGAGGTTGCAGCATTGAGCGTGCGGAGAGCTTCGCCATCGAACGCACCGATGATCGTGCGGCCAGCCTTATCGAGAGCCCAACCCGTCAAGCAAGCGTCCGTGCGAGCCATAACATCGAGCGACTGCAAGCTCTTAGATTCAGCAACACTTGCAATCGAGTAAGTTTCGCTGTACTTCACGTTCGGGCTGTAGAATACGGCACTATCCTTGTCGTAATTTTTGTCGTAAGCGAACTTGTAAGAATTCTTCAAGAGCGGAGCCTTGACAGAGCCGAGGTTTGCACCGGCGGTGAGCATGTCGCCATCGTTGTAATCCGTCCAGCTTGCCGTAGCGGCAGAACCCTTGACCTGAATCTTCGCATCCGTATCGAGAATGACACCAGCCACATCGCTAACGATGAATTCGACACCGTTGAACGACACATCGCCATGAGATGACGGAACCTTGAAGGAAACGTCACTGACAACGTAGCTGCGGACCGGCGTATTCTTCGAATCGCTCAAAGCGAACGTTCTCGTAAACTTGTACGAACCATTGACCGTACCATCAAGCGTCACGATGGAGCTGTCCGGACCGGAGCAGTGGCCCCACAGAGCGTACAACATCGTAGCGGCAGGATTCTTGCCCAAAGACTTCAACGTACTAATAAACGCATCATTCAATTCAGTGAACACGCCATCAGTTCTATCGCCTTCGGCGAACGTGTAACCCTGCAAGCACATTCCGTCGCGGTACATCGCCATCGGGAACTTCTTGTTTGCGCTGTTCACGCTGTAGTTGGCCTTTACAATCCAGTTGCTGTCAACATCCATGGAGAACGTTGCATCATTGATGTAATCAGCCCAAGAATCGCCGAAGTAAGCAACACCCACGTCGTTTTCGTTGAACGCCAAGGTGTAAGTCACGGCATCGGAGGTCACGTTGAGCGTCACATTCTTCTGACCGTTAATGACTTCAAACATACCATCGTTAGGAATAATCTGTCCGACCGCATTCGCGACATCCACGGACACGTTATCACCGAACGTGTAGGCCGCAGAAGCAGCGGTAAACTTCACACCCAACATCAAGCCAGCCACAGCCGGAATCTTGATGCCGTTGTTAGAAACATCGTACCAAAGTTTGCCACTAGCATCATCAGTTTCCTGATAGACTTGGAAGCTACCCTTCGTCGCGTCCATGCCGGACTTGACCGTGAACGTCGTCGGCGAGCAACCGTCAACGCCTTCATCAGCCCAAACCGCATACAACGTATCGACAGACTTGTTCGACTTTACGCGGGCATCGAGCGTGCGGAGAGCCGTAGCGTCAAACTTGCGGATAACTGCGCTGCCCGCCTTATCGAGAGACCAGCCCGTCATGCAAGCATCCGTGCGGCCCATGACTACGGTCGATTGCAATTCAACAGCATCGGAGACGCGAGCAATCGCGTATGTCGCGGTATCAACCTTGAGCGTACTAATAAACACATCCCTCGGTTCATTCCAGTTCTCGTCGTAGGCAAACTTGTAAGAGTTCTTGAGGAGCGGAGCCTTGACAGAAGCGAGGTTCACGCCAGCCGTGAGCATTTCACCATCGGTGTAATCGTTCCAGCTAGCCGCAGCCCCCTTCACAGAAATCTTTGCATCCGTATCGAGAATCACATCGTTTGCGGAGACTTCAAACTTCATGCCGTTGAACGAAACATCACCATTGTTAGACGGAACCTTGAAATCAGCATTCGTAACAACGTATTCGCGAGTCGGAGTCGTGAAGTTGCCAGAGCCGAACGTTCTAGAGAACTTGTACGAACCCTTGTCGGTGCCCGCGAGATTGATGGTCGTGCCAATAGCGGAGCAAGCGCCCCAAACGGCATACAGCATCATCGGATTGTCGCTATCGTGCGGTGTAGCCGAGCGGTTGTATTCCGCAATGACAGCGTTATTCAATTCCGTGAATGCAACATAGCTGTTAGAAGCGAATCCGTAACCTTGCATGCAAAGAGCACCGCTGTACAAAGCCATCGGGAAGCTCTTATCTGCACTTTCGACAGTGTAATTCTTCGTCACGACCCAGTTGCCGTCATCGTCCGTCTTGAACGTATTCGGAGCAATGAGCGTTTCCCAAGAATCACCGAAATAGACCGGAGCATCGCCAGCATTTTCGTTGAAGGCGAAGTAGTACTTCACAGCTTCGGATGTCACATCGAGCTTCAAATTCTTTTGGGAGGCGGCAACGACAATCATATCACCATTATTGATGTTTCTTGCAGTCGTACCGTCATCGACAGAAATGCTATTGCCGAAGTTATACGTTGTAGCACCGGTAAACTTGAATCCGAGAGCCATACCGGCGAGCGTCGGGATTTCAACGCCGTTCGAGCCAATGTTGTACCAAGTGGTTTCAGCATCGAACACGCGGTAAGCCTTGAAGCTACCCTGTGCAATAGGCATGTCCGTAGAGACATTGAACGTCGTCGGTGTGCAAACAACACCAGAAGCATCTCTTGCACCCTTCGCAGTCCAGACGGCGTACAACGTACCGACATCATAGCCATCCGTTTCGAGTTCGTTAATCTTGCGGAGCGCTTCTCCATCGAACGCACCGATGACGTTGTTTCCGGCTGCATCCAAAGCCCAACCAGTCAAGCAAGCATCCGTGCGAGCCATAGCCGTAGTCGGTTGCAACGACTTGGATTCCGCGACACTAGCAACCGTGTAAAGTTCGCTGAACTTCACATCCGGGCTGTAGAACACGGCGCTATCCTTACTGTAATTCTTGTCGTAAGCGAATCTGTAAGCATTCTTCAAGAGCGGAGCCTTGACAGAAGCGAGGTTTGCACCCGCAGTGAGCATTTCACCATCGGTGTAATCCGTCCAATCAGCCGTAGCGGCAGCACCCTTGACCTGAATCTTTGCATCCGCATCGAGGATGACACCGGCAATATCGCTAACGATGAATTCAACACCGTTGAACGACACGTCGCCATTTGCAGACGGGACCTTGAAGGAATCGTCACTGACAACGTAGCTGCGGACCGGCGTATTCTTCGTGCTGTTCAAAGCGAACGTTCTCGTAAACTTGTACGAACCATTAGCCGTTCCTTCGAGCGCAACGACAGTGTTGTTAGCACCGGAGCAAGTTCCCCACAATGCATACAACGTTGTTGCAGCAGGATTCTTGTTGAGAGACTTCAACGTACTAATAAACGTATTGTTCAATTCAGTGAACACTCCAGCGGTTCTGTCGCCCTGTTCGAACGTATAACCCTGCAAGCACATTCCATCGCGGTACATCGCCATCGGGAAATTCTTGTTTGCACTGTTCACGCTGTAGCTGGCCTTTACAATCCAGTTACTATCGACATCCATGGAGAACGTAGCATCATTGATGTAATCAGCCCAAGAATCGCCGAAGTAAGCAACACCCACGTCGTTTTCGTTAAACGCCAAGGTGTAAGTCACGGCATCGGAGGTCACGTTGAGCGTCACATTCTTCTGACCGTTGACAACTTCAAACATACCGTCGTTGAGGATAATCTGTCCAGCGGCGTTCGCCACATCCACGGACACGTTATCACCGAACGTATAAGCCGCAGAGGCGGCAGTGAACTTCACGCCCAGCATCAAACCAGCCACAGACGGAATTTCGATACCGCTATTAGGCACATTGTACCAGAGTTTGCCGTCATCACCCGTTCCGACAACTTGATAGACTTGGAAGCTACCCTTTGCAGCATCCATGCCGGACTTGACCGTGAACGTCGTCGGCGAGCAGCCATCAACACCTTCATCAGTCCAGACCGCATACAACGTATCGACAGACTTGTTATCCTTTACAAGCGCGTCGAGCGTGCGGAGAGCATTCGCATCAAACTTGCCGATAACAGCGTTGCCAGCCTTATCCAAAGCCCAGCCCGTCATGCAAGCATCCGTGCGGCCCAAGACTTCGCGAGGTTGCAATTCAACAGCATCGGAGATGCGAGCAATCGTGTATGTCGCAGTATCGACCTTGAGCGAGCTGACAAACACGTCTCTCGATTCGTTCCAATTCTTGTCGTATGCAAACTTGTAAGAATTCTTGAGGAGCGGAGCCTTGACGGAAACGAAGTTCACACCCGCCGTGAGCTTGTCGCCATCGGCGTAATCGTTCCACGTTGCCGTTGCGGCAGCACCCTTGACTTGAATCTTCGCGTCTGTATCGAAGACAACATCAGATGCAGTCACCGTAAATTCTACACCGTTGAACGACACATCGTTATTCTTGGACGGAATCACGAAGTTTTCAGTTGCAACTTCATATTCACGAGCCGGAGTCGTTACATCACCCAAGGCGAACGTTCTCGTAAACTTGTACGTACCCTTGTCGGTATCGGCAAGCTTAACGGTCACGCTGTTTGCAACATCACAATCACCCCAGTAAGCGTACAACATCAACGGATTCAAGCTATCGCTACCGGCGGCCTGATACTTCGCGATAAGAGCATCGTCGAGTTCAGTAAACACACCAGCGGTCTTGTTTCCGACAGCAAGCGTGTAGCCCTGCAAGCATTGACCGACGCTGTACAGCGATTTCGGGAACGACTTGTTCACGCTTTCGACAGTAAACTTGTCCGTCACAATCCAGTTGCCCTTAGCGTCCGTCTTGAACGTTTCAGGAGCAATGAGCGTTTCCCAAGCATCGCCGTAGAACGCCTTGCCATCTGCATTTTCGTTAAACGCAATGAAGTACCTCACAGCCTCCGCCTTCATGCCAAGCGTCAAGTTCTTCTGGGCAGCAGCAACATGAATCGTATCGCCAATATTGATATATCTTGCATTAGCAGTGCCGTCATCCACAAAGATGCTCGTACCGAAGGTATATGTAGAAGCTCCGGTGAACTTGAATCCGAGTACCATTTCCGGCAAGGTCGGAATTTCGATACCGTCCGTACCCAAATTGTACCACGTAATATCATCGCCGAGCACACGGTAAACTTGGAAGCTACCCTGTTCTTCAAGCATATTCGTAGAAACGGTGAACGTGGTCGGGTTGCAGACATTCCCTTCGAGATCCACAACACCCTTCGCCGTCCAGACCGCATACAACGTATTCACATCAATGCCAGCCGTTTCTAGACGGTTAATCGTGCGAAGCGCGTCACCATCGAACGCACCGATGATGTTACGTCCGGCAGCATCCAAAGCCCAACCGCTCAAGCAAGCATCGGCACGGCCCATGACATCGCGAGACTGCAACGGTTCAGTCCCCGCAACACTAGCAATCGAGTAAGTTTCGCTGAACTTCACATCCGGTCTGTAGAACACGGCACTATCCTTGGCAAAGTTCTTGTTGTAAGCGAACGTGTAAGAGTTCTTCAAGAGCGGAGCCTTGACGGAGCCGAGGTTCACGCCCACCGTGAGCACATCACCCACCGTGTAATCGGTCCAGTCAGCCGTAGCCGCAACACCCTTGACGGAGAGCTTCGCATCCGTATCGAAAATCACGTCAGATGCCGTCACGTCAAACACGACATTGTTGAACGAAACATCATCATTTGCAGACGGAATCACGAAGTTTTCTGTAGCCACAGTGTAAGTGCGTTCCGCAGAAGTACCGTCACCCTTCGCGAACGAACTCGTAAACTTGTACGTACCCTTATCGGTATTGGCAAGTTTAACAGTCGTGCCAGCATTGGTGCAAGTGCTCCAGTATGCATACAACTTCAGCGGTTCAGCACTGCTGCTTCCAGCAGCCTGATACTTCGCAATGAGAGCGTCAGTCAGTTCAGTGAACAGACCTTCCGTCTTGTTTCCGGCGGCAAGCGTGTAGCCCTGCAAGCATTGACCATCACTATAGAGAGCCTTCGGGAATTCCTTATTCGCGCTTTCCACAGTGTATGCATTCGTCACGACCCAATTCTTCTTCGCGTCGGTAGTGTGCGTTGTCGAAGTAATGAGCGACTTCCAAGAATCACCGAAGTAAGCCTTGCCATCTGCATTTTCATTAAAGGCAAAGTAGTACTTCACCGCCTTGGCTGCCGTGCGGAGCGTCAAATCCGTCTGAGAAGCTACAACGTGAATCGTATCGCCGTTCGCAATGTGCTTTGCAATTCCATTGGCGTCAGTGACAGAGATATCCGCATCAAAGTTGTACGTAGAAGCACCGGTGAACTTGAATCCGAGAGCCATATTCTTGAGCGTAGGGATTGCAATACCGTTCGTGCCCAAGTCGTACCAAGTCGTATCACCGTCGAACAAGCGGTAAGCCTTGAAGCTACCCTGAGATTCAGGCATGCCAGAAGCAACCGTGAACGTCGTCGGAGTGCAAACCGTGCCCGAGGCATCAGCAGCGCCCTTCGCCGTCCAAACGGCATACAACGTACTGACATTCACATTCTTCGCAGAGAGCGTATCAAGCATGCGGAGAGCTTCAACATCAAACACGCCGATAACATTCTTACCCGCAGCATCCAAAGCCCAGCCGGTCAAGCAAGCGTCTGCACGGCCCATAACACCGAAGTCCTGCAATGACTGAGATTCAGTAACCGTCGCAATAGAGAATTGCTGGCTGAACTTCACATCCGGTCTGTAGAACACGGCGCTATCCTTGGCAAAGTTCTTGTTGTAAGCGAACGTGTAGGCGCTCTTCAAAATCGGAGCCTTCGCATAACCAAACCTTTCGTTTACAGTGAGCAGTTTGGTTTCATCGTAATCTCTCCACTTGGCACTATCAGGCACAGCCTTGACAGAAAGCTTCGCTTGAGTATTGAGGATGTAACCGGCAACGTCAACCTTGAACGTCATGCCCGTAAACGAGATGTCGTCATTCTTGGACGGAATCTTGTAATTTGCAGAATCCACTTCGTAAATACGTTCCGGCGTGAATTCATTATTTCTCGAATCAAGAGCGAACTTTCTAGAGAACGTATAGAAGCCCTTGTCCGTACCATCGAGCTTGACAACAACGCTATCCGGTTTGCATTCCTTCCAGAGTGCGTACAACATCGTCGTATCCGATGAAGTCTTGCCAAGTTCAGCAAACTTCGCGATGAACGCGCTATCCAACGCAGTGAACACGTTAGCTCTGTCGCCCTCGGTGAACATATAACCCTGCAAGCAGCGGTCTGCACGGTACAACGCCATCGGGAACTTCTTGGCTTCATCAGTCATATCCACGCGGAAGCTCTTCGCCACAGTCCAGTTTTCATTTCCGTCTTCAGATACCTTAAACGTCGCTTTGTTAATGAGGTCCGCCCAAGAATCACCGAAGTAAGCGACACCCGCATCGTTTTCGTTGAACACGAGAGCGTAAGTCACCGCATTCGAAGTCACATCGAGCGTCACGTTCTTTTGACCGTCAACAACTCTGAACATATCGCCGTTCGTGACGGTAATCGGCGTGACACCGTCAGTCACTGTTACGTTATCACCAAACTTGTAAGCCGGAGAAGCGGCAGCGAACTTCACGCCAAGTTCCATATCCCTAAGCGTCGGGATTTCGATTCCGCCGTTAGCACCCGGAGCCACATCGTACCAAGTCGTTTCATTACCGAGCTTGCGATAGAGCTTGAAGCTACCCTGAGCAACAGGCATCTGCGTCGTGACCTTGAACGTCGTCGGCGTGCAAACAGTACCAGAGCCATCTCTAGCTCCCTTCGCGGTCCAGACGGCGTACAACGTAGTGACATCTTCGCTGTCCGCTTCGAGAGTGTTTATCATGCGGAGAGCATCACCATCGAGCGTTTCACCGACAAACTTACTGCCAGCAGCATCCAAAGCCCAGCCGGTCAAGCAAGCGTCTGCACGGCCCATGACATCGCGAGACTGCAACGGTTCAGCACCCGCAACACTAGCAATCGTGTAAGTTCCGCTGAACGCCACATCCGGGCTGTAGAACACAACACTGTCAACAGCAAAGTTCTTGTTGTAAGCGAACGTGTAGGAGTTCTTCAAGAGCGGAGCCTTGACAAAGCTAAAGCCCGCACCAACCGTGAGCATGTCGCCATCGGTGTATTCCGTCCAGTCAGCCGTAGCATCGCCCTTGACAGAGAACTTCGCATCCGTATCGAGGATGTAATCCGTTGTGAGAACTTCGAATTTAACGTCATTGAACGAAATATCGTTTTTCACAGACGGAATCCAGTAAACGGTATCGCGGAATGTGTATTCGCGAGCCGGAGTCGTGTAATCGCCGTTAGTGAACGTTCTGGAGAGCGTGTAACGACCCTTTTCTCCACCGACAAGTTTGATAATCGGGTAATTATGGCTACCTGTGCAAGCACCCCAGTAAGCGAACAGCGTCGTGACTCCAGTAGAATTGCCGTAAGTCGTGAACGCATTGATAAAGTTATCATCCAGCTTCGTGAACACGCCGCCAACATCGCTATCGGCATTGAACGTGTAACCCAGCAAGCAATAGTCACCGCGGTACAACGCCATCGGGAACTTCTTGTCGTCATCGTCCATATCCACGCTGTAGCCCGATTTCACGACCCAGTTGCCGACAGCATCCGAGCCAAGCGAATTGGCAGTGATGTAAGATGCCCAAGAATCACCGAAGTAAGCCTCGCCTCTCGAATTTTCGTTAAAGGCAATGGCGTATTCCACGGCATCTGCAGAGATGACAAGCTTCAAATCCTTCTGACCGTCAACAACTCTGAACATATCGCCGTTCGTGACGGTAATCGGCGTGACACCGTCAGTCACTGTTACGTTATCACCAAACTTGTAAGCCGGAGAAGCGGCAGCGAACATCACGCCAAGTTCCATTCTATCAAACGTCGGGATTTCGATTCCGCCGTTAGCCCCCGGAGCCACATCGTACCAAGTCGTTTCGTTACCGAGCTTGCGATAGAGCTTGAAGCTAGCCTGAGTCTCAGGAATCTGCGTCGTGACCTTGAACGTTTTCGGCGTGCAAACCATACCCGAAGCATCAGCAGCACCCTTCGGCGTCCAAATAGCGTACAACGTACTGATATCTACACTAGATTCGATAGAATTAAGCGTGCGGAGAACATCACCATTGAATGCGTCAATCTTATTAGAACCATCAGCACTCAGAGCCCAGCCGGTCAAGCAAGCATCGGCACGGCCCATGACATCCGTCGATTGCAACGGTTGGGATTCCGAGACATTAGCAAGCGTATAAGTTCCGCTGAACTCCACATCCGGGCTGTAGAACACGGCACTATCCACTGCATAATTCTTGTCGTAAGTGAACGTGTAGGAGTTCTTCAGGAGCGGAGCCTTGATGCTCTTGATATCAGAATCAATGGCAAAATCATTCCCGATAGTATGGCTCTGCGCATTACCATCAAGATAAACAAAGACATTGCCTTTATTTATAATGTAATTGCCACCATCATTCGGTACAAAGTCCAAGCCACTGAACACAATATCGTTTTGTTCTGGAATGGTGATTTCATCAGAAGAAATCGTATAAGAACGTTGTGCGTATTCCGAAGAACCAGCGAGTTTAAGCCCAATGTTGAACACGAACACACCCTTGTCCGTATCATCAAGCTTAAAGGTCATCATAGAAGTCGTTGACGGGCATGCATCCCAATAAGCATACAACGTTGTCGGAGTAGAAGAAGTCTTGCCGAGTTCTTTGAACTTGCTGATGAAATCACCGTCAAGCTTTGTATATACACGGTTGACATCGTCATCGACATCGAACGTATAACCCTTCAAGCACTTGCCATCAGCACGGTACAATGCCATCGGGAAATCCGTATCGCCATTGACATTGTAAGAAACAGTCACATTCCAGTTCTTTTGAGCATCCACTTCGAACGCACCGAACTTCAAGTAACTTTCCCAAGACGCGCCAATAAACGCCTTGCCTTCCGAGTTATCGTTAAAGACAAGTTTGTAATCCACCGCATCGGCGGTCACGCTAAGCACCACATTCTTCTGGCTAGCAGCAATTTCAAAGGTTGCACCGTTAGCAACATTCATCACGCTAGCACCGTCGTTCACGGCAACATTCGTACCAAACTCGTAAGCCGGAGAAGCCGCAGTGAACTGAACACCGAGTTCCATGTTTTCGAGCACCGGAATTTCGATGCCGCCGTTATCACCCGGAGCAACACTATACGTTGTCTTCACATTGCCAATCTTGCGATAGACTTCGAACGTACCCTGTTCCGTTGGCATCTGCGTCGTGACAGTGAACGTCGTCGGAGAGCAAACCGTGCCAGAAGCATCGGCATCGCCCGCATTCGTCCATACGGCGTACAACGTACCGACATCCACATTCTTCGCCGTGAGCGAATCAAGCTTGCGGAGTGCTTCGGCATCGAACGCACCAATCACGTTCTTTCCAGTAGCATCCAAAGCCCAGCCGGTCAAGCAGGCATCCGTGCGGCCCATGACGTCGAAGTCCTGCAAATCCCTAGATTCAGCGACACTAGCAATCGCGTAAGACTTTCTATCGACCATTTTCGGGCTATAGAACACTACCCTGCCATTGGCATAGTTCTTGTCGTAATCGAACGTGTAGAAGTTCTTGAGGAGCGGAGCCTTGATGTTCTGGACATCACTCGTCATCGAGAACAAGCTATTCTCCACCATTTTGTTCCAATCAGAACTTGCACTTGCGCGATAGACGAACGCAGAATCCGTATCCACGATGTAGTCTTCATCGTCATTAACAATAAACGTCCAACCCGTGAACGAAATGTTATCGTTTGCACTGGCGACCGGTATATCGAAGCCCGTAGTTGCATTGTCGTATGTTACCCAATATTCACGTTTCGGAGTCTCGGAATTGCCCAAGCTGAACGACCTGTAGAGTACATACTGACCCTTTTTCAAATCAGTAAAGATGACGGTCTGCTTTTCGTTATTGGTCGAGCAAGCCCCCCAAATAGCGTACAGTGTCATCGTATCATTACTGGTGTAAGAACCACCTTCGTACAGTTTAATAAGCTTGTCATTCAATTCGGTAAACACATTGTTAGGATCTGTTTCTATGGCCTTGGCAGCGTAGCCTCTCAAGCAGACTTCGTCGCTGTACAATTCCATCGGGAACGACTTGTCACCATCGACGGCATAATCCGCAGCCACAATCCAGTTGCCATTATTTTCATCCGTCTTGAACGTAGCCGAATTAATGCGATTTTGCCAGCTATCACCGAAGTACGGCAAAGAATTCAAGCCAGAGGCATTTTCGTTGAACGCGAAGTGGTAATCCACCGCCTTAGTCGTAATGTCGAGTTTCACATCGTTCTGACCAGCGAGAACTTCGAACATGCCACCGTTCGCCAAAGTCTTCGTCGTCGTGCCGTTATCGACAGATACGTTCGCATCGAGCGTATAGCCCACAGCTTCGAAGAACTTAACACCGAGCTGCAAACCTTCCACCGTCGGGATTTCCACGCCGGTTGCACCCGGAGTCACCTTGTACCAAAGCGTGTCTTCTGGAGCGACGACCTGATAAACCCTGAATTCACCCTTTGCAGCAGTCACGTCAGTCGTGACCTTGAACGTCGTCGGCGTGCAAAGATTACCAGAACCATCAACGTCGTTCGCAGCCGTCCAAACCGCATACAACGTATCAGTCTTCGCCGCAGAGGCAAGTGTGCGGAGAGCGGTAAGATTATACGCATTCAGCACCGTGCTGCCAGTCCTATCCAGAGCCCAGCCGGTCAAGCAAGCATCCGTGCGGCCCATGACATTGAAGTCCTGCAAAGTTTCAGAAGCGCTCGCATCGTCAATCGAATACGTTACAGTCTTTGCCAAATTCTTGCTGAAGAACACCTTGCTCGAATCAGTACCGAGAGCGTTCCTGTCGTAAGCAAATTCATAACGGCTCTTGAGAAGCGGAGCCTTCACCGTAATGTTCTCGTTGACATCGAAAGCACCCGTAATCTCGGTCCACGTTGTCGCGGTTTCCGTCTTGTACATGTACGGAGTTTCGTAATCCAACACGTAATCCGTTACGCTTGCATCGAGCGTAAACTTAATTCCCGTGAACGATACATCGCCTTCGGAAACCACGCTGAATCCCGTCGCAGGAACAACATAATTGCGAGGCGTCGTCGAAGTCAAATTGTTCAATGCAAACTGGCGGGTCAACGTAAACGTACCCATGTTCGCATCGTTCGACACCACGGTATAGACCTTCGCAGAATTATTGCAATCGCTCCACTTGGCGTAAAGCGTCGCCTTGCCAGCATTGCCGAGAGCGGTCAGCTTTTCGACAAATTCTTGCGTCAAGGCGCTGTAAGCCGTTTCATTAGCATTGTTGGCAGTGAACGTATAGCCATCGAGGCACTTGCCCACGCGATACAGAGCCATCGGGAACGCATCGCTGTAAGAGAGCCTGATAGTCAAAGCACCGTTACTTTCAGAAGCATTCTGGTTGACATAGCCCTGCCAAGAATCTCCGTAGAACACATCGTCGTTACCGGCATTCGCATTGAACGTCAATTCGTATGCATCAGCACTCAAGCCACTGACAGAAAGTACAGCGGTAGGCACAGCAACAAACGAAGAATCATCAAAGTGATAGAGGGTATTGTCGTTAAAGACATGCGACACCATCTTACTTGTGCCAGCGTAGTAATTCACAGAATCCTTGGCATCGGCGGCAAGGCTGTAACCGAACGCAGGTACAAACATCACAAAGTAATCAATGCCATAATCCTTGATAAATTCAACCGAGTGATCGCCATCCACGACACGCTTGATAGAATCGCCGTCAATCAGCTGGTAAATCACGAACTGACCCTGAGACGACGGAATATCAGTCGAGACCATGTAAGACGCCTGATTGGAAATTGCTTCCCACACCGGGTACAAATCATAGACAACCGTCCCATTGACCGTCACATCGGCAAGCGGAATATCCTTCAAGACGTTGTTCTGAAGGTCAGACAAATTACGATAACCATTCGTCGAATCAGGATCTGGTGCAATATTCCAGCCCTTGAATGTAGCACCCAGACGGCTAACATCCGGGAGTTCTATGGACGAAGCGACCGTCAAATCTTCCAACGACTTGTGGAGATTTTCTTTATAGACAACGCTATCCTTGTTGACATGGAATACGAGATCGAAACGCACCGGCGTAGTGCTCATGCTGAGAACCGCATTCGTCTGGTTTTTGACAACAACGAACGTCTTGCCATTTTCAACAGCTATCGGAGTCGTGCCGCCAGCATCGACAAGCACATTCGCACCGAAATTATAGAGGTTCGATGCCGGTGTAAACTTGACACCGAGATTCATGTTCGTCACAGCCGGGATTTCAATGCCATCGCCAACATCGTACTCGACAGCGGCAGTATGGACAGCATCGACATACTGATAGACCTTGAAGCTACCCTGAGCAGCATCCATGCCAGACGTGACGGTGAACTTCTTCGGCACGCAAACCGTGCCAGAAGCATCAGCATTACCCGCGTTCGTCCAAATGGCGTACAACGTACTTACATCCTTGCCTTCTTCTTCGCGTTTATTAATCTTGCGGAGAGCTTCGACATCGAACAAATCTATCTTGGCGGTGACATCGTCCTTGTCAAGCGTCCAGCCGCTCATGCAAGCATTAGTGCGACCCAAGACGGAATCAGGCAACAAATCCTGAGACTGCGAAACGTTAGCAATCGAATAGGTATCGCTAGACTTCATCGCCGGGCTGTAGAACACGGCCTTGCCATCCGCATAGTTCCTATCGTAATTGAACGTGTAGCGGTTCTTCAAAATCGGAGCCTTGACGGAGTCGAGGTTCTCACCGGCGGTAAGCAAAGCGCCATCCGTGTAGTCGCTCCAGACAGCAGTCGCAGAAGCACCCTTGACAGCAATCTTCTTTTCCGTATCCAAAATTACATCGGCACCGGCACTGACATCAAACGCAATGCCGTTGAACGAAATGTCGTAAGACGGGATGTTAAACTCCGCAGAAGACACCACGTATTCACGAACTGCAGGGGCCAAGTTCCCACGGCTGAACGACCTAGAGAATGTATAGGAACCCTTTTCAGTACCAACGAGCTTGACAGCCGTAACCGTCGGAACACATGCACCCCAGACAGCATACAACGCCATCGGATTGGTGCTGCTGTACGGACTTGTGGCCAAGTTCGTCTGTTCGTACCGGGCTATCACAGCGTCATCGAGTTCCGTGTAGGCGACGTAGCCGTTTTGAGTGAATGCGTAGCCCTGTAAGCAGTAGCCATCATCGCGGTACATAGCCATCGGGAAGCTCTTGTCAGCACTTTCGACGGTGTAGTTATTCGAAACAATCCAATTGCCCATGACAACATCTTCGGAGAACGATTCCGCAGTGATGTACGACTGCCAAGAGTTGCCGAAGTAAGCCTTGCCGTCAGCATTTTCGTTGAAGGCGAAGTAGTACTTCACGGCTTCGGCGGTCATGCTGAGCGTCAGGTTCTTCTGGGCATCAACAACATGAAGCGTATCGCCATTATTGACGTTCCTTGAACCCGTGCCGTCGCTAACGATTACATCCGTACCAAAGCTATATGTATTCGCCCCCGTGAACTTAAAGCCGAGAGCCATGTCCTCGAACGTCGGAATTTCAATACCATTAGCACCGACATCGTACCATGTCGTTTCGGATGCATAAACGCGGTAGAGCTTGAAGCTGCCCTGAGCGGCCGACATACCGGACTTGACCTTGAACGTCGTCGGAGTGCAGCCCGTACCCTTCGAGGTCCAGACAGCATATAGCTTGCTGACATTTTCGCTAGAAGCTTCGAGAGAGTTGACTAAGCGGAGAGCGTTGCCATTGAAAGCTGTGATTACGTTGTTGCCATCAGCATCCAAAGCCCAGCCGGTCACGCAGGCATCCGTGCGGGCCATGACATCGAACTGCTGCAAAGGCTTCGACTGCGAGACATCATCAAGCGTGAAGACTTCGCTGTAAATCGTATTCGGGCTGTAGAATACCGCACTGTCCTTGCCGAAGTTCTTGTCATAGACGAACCTGTAGGAATTCTTGAGGAGCGGAGCCTTCACGGAATCTACGTCGGATTCCATCGTGAAGAGACCGTCAATATCGATCCAAGAAGCAGACTTACGGTAAGCATACTTCGCCTCGGTATCAAGAATCACGTCGTTGGCAGTCACCGTAAAATCGACACCGCTAAACGAGACATCGCCGGTGTTAGCCGGAATCGTAAATTCGTCCGAAGCGGCAACGTATTCGCGAGCCGGAGTCGTAGAATTGCCCAAAGCGAATGCCCTGGAGAACTTGTACGTACCCTTGTCGCTACCGGCAAGCTTGACCGTCATGCCCGTATTGGCACAGTCAGCCCAGAATGCATACAACGTCGTGTTCGTCGGGTCGCCGTTGAGGCGGGTGAATGCGGCAATGAACTCGTCGTTCAGTTCGTCGAACAGGCCTTCGCTCTTGTCGTCCTTCGTGAACGTGTAACCCTGCAAGCACAGGCCGTCGCGGTACATCGCCATCGGGAACTTCTTGTCCGTGCTGTTCATGTTGTAGCCGATTTTCACGGTCCAGTTCTTGTCCCCACCGGCGGAGAACGCATTTTCGTTCATGTGCTGCAAGTACTGCGTCCAGGAATCGCCGAAGAACGCTTCGCCATTGTCGTTCGAGTTGAACGCGAACGTGTAATCCACGGCACCGCCATTGGCACTGAGCATCACGTTCTTCTGGCCACTAGCGATGGAGAACGTCTTGCCGTTAATCACCATTTGCGGCGTGCCTGTCGGCTGTCCGTTATCATCCAATTCCGTTACAGCGGCATCAGAATTGAACGTATAAGCCGGAGACTGAACGGTGAACTTGACACCGAGATTCATGTTTTCGATGGTCGGGATGACCACGCCGTTCGTGCCCGGTACCACATCGTAGCGGAGCGTATCGTCAACGCCGAACGCCTGATACACTTCGAACTTGACCTGTTCCGTAGGCATTTCCGTGGTGACAGTGAACGACTTCTGGTCGCAACCGGCAGTACCGTTATCCGCCCAAATTGCATACAACGTGCCAACATTCTCGCCTTTTCTTTCGAGCGTATCGAGCATGCGGAGCGCTTCGGCATCGAACTCGCCAATAGTCTTGCTACCGGCAGCATCCAATGCCCAGCCGATCACGCAGGCATCCGTGCGGGCCATGACTCCGTACGGTTGCAGGCCCTTCGATTCGAGAACGCTCGCCAGCGTGTAATTTTCGGAGAACTTCACACCCGAGGCGTAGAACACGGCCTTGCCATCGGCAAAGTTCCTGTCGTAAGTAAACCTGTAGGCATTCTTCAAGACCGGAGCCTTGACGGAATCGACATCGCTATTCACGGTGAGCTTGTCGCCATCTGTGTAATCCGTCCAAGTTGCAGTCGCACCACTGCCCTTGACCTGAATCTTGTTCTGGGTATCGAGAATGTAACCGGTGACATTGCCGACTTCGAACTCGACGTTCGTGAACGAAACATCGCTTTTCTCGGACGGAATCTTGAAGTTGGCCGTAGCGGCTTCATAAACACGTTCCGCCGTGGTCGAATTGCCGAGGTCGAACGTCCTCGTAAACTTATACATGCCCTTGTCCGTGTTCGCAAGCTTCACGGTCACACCATCGTCGCAATCTTCCCAATAGGCGTACAGCCTCGTCGTTGTCGCCGGATCCAGATTGAGGCGAGCAAACGCATCGATAAAGCCTCCGTCAAATTTGCTGTAAAGGCCATCGGTCTTGTCGTCCTTAGCGAACGTGAAGCCCCGCATGCAATAACCATCACGGTACATCGCCACAGGGAAGCTCTTGTCCATGCTGTTCACGTTGTAGCGGGCCTCGACGATCCAGTTTCCATCAACATCAGCACCGGAGAACGAAGTCTCGGTCATGAACTTCTCGAAGGAATCGCCGAAGAACGACTTCTTCTCGTCAACATCCCCCGCGTTCTCGTTGAACGCAAGCTTGTAATTGACAACGCTCGCATCCACGCTCAAGTCCATGTTCTTCTGCGACGCGGCAACAGTGAACATATCGCCGTTCGCCATGGTGACCGGAGCCGTATTTTCGGCAGTCAGGATAACATTACCGTCGAACGAATAGCCCACGGCATTCGTGAACGTGACTCCGAGTTTCAAATCTGGAACCGCAGGGATGACTACCCCGCCGTTCGGATCCGGGAGCACATCGTACTTGTATGTTTCGGCACCAATAGTCTGGAAGATTTCGAACTTGCCTTCTGCGGTCGGCATCGACGTTGCCACCTTGAATGTCGTAGGCGTGCAGACAGCACCCGCGTCATCCCACACGGCGAACAAAGTGTCAACCTTTTCGTTTTTCTTTACAAGGGAATCGAGCTTGCGGAGAGCGACCGCATCAAATCTGTAGATTACCGTGTTGCCCATCTTGTCCAGGGCCCAGCCCGCCACGCAGGCATCCGTGCGACCCATGACAGTAGTCGGCTGCAAGTCGGCAAATCCCGCGATACTTGTAATCGTGTAGGAGTCCTCACCAATCATGGTAGAACTGAAGAACACTTCGCGAGGTTCGTCCCAATTCTTATTGTAAGCAAACTTGTAAGAGTTCTTCAGGAGCGGTGCCTTGATTTCCTGCACATTGGCCACGTTGAACGCACTCCCCTTCGCCATCTTGTTCCAATCGGTATCACCGTTCTTGAGATAAGTGAATGCAGAATCCGTATCTACGATAACATCGACACCCGATTTGGTGACAAAGCTCCAATCCGTAAACGAGATGTCGCCATTGTTAGACGGGAACGTAAAGCCCGTAGTAGTAACATTTGCAGAAGAAATGTCATAAGTACGTGTTGCCTTTTTAGTACCGTCGCCCAAATCAAACGTTCTTTCGAGTACGTACTTACCCTTTTCGGTATCGGCAAAGCTGACGATATCACCCGCATTAATGCAAGTTCCCCAGACAGCGTACAATACCACCGTATTCGAGGAATTACCCGGAGCGTTCACTGCATCGTAGTACTTCACGACAAGTTCATCGGTAAGTCTGTCGTAAACCGTATTGTCGTGAGCGAGAGAGTAACCCGACAGGCAAACACCATCGCTGTACAACTCCATCGGGAACATCTTCTGGGCATCGGTCATGCCGACGTTATAATCCTTCGCCACGACCCAGTTGTCCGTACCGTTCTCCAGCGAGAACGAAGACGAGTTGATAAGGCCATCCCAAGAATCGCCGAAGTACGGCAGCGATGTCAAATTATTAGCATTTTCGTTGAACGCGAAGTGGAGCACATTCGCAGTCGTACCCACGCTGAGTACCACATCGTGCTGATCGGCAGCAAGGGCAAATGTTTCGCCATGAACCGCCGGAGTCACAGCGTTATCGAGCTTGACCGTATCCGTAATATCATCAACATTGACCACGAAAATTTCATCACCGAACGTATAGGCCGGAGAAGCCGCAGTGAACTGGACTCCGAGAACCATACCGGCGACCTTCGGGATTTCCACCCCGCCGTTCGCCCCAGGAACCACGTCGTATGAAAGCGTTTTAGGACCTGTAGCGGTAGAAATTTCTTGATAAACCGTAAAGCGGCCCTGAGTAGAAGGCAATGATGTCGTGACCTTGAACGTACCGGGAGAAGTCAAGCAGCCGGCAGTACCCGCATCAGCCCAAACCGCATACAACGTATTCGTATTCGAGGAATTGGCAAGAGCGCGCAGTGCATTGATATCAAACGAACTGATTTTTTCTGTACCATTTTCATCCAAAGCCCACCCCACAAGGCAAGCATCCGTGCGAGACAAGTTCGTGAGCGGTTGCAAAGCGACGGACTCCGTGGCATCGGTAATCCTGTATGTTGCAGTATCTATCGCAGTAGCACTGTAGAACACATCCTTGTCGGTATTCTTGTCATAAACAAACTTATACTCGTTAAGCAAAAGCGGAGCTGTAACATAACGATACTCATGCTTCATTGTAATGAGGTTGTTCGTGGGGGCAGGAATATCAGTCCAAGAATCCGTTCCATAGGTTTGCTGATCCTGATAGCGATACGATGCATTAGGATCCACGACATAATCATAATCGGGGTCGGTAATTTCATACCGCATTTCCGTAAACGAAATATCATCGTCTATAGTGGCGACCACCAAGCCATTAAACTGATATTCACGCTCAGCTGTACCGGAGCCGTTCAAGTCAAACACTCTCTTGAACTTGTAATGACCAAAATCCTTACCGGCAAAACTTACATTCAACCAATCAGACTGAGCGTTGACGGAACACGATTCCCAATGGGCATACAACACCAACGGACTCGATTCGCTATGATTTCCGTTATTATATTCGGCGATGAGACCATCAGTCAATTCAGTAAACACTTCATTTGCATTGGGATTGGTCGGCGAAAGCGCATAGCCATGCAAGCAAAGCTTTGGATCCATCAAAGAATTATTGCGGTAAAGCGCCGTCGGGAATTCCTTGTTGCTTTCCATGCTAGATGCAATCGTCACATTCCAGTTTTTATCGGAACCTTTAAAGAACACACCATTCTTGATGAGATCGGTCCAAGAATCGCCAAAGAGCGCCTCGCCCGCCGCATTTTCGTTCAAAGTGATGTAGTACTTCAACGAAGTGGCTTCTACATTGAGCTTGATATTTTCCTGGTCCGTATTGACGGTAAACACTTCGCCATGAACAGGAGTCGTCACGTTGTTGTCGAGTTTGAACAGTTCATTGTTCGCATCATCGACACCGACAATTTCATTTTCAGACGAGAATCCCGGAGCGTTTTCGAACTGGACTTCAAGCTGTACGTTCGCAATCGCCGGGAACACGACACCGTTTTCGCCCACTTCGAACCATTGCTTTTCGGTTTCACCCTGACGGAGCTGCTTGTAAACCTTGAACTTGCCCTTCTCGGCTTCTACGCCAGAAGTGACGGTAAACGTCTTGGGGTTGCAAACAACACCATCAGCATCCGTAGCCCCCTTATCGGTCCACACGGCATACAACGTATTCACGTCTTCAGGAATCTTGGCAAGAGAATCGAGTATGCGGAGAGCCGCAAGGTCAAACTTTTTAAGGATATTTCTACCGTCAGCCTTCAAAGCCCAGCCGGTCAAGCATGCATCCGTACGACCCATGACATCGAGCGAAACCAACGAATTAAAATAGGAAGCAGAAGATACACTGTAATGTGTACTTTCTTTATCCTTCTTAAATCCATTGATAAAGAACACAGACTTTTCATCGTTATAGTTTATATTGTATGTAAAGTCAGCATAGTTCAGGAGCAACGGAGCGCTGACATATTTAATTGAAGCAGTCAGAGTCAAGAGATTACTCGAGAACGTACTGAATTCACCATTGGCGTCTTCCTTGTAGCGGTAGAGAGAGTCCGGGTCTTCAACATAGTAGCCACCATCCAACCGTACAAACTTCCAACTGGTAAAGGAAATAGGATCAAGAGTACCCTCGTAAGGAATCTTCAAAGAATACAATCCCGCATAAGTACGTTCCGGCGTCTTGTCCGTGCTATTCAAGTCGAACTGCCTACCGAACGTATAAGAGCCATCTCTACTAAGAACGATAATGTCGTTAGAAAGCGATACATTCAATACATTGGAGTTCGCCGAGCATGTTCCCCATTTAGCGTACAACGTCGGAGAAGCCATCTGCGCTAACTTGTTTATAAACGCATCGGTCAATTCGGTAAACACTTCGTCATCATTCGCGAAGGTGTAACCCAGCAAGCACTTGGGCTCATCGGTCACTTTCGGATAATTGCGATACAACGCCATCGGGAATTTCTTATTCGCGCTATTCACGTTGTACTCAATAGTCACGTTCCAGTCCTTCGTGTTCGGATCTTCCGAGAACGCGCCTTCCTTGATGTACTGCGCCCAAGAATCGCCGAAGAACGCCGTACCGTTCGAACTATCATTGAACGTAATGGCGTAATCCACGACATTAACCGTATTCGAAAACGTGTAAGTCACCAACTCGTTCACGTTCTGCACGGTCGCGACGTGATAAGCGCCGTTCACCTTCGTAACTTCCGTCGCGGTAGAAGGACCATTCCCCGTTTCGTAAGTGTAAGAAAGTTTGTTCAAAGAGTTATCCAAAGTATAGCCAACATCTGCGACAGTACGGTTCTCATCTACGTAGAGGTCGAACGCATCACCTGCAAGCTGCAAGCCCGTTGCAGAAATTTCATGATGCAATGTATCGTCGCCGAACAACTGATAAACAGCAATCTTGGAAACATGTTCAATGCCATTCTTCAAGGCAATCGTCGGTGTCGGCGAAGCCGAGAGATTCGAGCAATCATCCCAAATGGCGTAGAGCGTTTTTGCAGAACTTTCGTCCGTATTAGATTCAAAGACATGATAATTATTGGCACTGAGCACCTTGAAGAGTGAATCCGAGGCAGCCGAGAACAAATCGGCCTTCTTTTCAGACCAGCCCATAAAGCACTTGTCCGTACGGAACGGTTTCCAAAGCACCACAGAATCCTTGTCCGTATCAATCTTGAGCGTCCCCGTCGGGGCCGCATCCGCTGGCAGATACACGTTTGCGGAATCGGCGGAATTTTCCGGCAAGGACAAGTCATACTTCACATAGACTGGATCAAGCTTCATGAAATTGACTTTCCAAGACGCATTTCCGATAACATCAATCGCATCACCATTATGGAGATTTTCATCAACAGTACCCCCATTTGCAGACATTGCAGATGCAATATAATTGAAGGCATAACCATCTTTTGGAGTAGCCTTGACGTACAATTTTACACCATAGGGCTTGTTGTAACCATTATAGACACCAGGGACAGACGGGACAGACAAATACGTTTCCCCTGTCGTCGCATCGACCTTCAAATCATGCTTGACTTCAACCGAGTCATAGATACCTTGTACCAACGTGGGAACAGGCAGTTTCTGGAACACACTCAAAGTTCCCCTGTTGGCATCTACGTTCACACGAACGATATTGTAATCATAAACATTTATGCAAACAACGGAATCCAAATCAGCAACGAGTTCATTAACGGCATTGGCAGATGTTTCGACAGGAGTCAAGAACGCCAATTCTTCCTTGATATCGCTGGCCTTGTGCACAGTTATGGATGTTGCAAGGTTTTTAGGTTCCCAGTTAACGCGGCAACCCGTAGAAGTATAAAGCGTCGGAACTTCAACGGTACTTGCAGTCACGTTGTCTTGCGAATCAAACCAGTCCGCAGCAAATATCAATGAATCATCGCCATTTCCAGTGGAAACGATCGCAGCAACCTTATTTGCAACAAAAATATCATCATCATTTGGAATCTCGAATTGCAAATTGTAATGGTACGGTACAAATTCAGCGGCAAGCCACGCTTTTCGAATCTGCAAAGGAGAGCGATAATCATAAGAAAGCCTCAAGGTGGAGTCAACACCTTCAATCTTAAATCCGTAAGGATGTTCATTTGTCCACCAAGTTTTTATAGAATCTTCAGAACCAGTATTATCATCATGTTCTATACCAAAGAACTTCAAATCGACCATCTTGTAACCGGGAGCCACATTGGCAGAGACCGTAAAGTCGTATGTTGTATTTTCACCCCAATAATGAGATGGAACACCAACACCATTATAGCCCACTCCATTATGATATCCCACCAAAGGATGTTTGAATACGGAACCACCGATGTTTTGCATCAATACGACATTTCCATGAATATCGGACAAATTCTCTGAATACGTCGTATCCGTTCCGCTAACAGAGCGAGCCAAAAGTCCAACATTGAACACATCAAAATCATCAACGCATCTAATACTAGCCTTTGACATTTCACCATAAACAGTCAGGTTATTGTTAGCATCAGCAGCATACACAAGGTCATACAACCTATACGAACCCACTGCATTAACAGAAACAGCATTTAATTTTGCAGTGCTCCAAGTCATATTCTTGACATTGTCATTACAGACTCCAAGATAATGCATTTTAGGGAATTCATCGCCCACATGCATCACCATCTTTGAATCTGCATCCAAAGCATTCCAATCCGTATTGAAGAAAAACTCACTTGAATCCATTCCGTCGAGAACATTCAAGTCGAACGTTACAGTGTAATCAATCGGAGTACCAGTCGGCGTAATCACGAATGCAAAGTCACTCGGATAAACAGGATTTGCATTATTCGAAAGCAAATCCAAGCCCTTGTAAAGGGAATCCAAGAAAATCTCGTCATTTACATCAAGATTATCAATGGTCCAAATTTTACTTGCATAACCCAAGACAAGCTCATTCACATTTGCAATAAGGCGGTCATTTGTCGTAGGCACTTCCGTAGGTGTCGCATTCTGAGAGAAATTCGAAGCAAGGCCGAATTTGAGCGACCATCCAGTAACGTTGAACCCAACCGGAGACCCAACCTTAATGCTTGTAGTCATCGGCATCGATACATTCGTGCTATAGCTATAATTATTAATAGCATAGACTTGCTTGCTCGTCACACCGTCGGCATCAAGAGCGGAGCCATTTACAGTAAAGCCGATGTTTCCGCCATTTTCAAGTTTGATATTAGCTTTATTGCCAACGCCATTGACGTAATAGAGATGAATTGTATCCCTATATTCGTTCACATAATCCAAAGGCAGAATCTCAGATGAGAAATCGTCAAACTTGGTTGACATTCCATTAAGCCAGTTCATTTCAAAATCTGGTTTACTATTCAGATCCCTAGAGTGTATCTTGTACGATACCGGCAAATAAGTAAAACTTTCTCCAGCGGCGTTATCGTGTACAACCAGCGGCGGAATCAAAAGATTTGATTCATCGACCCTGAATTTCATTACAGGTGGAATCAAGTAGCCAATGTCAAAACCATTGACAGTTGCACTGCCATCAGCATCCAGAATAGTTTCATCTGAGCCACAGCCGCCATTGCCATCGTCATCCGGGCAGAAATGATAGACGACATTCAATTCCTTGAAATAGACATAAGCTTCTAAATTCACGCTAGAAGTCAAAGTTCCATTCAATACGTTCTGCGATACGGCATTACCACCGGCAACCCTCAGAGCAGCGATTCCATTTGAAGTGTTTCCGCCGGTAGCAAGGATTTGATTCACATCGTTCTTGAAATCCGCAGAAAGTCCGCCGTTTGCATCAGTATAAGCGACAAGCCCCGTCTTGTTCTCCAATTTCTCAGAACTCGTACTGTTGCGTACGAATGAATCCTGGATAGCAATGGGTTGTTTTGACAATGCATTTTTTTGGGCATCGGTCAAATTCAATTCCGTAACATCAAGAACCACCAAATGAGGAGGCTCGGCAGAGCCATCCGTAAATGACGGAAGCCCGCCATTAACGTTTGCATCAGATACCCATACTTCCGGGTCTCCCATAATCTTCATGTTGTTATTCAAAAGTGCGGCAAAATTAGCCGACTTCATATCGTCGCTATTGACAAGACCGTTCGCATTTCGGGTCATCGGGTAAGTGCAACTGTTATTAGTACACAAATCACCCGCAAAGAAATCCGTATATGGCCCCTGCAAAGTGCCATTATTATCGATTACACTAGCATGGTAGCCCAACGATTTGCCGAAATGCTTCGAATTCACCGCACTAGCGTTACGGACGTTGCCAAAGATGTTGCACGAAACACCATTGGATGCATAGCAGCCTTCTTCCCAAGTATATCCACTCGGACTCTGCGCATTATTTTGTTTATAACTATAGTTTCCAACGCCAACCGTGACCGTATCGCCATTACTGAAATGGAAATTGTTGTAAAGCGTGTCGGTTTCATTAAAACCATCCCCTGTGACCACACCAGCAATATAGCCTAAACTTCCATACCCATCTATATTGCCCACAGAATAAGTGTTCTTGATGGAAATTTTTTGTTTATACAAGCTATTTCCTGCACTCTTACTAATCTGACCGACAATGCCACCAACGCGTTCGCCAGAAAGATTACCATAGAACCCAGCATTGGAAATTGACAAGACACCAGAAGAGTAACGCCCAACAATACCGCCAACAAAACCTTTGCGAACATTGGCATCCGTAGGTTCCATATTAGCAGTAACAGTCGCATTCGATATAGTCACAATCGAGTTATTGAAAGACTCACCGATAATGCCACCTATAAACACAGCATCGACACTAAACGGAGTTTCTATTGTAATATTTTCCACAACCACATCGGAAATGTGAGTTTCGGCCCAATTTGCAGTAGCAGCAATTCCACCAATCCATGTCTGTGTTACGACTTGATTACCTTGATACGACACAAATAAAATATTTTTTACAGTCACATGGTCAATAGTAGCCTTTTTATAAATCCAGTCACCAATCAAGCCCCCCATATAGGCTCCCCTAATGGTTGCGTTATCAATAGTCACATTTGAAACTCTCGCATTTTCTTCAACAATACCCAAAGCGACAGCAGAGGATCGACCTGATATATAGGAATTTTTAAAAGTCACATTTTGGAATATACCGCCCGACAATTGTGTATAGAACGTGCTGCCACACAACCCATCAATGGTTTTATTGTTGCCATCGAAACCGGCTCGCGACGGGTTATTTATCGGTCGGAAATTCATATAACACTTGTCATTGACATCATCATAGCCGCCCAAATCGAGATTGCTTTCCAGAACAATCAAGCTATTCTTGTTGTCATCATTATCCAATACATCCATCATGCTAGTCCAGCAACTGAAATCAACAGCCGGGTCCACATTCGCCGTCTTTTGTTCCTGCGACAGATGGCATTCGCGAGGATTACCCGAAACGCTAGCATCATTACATTCCAGATGGAAATACCAATCATCGTCAAGGCAACCCGCAGATGTAAAGGTTGGAGACCCATCTGTATATCTGTAAACAGCAGAAGCATCAAATTGCTGATCCAACGCATGCGGCCCCATCCAAGCAGAACCTTGGACTAAAAGGCTACCGACAAAAGCAATATCATTTGATTCGAGTTTGCCATCGTTATCCGTATAGAGAAGGATTCCATTGCAATTCAGGCCACAATATTCAACGACTCGCGCATCTGGAGAAGATGGATCGAGAGCGTTTTGCAACAATTGCTTCTGAGCATCACTCGCCTTGGCATTGAACCTGTTCAAATCAAAACCAACCGTGTAAATCGGCTTATTGCTGCCTTCTGCAAATACCGGGAGTCCTTCATTTTCAGTCGCCGATTCTGTCCAGAAATCATCGTCCGTATTCAAGACAGCCGCCATTTTACGGCTCTTCATCTGATCTGCGGGGATAACGCCGTTTACATAAGTATTTTTCGCAGCATCTTGAATAGAGAAAGTCCCATACCGCAAATAGCCGTCGGCATCAAGACTGCCTGTCACTGCATTGCGGAAATTGCGCACTATCATATTGCCCGTAGTGTAATTGAGCAAAGGATTTTGCCATTCCGACCTAGACCAGTCATTCCCCATGCCCAGAACAGCTTCAACATTATTCTCTCCGTAGTAATAGTTGTCCGTCACATCAAAAACGATATCATTGATAGAGAAACCAGTAGAAACGTCCCAAACAAACTTGCCTACCAAATAGCCACGATTATCGTTGCCATTATTTCCATTATCAATCGCTTTGATATCGCCTATCACATAGTTGTGTTTAATATTAACGGAATTTCTGTTCGGTGCTGTAGAAATACTGCCAACAAGGCCACCCGCATCTTGGTTACCATAATCCGACGTAATATCCGCAAAGACGCTCGTTTTTTCAATCGTTAAATTAATGTTTGTGGCCCCGCTCCCATTGACAAAATGCCCCACAAGGCCACCAGCATCGCTACCGCCAATGGTTCCGTTTATGGAAATATCACTTAACGATATATTTTCGCCACCGCCATAATAAGTAACTTGACCGAACACACCGCCAGCACCAATGTAATTGTCCTGATTTACGATGCCGATATTAGCGTTCTGCACACTTACGCCAGAAACGGATAGGGGAACATTTGCATGAAGCACGCCAACGACACCGCCAGCACCGGTGCCCCCACCTGTATAATCAGCAACTACAGTAACCTCATCAACTGTTATATTTTCGAATTTTTTCACGCCTTCAAGAGAACCGGCTATCGCACCTGCAGAACTTTCAGACTTAAATACAGAATTCTTTACAGTAATATCACTGATAGTAATGCCGCCAAGGTCAACAAGTACACCGGAACCATCGGTAGCAAAAACAACACCGACAAAATTACCGCTAGAAGCCAAGTCAAAGTAAACGTCCTTGAACGCAATATTGTTCAAATTACCGTTAGCTTGGGCAATATTGGCAAATCCCATACTTTCACTAAGGCTGCTCACATAGCAAAGCCCCGATATCGTATCATGTTCGCCAACTTTGCTCATGATTTTATCACCAGCGCCCAGCTCCAGATACTTGCCTTTGAACGCATTAGGAGCATCGTTACAAATGCCGTTCGTGTTCCCGGCAAACGCAATATCCGAGGTCAAGACAATCGATTTCTCGCCACTATTCAACCAATTTTGGGCGTAGGAGTAAGCGTCATTGTTGGTTCCGTCGTACCAATAACCAAAGCAACGTTCGCCGTTCGTTATAGCGGCAATATCGTCAGAAGTTTGTCTTAAGCTCAATTCATTTCCGTTCTCTTTAAAGCAGAAACTTTTCTCAGGAGGAACTGCATACGTATAAACAGCAGATCCATTATCGTACGTTAACGAAGGATCAAATATCTGAGAATTGCCATCCAGCCAGGAACCAAGGGAACTGACAAACATAACATCCGCTGCGTCGAGAGCGCCCGCATTGTCCGTAAAAAGAACGATACCTGTTTTATTTGGGGAGATGTATTCCAGTTGGCGTGAAACAGCGAGGGAATCCTGCAATAGTTGCTGGTGCTCTGCATCTGCCGCAGTATTGAAATCAGTCAAGTCAAAGCTCACCGGATAAATAGCTTTATAGGTGGAGCCATTCACAAAGAATGGCATGCCGTCATTTTCAAGCGGTGTAAAAAGTCCATCCGTTATAGTCCAGCTTTCATTTCCTTGAGTACTGCCCATGTTCAAAACAGCCGCAAAGCGACGCATTTTCATGTCTTCGTCAGAAATCATTCCGTTGGCATAATTACCAGAACCATGGATAGGCGTAGAAGGGTCATAATACAAATCGCCATCAGGGAGAATAACGCTATTTGAGCCTGTATTGCGGAAGTTGCGAGCAATTTGGTTACCGGAGCCATCCCCATTTGCCGCAGGAGACATCCAATCCAACATGCCACCGATACCATTCTCTGCTGATACTCCATCTTTTCCATAATGGTAGTTGCCAAACACATCATAGGTAAACTTATCAACATCATTCAAACCACCGACAAGATAGCCCACCACACAATTAGCCCCAGCCCCCGAAGAACATTTTACGAGTCCCTTCGAATATGAGCCTTTAATGGAAATTTTTCTCTTGTTAGAGTTGCGATTTTCAATCCCACCCACAAGGCCACCGGCACGAGTCGAACCTTCAATAGTACTCAATGTTCCATCTTCAGAAATGTTATCTATAGCAACATTAGAGATTGACAAACTCGAACCATAAACATCCGAAAAACCGATTACACCGCCAGCATATTCACCTTTTACAGAAACCCCGCTCAAATAAATATCTTCGACATTTTGAACTTCTTCGATTCTACCCGCAATCGCACCAGCATATTTCGCTTCGAATACAGAGTTTATCACGGAAATATCGCCAAGACGATACTTCCCCACAGATGTAGTCATTACAACGCCAGCCATGGTTTCCCCACTCCCGGTCAGCTTAAAGTAAACATCTGAAAATACGACATCCCCGATATTACCTTCATAATGGATTAGCTGGACAAAGCCAATCTCATCCGCCGTAGAAGACACATAGCAAAGCCCCTTTATCGTATCAATCACGCCGGTTTCGCTTGTGAACGCATCACCGACACCTAGTTCCAGATAATGTCCCTTGAACGCATTCGGGGCATCGACGCACACCGTATCAATCGGATTGCCGGAACCATCGACATTGATTTTCTTCCCTGCAAACTGGATATTCCTTTTCAGAACAATCGAACCCGCATTAGCATCCAGCCAAGCTTGAGCATAAGTGCGAGCATCGCACTTTACGCTGTCCGCATCGCGAGTAGTGCAGCTTTCGTCATACCAGTTTGCAAAGCACATTTTCCCATCAACAGAGTCTGTTGTCGCTTTAAAATACTGGTAAAAATTCAATGCGTTGTTGTTGACATCTTCTTCAAAACAGAAGAGTGAATCCCCTAGGTGAGTATAAACAAAATTTTCACCAGAAGGATATTGTTCAGACAATGAATACGGGCCAACCCAAGTCCCAAGCGTATTGGCAAAATTGATATCGTCCTGATCAAGCTTTCCATACAATGATGCATTCGTATAGAGTACGATACCACCATAAGAATTACTTGCATTGATGTATTCCAGTTTTCGAGAACCATTCGCACCGATAGCATCACTCAAAGCATTCCGTTCATCCTGAGTCGCGTTAGCATAAAAAGATTCCATATCGAGGATTACCGCTTTAATCGGATTTCTATAATTCAACCTATAATCACCAGACAATCCCGGCAACCCATGATTTTGACTTTCAGATAAAGTCCAATCTCTATTATTGTTATTAATATTTAGAACTGCCGCCATCCGCTGGCTCATCATCTGCGCCGAAGGTATAATACCGTTAAGATATTTATTCGAAGAATTACGTTCATAGATAGGAGTATCATCGTAAAACAAGTCGCCATCAATATCAGCCGGATCATCCCCGTTGCGGAAATTGTATTTGATAGTGTTTACCGAAGGATTACGCCAATCGGCAACGCTAATAGTGCCTATACCACTCTTTACAGAAGCCACATCATCACCATAATGATAGTTATGAGCCACATCCGTAAACCTAAACAAGCTAAAGTCATTTAAACCACCCACTAAATAGCCAAGCGTCGCTCCCGAACCTTCTAATTTTCCTATAAAATAGTTATTGAATAAACTTAATTCAAAAAAACCTGAAACATCTTGATTCAAATACCCGACAAGACCACCAGCATACCCCCCCGTTTCCACAGAAACATCTGCTTCAACACTCGAAAAAGAAAGTTTTAACTTAGAATTAGGATTATAATAGTCCATCAAATCGTTATGGTCACAATACCCAATAAGACCTCCCGCATAAGTTTTTCCATACACCTTGACTTTTTCAACTGCGACACCCTCCATAACATAACCAGCTCGTCCAAAAACGGCACCAGCAGAATTCCCGCGAAATTCAGAATTAGATATCCTTATAGAAATAGACCCAACCACAAATCCAGATATATTCGGAATTCCTGACCCCAAAATACCGACATTCGAATTCGTAACATTCGATTCAAAATAAGCACTGTCAAAGGCTAAATCCTTTATTTTTCCCTCAAAACGGCTAAAGAACCCCACATCGGTTTCAGAATTCGTGATATAGCAAAGCCCTGAAATAACGTGAGAACGCTGAGTATCCGAATGGACCTGAAAATAAGGATGATAGTGATAGTGCTGTTGAGATGCATTGAGCTTTAAAGAAAGCATTTTTCCCTTAAATGCGTTTTTCCCACCTTTACAAGTTCCATCGTCATTTCTTCCAGCAAAGTGGATATCACTTTCCACAATAAAATCAGCACCTTCGAGAGTTTTTGGATATTGATAAATTCCATCAAGCCAATTCGATATGTGGGAATAAGCATCCGGATAAGGAGACGAATTGCCATGCAAGGCATTATCATCGTACCAATAGTCATAGCACTCATAACCGGACAAATTGCTTAGACTTTGCTTTAGATACAATTTGCCATAATAGTCGGTATTAGAACCAACCGTAACCGCTTCGACTTTGACGCAAAATTTTCCTGTTTTTTCTACGGCCTTCCACTGTTGATAAGCCCCAAAAGGGTCATCCAACGATGATACAACAACACCGTTATCATCCATAAGCAAGACATCGCCACCAGTATTAGTCCTGCCAGAAGAAAGAACTTTCAAGATATCAGCCTCAAACGAGAATAACAAATAGCCACTTGGATCCGTATAAGAGGTTATTCCATTTTTTGTTTCTCTTTGACTAGGAGTACTTCCACTAACAAATTCAGTCTCGATAGATTTGGGTTTATTCGACAAACTATTTTTTTGCGCATCGCTCAAACCCATTTCCGTGGTTTCCAGGACAACCAAATGATTCGGCTTGTCTAACCCATTATTTACGACAAAAGTCGGGAGGCCCCCATTATTGGAAACCCATACAGCAGCTTTCCCTTTGGCTTCCAAATTGTAGTTCATCAATGCAGCAAAGAACCCCGACTTCATGTCATTATCGGAAGCGACACCATTTGCGACACGGGTCAATGCATTACTGCAATTTTGAGCATTGCACAGTTTGCCCGCGAAGAAATCCGTATATGAGCTTATTTGCCCCCCATCATTCAAAATATTGACATGATAGCCCAAGTCTCCACTCACGGCAAGCACAGACACAGCATTGCGGACGTTACCAAAGACGTTTCCATTCGAATTACCGTAATTGCCTTCGGCCCAAGTATAGTACGTAGAACCGGAGCGTTTAAAGAGGTAATTACCCACACCTTCTACAGCATCATCTTGAGTGTTGCTGAAATGGTAGTTGTTGTAAAGGGAATCGCGATCAACTATAGAGACCTCATAACTATTGTTATCTGTATAGGAGACCGCCCAGCCCACGATATAGGCCGCTGAAGGAGCAAGCCCCACTGAATTATTGCCCGCGTCCACCTTGATGTTGCCATTGGTATAGGTATTCTTGATGGAGAGAGGATAGGGATTAGCAGGATTAGAATTCATGAAATGCACTAAATAACCGACAATACCACCTACAATTTTGCCAGAAAGGTCTCCAGTGAACCCAACTCTTTCAATCGTCAAGGGCATTCCCGAGACTTCGCCCACGACACCGCCCACATAGCCACCAGGAGCCAGTATATTTCCATTAATGGTAACATCAAAAATAGTTACACTTCCCATGGAACTGGAATGAGAATCGTCACCCATGCCACCGATAATGCCGCCAACAATGCTAACAGAAGGATCTACCGAAAGTCCATTAATCGTCACTTTGGATATAGCTATTTTGGGATCGATCAGGTAAGCAAAGAGGCCACCACTATAAGTCGTGCCATTCAATTTGACGTTATTCAAAGACACGCCTGTTACACGGGCGTATTCTTCAGTACCTCCCTCATCCCTACTCGCCAAAGTACCTACATATTTAGCCCATAACTCCGCATTCAGAATCGTCACTGTTGAAAAATCAACATTTCCCCTAAGGGTAAGCATTAAAACAGCCGCATCCTTATCATCTTCATCTTTAGCTTCGATATGGACACCATCAAACGTCACATTCCCGAACGTACCGCTTGAGGCGCCAGCAAACAACGCGAACGAGCTATGCGTAGATGTAACCCCATCATAGACATAGCACAACCCCCTTATAGTCTTGTTGTTGCCATCAAAACCATTATGATCCTCTCCTAATGGTTCCACCCTCAATTTGCACGCATTGTTCGTTGCGTCGTATCCGCCCAATTCTAGATCAGAGGCCAAGATGATTTTGCTAGACGCGTTTGTACCGCTCTCCAAGGCCGCCTTCAAGCCGTCATTGCCGTACCAGCACTTGAAATCGGTACTCGGGTCAGGATTCGGCTGAGGCCCTTGTGACAAGAGGCATTCGCTCCCCGAACAAACCAGATGGAAATATTCATCATCACCAAGGCATCCGTTCGACTTATAAGTAAAGAGTGGATTATTGGCGGTTGAAAAATCAGTAGTAGTATTCAACTGGTACGATGCGTTATCCCAATCATAATCGGAACTCAAAAGGTCTTTTGCAAATTGGACATCAGCTGAGGGAAGTTTGCCCTGATCATCTGTAAAAAGAACAATGCAACTTTCGCAATCGGGCCCGCCATATTCCAAATTGCGGGAACTGTTTTGTAATACATTCTTGTGATTATCATCGGCTTTTTCATTGAAAGATTCCATATCGAGAGTGACCGGATAATAATAAATCACAGGATCGTAAAGCGAATTCTCAAAATAAGGAAGACTATTATATGAACCCGCCACCTCAGTAAAAATAGCCGTTCCTTTATTCAAGACAGAAGCAAACAGGCGGCTTTTCATTTGGCTTTCGGGAACAATACCGTTGTCATACGAAGTCGAGCTGTTTTTCTTGATGGGCTTAGCTGCATACTGCAAATCGCCATTTGGTTCACACCAACTACTATTAGAACAAAGAGCATTGCGGAAATTTCGTGTAATAGAACCATTTACAGCAGAAGAATTTAGCCAAGAAGATTCACTCATACCGCCAATTCCAACTTTGGCATATTTATCGTTTGTTCCAAAATGGTAGTTGTCCGTAACATTATACACGATACCATTCCCGTTCACTCCGTCCAATGCACCTATCAGATAGCCACATTCATCCGACTGCGCAGACGTACAATTCACATCGCCAACCACATAATTAGCGTTAATGTTAAGCTCAAGTTTCCCAGAACTAGGAGATGTATTATGGATATAGCCCACAAGGCCACCGCCACCAGATTGTTGAGAACTGCCATTTTTGTACGATATACCCTTGACCAGCACCCTATTTTTATTAAATGAGACGGTAGTGGTAGCATTACTACCATCATACTCAAGCTTTCCCACAAGAGCACCGACACAATCACCCTCAAGGGTGGTTGTGTAGTCATCTATATTTTGTAGAAGTTTGTCAACGTTGAAGCTACCTACAGTTACTTTTTCAAAAGAAGCCGATTGTCCTTCTAAATTGAGCAAACCAAAAATGCCCCCAGCATATTTCCCTTTTACGGTGTTATCATACAATCTTATGAGGGAGTATGAACTATTTAAATTATTTGTGCTAAACTCATCAGGAATATCGGCATAACCAAAGACTGCACCCGCATACTCATCACTTTTAACAGTAGTCTTATTTACCTCTATACTGCCAATTGTTTTGAAATTGCGAGCATAACCAACAACCGCACCTGCATAGGAGATACCATAAACAGAAACACCATTTACATTTATATCCCCAATCCTCTCAACCTTAAAGTTATCAGGAAAATAAGGTGAAATAGCTCCTGCATACTTAGCCTTGAATGATGAGGAGGATACATAAAGTTGTCCCAATCCACCAGGAAGATCATAGCTGCCATTAAGCTCAATCAAAACAATACCAGTTTTGGTATCTCCGCTTCCGTTCAGCTTAAAATAAGCATCCTTAAAGCCCAGCGTTGTTATAAAAGCAGAGCCTTTTTTTATTTTTACAAAGCCCATTTCATCGTTCGGTTTTTCCGATATATAGCACAGCCCTGATACTTTCGTCAAAGTGCTGTTACTGAAAAGACCATCGGACGTTGACAATTCCAAAAATTTACCCTTGAACGCATTCGGGGCATTATCATTACAAGTTGTATCGTTTCCGTTGATAATCGTTCCAGCAAATTTGATGTCAGAGGTAATATCGAAACGCCAAGTATTACTATTATATATTGCTTGCATATAGGAGTGAGCATCACAATTAACGCTATCCGCACCGCTGTGAGAGCAATTGTCATCGTACCAGTATTTAAAACATTCTTTGCCATTATTTTGGGCCGCAGTTAAATGATTTTCTGTTCCACTATAATCTCTTTGAGAAAAATCATATTCGCTATGCTGATCGTCAAACTCAAAACAGAAATAATCAGTAGCACCGGCAAAAGATACAGCGGACAAGACCATAAAAATGGCCGCAAAAAAGACACCCAAAACAGGATTCTTATCCATATTCAATCCCTAGAATTAATTCGTTAGAAAAAATATAATTTTCTCAACGGAATATTACAACACCCCTCTTGTAAAAAAGCCTGATAATTTGGGCGAAATCACAATAAAAAAAATTTACAAACCACAAGCAAGTAATTTTAAGTTTACAATATTTTGATTTCTTCTTCGGTAAGGCCAGTAAATTCAACGATTTCGTCAACAGGCTTATTCTTGGCCTTCATTTTCTTGGCAATCTCCGCGTTGATGTCGGTCGCGAATTCCTTAAAGAAACCCTTTTTCAGGACATTGTGATCCCATCTTTCGTGATACATTTTTAATTACTATTTGATAGCGAGGGCTGCATTCAGTAATTTGCTATCGAGTCCTTTCGGAGTCCGTTTGGCTTGAGGCATCGTCTTGAACAGCTTCAACCACTCGCTTTCGGGCGAATTCTCCTTTTGCGGAACGAACCTGGTCAAGTCTATTGCAATATATTTTTTCTTGGCGTAAACTGGCAAGGCCTCGCTTTTCCCGACATCGGAGCTACGGTAAAGTGCGATTTCTTCGTGGTAGGAATTGCAAAAATCGACCTTGAAATTGCAAATCCAGATGGAATAGACCGTCGGCATGATGTATGGATGATTTTCTAGCTGTTCCGTAGTCATTTCGCTGTTCATGTGGATTTTCGAGTTGATGCTCAGCATCGCAGAATACAGTTCAACACGGTCGAGAAAGTCCTCGTGCCCTACACGCTGCATTTGACGCTTCCAGCGTCAGCGACTGCGCCTCAGTAATAAAAACAAGCAAGCTTGTTTTTGCAACGTTCGGCTTGTACGCTACTCAACATCAACAAATTGCCCATCAGCAGTGCATGCGTGGACATCAAAGCGATTGATTTTCCGCTTCTTGTCTGGCCTGATTATTCCGGAGCGGCGGAGCCGCCAGTCCGGAGAAGTGAGAGCCACTAGTCCGGCCTGACGGAGCCACCTGTTTTTTGCCCTACTGGGCTTCCGACGGGTTCAACCCATACACTTCCCTCATGG
>Ga0310786_10001583_pt1 | contig 36591 bp, 17 predicted proteins | sample AusTroGonzalo_MG_FD_203881 | JGI IMG/M metagenome (GOLD analysis project Ga0310786, IMG submission 203881) | Bovine rumen microbial communities from tropical cattle in Woodstock, Queensland, Australia - Gonzalo_03 (v2) (version 2) | ecosystem: Host-associated > Mammals > Digestive system >... | reverse complement strand
CAGGAGACATACAATGGCTAAGAATGAAAAATCCGTTACAGACTTGGTCTGCGACCACATCAAGAAGCAGAAGCTTCTTCCCATCCCGGTTCAGACTTTGAACGAAGAAGCCGAAGCCACTCGCTACTTCGGCGGCGACCTCAAGGAATTCTTGGCAGCAGCCAAGACCCTTGGTGCAAAGGGAATCTTCGTTGAAACGTTGTACCTCGAAGACGACGAATTCTACTACGACAGCGGCATCGATGACGAAGAATACCTCGCCATGAACGGCTGCGACAGCAGTTGCTCCTGCGGTTGCGGAGAGAACTGCGACTGCAAGAAGGGCGACAAGAAGAAGTCCAAGAAGGCAGACAAGGACGATGACAAGGTCGATGCAGTTCTGCTGGAACCGGAAGATCTCGAAGGCCTCGATCTCTCGCTTCTCCGTCCAGAAATTGCCAAGTTTCAGGACCGCGTGGGCGAATGCTGTGGCGTGCGTCTGACGGTTCCGGGCGTTGACCATCTCGAAGTTGAAATCTTCGCGGACTGGTATGACGAGTTTGCCGAACTTGTTGACGAAGCTTCTGAAATCATCGAAGAAGATCCGAACAAGGCTCTCGAAGATATCGAAGCCATGTTCAAGGAAGCTGAAGCCGCTGCAAAGAGCATCGACGAAGACGATAAGAGCGTCAAGAAAATCGCCGCTCATCCGCCTAAAAAGACCGCAAAGTCTAAGAAGTAATTCAACACTATAATAAGACTTTGCTCTCGCAATCACGCCTCGTTAATACGAGGCGCTTTTTGCTCACAGAAGACCGCAAAGTCTAAGAAGTAATTCTTAAACCGCTTGGATCCTCGCCTACGCGAGGACGAAAGAGCGAATTCCGAGAAGGAACTCGCATTTTTTTTGAAAAACCGACCCCGGCAATAGGGCCGGGGTGACATGCTCACTTTTGCCGATGCTGATAAAAAACGCTCCTCGGGATGAGGAGCGTTTTCAAACAGGTTTAAGAGAGACTTATTACTTCACGGAGAAGCGCTGCATGTAGTTGCCCTGCTTCACCATGTAGATGCCGGAGCTCTTGAAGTTAGCCTTCAGGACTTCGTTCACAGAGGCACCAGCTTCAACCTTCATGTTGCCGAGGTAACGACCCTGCATATCGAACACCTGGAAGTTGCCGCTCGTGAACTGTACTCTCATAGTGGTATGGAGAGCTTCCGTTCCGCTGCTCTTAGGAGCCGTTGCAGAGCTAGACTTGGGCTGGCTGGCACTGGACTTCGGAGCTTCAGAAGAGCTGGATACTTCAGGAGCCGGGAGCGGATGAGCCTTGTCAGTCATCTTGAAGTAGTTCACGTCGAACGAACCAGAACCACCACCGGCTTCGACAAGCACCTTGGCTTCGTACATCTTACCCATCTTCATGTTGAGAGATTCCCATTTCTTGAAGTGAGCTGTGACATCGATGTGACCGCAAGAACGAGCACCCTTACGCTTGCTGAAGTACTGCGGGAAGGTAGCATTACCCTTGATCGAGGGGGCATTGTTGCGCTGGTTTTGGTAAACTTCATAGGTTGCACCATCAACCGTAAATTCACCCTTCTTCTGGCCAAGGAGGTTCGGACCCGGCTCGCTGAACCAGTCATCAACGATGTAGTATTCTACGAGCGGATCAACCGTCCAGCCGTAGATACCGATGTAGTTGTAACCACCAGCATTACCACTCTTTTTCCAGTTAAAGTATGCATCGATCGGGCCGAGTTCTTCGTAAGTTTTGTCTTCGTTGTACTTGAAACCGACACGAGCAAGGAAGTCGTTTGTACCGCTCCATTTGGCCGTAAACGTACCATTGTCGTAAGAGGTCATGGAGTTGTTGCCGCCCTGGTACCAGATTTCGTAATGGTAGGGAGAACTACCGACTTTACCCGTCGCACTCTGGTTGTCACGGCCATTATCAACCTTACCGCTACCTTCGTGGCCCATCTGGTCCTTACAAGCGTCAATCGTACCAGAATTATTACCGCCATTAGAAGCGCTGGACTTGGCGGAGGCACTGGACTTCGGATTTTCAGAAGCACTGGAAGTCGGAGCCGGAGCTTCGCCCACATAAACCTTAGCATGCGGGAAGTCCATGTGGCCGCCACGAACTTCTCCGTTGACGTTGCCCGCTTCACCAAGCACCTTGGCTTCGTAAAGCACGCCCATCTTCATACCCATCTTTTCCCACTGCCTCATGTGTTCAGAAATATTGATGGTACCGCAGTCACGAGGCGAGGTACGAACGCTGAAATACTGATAGAACGTCACGTTACCGCTGTTCTTAATAGCCGGACCGGTACGGGTATTGCGGTAAACCGTATAGGTGCCGCCGTCAACCGTAATGGTTCCCTTCTTTTCGTTACCAATCCAGCTACCCGGCATGTCATTGGCGAGAGTGTTATCAATCACATAGTATTCGACCAGTTTGCTTGCAGTGCCTTCAACACCTTCCATCCAGCCGTAAATACCGATATAGGAATAACCCACGTTCTGGGCATTGCTCTTCACGAGCTTGAACTCGGCAATCATATCACCGCCAAGTTCCTTGTAGGTTTTGTTACTACCGAGGGAAAGACCTGCGCGGCAGAGATAGTCCTTAGCTCCGGTGATGTCACATTCCATGGAACCGTCGCTATAGAAGGTCGCGCTACCGCCATGGCCGTTTTCATCCCAAAGTTCGTAACCAATATCACCGATTTTGCCGGTCTGGTTCGAAGAAATTTTCACAGATTGGCCGGAATGCTTAGCATTGGTACAGAAATCCTGAGCAAAAGCTCCGGACACCATTCCAAATGTCAAGGCCAATCCAAATTTAGCCACATTAGAAATATGTTTCATTTTAATGTACTCCTCACATTATAGTTATGCTCCATATAATATATTAGAGAGTATTCCAAAAAGGAGTTTTTTTTAAAAAAGATTGTTGTTGAACAAAACAACAGCATTATGTTTACATAGACGAAAGACCGCTACGCTGGTAGACGATAGACGAAAGATTAGTAGGAAGTGGTTAGTGGCTAGTGACTAGTGGTTAGTAGGAAGTAGACAGTAGGAAGTAGGAAGGGAGCTGGAAGCGTCATTCTCGACCGAAGGGAGGGAATCCAAGCGGTTCAAGGCGATTTATGCTTTGGATCCTATCCCCCGGCTCGGGGGCCGGGGCTAAAGGCGACAAATGAATTCGTTGTTCAATGTCGGCTCCAGGATGACTAGTCAACGGCAAGCCACTCATCGCTCATTGCTCGCAGCACAACGCTTACAACGCGTTCATCACGTGCTTGCGCCACTTACCGCTTTTCCAACGATGCCAGAAAATCAGCGGAGCCGTGCTATAAACCGCGACGACCACAATCCATGCGTAATGGGCCGGCAAATGGAAAACGTACGCCACGATGTACAACGCAATCGCGACAAACCAATTCATGATTCCGCAAGCAAACATCACCCAGACGGTATCGCCCGCACCGCGAAGCGCACCCGCATAAATCACGAGCAAGACTTCAACGAAGATGTAGAATGTCGCAATCCGCAACATGAACATGCTCATGGGCCGCGCCGCATTGAAAATTGCAAGCGCTTCTGCAGAAGCTTCGGCAATATCGGGCTTGAAAATATCCGTCAATACACCCGGCAAAAAGATGAAAAATATCCCCATTACCAGCGAATAGCCCCAGCCTAGTTTGAGCCCCGAATACGTCGAGCGCGTTGCCGCAGCTGCATTTTTCGCGCCCACGTAACGCCCCACAAGGCTTGTCGAAGCAACTTCCAGCCCCATCAGCGGCACATACGCCACCAGATCCCAGTTGAACATGATGGACGAAGCCGTCGCCGACTCCGGCCCAAGGGCATGAAACATCAAAATCAGCGATTGAAATGCCGCCATGTTCAAGAACATTTCGACGCCGGAAGGGATTCCCTTTTGCAAAAGTTCGCGGGTCAAAGGCCAGCTAAAAGCAAACGCAAATCGCGTACGGAAACGGCGGTGACAGCTTTTGCCGAAAAACTTTGCAAACAAAATTACAGTCGAAACAACATTACCAATAAGCGTTCCGTAAGCAGCACCCGCCACGCCCAACGCAGGAATCGGGCCGCAACCGTAAATTAGAACAAAGTTGCAAGCCACGTTCACAAGCATGCCGACAAACGCTGCCTTCATCACAATTTTCGTCTCGCCTATACCGCTAAAGAAACACGGAGCCGCATTGCGCAACAAATTAATGATACCACCGAACATCAAAATGTTAAAATACGTTGTTTGGTATTCCAATTGGTCGGCAGGCAAATGCTCCAGACCAAACGCAAAATGCCCAAGCGGTATCGTCAAGTACAAAAGCGGCACGGAAATCAGCGACAAATAAACGGACTGCATAAACACGCGGGCACAATCCCACTTTTTTTTCGCACCCAGTCGCTGCGCCACCATCGCCGTTGTGTAGCTAATCGCGCCCGTAAAAAACATCGTAAGCGCAAGCTGAACCGCCCCCGCGCCAAGCGCGGCATTCATTTCGGCAGGGCCAAGTTTCGAAAGAAACAATCTGTCAATAAACGTCATGAACGTGTCGAACGACATCGACAAAAGCATCGGAAGCGCCACCACGAGCACATCCTTCACATCGCCCTGCTTCTTGAATTTCGACGGCTTATAAAATACGTTTAATATCGCATCGACCATTAGCGGGGGAAATATAGAAAAAAGTATCTGTAAATAGAACCGTATAAGGAGATTGACGCCTTTGGCGTCCTTGGCTTCGGTTCGGAAATAAAATCATACAAGTATGATTTTGCTTCTCTCACCTCGCATAAGTTTCCGGCTCGGAGGCCGGAATGACAACTTCAAAAAACACCCCGGACATTCGTCCGGGGCGTTTTGATGGTTACTTTAGCGTCCGAAGACGCATCAGTTTTACTTGATGGAGATGCGAGCGGTCTTGCTTGCACCGTTCATCGAAACGCGCACAACGTAGTTGCCTGTGCTCATGTTCTTGAGAGAGAACTGGTTTGCACCGGCAGTCACGTTTTCATTGAAGCTTTCAACAACGTGGCCCATCATGTCGAACACCTGAATGCGAGCCGTGCCAGCCTTGTCGAACTGCACGTTCAGCATGCCTGCGCTCACACCGAGCTTGATGCCACTAGCAGCACGAGCAATCGTCTTGATGGCCGTACCACCGCTCAAGCACTTGAGGTCATCCACATAGAGGTACGGGATTTCCGGCTGTTCGTCAAAGCCTTCATAGCCAACCACTTCCCAAGCCATCTTCTTGATAGCGGCCTTGTTCAAATCAATCTGAGTCTGCGTCCAGACCGGCTGTTCGAGCTTTTCCCAAGGAATCACAACGGTAGTCCATGTGGTAGCATCCTTAGAGAGGAGTTCATGGAATGCGTAGTCCTTCACCTGACCATCCTGAACCTTGAACTTGTGAGAAGCACCCTTGTAGCGGTAGCTGAGAGCAGTGCAAGCGCTCAAATCATAACCCGTGGTGGTATCCTTCAAGTTGAGGCCAAGAGCCACAAACGGAGCGTATTCATATTCAGCCTGATTCCAAACGATATCCGTAAGGCCGACAAAGCCCTTAGTACCGTTGGAAGCATCCTTCGTACCCGGGAACACGACGACATAGCCCGGAAGTGCAGGGTCATACGTGTTGGAAATCTTGGACTTGCCGCCCGAAGCGCTGTCGGTATAAGCGTACCAAGAACCGCCAACATTGAGAACTTCGTCACCGTCTTCGACATCGTCGATAATCAAGAGATCCTTAGTCGGTCCAATTACAGTAGCAGAAGAAGATTTCGGAGTCGTAGCAGAGCTAGACTTTGCCGTGCTGGAGCTGGACTTTGCCGCAGCAGAAGAAGACTTCGGAGCATCGTTATTACCGCTAATAGCCGTGATAGAAGCACCATTGCAACGCACGTCGTCAACGTAGAGGTAATCGTACTTGGGCTGGTTCTTGCTGTCCGGAACATCGAGAGCGCCCTTGACTTCCCAAGCAAAACGCTGCACCTTGTTCATGCCCTTGTCACCGAGGCTGAAGTGCTTGTCATCATCGCCCCAGCTTTCCTGAGTGAACTGGTCCCAAGTGAGTTCAACTTCCTTCCATTCTTCGGAACCGTCCTTGTTCACGTGATGGAAGTTCCAGTTCGTGACGAGAGAGGTTTCAACGCGGAAGTTGTGGCTTGCACCCTTGAACTTGTAGCTGATGGACTTGCAAGCAGAGAGGTCGATAATAGTCGTATCGCGCTTGAGGTTGAGGCCGATTGCAACGTACGGGGCATACTTGTAAGCACCCTTGGCAAGCTTGATCTTTTCGATACCTGCCATGTACTTGGAAGTATTCTTGTCGCCCTTCTTTTCCATGAGCACATCATAAACTTCCTTGCCGAAATCGTTTTCCCACTTCTTGTTAGAAATAGAGGTTTCGCCCTTGCCGTCCGTGTCATCGTCGGAGTCAGCGAAAGCAGACCACCATCCGCCCGAATAGGCAAAACGGTCGCCGTCTTCGAGGTCGTCGATAATGTCGGTCTTTGCACCGTTAGCGACACCCGTCGAGAAGCCACTGTTGCCAGAGCTGCTGCCGTTCTGGAGGCCGCAGTCCTTATAGCCGCTCGTTCCGTTCATCCAGCCCTTGACCATGTTACCAGAAGTCGTAAAGGTAAGGCCGTTGTCGATAGCGAGGTTCTGGAATGCAGCAGACTGTTCCTTGATTGCAGAAGCAGACCAGTTAGCCCAAGACACATTGTTCTGGTTCATCCAGCTGATCCATGCTTCGCTGGCACTCTGGTTCGGAGAGCCGTTACCGTCGGCGCTAACCGTACCCCATTCCGTAGCGAACACAGGAACGCCAGCAGACATAGCCTGAGAGGCGCGGTCATTGTAACCGCCGTTACCCGTCTGGTGCGTTGCGGCATAGAAGTGGAGCGTGCAACCATAGTTTTTCTTGCTGTCCTGAATGTTTGCCTGAGCGCACTGTTCCGGATGGCTGGACCATTCCGGGCTGCCCACGAGCACGAGGTTGTCGGAATACTTACGGATGGCGGCAATCACGGAGTTAGCGTGAGAAGCAACCGTGCCCATGTCGGCACCGACCGGTTCGTTCCACACTTCGAAAATCACGTTGTTGTATTCACCGTATTCCTGAGCGGCATATTCGAAGAACTTGACAGCCTCAGAAGTATTGCCGTTTGCACTTTCGATGTGCCAGTCGATAATCACGTAAATGTCGTTTTCGATAGCGGCATTGACAACGTTCTTGAGGTAACCCTTCTGGAGGATTTCGCCCTGTTCGCTGCTCAAGTAGCCACGACCCTGGTCCTGGAACTTTTCCTGAGTCACACCCATTGCAAAGCGAATGACTTCGATGTTCATCTGCTTCACCATGGCGTTCACAGCCTTTTCAGAATAGAAAACCGTGGAGCTATCGGCACCCGAGCTCCAGAAAAGGCTCATGCCCTTGACCTGAACAGCCTTACTGGCGTATTCCGGACATGTACCAGAGAGTTTGCCACCGTTGGCCTTGAGCTCACCATAGGTGCTTACAGGGCCCAAACGACTAGCGGAGACTGCCATAGCAGAAGTTACGGCAGCGCACATCAAAAATGCGAAGATTTTTTTCATAAACATCCTTTTGGGTTCACCCAATCTCCGCAACCATATAATCCCAAATAAAAAATAGATAATATGCAAGGGAAAAAGTTGTAATTTATTTAGAAACATTGCATTTCATCACAAGAAAGGGTTAATGCAAAGAAAAAATTACAGGATAGGGGCTTTGAGCTTTGAGCATTCAGCACACAACTTCGTTGCTATGAGCCATGAGTTTTTTCGCGGCATAGCCGCCCAATAAATACACTCAACGCTCGAAACTCATCACTATCATGAATCAGGGGGCTGGAGATAGTGGCTGGTGGTTAGGGGTTAGGGGGAAAAGCAATCACATATTTGCGTTACATACTAAAATCAATTTTGGGGCAATTTGATATGTAATCGGCAACCTGTTACTTTGGGCATTACATATTAAAAAGCCCTTTTAAGGTGTTTAGTATGTAATTTTTGCCCCAAAAACAGCACTTTGGAGGGTCTTTTGCCCCCAAAAGACCTAAAAAGTCGCTTTAACGCTTTTTTTAAGGGCTTTTTCATCCATTTTTTACATACTAAAACATCAAAAAACTGATTTAGTATGTATTACAACAAAGTATCATACATCTGCACAAGGACAAATCCGATCCCGGAACGGAGTCCGGGATGACAAACGCATAAACTCACTACAAACAGCTCATACCTCACAGCTCATTGCCCATCGCTCATTGCTCACTCCTCACGGCTTCTTCACGAACTTTATCGTCTGGGTAGTCATCCATGTTGTGAGGCGCACGATGTAAACACCAGCACGCAAGGTACTCAAATCCAAAACGCGGACATCTCCCACGGCTTCAAGGCCGGACACATCAACGCGGTGGCCATCCATACCGATGATATCCAAGCGAACCACGTTTTTAGTCCCGATGACGAGTCGGTCGGAATTGGAATCGTAGAAAAGATTCCCCTTAGACGGAACAGCTACGGCTAACCCCTGTTCTTTTCCGCTGGACGAAGAAAACGAGGAAACCGGGGTCGAGGATGACGAGGATGAATATTCCATAACCTCGCCATTACTTCCCTTGTATGCAACTAGAGCGTCTTTGAGTTTTTGATTCACTTCACTTGCGGCATCGTCTTTAGAATTATCGAACGTCCATTTGAAATCGCCGCCTTGCACACGGCCCGCATACGCAATCACATTATTGCGTGCAGCCTCCGGGGAATCAGCCGTGTAGCTGTACATCACGGACTTGTCCGTATCGAAGTTATTGTAAGTATTCGCGCCAGCGTAAGACTTAACCGTCTCCGGAACCTTGTCATCGAGTTTCGAGACAACGTATGCGTCAAAATCTTCTGAAGTTTTAATGCCTTGGCTTGATGCCGTTGTTTCTGAGCCTTTAACTTTATACGAAGTTGCGCCATACGGGATGAACGTGAACGAGCCTTCCATATAGTTGTTGTAGGCCTTGATGGTTCCGCCGTCTTCGCTGCTGAACGTGCCTAAATTCTTCGGGTCGCGCTTGGTGCCGCCCGCATACACGTCGCTCCCCTGCATCGAGGTCATCATCGGATACTTGCAGTTGCGGAAATAATTCGCTTCCATGAATACGGAAGAACCGAGCGTAGAACCAGCGCCGTACTTGGCATTGCCATCGTAATAGTTGTTATAGATGTGAGCGCTATAATAACGCACACGCGGATGGCGGCTATCGGAATGGTCGTACCAATTGTGATGATACGTGATGTAAAGATTTTCCGTCGTGCCCTCGGAAAGGCCGAGCAGATTCGACTTGCCGTTGTCCCAGAAATGGTTGTAGCTGAACGTGATGAATGTCGATTTTTTGCAGTCCAAGGAGCCATCGCCTTTGACTTGGTCCTTGTCGCTACCCGCATGCCCGTAAAAGAAATCGCAGTTGTGAACCCAGACGTACTTGTTATCTTGCTGAAGCCCGATGTTATCGCCCTCGTCGGAATCTACATTCATGATGCCGAGGTTGCGGATTTCAACGTCCTGAGCGTTCTTGACGCGGATGCCCCAACCGTTCGCCGTCGCATCGTTGCCAATTCCTTCAAGCGTTACCGCCATCCCCTCTTTTTTGCCCATATCAATCACAATATCGCCATGGTCGGTATCTTGCGGGTCGGTCACGTTCCCCAACAAGCGGATTGCAAGCGGACGCGTTTCATAGCCTTTCTTTAACGCGGTCAAAATGTTCTGCAAGCCGATACATTCCGTCGTAGCGCCCTTGCTGCTTGTGACGACATCGAGCTTGACTGTATTCTTTGTCGATTCCGAAACGTAAAGGATTACCGCATTTTTCTTGAGCGTTCCATCGGCATTGTAAGCGCCCGGAACATGATTATTGTTAAACGCAAATCCACTGCGGTCGTGAGCCATCACAGAAATTGTCTTGGACTCCGTCGAAGCGCCTTCCTTGCCTCCTTTGACCGAGACCACCTTGAGCGTGTAATCGCCCGCCTTGAGGCCCACCGCATCGACGCGGAACTTGGAGCCGTACTTGCGGATGAGCGGAGCATCGACCTTCGCATCCTTGACTCCCCCACCCGAATAATAGACGTTATAGCTATCCGAGCCATCGGAAGCCCACTCGGCATAGGCCGATTCTAGCGAACCAGAGACATTTTGAAGAGAAACCTGTGCACAGACCGAAGAAAAGGCGAAAAAGCCAGCACAAGCAAAGAACGAAACTTGTCGTTTCATAAAACATCCCAACTCTTTTAAGGGACCCACCAACAGGCCCACACACGTTTAAAAATATACCGCAAAATGTGTTTTTCATCAATATATTTCTTCAAAAAAATTAAAAAAGTCACAAAAAAGACATCAATCTACCCATTTTACACCTTTTTTGGCAATCGTGAATTTTATTTTTCATGAAAAATTTTTATAAAATTTTATATTGTGGACGCAAGAGTGTGGATGGGTAACCTTTTGAGGATGAGTATGTTAAAAAAGACTTTTTTGGCAAGCCTTGCCATTTGTGGATTTGCATTCACAAATAGCTTTGCTTTGAGCGACGATGATTTCATCGAAGCGGCTTGGATGACCACCCGATTCTACGGAGCTCAGCGCTCTGGCCAGGGGCCGAACTGGATTCTCGACGGCACGAACAACCCGACCAGCTTCACGGGCGACAAATACAACGGAAAGGACGTGAGCGGTGGCTGGTTCGACTGCGGCGACCACGTGATGTACGGACAGAGCCAAGGTTTCGCCTCTTACGTTTTGGCTCTCGGCTTTGCCGAATTTACCAAGGGATTTTACGACCTTTACACCGGCGACTACACGGACTACAAGGCCAGCAAGGACTACACCCGCAAGGGTGGTAAGCCAAACAAGATCCGTGACCTTCTCGAAGAACTCCGTTACGAAGCCGACTTCTGGGTCAAGGCCGCTATTGACGATGGCCACTTCGTGACCGTGAAAGGCGATGGCAACAAGGACCACAACAAGTGGGTGACCGCAGGTGCCATGAGCAAGCTCGGAAATGGCGACGGTGGCGAACCCCGCGACATTACAGCTACCGCCGATGACTCTTTCACGCCGGGTATGGCAGCGGCCATGCTTGCAGTCATGGCTCGTATCGATCCTGATTCGACCGCCCGCGAAAAGTACTTGAAGGCAGCAAAGACCGCTTTTGCCTACGCCAAGAAACACAACGGCGTCACAAACTCTCAAGGATTCTACGAAAAGAGCTGGTGGCAGGGCATCTACGCAGATGGTCCGTGCCTTGCAGCCATGGAGCTTTACCGCACGACCTTAGATTCCTCTTACGTGAAAGAAGCAAAAACTTACTACGACAAAATCGACTTCGAAAAGAATAGCTGGACTCGATTGAGCTACTCTGACGCAAGCCCGATTACTTACATTCTTGGTGACTTCTATTTCAAATGGCACCCCAAGGGAGACCTCGCAGGCTCCGAGACCTACCTTGAAAACATGTATAACCTACCGGAAGACAAAGACAGCAAAGGCATTTTCTTAAAGGATGCCAAAGAATCCGGGTTCCCCACCCGCTCGCCGTCTGGTGGTGCGTTCTTGTACGCTCTCTACGCCAAATTTGCTAAAGACAAATCTTACGACAGTGCAATCGAAAAGAACATCGCTTACCTCCTTGGTGACAACAGCAACAAGAAGTCTTACGTCGTGGGTTACACCCGTAACGGCGTGAACGCTCCGACAAGACCGCACCACCGCGGCTACTACGGCAACGAAGATCCGGGCCGCGATGTCAATGGCGTCGGTTCTGCTCCTGAAAAGAACAAGCTCTTGGGCGGTATGATTGCAGGAAACTTTAGCAGTGGTAACCATGATGGAAACGTTTCCAACTGGCAAGTGAACGAAGTCTGCGTTGACATCAATGCTCCGCTCGTCGGCGCACTCGGTTACATCTTGAGCAAGCGCGCTCCGGTCGATAGCGTTGAGAGCGACGTTGAAAGCCCAGAAGAAAAGAAGAAACGCGAAGAAGAAGAACGCAAGAAAAAAGAAGAGGAAGAGAAAAAGAAGAACGAAGGCATCATCTCTGGTCGCATTTCGAGCACGAATGCATTCAGCCTCGTCCGCAATACGTCTTCCATCATGATTAGCAGCGCCAATAGCGAACCGTTCAAGGTTCATGTTTACGGTCTTAACGGCAAGCTTGAACAGGAAATCATCAGCAAGGGCCAGAGCCTGAACGTAAACCTCCAGGACAAGGGCTTGAAGATTATCAAGGTCATGTCCAAGAATGCAAGCAAGACGTTTAAGGTGGGAATCTAAGCTGTGAGCTATGAGCAGTGAGGTCGGCACTTCGTGCCTTTGAGGTATGAGGGGCGGCTTCGCCGCTAATTAGACGAAAGACGAAAGATATAGGAAATAGACCGTAAAAACAGTTATCCTGGAGACCCATAGGGTTGATTGGATCCATAGATTCCGGGTCAAGCCTCAAAGAGGAATGACGAATTACAAGGCCCTCGCGTTTGCGAGGGTTTCTTCATTAGTCTAGTGCGGTCATCCAGGAGTCCGTAAAACAGACGAAAGATGTAGAGCTATAGGCAGTAAAAGAATTGTCACCCCGGACTTGTTCCGGGGTCTGCTTTTATTCCTTTATTCGTTCAATCGCTTCTTTGAACTGCACGGGATCTTGCAATAGGCTAATCACAATCCAGCCGTCTTCGTCAAAATCAAAGAAAAATCCGGGTTGCACCAGCACATGTTTTTCGCGGAGCAAGCGGAGCGTGATTTCTTCGTCGTCTTCGCCTAGACGCAGCACGGCGTACCAGCCGCCAAGGACTTCGGGGCAGTATTTGCTTGGGAACGACTCGCGGAGAGTGTTCCAGTTCTGCATAAGGCGTTCGCGGATGCGCGATTCGTAAGCAGCAGAGGCTGCAAGCATCGAACGCGCCAAAGCTTGAGCGGGCGCAGACACACTCAAGTACGCATCTTCGACAAATTCTAGAGCGGCACGAATTTCTTCGAATTTTTCACGTGGTGCATAAAACGCCATCCATCCGAGTTTGAGTTGCGGAGAACCCACCGCCTTGCTTAAACCGTTCAGCCAGAATATCGGGCACTTCGGGCCGTTTTCAGGAAGGTTGATGAAGTCTCCACCACCTGCATCCCAAAGATCAGAGGTTTCAGGTTTCAGGTTACAGGTATCAGCATTATTTCCTGAATCCTGAGATCTGTCCCCTAGCTCCTTTAAATATTTCCACGAGCGCTGGATTTTATCCGAAAAAGCATAGTCTGCAAAGACTTCATCGACGACGAGAATCATGTTATTCTCTTCGCAAAAGCGAACCGCCTCATTCCATTCTTCACGCGAAACGCAATGGCCTGTCGGGTTATGCGGCGAGACGAGCAACAAGATTTTCGCACGCTCCGGCGCTGCAAGCAAACTGTCGGAATCCAAGACAAAGCGGAATGTCGATGTTACTGGATTCTTCGCTCCGCTCAGAATGACGTTTTTCTTTGAATTTTCGTCTTCATGCCCAACTTTGTTGGTCGCGACTCTCGCCTTAACAGCTTCTCGCTTAAGTTTCAAAAAATACGGTGCGCATTCGAGATGTTCCAACTGCGCTAGAGTATCAAGCAACGGATAGCCAGGCATCGGCGTGAGAATCACATCGCCCGAATCGCAGAACGTCTTGAACAGCACGGAATAGGCTTCGCTCGTGCTTGCAGTTAAAATAATCTGTCCTGCGGTAAACGCACCACCGCGTTCGCGGTAATATTCAGCCACCGCTTCGCGGGCATCACGCCACCCAGCGGCATCTGCCACCCACGTTCCAAATTCAGCTTTTGCTTCATCAACCGCAGACGACAAGTCAAAAGGCAAACCCACGCGAAGCGGGCTACTCACCGTCATGTCGATAAACGAGAGACCTTCGCCACGAGCGACATCCGCCAAGACTTGCGCCTTGGTGCGCTCCAGTTCAGCAAAGAACGGCGATGGAGTAAGATCTTTAGGTAAGCGGGATGAGAGCATAGAGGTTCTGAGGTATGAGGTCGCGCCTACGGCGCTTTGAGGTATGAGGCTACAGCCCCAAGACTAATAAAATATAGCATTTCAGCCTACCGCAGACGAACCAGGATTAATCCATAACGCAGCGGACAGAAAAGGCACAATACTTATTGAAAGGCCCCAACTCAGCTTCGGCTTTAAAATACCAAAGCCACAAATGATACCCATGATCTTGGTTCTTTTCCGAGGAAGTCCATAAAAAGCCATAATGATGCAAATTGGTATAACCGTTACCGCAATAATCCCCCGCAGGGAGCATCGCGAAGCCGTATTCATCAGTGCCAGAATTGTTTTCGTCTTCCAGCCAATCATCAACAGACTTCAACTTGATTGCCGCTTTTGACTCTCCCCCCGCAATGTCGATTAGGCGTTTCATTTCATCCTTGTTAGGCAAATGCCAACCTTTGGGACATACGCCACGAACAGTGTCCTTTGGCACACACTTCACACCTTGGCCGCAACCGGCCCCATCGGTACTAAACCACGCCGCACTATCCATAGCGGCACTCCACAAGTACAAGCGGCCATATTTTCCGCACGATGCGTTAAGTTTTTCCTTATAGCAATAGCTCGATGAATCCGCATCCGTACCGTTTTTTGTTTTCTGATGATACCGATAATTCAAATTTTCAGCCATCCAAACTTTAGAATAGCGGTAACTCCAGCTTTCAATTGTTACAGTTTTATAGACATGCCCATCACGCAAATCGGTTAACGTACTGTTCTCAGCATCGTAAATACTTTCATCGGGGCCGACGGAACTACTGGACATCGATGAGCTCGAAGCGAAAATAAACAAGTCTTTTCCATGAAGTAACACCCCCACAGAATCCTTGCCACAGACAACCTTATACCCGCTCCCGTCCTGCAACGCTTGAACAGAACAAGACGCCCCATCATTACCAGAATTACCCGAATCACCCGTTTTTCCCTTTTCGCCCTGAATACCGGAGTCGCCCTTGTCACCAGACTCCCCCTTTTTTCCTTTTTCACCATCATCACCGCGGTCACCTTTTTCTCCCTGGACGCCTGGATCGCCCTTGTCACCTTTCTCGCCTTTTTCGCCTTGGCGACCCGCATCACCGTTGTCACCCTTAGCGCCATCATCACCTTTGGGACCCGTCGGACCAACAGCACCGTCTTTGCCTTTAAACACCGACCATTCCCTATCAGCACAGTAATAGACCTTGGACGAGTCTTCTAGAAAAATCATCGAACCGTTATTATCGACCATACATTCTGGTCTTGATTCACCGGATTTTACAATCTGCACTCCGACAATCTCGTTCACTTTTGTAACTTCGGTAACATCATCTGAGCAAGCGCAGAAAAAAAACATTAGCAGAACAGCGATATACGCCATCACTCGACTCCACAAAATCTTCATACCCACTCCTAGTAGTCCTTAATGCAACGAACAGAAAAGGCCTCGCTTTGCACTTTTATCCCACCATATTTAAAATCAGCTTCATCTGCATTTATATTAACTACATAAGCACCAGTACCACTAGATTCCTTAGTCGTCCAAAAAAATGCAGTTTTGCCCAGCAATTCATACGTTACATTAAGGCTCCTCTTGCCAGCAGGGCGTGCAGAAAAACCGTAAGAATCAATTCCATTACCATTATTATTCCAACCCGAGGTTGCTTTCAGCCGATAACCAAGAGAATCAGCACCACCAAGTTCATCTATCATATGAAGGAATTCCTCATAACTTGGCAAATGCCACCCTTCAGGGCAAACTCCCCTTACTCGTGTTTTTATATCACATTTAACGGAATAACCACAGCCCGCAGCATCATTGCTGAATTGAGCTGCACTATCTGCCGCAGCACTCCATATATATAAACGACCAAAATTGTTACAATTCGAAGAAGAATTATTGTAGCAGTAACTAGAAGAATCAGCATCTCCACCCCCAGCCGTTTTCTGATAATACCGATAATTCAAATTTTGAGCCATCCACACTCTCGAATAATCTGTCGCGGTAATAGTCGTTGTTTTATAAATTTGTCCATCACGAAGATCCGTTAAAGTATTTTTATTCGCATCGTAAATGCTTGTGGGTTCGTACTCGATTGCTTTTCCATGGTGCAACACACCCACCGAATCTCCTCCGCAAATAATTTTATAGCCGCTACCGTCCTGCAAATCCTTTACAGTACAAGATTTCCCTGCCGCGCCATTATTTCCAGATTCTCCCGGATCCCCTTTGGGTCCCTGCTCACCTTTATCACCAGTTTCACCCTTGTCACCCTTTTCTCCCTGAAGGCCGGGATTTCCCTTGTCTCCCTTCTCGCCTTTTTCGCCAGGATCTCCTTTATCGCCCTTATCCCCCTTTTCGCCCTTTTCTCCCTGAATGCCAGAATCGCCCTTTTCGCCGTTCTTACCATCACGGCCCTTGGGACCTGCCGGGCCCACAGCACCATCTTCCCCATTCATCACAGACCATTTTTTATCAACGCAATAATAGACCTTGCCAGAATCCTTGACAAAAATCAAAGAGCCCTCGTTGTCCACAATGCATTTAGGCATCGCCTCTCCAAATTCCAGCACGGGCATTCCCGTAACTTTGTTTACTTCGGTCACTCTGGTGATGTTTTCATCACAAGCTAAATAGAAAACGGCTATCAAAACAACCGTAAAAACGCTCCACAACTTTTTCATATATTTTCCCTCGTATTTGCTAACAAAATATATAAAAAGTTTCCGCATAGGAAGGAAGCTATTAGCAACCGATAAGGAGTATGATAAAACAACTGACCCCGGAACACTTCAGCTCAGTGCAGCGCATGTCCGGGGTGACAACGTGAAAATGTCATGCCGAACTACGTTCCGACATCGGTTGTAAAAAACAGGCCCCGGCACTAGGGCCGGGGTGACAGCCAAAAGGCGACCCGAGGGCCGCCATCACAATGACAAGAAGGGGCGCGTCGCGCCCCGTAAATTTATGCGTTCGCTTTCTTGAAGTCTGCGACGTTCTGAGCAAATTCAGCGAGGTATTCCTTCGCGGCTGCCACGACGGCTTCCGGAGTGTAACCGAATTCCTTTTCGAGGACGCCAGCCGGAGCAGAAGCACCGAAGCGTTCGAGACCGGAGACCTTGCCAAAGCCGCCCACAATTTGAGCGAACAAGAGCGGAAGACCGCTGGACTTTGCAAACACAGGAGTCCACGGAACGATGATGGAATCGCGGTAAGCCTTGTCCTGAGCCATGAAGAGGGCCGGGCTGATCATCGAAACCACACGAACTTTGAGGCCTTCTCCACGGAGAATTTCAGCAGCGTCGTGAGTCAGGAGCACGTCGGAACCGTTAGAGACAAACGTCAAGTCCGGCTGAGCAGAACCGCAGTTGTCACTTACAATGTAAGCGCCCTTGCGGCAGTCCTTGGAAGCTTCACAGCGCTTGTCGCCGGGGAGGGACTTCACGTTCTGGCGAGTGAGGATAATCGCCGTCGGTCGGTCGTTATTTTCGAAAGCCATTTCCCAAGCGGTCACGGTTTCGAAAGCGTCTGCCGGGCGAAGCACCAACATTTCGGACTTGCCATCAGGACGCTTGAGGCCTTCGAGCAAACGAATTTGCGTTTCGTGTTCAATCGGCTGGTGCGTCGGGCCGTCTTCGCCCACGCGGAAGCTGTCGTGCGTGTACATGAACTTGACCGGGAGCTTCATGAGGGCGGCCATGCGGAGAGCGGGCTTCATGAAGTCGCTGAACACGAAGAACGTTGCACAAATCGGATAGAGGCCGCCATGCAATGCGATACCGCAGCAGATAGCGCCCATCGTGAGTTCGGCAACACCTACTTGAACAAACGCTCCCTTGAAATCGTTCGGACGGAAGATGCCCGTCTTGTTGAGGAACGCCTGCGTATTATCGGAGTTGGAAAGGTCAGCAGAGCTGCAAATGATGTTCTTGACATTGTCTGCAAGATAACCAAGCACCGCACCGGAAGTCACGCGAGTAGCTACGCCTTCCTTGATGGGAAGCGTCGAAAGGTCAATCTTCGGAGCTTTGCCCGAGAGCCATTCCTTGAGGGTTGCCGCCTTTTCTGGATTTGCGGCATCCCAAGCAGCCTTGGCCTTCTTCCATTCGGCGACTTCCTTGCGGAGTTCAGCCTTGCGGGCTTCAAAGCCAGCCTTGACATCATCGAAAATCTTGAATGCATCGGCGGGGTCGCCACCGAGGTTCTTCACAGTCGCGTCGGTAGAAGCACCGGCGGCATTGAGCGGCTGACCGTGAGTAGAGACAGCACCTTCAAAGGACTTACCGTCATCGGCAATGGCACCCTTCGCCATCGTCGTGTGACCAATGATGATTGTCGGCTTTTCGGTTTCTGCCCACGCGTCCTTGAAAGCCTTGCGGAGTGCAGCGATATCGTGACCGTCAGCCACGTCAATCACGCGGAAGCCCCAAGATTCATACTGTTTCTTGAAGTCGTGACTCATCACTTCTTCGACCTTGCAAGAAAGCTGCACTTGGTTTGCGTCATAGAAGAAGATGAGGTTCGAAAGTTTGAGGTGACCGGCAATGCGACCCACGCCATAAGCAATTTCTTCTTCGAGGCCGCCGTCAGAAACGAGGCAGACCACCTTGTGCTGCAAAATGTCGCCAAAACGTTCGACCATGAAGCGTTCGGCAATCGCATTACCGAGAGCTACGCCGTGACCGATACCCAGCGGGCCCGAGGAGTTTTCAATACCGAGGGCGACATCGAGTTCAGGATGTCCCGGCGTGCGGGAACCGAGCTGGCGGAAATTCTTGAGGTCGTCCATGGAGAGGTTGCCGAGCATGGCAAGTTCGCCATAAAGCAGCGCGGACATGTGACCGGGATCCATAAAGAAGCGGTCGCGGGCTTCCCAATACGGATTTTCAGGGTCAAAGCGGAGAAATTCCGAATACAGGAGCGTAATGGCATCTGCCGCGCCCATTGCTCCACCCGGATGCCCGGACTTAGCCTTCTGCACCATGGCAGCGGAAAGGATTCGAATGTTGTCAGCCGCTTTTGTAACGAGCCTATCTTCCACTTTGTTAACCTCTCTTTAAAATCTAGGGCGATGAGCCGCTCCTAAAATTAGCGACCCAAATTTAATTTTTTTACAATTTTCTCTCAAGGTTTTAATGCGAAAATCACAATAAAACAATCTTATTTCTTTCTTTTCACGCCCGTTTTGACCAAACGGAACTCCGAATGACCGTCCTTGAACTTGAAATTGATGTGCCAGAAATAGACTCCGGTCCCCACTTTACGTCCTTTGTCAGAACGGTTATTCCAGTCCAAAAAGCCTGTTTTTGAACGATTGCCCTCATTTTCACGGATTTTTTCACTCATTTCGCCTTTATCACCGAACTCTCTCGTGAACGAGGCTACTGCATTCGAGTACCCGTCAATGATAGTTACATAAGCCTTATATGGCATGATACTTGCAACTTTAATCACAGAAAGCGTATCCGGCACACGACTCCAGTCATGCTCGTCGGGAGCAATCCACTTGGCCTTTGAATCCGTACCGCTCACCGCAGGCGTCGGAACAACCTCGTACAAGTACTGGTTTCCATTGTCGCCTTCGATTTCTACACCACCGCGACCCATTGCATTCTTGTTTCCGTCAACATAAGACGACTTGACATTCGTTCTGATGCAACTTTCCGTCATGATGCTTTGGTCCCCAAGGACAAACGCCCAAACAAGACCCATCGAATCCCTTTCAATCCATTCCGAAATTTTAAAAGAGCGTTCAAGCGAATCCTTACAATCAGTCGAATAGGTAAACAGCTTTTTCCACTCGTTATCCGCCCCCTTATTTTTGACGGGCTCGGACAAAGTGATTTCCAACGTATCTGGCGGCACTTCATTCACGCAATCCAAATATTCTTCAATACCGATGACCCCGGCACGCTTAACCGCCTTCACGGGAACAGCACCTATACGGTCTTCGATCTTTACCTTCTGCGCAAATCCCCCCTTGGGCTTAGCCAACCTCAGGTAAGGAGCATTCGCCCCGTCCGCAGAGGTCGCACCATAATCAAACGGTTCATCCAATTGAGCCTCGGCCCAAGAACCTTTATCGACAAAGCGGAACTTTTTCTTGGGCACGCTATGCCATGTTCCTCCCACCTTGTTCCAGAACAATGAATCTACACCTGCAAAACCTTCCTTGTTCGGAGCGACAAAGTGAATTCGTATGGAATCGGCACGACCGTCTTTATCACCATCGTAAATTTCGGCAATGTCAGCCGCTATATAGTTCGAGAACACCACCAAAGAATCGCGTTTATCGCCTAGCTTATCGTTATTGGCTTTAGCCGTAACGGTCACGCGGTTATAGGCGGATTCCAAGTCAAACAAAGCGTCGAGTTTTGAATTTTTCAAATCATTCTTGTCATAAACAAAGTTGAACGTTCCGCTGTATTCAAAAGTCGAGGAATATTTATCCGTTTCTATAGCCTTAATCCGCAAAGAATCCCCCTTGTCGGTCAGCAAAAGCACATCCAAAGTATCAATTTCGTGAATAGACTCGCTGAACGCGGTGAAATGAATACGGAATTTTGCGGAGTCGCCCGTTTCGACGGAATCAAGGTCGTCTTTGCCGGACTCATCCAAGAACTTGTAGCTAAACTCCACGGGATCGTTCAAATACACGGTATCGCGAGCAAAAGTTTTATAAAGCGGGTCTTTGTATTCTGCAATAAGAATATCGAGACCGCTACACGAAATTGCCCCGTCGCCGCTCTTTGGAGAACGTTCATTTTTCGGAACTGATTTGAGTGTTTCATAATAACCGGGGCGAATTTCAACAACTTCAATATTTTCTTCATCGCCCGAAAGCGCACAAGAAAGCTTAACATTTACGGTATCGGTCAAATTAGAGAAATCTTCCGTCACCAAAGTCAAATTTATTTTGCTTGATTCACGCGTAATCGAATCTTGAGTGGAATCCGCATTCACAATTTTCACAGTATCAGGAACATCCGGTGCACGGTACTTGCGGCCACAAACCGCAATGAAGGAATTTTGCGCTCTTGGCCAGCGCGCTGAAGCACCGACTCCATCTATTGCACGGACATAAAATTCAATGATTCCATTTTCAAACGAACTCGACGGAACATTGGCAACCCAATAGCCATTCATCGCCGTCATCAAAGTTTCGTCAAAGAGGACTACCATGGAATCCTTGTAATAAAGCGTCACGTTATCAATCTTGTCATCATCGGTAATTTTGAAGCGGAGCTTTGCACCCCCTACGGTATCCACGCAAGCAAGCGAATCCATCTTGATGATGGGCACATCGTTCTTGACAGGAATCGTATAAGGTTCCTTCGACGGATTTGCTACTGTAGGCGTCTTTCCCGTAAGGCCATTTGAATCGGTTGCAACAACGTAAAAATCTATGCCGGGATATCGCACCAAACTATCGGGAATGACATATTGCCACAGACTATCATTTTTGCGGGTCATCACGTAAGGATAAAACGAGCCATTGGATAAACTCACGTCACGAGTATAAAGGCGAACATCCGTCAATTTCGTCTTGGTATATACATAGACATCAATTGTAATGCTTTTGTTCTGCGGCTGATCGTTCCCCACCAAATCCCAAGTGGCCGGAGTCAAAACGACAACCGGTGGTGGCGCATCTTCATTCCAATAAGCCGTATCGGCAGCATTCTTGTTCATGAACTTTGTTTTAACTTCTACCATGTGGGAATCCCCATCCCAGACCGCATCCGGGCTTTGGTAGCAAAGGACATAGCGAGATTGCACGGAACCACGGATGCTCGTATAAATTTCAGACAACTGAGAAGCATCCGGCGCGTTCGTGTATGTACCGTCTGTTCCCGAAGCCAAGCCCTTCAATTCCGTGTTGGCCCCCGTCGTTTCTATAGCGATAGAATAGATGCTCGTATTAAGGCTATTTGCAAGATCGGTCACCTGTTTTGTCGTAACGCTCTCGGACCCATTATCTCCATCCGAGAAAATAATCACTGTAGTTGGGTTCGTTTCACCAATAATCTGCTGAACGCCCAGCTTGGCGCCCGTATTGATGTTGGTGTTGCCGGAATCCTTCAAAGCTTCGACAGCCTTGAAAAGAAGCGACTTGTCCGAAGTCATCGACTGATGCACTTTTGCATTGGCACCGCCGTTAAAGCCGACAATCGCCGTCCTGTCATAAGGCCCCATTTCGTTGATAAACTGACGAATAGCATCCTTAGCCTTATCCATTCGACCGTTGCTTCTCATGGAGCCGCTTTCATCGACAACGAGCGCCACGGACACGCCGGTAAAATTCTGAATCGTAGTCGTCTGGGTTGGCAGAGCAACGTTGTCTTGAGAGAGGATGAAATCTGTAGAATCCAGCCCCACAATCGGTTTTCCGGTGTTCTTATCGACGACAGACACTTGAGCGCAAATGCCGGGATGGTTGCTCAAATCAAGGTTCGTAATCGTCACTTCGGGAACCGTCATGGAATCTAGCACATAGTTGGCTACAATATGGCAATATTTCGATTGCGGCTCCACCGTTATTCTCGAACTAGACGGATTGTCAATTTTTGCAGTTCCTGAAACTTTGGACCAAGAATCAAAAACGTATCCGCCATACGGAATCACATACAAAGAAGTATCCGTTCCCGGAGCGACATAGACGTTACCCGACGGGATGGCTCGGCCACGAGTCGATTCCACATACAGCAAGTTAGGAACAATAATCTGCGTCGTAAAATTCTTGTCGCTAGAAACTGTTTTCAGAGAATCGGACACGGCAACGTAATAGGTTTTACCTGGAGTCCCATGAAGCGGCACATAGACTGTACCACCTTTGAGAATATAAATTTCCGACTCCTTGGCAAAAAGCGAATCCGTGCCATAAGACACATAGCGCCCCTTGGCTGAATCCAGTTTCAGTAAATAGTAATTGGTATCCGTAGGAGTCCAGCTAAAGAAAACCGTGCCCAAAGCAGTATCGGAATAATGGTGTCTCTTGAAATTGTACGTTTCTTCGGTACTGGTCAGAGGATAAATTTCGCCATGCTTAAACGTAGCCTTTATAGTCACCGATTCCGTTGCATAAGCGACAGTCTTTAAATCATACGCATCATTAATAGTTCCGTTTCCCGAAGTAACCACCCACTTGTCAAAACGATAGCCGCTATCTGCTGTTGCCGTAATGGGATAAGCCGCCCCACTCCAAGCAGACGCATACCCAGCATTAGGCGCAACCTTGCCATTGCCATCCGTCGTCAAAGAGATATCGATTTTAGTTTGTGAATAATTCACCCAGAACGGCTTTAACGTATCTGCAACGTTATAATTTCTCACGATGTAAAATACGGAATCCCCGGCAGAAAGTGTCAGCGGATCAAATCTGGATGTAACCCCTGTAGTCCTTGTCACATAAGAATTAAATGCGTTTGATGAATAACGCTCGATAATCATGGGCATATCCTTACTGTTGAAAGCGAATGTATAAGAACCATCAGCCGGAGCGACAAACGAGAATCTTACGCCATAGCTAGGCGATCTAGAATAATAGTTGTCAACAAGCGTATATGTTGCGGCCACATTCGTAATTTTATAAACTGTACCCAAGATAAATTCAGCCTTGACAGTGCAATCCCCGTCAGGGATAACAGAAGTATATGCCTTTGTCGGGTCAAGAATCTTGCAAGTTCCCGAAGACACGCTCCACTGTTTAAACTTGAAATTAGCAGAACTTGTCGAAGCCCTTATAGGAACCGTATCTCCAACCACGTAAGTTGAATCGTAATTGTAGGAACCCGTACCGACGTAAGCATACCCCACGCCCGAAGTATCCGCCCGCAATTTAACGGTCTTTAGCGCTCGAACCCAAACGCTATCGCCTAGATAATCCTGCGTATTCTGAACAAACTGGAAATATCTCTTTTGCCCTGCGGCAACACTCACTCTTGTTCTGCATTTTCCAGTAGAGCAATACAAACTGCTATAAGAATAAAATGTAGAATCCGCCGTAAAACTATATAGATACGATATGCGGGCAGTATTCATCTGGATGACATAAAGCCCATCACTCGGAGGATCAAGATATGCTCGAATCCCATAAGTATTTCTCCGGGAAAGCGTACTGCTGTTCTTAAAAACATAGCCTTTAAAATCTTCAGTCAGTTCATACAAAGGCAGCCTGGAAGTATCCGGCTTAATCACAGCCGATTCCTCAAGAATAAACTGGGTAGAACGGAGCGTACTATCCACGAACTTACCCTTGCCAGACACCACAGTCCATTTATTAAAGTGCGAACCCGAATCCAAAGTCGCTATCACATTCAACGAATCGCCGAAGGCAAGCGTATCAATCTTCGTCTGCCCTTCAATTTTGACAGTTCCGGCACGGAGTGCCTCCACAGAAACAGAATCGTCCCAATACGTATTCGATGCAGGGATTACGCTTGCATAATACTTTTCTCCGGCAGAAGCAACAATACTAAAAGACGTTTTTGCCGATGTATTGCCGACAGTCCGCTTGACCGCCGTAAACGTGGAATCTTCACCGTAATAACGGTACATTCCATAAAGTCCATACGGCTGGAAACGCAACACGTAAGTTCCCGAAGTCGGAGCTTCGTAGCGGAATCGCATACCGACACTTGGCGATTTTTCATAAAAATCATTGTAGCCAACGTAAGTCTTGGGCTTGTCGGTCACATCAATCAACATCGAAGGGCTGCACCGCAATTGGATTTTTGTATCCGCATCAATCGTATCTCGAATGGAATAAGCGGTAGAATCCCTGAACCGATGCGAGCCGCTTACAAAAGTCCAGCCATCAGGGCGATACCCCGGTTTGGCAAAAGCTTCAAAATAAACTATCGAATTTTTTAGAACATTTCGTGAAGCCACAGCTGTAGAGCATTCCGGAAACGCGCTTTCGACCGTAACTTTTAAAGTCGGCACAGTAGCATAGCTTATGCTGAACGACATCATGGAATCTCTTGCTAATCCAACAGCCACTTCGTAAAAGACGGAATCGCCCGCAGCAAGAAAAAGCGTGTCCGCAAAGGATTTGGTTATAGTTCTTGAATAGCTTAGACTCGAAAAAGCACTCGTCGTGTAGCGCCGAAAATAGCTCGACTCGGTGCTATCTTTCTTATAGTTGATGACATAGCCGCCATCGTTAGGCGCCACGAAGGAGAATCGGACTGCGGTTTTCACAGAATCAGAATAATGATGTTCAAGCGGAGTATATGTTTTAAATGCCTCCGTTATCGGAAACACAGTCTCCCCTTCTGCCGCATGCGCAAAAAAAGCTAAAAGTACAACGAACAACGTTGTCCAGCGTTTCATATTACCTCTTCCAAGTATTTTTTTTAATCCTTAATATAACAAAAAAAACATTTTTATACAAAACATTTCAAAAAAATTATATAATTTATCATTCATTACAAAAGAGTACGCCAAATGACATTATTATCCCCTAAAAATTGCTTAAAAGCAATATTATTCGCTATATCCGCCACAGGAATTTGCACCTCGTTAAACGCCATGGAATTGCGACCTCTGGCCCAATTTGAATTTCCAGCCGATGTCACCATCAACAAGAGAATCGAAAGCGTCAAGGAAGAAAAGGAATGGGAAACAGATCCCGTGTTCATTATCGGCACCGAGTTGCTTTTTTCAGCAGAATTCGCCCCCATTCGTTACGGAGTCGGACTCGCATTCAAAAGTAGCCAGAAAGACGGCGGCAACACAATAACCCCCACCTTCTTGCCTATTTGGGGAAACATTTCCTTTGGCCTATACAAAAAGGATTGGTTCGCCGTGCCTTACGCCACCGTAAGAATCGGAACCATGGGAGCATTGACAGGCGAAGGAAGCTGGTGGGAACGCCCCTTCAACTTCTTTATCGACGCAGGCATTGGAGCAATTTTCCCTTACAATATCGGGTTTGAAGTCAACTTTGATTTTTCATCCGTGTATAAGTCATTTGAACACCGCGATACCAAGTTCCGCATTTCATCGGGACGCATCGGTCTCCAGCTCTCGATTGGATTCGAACTGACTCACGAAAGGATATACAACGCCGATTAAGCTATTCCGCTTTATTTATATTTAACCCATGAAAACTTACATTCTCAACCTGCTTAAAAATTTACTTCATCCTGCCGGTATCGCAGGAACCGTCATCGCACTTGCAATCCCATTCCTTATTTACCTCGCCCCGAACATCAAGCACCGGGAAACTATCCGGCAACTGGACTTGTACCTCCCGCTCCCGCTTTTTGGGGTGCAGCTTATCGCAGGCATCATCCTTTTCTGCCTTTTAAACAAGGACTTTAGGGAATGGGTCAAAGGAATCCTCCCCGAAAAGCCCGTCGGCATCATGGTCATTGTCTTTACGGCTGTCATAACCGTCTTTGCCGGCATGCAGATAGAAGCTCGCCACCGCGTCCAGAGCGACGAAAGCGTGTTCATGTCCGTCGCCCAGAACATGTACTACAACCATGAATCTGCCACTTGCAACCAGGGCGAATTTGACAACGGCGGCCTCACTTGCCGCTCTACGTCGAACAGTTTCAAGACGAAAGGGCTTTCGTTCCTTTACTACCTCGGCATGCCGCTGTTCGGCAACAACCTCCGCTGGATTTTCACGGCAGAATTCTTGATGCTCCCGCTTTCGATTTTGCTCATGTTCCTTGCAATTGTCGCATGGACAAAACAGCCGCTCCTCGCATTCTTGGCCTCGCTCCTCATGGCACTCCAACCGACAGTGCTGTTCCAGTTCCGCTCGATGTCCGTCGAACCGCTTTACATATTCCTCTCCGCGCTTTCGCTGCTCATTTTTAAATGGGCTTACGACAGGAACACTGTAAAGCACTGGGCACTTTTGGCTCTCGTTCTCGGATTCTTTGCACAGACCCGCCAAGAAACCATCTTCTGCCTCTTTGCGTTTATCCTCTTTGCATTCCCGAAACTTTTGGACCAGAAAGATTCCAAGGCTCCCGTCTTTTTCGTAGTGCTTTCGCTTTTCTCGGTTCCCGCCCTCCTTACCATCAGCTACTTCCAAGGGTTCGGCTTCCAAGGCGGCGAATTCGAAGCCCACGGCCACTTCTTTGAAGACCTCGCCAAGAACTGGGAAGTGATGACCACGAAGCTCGGCAGCAACGGCGAACTCACGAACCCGTTCCTCAGCTACTTCAATTACTTGTTCGCCATCGGCGCGATTTACCTTGCCTACCGTGCAATTAACGATGCCAGAAAGAGCAACTTCTATTACCTCAAGATTCTCGGATTCTTGCTCCTGTACCACCTGCAAACTTACGTGATTCTCGAAAACGTTTCGGGCGATTTCAGCATCGAAATCAACCAGCGCTACAGTCTCGTGATGCTTCCTTCGATGGCTTTTGTTGCGGCCCTCCCGGTAACACACCTGGTTCAGTACTTAGCAACATCCAAGGATAAAGAACAAAGCGCCACCAATGTTTTAGTCGGCATTCTCATAGCCGCAGTCGCATTCACCGGTTGGACGTTCCATTACAAGAAAGACTTCAACAACAACATCATGTACAACCGCAACCATCTGACAATTGAAGAATATGAAATTCTCGGATGGCTCAAGCAACAGCCCAAAGCGGACCGATTCTTTATTTACGGTCGTCCGTGGCACTTCGTCGGTTACGGCATTTCGTCCATCCACTACGACAACGCCCGCCAGATGAAGGACAGCGAAATGAAGGACCTCATCGAAAAGTACAAGGGCGAAGTCTATTATATCCGCGGACTGGACTGCTGGAACAGCCAGACGTACCACAAGAAGGCCGTGGAACACCGCATCGCGACGACATGCGACGTGTTCGAACGCGAGATGGACATGACTGGAGTCAAGAATATCTTGATTACAAACAACTACTGGGTGCAGATTGCCAAGTTCAACGGACGCAAAAACTACAACCCGGATAAAATCATCAAGACGAGCGACCTCGAAGTCGTTCCCGCCGATTCCGCCTCGAAATCAGCCACACTCAAGGTTCACTACGACCTCAAAGAACAAGGCAACGCCGCCGCCAACTGGGTATTCACGCTCTTTGTAAACAAAGCTATCGTCAAGAGAGTCGCCTACCAGTTCGGCTCTTACGACCAAGAAATCAGCGCAGACCTGTTGCAGCCGGGCTTTAACCAAGTGCGATTTGTCGTGCAAGATGAAGCTACGCACAGCAAGCTTGCCGACGTTTCAAAGACCTACTTCGAAAAAGCAAATGGCGCAGTCGCGCTCGTCGATTTGCCCATCGAAAGCCACCAACAAGGATGGGGCAGCATGCACAAGAACGAAAGCATCGAAGGAAACCAATTCAATGTCAACGGACAGCGATTCACCAACGGACTTGGAGTCCACGCGGCATCGACCACGGTTTATGACATTGACAAAAAATACTCGACACTCAAGTTCTCTACAGGGCTTGACGACGAATCGCTATGCGGTAACGGCGTTGCCGTAGAAGTCCTCGGCGACGGAAAATCTTTAGCAAAGACTGATTTCTTCCAGAACGGCACTCTGCAAGACGTTGTCGCCAATGTCACAGGAGTGAAAAAGTTGACCATCAAGACCATCCCCAAGGAAGGCATCGACTGCACGCACGTAGATATCATTAACCCGGTGTTAGTGCAGTGAGGTGTGAGCACGGGCCTACGGCCCTTTGAGCAATGAAGTATGAGCAATGAGCGACCTCAAAGCAAAGCGACCTCAGGGTGCAACGCACGCCCTCATACCTGAAACCTGTTACCCGACCCCTGAAACCAAATTTCTAACCACTAATAACTAAAGACCATCGACTAAATCATGCTTTTATCTGTAATTATTCCTGTTTTTAACGAAGAAGAGATTGTCGCGGAGACATTCCGCGTCTTGGAAGAAGAACTCAAGGACATAGAGCACGAACTCATTTTCGTGAACGACGGTTCCAAAGACCGCACCCGCGAAATCCTTGAAGAATTGCTCCCGACAACCCCGAACAACAAGATTATCAATTTCAGCCGTAACTTCGGGCACCAGGCCGCATTCAGTGCCGGTCTCGACCATGCGCAAGGCGATGCTGTTGTCATTATTGACGGAGACTTGCAAGACCCGCCAAGTCTCATCCCGGTAATGATGGAAAAGTGGCGTGAAGGTTATCAGGTGGTTTATGCCCAACGCAACAAGCGTGCCGGAGAAACGCTTTTCAAGCGCTTTACGGCGTTCTGCTTCTACCGCCTCATCGGCAAGCTCACGAGCATCGACATTCCGCCTGATACCGGCGACTTTAGACTCATGGACCGCTGCGTCGTCAACCAGCTCAAGAACTTGCCCGAACGCAGCCGCTTCTTGCGTGGGCTTGTTTGCTGGGTCGGCTTCAAGAAAATCGGAGTCAAGTACGACCGAGCAGAACGCACGGCAGGCACATCGAAGTATCCGCTCAAGAAAATGCTGCGCCTCGCATTCGACGGCATCACGGGCTTCAGTTCTGCGCCGCTCAAGATCAGCTTTTATTTAGGACTTTTTGCAACTATCGTCGGCTTTGGCGTATTCATCTGGTCGATTCTCGAAAAGTTCCTCTCCCCTGCAACGACGGTTCCCGGCTGGGCTTCGCTCATGACAGCCATCGTGTTCTTCGCAGGCGTGCAGCTTTTGACGATTGGCATTCTCGGCGAATACATCGGACGCATCTACGACGAAGTCAAGCAGCGCCCGCTGTATATTGAGGACAAGAAATAGAGGGTGTCTATCGGCAAATGTTATTCAAGAAATAAAGGTTGGTGCAAGCCCCAACCTCTTAGGCTCGGTTATATCCATGCAAGCATGGCTGCAACGCTCGCCTTTGGAGGTTGTCCTATCGCCTTCGGCTCCAGGATGACTGGCATTCAGGATGACTGGATGAAAAAAAGCCGCCCTGCGGGGGCGGTTTTTCAGTTCTTTAAACGCATTAGTTTAATTGGATTTATTAATCGCATATGCAGAAAAGCTATTTGCAGCCTGGACTCCATATCAAGCGAATTGGATGATATTCAACTATAGGGAGTTGAACGATAGATCCAGAGACGTTTCCATTGGGATTTTTTGTAAAGCAAAATGCATCCGCCACGTTATCTGGAGCATTAGCTGTAAACAACCAGAAACACGACGCATATTCAGAATCTTCCGCAGTTTTGAAAGACCCAGAATTCACAAAATGGCCCGATGGAACAAAATCAAACTCAGAAACATTCGTCCCTCCCATTCCAACAGATGCGAGTTTATCTGCACCACCAACCGTTTCCAATAATTTATTAATATCAGCTTCTAACGGAAGAACCCAGTTACTTTGGTATTTGCCGCACGCATTATTAACATCTCCTACAGAACTATTCCAAGTAAAATAGTTGCCGTATTCCCTACAAAGAGCATTATTTCCATTATAACATTTTGCTTTACCGCCAAAGTTGTAATAATAGAGCAGGTTCTCCGCCATCCAAGTCTGGTCGCCTATTGTTACAGTCACGTAGGTACTGTCATAGAAGGTTTCCTTTGAAAGTTTAATCGACAGAGAAGAACTTCTCGGATTATTAAACATATTACCACTTGGTTGCACACAACGAACAGGTAACATTATCGACGTATCTTCAAAACCTATATTTACACTGACAATTTTACCAGCCCCACCGTTTTTCTTGAGCGAAAAGACTTTGGCATAACCACCTGTAGTGTCGCTGGTCCAATACATGCCCTCTTCGCCTACTTTGTGCCATTTAGTATAAAGGAAATAACCCGGCAAAGCACCACTATCATCAAAAGACGTACTATCTTCTAAAAAACGTGACTTGTTAATTTCATCTGCATGCGGCAAGCGCCACCCATTCGGGCAAGCTTTCCGGGCATTTTCCCATGTAAAATATTTGCGTCCTTGACCATAGATATCGGTGCCAGAACCACCAAAATAATGACCCCAAAGATTGTTTTCCAAATCCTGGTTCATCCAAATAAGACCGTTATGTCTCACATAACTTGAAGTGTATGTTTTATTATTGATCACATAAGTGAAGCTACCGCTCGATCCGAAACTGGACGACGAAGAGGTCTCCGAACTACTCGATTTCACCGAACTGCTCGATTTTACAGAACTGCTGCTTGCTGGTTTTGCACCCTTTATGCAGCGGACGGATCTATGATCATTTATATTACCTTTTATAAATTCTGGATTTTTGTCATTCCAATATATACTCACAGACAACGCTTCAGTGTCACTTATTTTTTTATTTGTCCAGAAAACAGCGCCACTCGTCAAGCTCGAATAGTTCACGAAACCACCTGATGTTGAGCCACCTCCAGCAGGAAACACAGAAAAGCCAGACGCATCGTCTCCATTACCGTTCGCATTCCAGCCCGACGTTGCCTTCAGGTGAGTCGCAACATCCGTTCCCACCGACTTAAACAGCACAGCCCATTCCGTCGAATCCGGCAAGTGCCAGCCTTCGGGGCAAGCGGTCGTAGCAGCATTCCACAAATAAAGACGACCGTACTTATCGCAATTTTGGGCAGAATTCATATAACAGGAACTACCATCAACATCATAATTCAGGTTTTCCGCCATCCACTCCTGATCACCGATTTTGACGGTTCTATACTTTTGTCCATTGTATTCAATTTCGCCGTAATTCTTCCCTGAAGGCGGAGTGTAGCTAGACATCGGAGCTGTTGAAGAAGACGAAGACTTGGCCGAACTGCTAGACAAGCGCTCGCCTTCCACGCAGCGGACGGAAACCGAGTGATTTTTATCGAAATCTTTTCTAAAAGTAGCGTCTTTAGCACTATAGAGAAGATTGACAACATACACAGTATCTCCAGCCTCTGTAGAACTCATAAAGAAAGCATTCTGGTCTTTATATCTAAAACTTGAACCCTGGGATTTTATGCCACCAGGGAGAGCCGAAAAGCTAAAGTCGTCAACACCAAGATCAGCAGAACTTTCATCCCAGCCGGTTGTCGATTTGAGATGAGTTCCCGCTACGTTTCTTCCACCCACAGACTTGAATAGGACTTCCCATTCCGTTGAATCCGGCACATGCCAGCCAGCAGGGCAAAGATCTGATGCTTTATAACCATTCTTTATCGTATAAAGACGACCGTACTTTTTGCAATTTTCATCAGAATTTTCATAACAATAGCTGTAGTCTGCTTTATACTTCAGGTTTTCCGCCATCCACACCTGATTGCCAATCTTGACCTTCTTGTAAGTCTGGCCATCGCGACCATCTTTAAAGCAATCAGTATTACCCGTTTTGCATTGAGTGTCTAAAATTTCTGTGCTGGAGATGCCTTCGGAACGGCTTGACGACAAGGCCTTACCTGATGAAGAACTGACCTTGACGCTAGAACTTGTTGCTGATACAGGACGAGCAGAAGACGAACTCACCTTCGCGCCAGAATTAGTTGTCGAACTAGAAACGGAGACTGAAGTGCCGGATGAAGATACAGAAACGACAGAAGACGAGGAATCATCTGTTTCTTTTGTATAATCCAAAGCCCCGAACGCATCGTCAAATTCTGACTGGTAATCGGTACAAGCGGAGAAAAACATTACAGCAGAAAACGCAGCAAGTACACTTATTAGACGCATGGATTCTATTGTTCGCCAAAGGCTCACTCCAGGATGACAATTCATTCTTTCGTCTCTCGTCTTTCGTCTTTCGTCTAACATATTCCCTCCTAAAATGCGATACTCAAGCCGAGACCAAGGCCGCCTAAAATGGCAATGCCGATGCCGGTCATGCGAAGTGTCTGGTAGCTGCCGATGTCATCGTAACGGCTATCAAATTCACTCTTTGAAGTTGGCTTTTTCTTGCTTTCGTCCTTCGCTTTACTGTTATTGACAATCGCAAGCGTCGTACCGGCAATAAGCGTTGCCGCCGAAACGCCGACGAGCACCCACCGCATTTTTCCTAGCTTGCTCTGCTTTGGCAAGCCGTTATCCACTTTGTCACCCGGCTGTACAGCTGAATTGCCAGATTGCACGGAATTGCCAGACTTGGCATTGGAATTGCCGGGCTGCACGGTGCTTGCATTTTTCGCCCCGACGTCCTCTGAAGAAACAGTTTTCGTATTCATCTTCGGCATCGAATTGATAGCAGAAGAATCTCGGCTCCAGATCCAGCGGCCAACGAGGTCGTCGCTAGCCTTTTCAAATTCCACGCGGCCTTTGTAAGCCGCCATTTCTCCATTGCGCCCCTTCGGGAAAATGACAGCCTTTTTCTTCATGTTCACTAGCATGTGGGCGTTTTGGCGTCCTGAAGGAATCTGAGTCACGTTAAAAAGCTCAGCCCCGCTCAAATAATACGCACCAGCCACCGGCCTGTTCAAATCCAAATAAAGCGAAAGGTCCGTCGAATCGAGCACTACCTTCAAGTTCGTCTTTGTATGCACAAGCGAATCGTTCATGTGTTCGAGAGCCTGCACGAACAGCGGAGCAAACTCGTCGCCAGACTTGCGAAGCACGATGTCGCCACACTTGGATAGCCAGAGTTCCGCAAAATGCTTTTGCTGGTCCATGCGGCGTTCATCATAACGCAGCTTGAAATTGTACGAAGCATCGAACGCCCCCGAATGCGAAAGCGGCTCCAAATCCACGCTGCCCTCGATTTTCAAAAGGTTCTCTTTAGAAGCGACAATTCGCGAAAAAGCGTCGGTACAAGCATCAATCTGCTGCGTACGCTGTTCCAAATTATCAGCCATGGCCATCACGCCCAAACGCAGTTCGCCGGTGACTTCCATGTAACGTGACTCGAATTCCGGGAGTTCAACCGCATAAAAGTGGCCGCACTCTTCGTCCAGTATATCGTTGATGGAAATCATGCTGCATCGGTCATTCATCTTCGCGATGCGGTTTGCGCGATTAATCAAGGAATCCACGTCGGGGTTGTTGCTACCGATACTAGCCTTCAACTGCCGCAAGTCATTCTGAATCGCCTGAAACTCGGACGCATCTTTTACGAAAATGGAAACTGTAGGGTCGGCAAATGCTATCCCCACAAAGCACATCAAAGTTATAAGAGAAATATAAGATTTCATGTAGTAAATATAAAAGTTTGCTCAGCAGACAAGGCAAGGGCGGTCGCGAAAAACGAGCACTTTGGCAATTTTTCCACCATTTAGTATATTTGAATCATGAAGAACAAGCTTTTCGTTATGAGTGCCGCGAGCGGCGCAGGGAAGACCACCCTCAAGGACCTGGTCATCAAGGATTTCCCGGACATCAAGTATTCCATCTCTGCAACAACACGCAAACCGCGCGAAGGTGAAATCGACGGAGTCCACTACTTCTTCAAGACAAAAGAAGAATTCGAGCAGATGATCAAGGACAAAGGCTTGATTGAATGGAACGAAGTCCACGGCAACTACTATGGCACGCCCAAGAGCTTTGTCGAGAAGACTCTCGCCGAAGGGAACCGCGTTCTGTTCGACCTTGATGTTTTCGGCAAGGTGAACTTCGACAAGGTCTATCCTGACGCAACGGGCATTTTCATCATGCCGCCGAGCGACGAAGAACTGGAACGCCGACTCCGCGGTCGCGGCACCGATAGCGAAGAAGTCATCCAGCTCCGCCTCGCAAACGCCAAGAAGGAAATCGAATTTGCAAAGACCAAAGGCAAGTACGAATACACGATTATCAATGACGACTTGCAAAAAGCCGCCGACGAACTCCGCGCTATTCTAAAGCAGAAATAGCGATGAGCAGTGAGCGACGAGCGATGAGTCTATATTAGGCAACAAAGTCGCGATTACTAAAAACTCGTAGCTATTAACCTCTGTCCAAAATCATTTTTTTCATTCGATGAAATTCCCGCCCCTCACTCAAAAAACGAGACTTGAGGCGGGAATTTTTGGATGAGGTGTAATTCTAAAACTTTATCCGTAATACAATCGCATTTTCGAAGTAATCGGGATTAGCGCCCAAACGCCACAACGACGAATCATAAGCAAATAAGTTCGGACGAGCCTTACGCAAAATCGCAGCAGCCGTCGCACGCAAATAACCAGCCTTGCACGTGGTTCGCACGCCTTTATTGTAAACAGCGGACTCCAAGTCATCAATGCTCACGCTAATTGCATTATGGTCATGAGGATTGTACGGTTCCGCTTGCACTCTAGTCGAAAGCGATGCATAAACCGCTTGACTTTTAGCACCGACTTTAGACGAATCTTCAAGGAAATGGAATGCAGCCGCAGCCTTTGCCACAGATTCGAACTTTTCGATGCCGGCCACCCACGGATGATTCGTAGCACCGACAATGCCAATCGTAAAATCAACGCGTTCGCAATCCTTAAAATAACGCACAAACATTTCTTCAGGCGATTCTTTGCTTGGATCCGGTTTGAGTACATCGCGAGCTGCCGCCAAGAGAATCGCGGAAACATCCGTTTCTCCAGTTGCAATCGGAGCGTTCGCCTTGTAAACTTGTTCAAATCCGCTGTCGCCGCGAAAACCGCCATAGACATTTGCAAAAAGAGCCTCGGCAGCAACAGGTTTTATAATATGCAGCACCAACGGCAAAAAATTCGCAAACACCGACGAACGGCGACGCAAAAGTTCCGCCACAAGCAAGCCATCGCGTTCTTGAACCGCAAGCAACAACGCCCCCACATGCAACAAGAACGAATACTGCCCAACATCCAAATTTTCGACATCGTGCGGCAAATAGACATGAACACTCGCTTGCAGTTCACTTGGCAAATAGGTAAACCACGAAGGCGTAAAGTAAGCACTCCCTTCAACGCACTGCATCTGCGAAAGCTCATCGACTGTAGGCGTAGCCTCCCCAGCATAATCGAGAATCCCCGTTACACTGCGAGTGAACGCATAGACGATTGCAGCTCTAGGCGTTTTGACACTGACATAAAATGTTTCACTTGCCATTGTAGGCCTCCTTTCTGAGGGTTACAATGTAAACTTAGATTTTAGTAATGTCAAATTATGACAATCCCAAAGTTTCTAAAAAAAATTTCCTAATTCAAATATCTTTCTCAAGATTACTTTTTCAAAAAAACATCTAAAATTAAGGTATATTTAAAGCATGTTCGTTATGCTATTGTTTTCGCTCTTATTTCTAACCAGCTGCATTTTCGAGGCTCCATGCGCTTTTTGCAGTGTAGGATTTCGCGGAACAATTGACAACCTTGATTCTAATCAAGATTTACAAATGAGATTGGCTGGTCCTGACTCTACAGAATCAGAAAGATTTGTTTTCGAAAAAACAAAAGACCCCCAAACTGAAGATTATTTAAACAACCAAATATATCAAAACGGGAGCCATTTTTCGTCCAATTTTTTCATCCGCACAACTTGCACCTTGGAACCCTGTATAATCGAATGGCTTGTTGACGGGAAAGTAATCAAACGAGCACAAATTCAAGAAATCCGTGATAGAGGGATCTTCTTTGACGACATCTATTTAGAAGTCACTACACTGGAAGACAATAAAAAATACAATATCGGAACTCCAA
>Ga0310786_10001581_pt1 | contig 36642 bp, 29 predicted proteins | sample AusTroGonzalo_MG_FD_203881 | JGI IMG/M metagenome (GOLD analysis project Ga0310786, IMG submission 203881) | Bovine rumen microbial communities from tropical cattle in Woodstock, Queensland, Australia - Gonzalo_03 (v2) (version 2) | ecosystem: Host-associated > Mammals > Digestive system >... | reverse complement strand
TACGTCGAAAAGTCGTTTGTAAAATGTTATTTGCTTTACTTTGATCTTTTTTTTCTTGTATAACAAAAAAGAGCTGTTGTGTCTATATGTAAATTAATATTTGTTGTTAAATGTTTTTATTTCGAAATTGCCGATAATCCCTTTTGTTATAAGGGATAATGATTCGTTGATATATTTTGTTTGTACTGTGTAATCAAAATGTTTCAAAATGTCTTGAAAATACTTTTTTGATATGTTAATGATACAAAGGAAACTTTGTATAACAAAAGGAAATAATTATGGCAAATTTAAACAACAATCTCAAAAAAGACGCCCTGGCGGGTGCAAAACTGAATGTCAAGGAATCTGCCAAGTCGGCAGGTCTTCGCTTGAATAGCGATGAATGGGGCCCGTACTGCAACTGGCTGGACTTTACAGATGATCCCGATAACTGGAAGTTGACCGCCAATTCAAAGAAGTTTGGAAAGGTGAAACTGGCTGACGGTATTTTGTCTAAAACCCAGTTGACGGAATTGACCAAGCTCGGTTGCAAGATCAAGGATAATGAGATTTCTTGTAAGTCGGTGAACAAGGACGCCGTCGAAAAGATCTTGAAGATCAAGTAATACAATCCATTCTAACCGACAGGAAAGGCATTATTGCTTTTCCTGCCTTTTGGGTATTTATGATGATGAATAACGAAAAATCCTCTATTCAGTGGTTGTCTTTGAAAAATCGGCTGATGGCGATAAATCCGCAAACCGGAGGATGGTTGCTCCTTGATGACCTGTGCAAAGAAATTGTACATGAGATAGAATTGGGAATGAGTTCGGAGTCCATTTCAGAGCAATGTGGTGGAATCTCTGTGGGTGAAATTGATAGACTTAGATTCCTGTTGAAGTCCCATCATTTGATTGGCTCTAATAAAACTGAAAATGCTGCTTGTGGTTCGTCTTGTGCCAAAAGGGAATATCCAACATTGGCTGTGATTAAGGCGACTCTGGCTTGCAATCTAAAGTGCGTGTATTGTTATGCTAACGCTGGTGTTAATCAGTCATCGCGAATGCCTTTTGAAACGGCTAGAAGAATTGTGGACGAATACGTCCGTTTGAACCCCAACAAAAGCGTAACGATGCTGATGCACGGGGGAGAACCTTTGCTGAATTTTGGGCTGATCAAGGAAGTCGTCGAGTATTCAAAAAAATATGGCAAAAAGGTTGTTGTTTCTATCCAGACGAACGCCGCTCTGGTGAATGATGAAATTGCGGAATACCTAAAAGAAAACCATATAGAAGTGGGTGTGAGTGTCGATGGACCGGCTTTATTCCAGAATTCAACGCGTCCTCTTCAAAACGGAAAAGGCTCGTTTGACCAGGTCTTGCGTGGAATTCGTTGCTTGCAAAAGCATAAAGTCCCTTTCGGGGTGTTGTGCGTAATGACGAGCAATGTTGCAAATAACATAGACGAAATTCTAGATTTTTATCTTTCTAATGGTATTTACTGTTTCTCTTTCATTCCCTTGATGAAATTTGGACGCGGCCTGAATGACAGTTCGCTTTATGTGACTGGCGAGCAAATTTTCAAAGCTTATAAGAGAATTTTTGAACGGATCATTGAGAACAATGCGCATAATGAAAAGAAGATTAATGAACGCGTCCTCTCAAATATGGCATTGAGTTTGTTTGCTAATGAAAATCCTTTCATGTGTACTCAGACACCTTGTGGTGCTGGAAGAAGGATTCTTGGATTTTCCAATAATGGTGATGTTTTCCTTTGTGACGACTTTATTGATGACCCGGACTTTAAAATTGGAAATGTCAATGAATCTCCGATAGATGAACTCCTTGTGCAGAGTAGCGTTGTTGCTAGGTCATTGAGCCGCTCCAAGGATAATTTTAAACGCTGTAAAAATTGTGCCTGGAAAGCTCTTTGCGGTGGTGTCTGTCATGCCGTTGATTACTATACCGGAAAGGAAGGCGAAATTGAAAATGAAATATGCGTTTTCAATAAGTTGATGCTGCCTTTTTTGATTGAAGCATTTGATGAAAATCCTGAAATTCCGCATCTTCTGAGTGAGGATATTTCTGCGATGGATGCGCGAAATGTGTGCGTTGCTTTGGATGACGGAAAAACGGATGATTCGATTGATGCCGATACTTTTGTACGCATCCTGAAATTACATGACGTAAGGCATTATGAAAAAGTCATTTTGAGCGGAAAGAATTTTGCACAAAACCAGGATTCCTTGAAAATGATTCAGTTGCTGAAGTCCAGAAAGCACCATCAAATAGTTCTTCTGGAAAATTCCAAATTGGATTGCTCCGAATACAAGGATATGATGGATTGCGGTGTCGATGAAATCTGGGTCAGGCCAGATGTTGATGCCGGGCTTTTTGAAGGGTGTCTGAATCGGGTGAACCGTTTGATCCAGTATCGGAATGACAAACGCCTCGATACGTCGGTCGCACTTGTTTTGCCGATCAATGACGAGTTGTGGAATTCCAATGTCGTGGGTTGGATCCGGGAAAATCTTTCACCGGAAGATAAAGTTCTTCTTTATGAAGATTTCTCTGGCAGCACAAGAGCGGTGCTTGAACAAATCCGTGATCTCAAATTGAATGTGTCTGTTTCTGTTATATCAAGTTCAGTGGAAACACGTGAATCTTGCAGTGATTTGTTTGTCTTTGAAAAAACGAATCTTTTCTTTATTGATAAAGATACGTTAAAGGGGCGCGATGATATTGGAATAGAAAAAATACTGGCCTCTTAAATACTCCCTTTTTATTTGTTGATAGAGCGTCCACTGTCACGAGTTTGATGGTGGGCGTTTCTTTTAAATGCACGAAAATGGGCTCCCCGCTTGATGATTTCTCTTTTTTTTCTATATTTGCACTCGCTAATTAGCCTGGTTAGTTCAGATGGATAGAACGAGTCCCTCCTAAGGATTAAACTCGCGTTCGACTCGCGAACCGGGTATAGCAAAAGGGCCGCATCGCGCGGCCCTTTTCTCATATCTTGTCATGCCCGCCTTCTTTGTCATCCCGGACTCCGTTCCGGGAGGGCATCTCCCTTAGTGCGGGTCTCTTTAAATTAGTTCCCCGCGGATGACGTCGACACTGTCCCCGACGAGACTCACGACGTTGGTCGGGTTGATTTCGATGTTTCCGCAGTCGACCATCATGTCGACGGAGTGCTGGAACGTTTTCCAGAGTTCGTCGGTTTCGTAGATGTCTTCGTCGCTGAGCTTTGCTGCCGTGCTGAGGATGGGCTTGTCAAAGTGCTGGAAGAGTTCCTTGAAGAACGGGTGCGTCGGAATGCGGATGCCGATTTCCGGACGCTTGACATCGAGCTTGCGGGCGATGTGCGGGTCGGCGGGCAGAATGAACGTGTACGGGCCCGGGACGCGCTGCTTGATAATGTTGAACGCGAAGTTGCTCACGTGGGCGTAGCCGCTTGCAAATCGGATATCGGGGACGATGAGCGCCATGAAGAACTTTTTCATGGGCTTCTTGAGAGCATAAAGCTTGTGGATGGCCTTCGTTGATTCGGCGTTGCAACCGATGGCGTAGCCGGATTCCGTGGGGTAGAGGACAAGGCCGTCGTCTTCGAGGATTTCAGCCGCTTGCTTGACGATTCGGGCTTGCGGATTTTCTGGATGTACTTCGAGTCGCATATTTTCTTTATTTGCGTTTTTCGCTTTTGGAGAGAAAATATATAAAAAGTCTGTAAAATGCTGTGACGGAAATCGCTTTAAATACTCGGGATGACTTGCTTGCCTTCGAAGGCGTTTTTGATGTGGTTGAACTGCATGGGCTGCTGATACACGCGGGCACTCAGCACGTCAAAACGGCACGGCTCGTCGAATCCATTGGGGGCGATTTCGTTTTGCGTCGCCAAGAAGTGACAGGCCGTCTGCCAGATCTTTGCCTGCTTGTAGGCGTTCACGCGGGCGGCCGGATTCCCTTGCTGGTTGTTCCAGACGGACTTGACTTCGACAAAGACGAGGGTGGATCCATCACGGGCGACAATGTCGAGTTCTCCGCCGCGGTAGGCGTAGTTGCGGGCGACAACCTTGTAACCCTCGCGCATTAAATACGCAACCGCCTGCGTCTCGATGGCATTACCCTTCGACTTGTTCTGTGATTTCTTCGAAATCATCTGTCCCCTCCAGCAATTTACTTCCTACTGTCTACTGCCTACTACTTCACTTCCATCCCGAGCAAGCGGATTTCAGAAATGGCGTAGTCGTTGTTGTCCGTATCGTACACGTCTTCGAGGTAGAACCGGAGCTCAGTCGTTTCGACAGCTTGGATGCTCGGATATTGCACACCCTTGATGTTGTCGAATTTAAGGCGCTGCTTGAACCCGTCCTTCGTTTCGACGGTAATCACGTGCGGCTTCTTGAAAATGCGGAAGCGGTCGCCAAAAGCGTCGTCGACGGACTTCTGGTAGCCAACGGCAATGCCGATGTTCATGACGAGCGTCTTCTTGTCGAAGTACACGGCAAGAACCGGATTCTGCGGCTTGATCGGCATCGAGTTGAGCCAGGCGGTGGTGAGGTCGCCGTCCGTCAAGTTCGAAAGCGGGTAGCCGCCCGTCACTTCGGGTTCAATGGCCTTCGTCTCGTGGTTTCCGAGCGCTTCGCTCCATTCGAGTTCGTGCAGCGTGTTCATCGGCTTGTGCGTGAACATCAGCAGCATAAGCAAAATGACGATCAGCGGGAACAGCACCGAGAAGGCCACGATGATGAGCTTGTGCGGCGAAAGTCGGCGTCCAAAGCTTTTGGCCGATTCCATGATGGACGGGGCGACGCGGCGCTGTGCGCCGGTCTTTCTGCCGAGGGAGGGCGTCTGGTGCGGCGTGTCGTGTTGCGGGAACACCTGGTCGCATTCGTCCAGGAACTCCTGCATATCATGGAATCGTTCGTTCAGTTTTTTCTTCAAGCACTTGAGAATGAGCTGCGAAAGGCCTTCGGGAATGTCTTCACGGAAAAGTTCCGGAGCCGGAGGCGGTTCCTGCACGTGCTTGAGTGCAATTTCTACAGGGCGGGTGCCTTCGAACGGGAGTCGTCCGCAGGTCATCTCGTAAAGGATGACGCCCATGCTGTAAATGTCAGACTGGAGCGTGACTTCGTCGCCGTGGCACTGTTCCGGGGACATGTATTCGGGCGTGCCCATGGTCATGCCGGTGCGCGTGAGGCGCTCCTTTTCCATCTCCTGGATGTAAGAGATGCCGAAGTCCATGATGTAGACTCGGTTGTCGTGGGTGAGCATGATGTTCGAGGGCTTCACGTCACGGTGGACAATCCCTTTGCTGTGGGCGTAGAGGAGTCCGCGTGCAATTTGCCTGATGATGACTTCGATAGCTTCGAACGAGAGCTTGCTTTTGTGCTGCAAAATTTCGGCGAGCGAAATCCCTTGCACGTAAGTCATCGCGATAAAGAGCTGCTTGCCTTGCTGGCCAAAGTCGAACACGTGAACGATGTTCTGGTGGTCCAGTTCCTTCATGGCCTGGGCTTCAAGATAAAAACGCTTGATGGACTCTTCGTCGGAATTAGAGTCGAGAATCTTGAACGCGACTTCGCGCTTTAGCTTTTTGTCGAGCGCCTTGTAGACATATCCCATTCCGCCTTTGCCAAGTGTTCCCAATAGTTCATAGTTTTCGTTAAAAGGGCGCGGAAAAGTTTGAGGTTGTTCGTGCTGGATCATCTTGGCTTCTTTAATTTATGTAGTAGAATTGCGGTTACAATATAGAAACCTAGCGCAATGGCGAGGGGGAGGATAGTATTGAATATGTCGTCTTTTCGTTCAAGTAAAATATTCAGGAACGAGGCCTGGTTGTACCGTGACCAGATGATGCTCGAAAGGGCGCGTCCGGTATCTTGCATTTGGTCGAGCGGGACTAAAGCTCCGGCAAGAGCCACTTGAGGAATGATGAGGAGGGGGAGGAAGGCGTTTGCCTGGCTTGTGTTTTTCGCGAGTGTACTCGTGAATAGGCCGACTGTGGTTGCGGGGATGGCGATGCACGCGAGTGTTGCCGCTATGAGTAGCAGGTCGGGGGTTACGGTCAATCGCATATTGATGAACGCATAAACGATTGCCGTTTGCAGCAACGTAAAAAAGACCGGGAGGGTGAGCTTTGCCGTCAGTGTCGAAACGGCCGATACTCCACGGCGGAACTTGTCGCGGAGGATTTCTTTTTCCTGGACGATTTCGCGGATAGAAAGCGAGAGCGCAAACCAGTTTGCACAAAGGATGACCGCAAATGCGACTGTCCAGAACGAGGACTTTTCGGAGAAAATCTGCGAGAGGAGGAACCCGATGATCACCGGCTGTAAGAATAGTGCGGCGATGCGTCCCTTGTCGCGGAACCACTGCTTGGCGGTAATGGTGATGGTGTAGGCGAAGTTGTGCGGGAGCTTGGTGCGCTCAAAGAAGAATTTTGTCTCTGGCGCTTTGGGCGTCTCGTGGGATGCGTGCGAAGACTTCCATGAGGCATCTCCGTTTGTCGTGATGCTCGTGAGGAGCGTCTGCGGGTCGTTAGTCTTGAAGTTTGCGTAGGCTGCCTGGACCGTTCCGAAAAATGCTTCTTCGCCCTGGTGCAGTACAAGAATCTTGTTTGCTATCTGGAGCGCTTCAAAGCTGTGCGTCGTGAGGATGATCGTATGGCCGAGGAACGCAAGCTGCTTCAAGTGTGTGCAGAGAATGCGCGAGTTGTACGGGTCAAGTCCCGAAAGCGGCTCGTCCAGAATCACGAGGCCTGGGCTTCCCATCAGTTCGCGGGCGAGGGCTACGCGGCGCATTTCGCCGCCGCTGAGCGTCTTCACGAGGTTCTGCCTGCGATCGCTCAGCCCGAAAAGTTCGCAGAACTTTTCTAGCCTCGTGAGTGCGTCACTCTTGAAGTTCTTGACGTCCATCGACGAGCGGGCTCCATCGAGAATCGTTTCTTCGACGGTTAATTCAGGGCGGAGCGGCGGGTCTTGCGGGAGTATCGCGATGCGCCTGCGGATTTCGATTTTGCGGTAATCGGCACCTCCGATGCGGACGATGCTCTGCTTGTCGCAGCGGTTGATGCCCTGGATCAGCTTCAGAAGTGAAGACTTGCCCTGTCCGGAACGTCCGATGATGGCGAGGATTTCGCCTGCAGGGAGTTCAAAGTCGATGTCCTTGAGTAGCTGCTTTTTGCCTGCAAAGACATTCACGTTCTTGGCGACGACATTGAAGCCTGTACCGGTCGATTCAATCAGCAAGTCGTTATTGCGGAACCCGACAACGGCTGACGGAAAACGACTCACGTCCCCGTTCTTCATCTTGATGAGGCGGGTGCGTTTACCGCCTTCGTCCACGATTGAGCTTTTCAACCGGATTTCGGCATAGTATTCGTCGCGGTTCCCGTTGCTACTGCGGTTCCCTTTCTCTTTGCAAAGCCTGGCACTTCCGGAAAAATTGGAAATGGCAATGCCTTTCCATTCTGTAGATAACGAAACTGTCTGGACGTCGCTTGCCGTTTCGCGCTCCATGACGAGGAGCGTAAGCTCAGAACCGCGCAGCGTTGCCCGCAGTTGCCTTGGGCCGATCAAGATGACGTCGCCATCGCTGATGGCGGCCGTGTCGACGTTTTTCCCGTTCAGCATTGTGATGCTGTTCTGGGAGAGGTTCCTTAAAATCCATTTCCCGTCCGTAAATTCCAAAACGGCATGATACCGCGAAACCATCAGGTTGTCAAAGTGCAAAACGTTGTCCGATTTGCGCCCGATGGTAAACGGTTTCGATGGATTCGGATGGACGAGACGGAATGGAAACATCGCGATTTTCCCGTTACGTTAATTCCTTGACGAACGATTCGAAGCGGTCGCAGGCCTTGGCGAGATTTTCATCGCTGGCGGCGTACGAGAACCTGACGCAGGTGTCGTCACCGAAGGCGGCTCCCGGCACAATGGCAAGTCCCTTGGATTCGAGAAGTGCGCTGCAAAAATCGATGGAACCCGTGATGACCTTGCCGTCCGGAGTCTTTTTGCCGTAGTAGTCGCTCACTGGCGCAAACAGGTAGAAGGCTCCTTCGGGGGCGCGGGGCTTCGTCAAAAGGAACGAGGTGCGTTCGAGCATATATGCTCTGCGCTTGCGGAAGGCTGCCTGCATTGCATGGACGTTGCTCTTGTCCATATTGAGGGCTCCGAGGGCGGCGTACTGCGCGACGTTGCTCGGATGGTGCGTGGCCTGTCCCTGGATCTTGCCAATAATTTTTGCAATCGGGGCGGGGGCGGCGTCATAGCCGATGCGCCAGCCGGTCATACAGTGCGATTTAGAAAATCCGTTGATGACGATGGTGCGTTCTTCCATTCCGGGGAAGGCTGCCGCACTCGTAAATTCCGTGTCGTAAACAAAGTATTCGTAAACTTCGTCCGAGATGCAGTAAATGTCCTGAGCCATGATTTCCTTGGCAAGCGCTTCGAGTTCGCTCTTGGTGTAAACGGCACCGGTCGGGTTGCACGGGTTGTTCAGGAGAATTGCCTTGGTGCGCGGCGTACAGGCCTTGCGCAAGTCTTCGGCGTCGATCTTGAACCCTTTTTCGATGCCCGACTGCACAAATACCGGTGTTCCGCCAAGCCACTTGACGAGTTCCGGATAAGTGACCCAGTATGGGGCCGGGATGATCACTTCATCGCCCGGGTTGATGAGGGCGGCAAGCGCATTGAACACGGCGTGCTTTGCACCGCTCGTCATGATGATCTGCGAGGCGTCGTAATGGAGCCCGTTCTCGTCGGCCAGCTTTTTGGCTACCGCCTTGCGCACATCCAGAATCCCGACAGGGGCGGTGTAGCGCGTTTTTCCTTCGCGGATCGATTCGATGGCTGCATCCTGGATGGGCTTCGGAGTCCCAAAATCAGGCTCGCCTGCACCAAGACTGACGACGTCTTTTCCGTCAGCGATCATTTGTTTTGCCATCGTGTCGATGGCGACGGTGAGCGAGGCTGCAATATTTTGAGTCCTATCAGAGAGCGACTTCATTTCTTGGATTCCTTTTTGATCCGTTGTCTTAAACGGTATTGGTCGAGTGATCCTGCGATGAGGGGGAATATGGTAAATTGCGCAATGAATATGCAGGTGAGTCCAATGAGCGTTACGTTTCCCATGCAGCGTAGCCCCGGATGGGACGAAACGAGCATGCCGTAAGTGCCGATGAACCCTGCCATCTGCGAAAGGAAAATCGAGAAGAACTTGCTTCTTAAAATGGTGAGCGCCGTCCCCTTTTGCTTTTCGTAATACTCCGAGAAAAACTGGAGCGATCCGTCGACGCTTGCGCCGATGAGGATGGGGAAGGTGAGTGCGCTGTAGGCCGAAATCTGCACGTCAAAGAAGTTGATCGAGGCGAGGAACCAGCTAGCCGCGAACACGGACGGAAGTACGGTGAAGATGGCACGGCTCAGACGGTTGTAGTATACCAGCAAGAACAATAGAACGAGAATCCCGCCGATTTGCAGGGGGCGTTTGAAGTTGTTGATGATTCGCTCCAGGAATATGGCTCGCGTGATCGGAGTGCCCGCCATCAGGTAGGTTCCGTTTTCGAAGCCTTCGATCTGGTGCAGCTCCTTGTAGAGCCTGGTGCATTCGTTGCCGTAATTCTCGTTGATGTCGGTAAAGATGAAGGCGAAGCGCCCTTGCGTTCCCTGCTTGTCCCTGAACTTCTTGGCGATGTATTCGGGCGGTTCGAGGTCGTCGCTTTCTTCGAACTCCAGGGCCTGTTCCACCTTGTCGAGGTTCTCGCGTTCGCTGTCGGAGAGGGCGTCGCGGAATTCCTTTGAGACCATGTTGTGCAGCTGGCGGAGCTTTTCCATCTTTTTCTGTTGCAGGTTCGGCGAGAACTGGGCGAGCGTAAAGATGGAATTGACCGACGATATTTCGCCGTTGTTCTTGAGTTCGTTGAATCGTTCCAGGAGTTGTTCGCTGGCGGCCTTGCTCGGGAGCCTTACGATGAGAGGCGTCTTGTTCATGAATCCCGTTTCTGCAATCAGGGAATCGATGAACGGATCCTTGTAATTGATTTCGGTTGCCGAAAAGTCGTTGCGGATATGGATGCGTGTGCCGCCAAAGTAAAGCGCTACAATGCTTGTGACAATGATGATCGAGAAAATAATCCAGTTCACCCGGTTCGAGAGCATGGACACCTTGTAAGTCGAGTGGATCTGCGCATGCGTGATCGTGAACGGTTTCTTGCGCTGCGTGACCTGCAACAAAGCGGTCGAGAAAAGGAGCGTGATGGCCCAGTTCAAAATGCAACCGGTGGAACCCAGGACGCCAAGTTCCTGGAGGCCGGGCAGCGGAATCAACGTGAGGCTTGCAAAAAGTGTCGCGAAGGTGAAACTCGATGCCGCAGTCGAAGGGCCTATGCCGAGGAGCGCACTTTCGATGCAGAGCTGCGGGCTCAGGTTCCGTTCACGTTCCAAAAAGTACCTGTTGAGGACGTGGCTGATGATCTGCAATGCCTGCCCGGGGAGCACAATCGCAAGCAACAACGTAAAGAGGTTGATGCGCCCGTAAAACAGATAAGAACACGCCATCGTCGTGCAGATGGGGGTGGCAATGGGGAGTGCCGAAATGAATATCAGCTGCGGCTGCCTGTAAAAGTGGATGATCAGTATCAGCAGGATGAGTACCGCCGTGACAATGCCCACCATCTTCGCTTCGGGCAAAAGACGTCTGCCCGTCTGGATGGACTCGTAAACCTTTCCTGCATAGTGGATCTTCAGGTCTTCGGGCTTCGATTCGTCTTGGAGGACGTTCTTGACATCGTAATACAGTTGCCTGTTCGCCTGGAGGTTCGAAATCGAATGCGTCGGGTAAATCTCGACAATGCGGATTGTCCCTGCGCGGTTGGAATGGCTGATGGAAAGCTTGTCGAAATATTTCCGTTCGAGGTCGCTTAAAAGCTGTTCGCGCTTTTGTGACGTCGGCAATTCCAGTGTATCGATAAAGTTCGTGAGGTCGATGAATAGCGGATTGTTCTTTAAGATGTAATCGCGCTTGAGCTTCTCGATGCGGTGGGTCATGATGTCGATATCGTTTTCGCTGGCATAGAGAAACTTGTTTTTTTTGTAATAGTCGATATCGGTTTCAAAGTCTGCAAAATGGACCGACGGATTTTTTTCCATCGTCTTGGCCAAATTCTTTGCGACCCGGTAGTTTGCCAAGGAATCCTTGGATTCCAGGATGACGATCAGGCTTCCGAGCCCGCCAAATTCATCTTCGATCTTTTGGACGTTGCTGGGTTCGCGCGCACTCGTGATGGTGTCTTGCAGTTGTAAATCCCAGCGCAGGTGCATAACTGGGTAGATGCTCAGGAACCCTACCGCCAAGAACACGATCAAGATTATTTTGGGGTAGGTTGCTAATTTTTTGATTATTTTTGCAAAGAATGAAAACATCATTCCTAATATAATTATAATTTGGGTTGTGATGATTCGTTTGGTGACGATACTGATGCTTGTGGGTGTGCTGTCCTTTTCAGCGCACGCTAAGGCTGTGCCCGAGAACGTACAGGATTCAGTGGAGGTGCAAAAGTCTACCTCGTCCCTGTCGTTCATGGACATCGTTTCGTGGCCGTTTATCCATGTTATCCAGCCGGTGTTCGGCATGCTTGTGTACCCGGTGGCGGCTCCGCTCCATTACGCTTTTGATAATGGCGTTATTGACAAGGCGGTGGACCTGATTACCTTTGGTGAAAAAAGGAATATCCTTATCTATCCGGTGATGAACCTGAAACCGGGAACCACCACGATGCTTGGCGTATGCTACCGTCACAGGAACCTTATCAAGCAAGGGGATTATGCCGTTTTTGAAGGTAACTATTACGCCAACAGTGACGTCGACGTGAGAGTCCGATATTCAAAGCAGGGCATTTTCGGCAAGGATTTGTACGCATCGACAAGTTTTAATCTGTACCTGGATCGCGATGACGGATTTGTTGTTCCGATGAGCAAGGATGCGTTTGTCCAGGCGGATACGACTATTTCAGTTTCTTCGCAGGTGGGCATTCCGCTGACTGAGTCCAGAAACCTCAACTTGAGTTTTGGTGCGGAATTTGTCTACCATGTCGCCTATTTCCCGGACACCAAGGATTCCATTCTGGACGACCCGAAGTTCCCGATAAATGACCGTGGCTTGTACCAGAACCATTTTGAGTTCCCGTTCTATGTGAACCTCGTGTTCGATAATTTGGACTTTCCTTATGCGCCGTCTTCGGGACATCGCTTGAGCCTTAAAGCCTCGTATGTCCTTACCGGGGAATATGGGGGGATTGAAGGGGAGGACTTTTCGCGTGTGGGAATGAGCCACGCCGAAGCCTTGAGGGACGGAGGCAAGAATCACGACTATATGAAGGTCGAGGCCTTTTACCAGACGTATTTCTTTATCGGCAAGGCCAAAAACTATGTGCTTTCTGCAAAGGAAGGGCGCAAGGCACGAAAGTTCTATACGGACTTTTCGATGAACGAAGTCTTGCGAGTCTGGCGTCCGGAGAATCTTGTGGAGACGCTTTTTGAACGCCGAGTGCTGGCGTTCCAGTACCGTTTTGTGGGAATGTGGGAAATGGAAAAGGGCGGGGCTCCGTATTCGGCATTCCCGACTTTGAACGCGCGGTTCCCCTTGCGAGGCTATACCGATGCGTGGACGGCTCCTTTTTTGATGGGCTTGTCGGCTGAATACCGCTGGCCTGTGGACCGTTTGGTGGATGGTGTCGTGTTCGATGAGTACGGTGTCATCAGCGACCAGATAAACCATTGGTCCAAAAAGAACGTCTATAATTCATGGGGTTTTGGCGTCCGCGTGCGTAAGCCGGACATGTACCTGTTCCGCTTGCAGTTCGCCTTCCACGGACTGCACGGCATCAGCCTTGTGATGACCATCGCCCCCGAATTCCGATAAAGGCACTGTCATCTCGGCCCCTCTGCTTTGTCATCCCGGCCGGAGCCTGCCCCGGACTTGTTCCGGGGTGCCGGGATCGCCTTACACAGTACCATTCGCTGTCATGCCGGACTCCTTTGTCACCCCGGATTTGTACAAGTACAAAGCCCTTCGGCTCAGCTATGAAAATGCAAGCATTTTCGCAGCGTTCGCCTTGGTTGTTTTTATTCCGGGGCGGGATCGCCTTACACAGTACCTACACGGTACCCTTCGCTACAGCGGTAATTCCGTCTGTTCGTTCAGTACGGAACGCGGAATTTCCCTGTGCAGCATCCTGTAGGCGTTAGGCGTTGCAACACGCCCGCGCGGCGTACGCGAAAGCAACCCCTTCTGAATCAAATAAGGCTCGTAGACTTCTTCAAGCGTATCCGGCTCTTCGCCCATCGCCGCACTGATCGTACCGAGACCGACCGGACCACCGCCAAACTTGTCGATCGTCATCGCCAGAATCTTGCGGTCGGTCGGATCCAGCCCTTCGCTGTCGATGCCGAGCATGTCGAGCGTCTTGAGGGCGGCGCGTTCGTCAATGACGCCAGTGCCGCGGACCTGCGCTACGTCACGGCAGCGCCTGAGCACGCGATTCGCTACGCGAGGTGTGCCTCGGCACCTTCCGCCGAGGATTTTAGCCGCGTCCTCGGTGAGGCCGACGCCTAAAATGCGGGCGCTGCGCATCAAAATCTTGACGATGTCCTTTTCGTTGTACAGTTCCAAGCGGTACTGGAGCCCAAAGCGGTCACGGAGAGGACCCGTCAAAAGCCCGCTGCGGGTTGTTGCGCCAACGAGCGTAAAATGCTTGAGCGGAAGGTTCACGCTTCTTGCCGCCGGGCCGGAGTCGAGCATAATGTCGAGCCTGAAATCTTCCATGGCGGGGTAGAGGTATTCTTCCACGACGCGGTTCAGGCGGTGGATTTCGTCGATAAAGAGAATGTCGTTTTCTTGCAGGCTCGTGAGGAGCCCGGCGAGATCACTCGCCTTTTCAAGCACGGGACCACTTGTGATATGGATGTTCACACCCATTTCTTTTGCAATAATGCTCGAAAGCGTCGTCTTTCCAAGTCCCGGAGGCCCCGCAAAAAGGCAATGGTCCAGCGCATCGCCACGGTGCTTTGCCGCTTCGATGGCGATGGAAAGACTTTCTTTGATGTCGTCCTGACCTGTAAATTCGCTCAGGCTAGGCGGACGCAAGTTGCGTTCGGAATCGCCTTCGTCAAAGGAGCATTTTTGCGGTGAAATTATACGCTGATCATCCATATTTTACCTGCATTGTCACCCCGGATTTATTCCGGGGTCGCCTTACACGATCCTTCTTGCATTGTCATTCCGGCCTTGTGCCGGAATCGCCTTTTACAAATACTTGAGTGCCTCCGGAATGAGGGCTGCCGCATCCGCGCTATCGCCAAGCACTTCGACCGCCTTGACAACCGCCTTTTCTGCAGTCGGATCCTTGACTCCAAGCGTATGCAATGCCAAAACCGCTTCCATCTTTGCACCCGTGAGCGCACCGACGCTTGTGATTCCGCTCCCTTCGACATCGCCGAGGGACTGGAGCATTGCTCCTGCCTTTTCCTTAAGCGCAAGCGTCATCTGTTCGCAAGTCTTTTTGCCAAGCCCCTTGATTTTGCCAAGAGCCGTCTTGTTGTCGCTTGCGATCATGTTCAAAAGATCGGCAGGAGTGCTGCCGCTCAGAATGCGCTGCGCAAGCTTCGGCCCCACGCCGTTCACGCTCAAAAGCATGAGGAACAAGTCCTTTTCGGTGGTATCGGCGAATCCGAAAAGTGTCATGGAGTCTTCGCGGACGACGAGATTCGTGTGCAAAACGACTTCGGCGCCTTCGTCGGGGAGTTTGCCAGCCGTAAAAGCCGAAATGTTGATGCCGTAACCGACACCTGCACACTCCACAACGACAAATGTAGGGGTTTTCTGCACCAGAATGCCGCGGATTCGCTCGATCATAAATTCTCCAAAGAAATGCACTTTTGTGCTACTGCTCAAATATACATCTTTTAAGGGCTATGTCAAGCCTTTTTGGACGGGTGCGACAAAATTTTCGAAAAACTGCGGTTTTGCAGCGATTTCACCATAGCTCCGGAAAATATCAGTATCTTTTACCGTATATTGTACGGGCTTTCGTTTATCCTTTATTTCTTTTTTATCGGATGGCGGATAACGGTTTTCAACTTTTCTGGGGCGACCTTGCGTGCGTCAGAAAGGTAAATTTCGTGGTGTCGCCTCGTGTCCGAGATGTCGTTTTCGTAGCCATTGTCGGTGATGAACTTGTCCATTGCGGCGACAGTTGCTGGCTCGTCATCGTATGAGCCGGAATGCATGCTCTGCACGCAAAGACCTTCTTCAATTTCTAAAAATTCGACTTTCGAGAAATCCATTTTCTTTTTGCGTGTCGCTTCTTCGATTGCCCAATCGAAATCGGATTTAGCAACAAAGTCCGGGAGTCGAATAACTGAAATCCATTGGAAGTTTTCCTTGTGGCTGTAATCGATCCCGTCAACATTTTCTTGCCACCAGAATCCTTCAAGTGGCGGCACCACGTAATCAAAGTAACCTTCGATTTTGTGTTCGCTCTTTTTGCTCATCTTAATCGTATAAGCGATTCCGTACAAAAGTTCGATAGACTTTTTGTATTCGCCATCTTCTACATTCGGATTGCCCTTGCCACGCACCGCGATGTAGTTCATCTTCGGGACGGTGACGATTTCCGGCTTACCCTTCGGCATGTAGAATTCTTTGTATTCTTTTTTAAAGTCAAAAGGCATAGTTACTCCTTGACGAACGACCCGATTTCTACCAGATTAAAAGGCTTTATATTCTGCAGTGGCTTCCATCAATTTGTCAAAATCACTTTTGTAGTTTGCGTCACGAATCACACGAAATTTTTCAAATTAGCTCTCGGCAAACGCTTTGGCAATTTCATGTGCGACTTTGCCTTTATCTTGCAGTACATCTTCTTCGTTAAATTGCAAAAAACGCATTAAGCTTTTGTACCCAGTCTTTCATATACATAACTTGTCCACGTTTAGCCTGACGTTCCGCATAGTCTAGGTACATATTGACGATTTCATTTAAATTTTTGATTTCATCTTGCGACAGATAATTTTTAGCGATTGAAACGTCTGATCTATGGATATCACCATTTGGGGCGTTTTTCCAGGTGGTGTGTCCCATGTTTAACTTTTTACTGTCGGCGCGAGAATAGATTTATTTCTGCAGCGGTTAGGTGTGTTACTGCATAATGCAGCTTGTTTTGAACTGTTGCGAAAAAGTCCTGCGTAATCTGACTATCAAGGCTATAATCGGCACTACATTTAGCGTAGATGTCTGTTATCTTCTGGTAAAAACGGCGTTCGCTTGCGCGGATTTCACGAATGCGTTCTAGTTGTTCTTCGAAATAATCCTTGCCAAAGAAATTTTGAGGGTCTTTCAGGCGTTCGTCATTCATGACGAATCCTTTAACAATGTATTCCTTTAGAACTTTTGTAGCCCAAATGCGAAACATTGTGGCTTTTTTGGAATTGATGCGGTAACCAACGGCGATTATGGCGTCGAGATTGTAGATGTTGGTAAGCTTGGTCTGTTCTTTACCTGCAAAAGCTCCGTGTGGAGTGGTTGTTTCCATTTTGGAAACTACCACTTTTTCATCAAGTTCTCCGCTTTCAAAGATGTTCTTCAGATGTTTTGATATTGCCGCTTTTTGAACGTCAAAAAGTTCGGCCATTTTCGCCTGCGTAAGCCAAAGATTCTCGTTGAGTAATAAAATTTCAACTTTGACTTCTTTGTTGTCGGTCTTGTACAGCAAAATTTCTTTCATGTATACAAATGTACACCCAAACGAAGGCTCTGTCAAGCTAAACTGTTTTTTTTACAAAATTGCGGAGTCACTGCGTTCCAACTGTAAGTATGCTGCGAAAATAACCCCGGCTCTGTCACACCAAACCGTATGGCTACGGAAACGCTGCAAAAGTCGAAATTGGCGAAATTAGCCTAAAAAACGCAATTCTACAGCCGAAAAAACAATTTCCGACGGGCTTACGAAACCGACTTTTTTTACCTATTTTCTTACTTTTTTTCATGTATTCCTCATATGGAGGGGGTCTCTGCTATTTCGTAGAGACGACTATTATCGTTCCTAGAGGTGCATTATGATTAGAGTAAAGTTCTTCTTAGCGTGCGTTGTATCAGCATTTACCTTGCTTGCCTGCTCCGATGATTCCAACGGCTCCGGCAGCGATAGCACCCAAAAAACGGGTGCCCGAATTAAGGTTTTCGAAACGAGCGACATACATAGCTACATCATCGATGCGACTGGAGGTAAAGAGGACGCCTTCCAGTACAGGCTTGCCTATCTGGCAAAAATTTTCGATAAGGCAAGGGCTTCCGGTGAATACGACGATGTCCTTCTCCTTGATGGAGGTGATATCTACCAGGGCGCTCCGGTATCCAACCTTACGAAGGGTGCGGTTATGCGTGCTGCGATGGATATAATGGATTACGATGCGGTTTCGCTTGGCAACCATGAGTTCGACTAGGGTGTTCAAGAATACGCAACGGACAAGGACGGAACGCTCCCCGCTTACGAAATCGGTGATTTTTCGGGAGACCCCGAAATTCCTGTGTTGGCCGCGAATCTCTATTATTCCGATACGCACAAGAGGGTCGGCTTTACCAAGGATTACGTTGTTGTCGAAAAGGCCGGCTATCGCATCGCGTTGATTGGGTATAAAAAGACGAGAACGTTACGGCGGCATTCTTCAATATGAAGGGCGTTCGCGCTGACTTCAAGGTTCCCGAAGGCGGAAAACTCAACATAACTGTTGGTGATATTTACGCGGTCGCTCCCTTCAACAATCCCTGGTTGTTGTATGACCTTACTGGTGAGGAACTTGCTCAGCAGATTGTCAATGGATGGAAATCGTCCGATATGGGCGACCAGGTGACGGGCCTGACGTTTGAATATCGTGATATCGGGACTGATGACAATCCTGATATTGAAGTTGTTGGCATCACGCTGGATGACGGAACGGAGGTTGATATTCATGGCAAGAAACCTATTTATAGGGTGATTGTTTCGAACTACAACGCGACCATAGAAAATAGCGTGTTCATTGACAAAACGCCGGTTTACACTGAGGCGGATTCCCCGATTGATAACCAGGCGATTATTGAACTGCTACGTGATAGGCGCGACCGTGGCGAAGAACATATCCCTGTGGACGGGGCTCCCCGTGGTAGTGAAGTAACCAAAAACATAAAGGAGGCAGCCTAATGAAATGGCACAACTGGGGTAACTGGGTGAGCTCAACAAACGAAAAACCCTCTCTATTCGAGAGGGTTTTTATCGCGGGATAGACGAGGCTTGAACTCGCAACCTCCGGCGTGACAGGCCGGTGCTCTAACCAAAATTGAGCTACCACCCCAGAGTGGTTTTGATCGATTTCTCAATCAACGAGCCAAGTATACAAAGGTTTTTGGATTCTGTCAAGCCGATTTGTATAAAAAATTTGGATTACAAGCTTTTTTTCAATGGGAGAGGCTCGTCGAGCAAGGCGGGTTAATTGTTGTTTTTCCCGGATCTCTTGATTTCCTTGGTTGTTTTGGACGATTTGTTCGTGGACTTTTCTTTGGACGGCTTGCTGAAAATGGCTCCGCTTGCAAGCATCTTGGCTAAATGCTTGGCTTGCGAAATCTTCTGGTCTACCTGCTTCTGGATGTTGTTGGCGGACTTGTTGGCCCTGCCCAGCAGGCGGTTCTTAGTGAAGTAGCCCATTTCCCTTGAATCGGCGCAGTGATTAGCCTTCTCGCAAACAAGGTAATAGCAGTCTTCCGGAACGACGTAGAACGAGATCTTCGAGGAATCCTGGGCGTTGAACAGTTCGCGCTTGAGGTGGATGGGGGAGTTTCCCGGTTCGGAGCGGAAAATCTGGAGCTCAATGAGGAATCTGTCTTGCCAGGGTAAAAAGTCTATTTCTTGCAGGCTCACCTGGCGGTTCCCAAGCTTGGTCGATCCGACTCGTTCGATAGCCATTTCACGCGTGCCCTGCCACAGGCTCGACTTGACGAAGAACTTTTCGTTCTGTTCGTACATCAGCGAAATCAGGTAGTCCTGTTCCACGTCGTTGAGCTTGTCGAAGTAGAGCGTGTCGCCCTTGCGCGGAATGTAGATGCTGCGCGTTTCGATAAAGGCGTCTTCGCCTCTCCATTTGAAGTTGCGGTGCGGCGTGAAAACTTTTCCATTGTTCGTGATGGTGATCGAATCGCCTGGGTTTGCAAGCACTTTACGCACCAAGTCGTTCTGGTTGCGTAAAATGCCCCACACGTAATCTCCGTTCTTGATGTTCTCGGTGCAGCTGGGGAGCTTGCACATCCACAAGACGCTGTTCTTCTTGAATTTCGGAAACAACGAGTTGTCTTGCATGCGGACTGGTTCCATCACGTAATGGCGCACGAGGACCATAAGGGCGAATGCCAGGCATAGGACAAAGACCAGCAGAAACACGTACGACTTGGAATGTCGACGTTGCAAGAACTTGACTTTTCTATCCAGTGCTGACATCGTTTCGGATTAGTCCCCGTTGCCGTTGGAATCGTCGCTGAGCGAGAGGACGGCGAGGAACGCCTTCTGCGGCACTTCTACAGAGCCGATGCTCTTCATACGCTTCTTACCTTCCTTCTGCTTTTCGAGGAGCTTACGCTTACGGGTGATGTCACCGCCGTAGCACTTGGCAAGCACATCCTTGCGAACAGCCTTCACGGTGGAGCGGCTGATAATTTTTCCGCCGATGGCGCCCTGGATGGCCACGTCGAACTGCTGGCGCGGAATGAGGTCCTTGAGCTTCACGCAGATGGCGTTAGCGTAGGTGTTGGCCTTGTCGCGATGGATAATCACGGAGAAGGCGTCGACCGGGTCACCGTTCAAGAGAATGTCTAGCTTCACGAGGTTGTTGCGCTTGTATTCGCTCGGCGTGTAGTCGAGGCCTGCGTAACCGCGGCTTAAGGACTTGAGACGATCGTAGAAGTCGAACATAATTTCGGCAAGCGGAAGGTCGTACTTTAAGATGACCTTCGTTTCGTCGATGTATTCCATCGTTTCGAACGTGCCGCGCTTTTCTTCGCAGAGAGTCATCATCGCGCCGACATATTCCTTCGGCGTAAAGATCTGTGCCTTCACATACGGCTCTTCGATGTAGTCGTAGCGGCTAGCGTCGGGGAGCTTGGACGGGCTTTCGATCTTCACCATGGAGCCGTCGCTCATGTAAACGTGGTATTCCACGTTCGGCACGGTCGTGATGATGTCCACGTTGAATTCGCGGTCCAAACGTTCCTGCACGATTTCCATGTGCAAGAGTCCGAGGAAGCCTGTACGGAAGCCAAAGCCGAGCGCTTCGGAAGTTTCCGGTTCCCAGCAGAGAGCGGAGTCGTTGAGGCGGAGCTTTTCGAGGGCTTCGCGCAAGTCCTTGTAGTCTTCCGGATCGATGGGGTAGATACCCGAGTAAATCATCGGGAGCACGTCCTTGTAACCCGGGAGCGGTTCTTCGGCCGGATTGGCGGCATCGGTAAGCGTATCACCGATCTTCACGTCGCTAATCGTCTTCACGTTTGCGAGCACGTAGCCGACCATACCTTCGGTCAGTTCCGGACGCGGGTCGCGGCGCATGCTGAATGTACCGACTTCCGTGACGACATATTCGCCACCCGTCTTCATCATGCGGATTTTCATGCCTGCCTTGAGCGTGCCTTCGACAATGCGGATGTAGTTGATCACGCCGCGGTAGGAATCGTAAACGGAGTCGAAAATGAGAGCCTTGAGCGGCTTGCCGGAATCGCCTTTCGGGGCCGGGATTTCGTCGACGATCTTGTCGAGAACCTGTTCCACGTTGAGGCCTGTCTTTGCGGAAATGCGCGGAATCTTGTCCGGATCGTAGCCGAGCAAGTCACCGACGAGCTGTGCCACGTGGTCGGGCTGAGCACCCGGGAGGTCTACTTTGTTCAAAACCGGGATGATTGTAAGATCGTTTTCAATAGCGAGGTAGAGGTTCGAAAGCGTCTGGGCTTCGATGCCCTGGCTTGCGTCCACGACGAGAATTGCGCCTTCGCAAGCGGCGAGTGAACGGCTGACTTCGTAAGTGAAGTCCACGTGCCCCGGCGTATCGATCATGTTCAAAATGTATTCTTCGCCGTCCTTTTCGTAAACCATGCGGATGGCGTGAGCCTTGATCGTAATGCCGCGTTCGCGTTCCAGGTCCATGTCATCCAGGAGCTGGTTCATCATTTCGTTCTTGGAGACCGTCTTGGTCAGTTCAATCATTCTGTCGGCCAAGGTGGATTTGCCGTGATCGATGTGGGCGATAATGCTAAAATTACGGATATTGTTGTTTTGCGGCATATTAAAATGTTGATGTGTTTTTGCATAAATATAGAAATCTTGTGCCTGTTTTTTGGAACTCGCTGTGAACCCTTCAAAAAAAAACTATATTCTTGGATACATTTGGATAATCCAGAACGATATAACTACGGAAGCTTAGTTTTGTTTAAAAAGTTTATTATCTGTGCAGTGTTTATGTGCCTTGCCGCAAACGCGTTTGCCGAGGGCAAAGTCTTCAACAAGGATTACACGGGTGTTACCCAGATTCTTGCCGAAATAACAACTCACGAGGGGAAGATTGTGGTGGACTTGAACTTCAAGGCCGCTCCGAACACCGTCGCGAACTTTGTTGACCTTGCAAACAAGGGCTTTTATAATGGTCTCCGATTCCACCGTGTCATCCAGGGATTCATGATCCAGGGCGGTGATCCGAACGGGGATGGAACGGGCGGTCCCGGTTACACCATCGATGACGAAAAGAACGACCTCAAGCACGAAACGGGAGTCATCTCCATGGCAAACCGTGGCGAGAATACGGCCGGTTCCCAGTTCTTTATTACGCAGCTTCCGCAGCCGCACCTGGACGGTAGGCATACCGTTTTTGGTAAAGTCATCGAAGGCCATGACGTGGTCTGCCGCATTGACGCCAACGATCCGATTTTGAACATTACAATCGTGGAAAAGAAGTAAATATGAGTTCCAAAAAAACGACATCTAAAGCGCCTGCAAAGGCGAGTGCTTCTGAAAAGAAATCTGCAAAGCCCGCTCCGGCTAAGAAGGCTGCCCCGGCAAAGGCAGCTCCCGCAAAGGCTGCTGCCCCGGCCAAGAAGGCCGCTCCAGCTAAGGTCGCTGCTCCTGCAAAGAAGCCCGCTGCAAAGCCCGCTCCGGCCAAAAAGGCGGCGCCTGCAAAGGCTCCTGTCAAAGCTGCTGCTCCGGCCAAGAAGCCTGTCGTGAAAAAGGAAGCTCCGGCAAAGAAGGAACCCGCCAAGGCTGTAAAGGCTGCTCCGGCGAAGGCTCCTGCCGCAAAGCCCGCTCCTGCAAAGGCCGAAGTGTCCAAGAAACCCGTTCCGGCCAAGAAGGTTGAACCGGCAGTCGTGGCTGCTCCTGCAAAGGAAGTCAAGGCTCCTGCAAAGGAAGTCAAGGCTCCTGCGAAGGCTCCCGCTCCGCAGCCGAAGCCTGTCGAAAAAGAAGTTGTAAAGGAACCGGTCAAAGAACCGGTTAAGGAAACTGTCAAGGAAGTTCCTGAAGTCAAGGTTAGCGTTAACGAAAAGGCTGTAGAAAAGAAGGCCGTTGTGAAGTCTGATTATCCGTATTCTGTTTTGCTCGATGGTAAAAAGCCGTGTAAGTTCATTATGTTTGTCGAAATCGACGAACAGGAAGAACGTGCCAACAAGAAGAAGGTCACTTCTGAAATGAAGAACCTCGAAAAGAAGCCGACTTCTGCCATCCGTCACAAGATTTCCCTCGCCGAAGAAACGCAGGAAGAACTCACCGAACGTATCTTGAAGGAACTCGAAGAACAGAACGCCGCCTTCACGCGCGAAGCCGCAACGCAGATTTGCACGCGCTGCAACAAGAACCTTGTGTCTCCGGAATTCTGGGTCGACAAGCATCTTGGCTACTGCGAAGAATGCGCTGCCATTTTGCACTTGGGCCAGTCCAAGGAAGCCCGCAAGGTGGAATACCAGCTGGGCGCCATGGGTGGTGACTCCCTCGACGAAGCGGATGATGATGAATTTGAAGGACCGGACGCAGCTGACTTGAAGGAAGCTGAAGAAGAACTCGCCGATTTCGACGATTAATTTGTCGTCATCGAATAGTCATCCTGGAGCGTAGTGATGATTAATCTCATCCTCGACCGAAGGGAGGGACAACCTCGATAGGCGAGAGTCGCGTAAAATAATTAAAAAGCCGAGGCGTTGAACCTCGGTTTTTTGTTGTTTAATATTGTTTGCCGATAAACTAATTGACTCTTCTCATCACGCCGATGACGCGGCCTGCAATCGAAAAGTCCTTCTTGTCGTTCACGATGATCGGCTTGTACTTCGGGTTTGCCGGACGCAGTTCCACGTGGTCGGAACTCGGATGGTAGTACTTGACCGTCGCTTCGTTATCGATCTGTGCAACGACGATTTCGCCAAGGTCTGCCGTCTTCTGCTGACGGGCAAAAATCAAGTCGCCATCGAAGATGCCGGCGTTGATCATGGAATCGCCCTTGACGCGGAGTGCAAAAACGTCGCTACGACAGGCCAAAAAGTCTCTGTCGATAGTGACCGTGCCTTCGAGGTTCTGCACGGCAAGAATCGGCGTACCGGCGGCAACGCGGCCGACGATAGGAATTTCAATCGTATTGCTTGGGGCTTCCTTGGCGGCCGTATCTTCCTTGGTATTGACAATTTCGATACCGCGGCTCAGACGCGGAGAGCGGTTGATGTAACCTTTCTTGATGAGGGCTGCGAGGATAGAACGGACGCCGTTTGTCGAAGAAATGTCGAAGTGGTTGCCGATTTCGCGAACCGTAGGCGGCATATGGTTTTCTTTGGAATACTTCTTGATGTATTCGTAGATTTCTTCTTGCCTTGCCGTCATTTCCTTGCGGTTTTCATTGAACTTTTCCATATTTTGCCTCTCGTCATAAAGGGTTCTGGAATTATACTGTATAAAATATAATGCACAACTGGGCAAATGTCAATATTTTCACTGCACAAAAGTGAAGTTTTTTTTATTTTTTCTCCTTTTTAACTCAAAGTAATGGTGCCAGTACAGACAAATTTTTATATTATCGCCTAATAATAGGATGTCAAAGGAGGATGTATGAATTTTCGTAATATGTCTTTGGGCTGTTCCGTTGCTGCGGGGCTTTCGTTTATGATGCTTGCTTGCGACGATAGTTCTAGTAGCGGCCCTGACGCTTTGGTAGACCCTTCGAGTAGCTCGCAGTACATAGCCCCTGCAAGTTCTGATGATGAATTGCAGTCAAGCAGTAGCGAAATGAAAGATGCGCCGACGTCGAGCAGCGCTGTGCAATGCTACAAAGATGGTATGGCGAAGGTCACGCTCAAGAGCGTTGAAAACGTTAAAATTAGTTGCCCGAACAGTATGACCTATTACAGCTATGATTTGCAGGTCTTCTACAAGTGCGAAGGCTCCGCTCTTATTGAAATCGATATGCCTCCTTGCGAATATGAACCTCCTGATCCTTGTTGCAGCGACGCTTCGAATTTCAGTTCGTCGGTATCTTCAAACGTGAATTTCGGAACATTGCAAGATGCCCGTGATGGCAAAAGTTACAAGACCGTTGAAATTGGCGGTAAAACTTGGATGGCCGAAAATTTGAACTTCTCCAGGAGTACGGATGGTTCTGTTGTGTTGGATTCGACGTTCTGCTATGATGACGTTCCTGCCAACTGCGAAAAGTACGGTCGTTTGTACCAAGAAGACGATGCCGCCAAAGCTTGCCCCGATGGTTGGCGGATCCCCACAGATGAAGAATGGTCTGCTTTGCGTAATATAGTGAAAGCGGATTACGGTGTGAACGATGCGAACGCTCCTTTACGAGCAGTCGGCGTTTGGGAAGACAATAATGCGGCAACGAATGCAAGCGGGTTCTCTGCGCTCCCGTCTGGTTACAGAGCCAAGACTGGCCAATACGATGGGGAAGGGACAAAAGCGTACTTCTGGGGCGAGAGCAATATGCTTTATTACGGATGGATTCTTTCAAGGCTGTACGAGCTGGACAAAGAATCGCTGATTCGTGGCTATTACGCCTATTCTGTCCGTTGCGTTATGAAATAGACACTATGAGCATTGTGACATTTTATGGTTGTGCTTGAATGGCGTTTTTTGAAAAATTTTTTTGTCCAAATGTTCATTTTACCATAATCTTTGCTATATTTGCGAACACTTCGGGGTGTAGCTCAGCCTGGTAGAGCGTCTGCTTTGGGAGCAGAATGTCGTCAGTTCGAATCTGGCTACCCCGATATGCAAAACGACCCCCTTGTGGGGTCGTTTTGCATATATCAACGGAGCCAAGTGAGAACTGACGAAGTCTGTTCGACAAAATCCGGCGAGAGCGGAGCGAACACAGCCGGATTTTGGCCTTGACTTGAGCTAAGCTCAAGCAAGCCCGAAGGGCAAAACGCGAAACGAAGTGAACGATTTGGCCATCTGGCTACCCCGATGCATAAACATGAGCGCAGCGAAACCGAAGCCAGCGCAGCCCATCTGGCACCCCAAAAACACTACCATTTCATAAAAAATCTCCGCAACACAAGTGTTACGGAGATTTTTGTTGTTTGGGGGATATGTCCCTAATATAGTTATTCAATATCTTTATAATATCGATTTTTACTTCACTAAATGGTATAACTGTATTGACTGTATTTTATGCGAAAACCCATTTTTTAAACGATCTTAGTTATTTTCTTTTGTTTTGTTCAAAATAATAAAACCTCGCGGAGGTTCCGCGAGGACTTTTGCAAAAGTGCGTTAGTTTACTTGAACACAGCTGTAAATGTCTGGCCTGCGCTAGCTTGTACCAAACGCGGGTTGTCGGTGTTACCGTCAGACCAGCCCGTAAATACGGCACCGCTCTCTGCAACGGCCGTCAACTGCAGCTCGTTGTTGCTGAAGAACTTGCACTGGTAACTCTTGCTCGGAAGGTTCATTCCGTCCACAAGAATCTTGCCGTTTCCGCTAGCCGCAATCGTCACGGAGACTTCGTTTTCGAGGTCAAAACGTTCAACCATTTCTTGCTTGATCTTTTCGCTGCGGTTCTTGGCGTAGGCAATCAACTTGTCTCCGTTCGGATCCCAGGTGAAGTTGGACTGGTTGCGCGGCCATCTCTTTTCGTCACGGCTGCGTTCAGACGAGGGAATGGTGGCCATCATCGACTGCACCGTGCTTTGCACCTTTTCGTAGGTCAAGTAGCTGTTGAGGAGGATGCAGGCGTTGTTGATGAAGAGGCGCTTGAAGTCGGGGTTTTCAAGAAGCTTGCTGAGCATTGTGCCGGGACCTGCGCTGGCTCCGCCGAAGCCGCCCATGCCGCCGCCCCACATACCGCCGAATCCACCCATGCCACCATTGCCTGTGGAACTCTGCTTTGCGCCAAGGACCCAGTCAAACATGTTTTGGCCATCCACGTCAAAGCCGCTGATGCCTGGCGTAAATCCAAAACCGTGGTCGGTGTCGAATGCGACGAACTTGAACGGGTGTCCATTGCCGCCCCAGGCGCGCACGTTGTTGGTCGGCCAGTCACCGTTGTGGAAGTACATTTCGGCGAACATATATTGGGCAAAACTGTTGACATTGAGCTTGCTCTTTACCTGTTCGTATTTCTGGTTGTTTTCGCCAGCATAGTTGGTGCTGCTGACTTCGCTATAAAGCTGCTGGTATTCTGTAGTGGAGGCTCCGTTCGTGCCGCTCGCTTCAAGGCCGGTTCCCGTAATCTTGATCATATTGATGGACTTGGAATCGATGCCGTAATTCGTTTCGACGAAGTTCCTGTTCAAGCGTTCGCGCAAGTCGTGGATGCCGAAGTATTCGCCGTTATAGAAAACGACGACCTGGCGGCTGCGCTGGTAATCCACGTCGGTGCCTTCCATAAGTGCGGTCATCATAGCGTCGCCGATGTAGTCCGTCCAGAAACGGTTGCCGTTGTTGCGCAGGTTGAACGACTTGATTTTCTTTGCTTCGGGGCGAGTCTTGAACAGGGAATACTTGAGAACCTTGTCACCGTAGATGTCGTTGTCCATCTTGATGGCGACGCTCTTCTTGGGCTTGTAGCGGCTCCAGTTTCCGATGATGGAAATGCCCGCGTCAACTTCCCAGTTCTTTGATTTTGTGGAGCTTCCGTTTTCGAAATATTCCACATGTACGGGGAGTTCCTTGTCGCTCCAGAAGTTTGCGCCCTTGCAGGGCTCGGTGCATTTGGGGTTGTTGTCGTCGGTGACGTTTCCGCCGCCACCGATGTTGCCCCAGTTGCCAATTCCACTGCCGATTCCGCTGCCAGTCAGGTTTCCAGTCGCGTAAAGACCGTCGGTCGAATCGAACATATCGTGGTGATTGACCGTGAGCGCGACGACCGGCATCGAAACGCTTTCGTTGATGAAGTACGTCTGCGTCGAGGTGTCCATAGCCAGACCGTTCACAAATTCAGAACAACGGATGACGGTGTTCTCGGTAATCGGCTTTGCTTCCGTGATTTGCTCGGAAGTCTGCGTGGGGAAGGATCCGTCAAAAGTGCAACGGATTTCGCCACCCTTTTGCGGAGTGAGCGGATTGATTGTGAGGCTTGAATAAAAGCCTGCGGCGGGGAGAACGCTGTCCTTGGGCTTGTGGTTGTCGTCGTATTCCTTGATTCCACTGGACGAAGAAACGACATAAGCGACGGACGAACTCGAAAAAGCCGAACTGCTGTATGCAATCAAGGTCGAACTGCTCTGTGCGATGATGGCCGAGCTAGAAGCAGGGAGCAGGGTGGAGGAACTGCTTTGAACGCCCGCACTTGAGCTGCTCGGAACGCCTTCGCTGGAATCATCGACTGGAGCCGAATCTCCGGACGAACTGTTGTTCGTTATAGACGAAGATGAATATAAATTGATGGGGGCTGGCGTTATTTGCGAGTCCGAGGAATCTGCATCTTCTAGGTCACCGGATTCCGAAACAGAGCTGTTGCTTGGGTTTTGTGCTAAAAAGTCAGCGTCTGTTCCGTTGTCTCCAGAGCAACCGTAGAACAATAGACCAAACATCACGACTGGAAAAACTAAAGATTTCCCATGCATATAAAAACATCCTTCGCAAAATGCATCATACACAACACCCAAATACGAATATAGGGTGTTTTTTTGCATATCGGATGATACTTATTGCTTTTTTTTGGATACCGTTGTAAAAATTGTTTTGTTTGCAAATTTTTTGAAACAAATTTACCCAAAAAAGTGTTCCGCACAAGCGAAACACTTGAAAAAGTATGTTTTATATCACATTTTAAACGGACTCTTTAGCAGAAAAAGTCTTTCCAGATCTGGTTTCCCAGTTCGTTTAGTCGAATTTGAACCTTTTCGATCTGCTCGTGGAGCCCGTGGTCGATGATTTCTTCGATGGTCGTGAACGAAATGTCAGAACGCAGCTTTCCCAAAAGACGGATGGATTCTACGTTGCTCTTAACGGGGAATGCGATGTTTTTCAGGCATTGTTCCGCTTTTTCGAGGCAATAACGCAAGGAACGCGGAAAATCTTCCGAAAGCAACAGAAATTCGGCCACGTTGTGGGGTGTCACGTTGGAGTTGCGGCGGTGGAACATCTCGTAAGCGCCGACGCTCTTGAGGACGGCGTTCCACTGTACTGTATCAAGCGCCATACCGACCATGCTTACGTCCGGAAGTAAGATGTAGTACTTGACGTCCAGAATGCGCGAAGTCTGGTCGGCTCGCTCGAGCAAAGTCCCGAGGTGCGTGAAGTTCCAGGCAACGTCATGGCTCATCGTGCCCTGGATGATGCCTGCCGTGAGCTGGCTGAACTCCTTTACGCTGCTGTAGAACGCGTGCGGTGCGGCCAGGGCCTGCTTGGGCATTTCTGCATCGCTCAACTTCAGGTAGAACTGATTGATGGCGATCCACAGCTCCGAAGAAATCCTTTCGCGGACACAACGGGCGTTTTCACGGGCTGAAGCGACGCAAGAAATGATGCTGCTTGGATTCTCCTTGTCAAACGTCAGGAACATCAAGGCGTTCTCGAACGAGGCGTGTGCGTATTTCTTGAAGAAATCGTCCGCATTGCCAGCAATCTGGATGACCGGTTCCCAAGGGCGCACTTCGCCGGGCAAGTCCAGTTGGAGTTGGAGGTTCACGTCGATGCTTCGCGCTACGTTCTCGGCGCGTTCAATGTAACGGGCGAGCCAATAAATGGAATTTGCGACTCTACTTAACATAAATTACTTCCTACTTCTAACTTCCTGCTGTCTACTGTTGCTGTTGTTGCTGTTCCATCCATAGCTTGGCTTGGCCAAGTTCCGGCGCTTTTTCGTTTTCGGCAATCACCCAGGTGTCCTTGCAACCGCCGCCCTGCGAACTGTTCACCACGATGGATCCCTTGCGGAGTGCCACTCGTGTGAGTCCGCCGGGGAGAATGTAGGTCTCGCGCCCTTGCACAATGTAGGGGCGTAAATCCACGTGGCGTCCTTCGAAACCGCCGTTCACAATGCACGGCACGCGGCTGAGCGAAATCATGGGCTGCGCGATGTAGTTGCGCGGGTTTGCGATAATCTTGCTCTTGAACGCTTCGCACTCCTCCTTCGTCGATTTTGGCCCTACGAGCATGCCGTAGCCGCCGGATTCGCTGGCGGCCTTGACGACCATGTTCTGGATGTGGTCGAGTACGTGCTGCATGTGCTTCGGGTTTTCGCACACGAAGGTCGGTACGTTCGGGATGATGGCTTCTTGACCCAGGTAGTACTTGATGATCTGAGGCACGTAGGTGTAAATCGCCTTGTCGTCGGCGACTCCGCAGCCGGGTGCGTTTGCAAGTGCAACGTTACCCGCCTTGTACGCTTCGATCAGTCCGGGCACGCCGAGGCAAGAATCCGGGCGGAACACCTTCGGATCCAGGAATTCGTCGTCGACACGGCGGTAGATGACGTGGACCTGCTTGAGTCCGCGCGTGGTGCGTGCGTAAACCTTCTTGTCCTGCACGACAAGGTCGTCTCCGGTGACCAAGTCCACGCCCATCTGCTGTGCGAGATAGGAATGTTCGTAGTATGCGGAATTGTAGATGCCGGGCGACAGCACGACCACCTTGGGCGATGCGATGGGTTCGGCCAGGTATTCAAGCGCCTTGCGGAGGCGGGTGCAGTATTCGTCTACCGGACGAATGGAACAGTTGGAGAATACCTGAGGGAACGTGCGCTTTAGAATCTGACGGTTCTGCAGCACGTACGAAACGCCACTCGGGCAACGCATGTTGTCTTCAAGCACATAGAACGTGCCGTCGGTATCGCGTACGAGGTCGGTACCGGTAATGTGCGCCCAGATTCCCTTGGGCGGTACAAAGCCTTCCATCTGCGCCCTGTAAGCGGTACAGGTGTTGATGAGGCTTTCGGGAACCACCTTGTCACGCAGAATCTTGCGGTCGTTGTAGATGTCCGTCAAAAAGCAGTTCAAGGCATCGGTGCGCTGCTTGAGGCCCGCTTCGAGGTGCTTCCAGTCAGAGGCGCTTACAATGCGGGGGATGACGTCGAAGGGGATGATCTTGTCCTTGCCTTCCTTGTTGCCGTAAACAGCAAATGTGATGCCGTTATCGTAAAAAGCGGATTCCGCGATTATTTGGCGGCGTTGCAGTTCTCCTTCGGGAAGCTCATTGATTTTCGTAAACAACGGTTCTGCAGCCGGACGGGGAGTCCCGTCAGGTAAGCAAAGCTCGTCGTAAAAGCCTTCGGTATCGTAGTTTCCAAATTGCATATTCTGTTTCCTTATGCTTTTAAGTTAAACGTTCTCTTACTGTCACACCCAGCAGTCACTCCGGTGTCATCCCGGCCGGAGCCTGCCCCGGACTTGTTCCGGGGTGCCGGGATCGCCTTGCACAGCACTCCTAGCTGTCACCCCGGATTTATTCCGGGGTCGCCTTGCGCATTACTATTCTTTCACGTCTACATTCACGGACACTTTCAAGGTGTGTTCACCACCGCCGGTAATGACGCCCTTCAGCGGACTCACGTCGCCAAAGTCCCTGCCCCAGGCGAGAATGATGTGTTCATCGCCGCCGAGTACATTGTTGGTCGGGTCGAGTTCCACCCATCCGTGGCCGGGCACGTAGGTGCTTACCCAGGCGTGCGTCGCATCGGCACCGACAAGCTTGGGCTGCCCTTCGCACGGATGCGTGTGCAAGTATCCGCTCACGTAACGGCAGGGAAGGTGCAGCGACCGCATACAACCGATCATCAAGTGCGCAAAATCCTGACAGACACCTTTTCGACCGCGCAAAATTTCTTGCGGCTGCGCTCCGATTCTCGTTGCGCCTGGCGTGTACCTGCAATCCGTATAAATGCGAGTCATCAGTTCGTAAGCGGCGTCGAAAATCGGGCGGTTCGGCTCAAAACTTTCGAGAGCGTAATTACGGACGGATTCCTCGAATTTTGCAAACGGGGAGGCGTACGCATACATGGCGGCGTCAAGCGTTTCGGTGCTTGTCGGGCGTTCCAGGAGCTTTGCCACCTGTTCCCAGGGCATCGTGTCGCTGGGGTTGGGCGGTTCTTCGGCCTGCACGTCCACAATCCCTGTCGTCTTGAATCTAAAGTGCTTGTGTTCCTGCTCGATGCTGAATGCCAAAACCTTGTTCCCGTAAATGTCGAGCCGTTCTTGCCGTATCGTCGGATTCGGATCCACTTCGATGCTGTGGCTAAGCCAGTTCTGTCGGCTGACGCTTCGCGGGAGCATATGCGCCAGGTGGTTGCTGTAAAGAACGGGCAAACTGTAATCGTAAACCGTTTCGTGATCGATTTGGTAAATAGGCACCTTAAACCTCCGACATATTTGTGGTTGTGGCGTGGATGACGCCAGCGCGCGGGGCGTGGCTTAAGTAGAGCCTAGTGACGATTTCGGCAATCCGTTCGATAGAGCTAATCTGTTCATCAAGTAGTCTTATGAGGTTCTCCCTATTGTTGTTCTTTGCTTCTGCAAGCTGTTCAATGTTTGCGAGGCGGAGCTCCGCAAGCACTCGCATCAGTTCTCGATCCAGCGGCGAGAATGTCGCTTCGCTCTGGTTGTTGCCGGGCAAGTGCTTCGAGGCTTCGCGCAGTTTCGCCACCTGGTAGGCAACGCTTCGCGGGTTCGACTCGTCGGACAGCAGCAAGTCGATGACAGGTACAATCTGCAAGCGTCCGCCGTAGCGGCGGTGGTATGTCATGAGCCCGTCGCCGATTTCAAGAATGGCTTGTAGCAAGCGCAAGTTCGTCATCTCGTCATCAGGGACCGTCGTGAGCAAGTCCTTGATCAGCAGCAAGGTGCGGATGGCGCTTTCAATCTCGCGACCCAGTTCCAAAAAGCGCCATTCGTGGCCGCGCGTCATCGAGTCCGCTGCAAGCCCGGCCACTGCGGCACTGTCCGAAAGAACCGCCTTCAAGTACGGCAACAGTGCCGCCGCACCTGGTCCCGCCGGCATCTCGGCAATGCCAAAGCCGTTCAGGTAAAGCCAGAGGTCTTCCGAAATGCGGTCGCGCAACTGCATCCCGAGATCTCGAATCTCCGTCAGCACACATTGCATGCCGTCCTTGTTGTCCTTGCGCAAGATAAAGTAACGGAGCGCGTTTTCCGGGTCTAACGCCAATCGCGACTGCGATTCGTCCGAAAATCCCGCCTTCAGAATCCACGGGAGTTCCGGCATGTCTATCCACGATTCGTCCGAGAGCCTGACGGCAATGCCTCTTGCGATGCGTGCCATCATGTTCGAGGCCGAAAGGTCTCGCCCCAGCCTGAACAAGTTCTCGGCCGCTCGGCTTGGCAAGTTTCCGCTCGCCCTCGACGGCGTAATCGTCTGGCTCGCCGGAGCCAAAAGCGAAAAGTTCGCGACAGGCTTTTCCGAAAGCACCCAAATGTCCTTTTCGCCAAGTCCATCGTTCAAAATCCCAAGGCCGCCGGGCATAACCGTCGTTTCGGTGATTGCTGGATTTGCATCCGCCGAGTTCGCGCTTCCAAAGTTGGCGTTCATCGTGTTGACTGCGAAGAACCTCATCCGTGCAACGGCTTGCGTGAATTCCGGCTTGTCCGCTTTTTTGCTTTCGCTGTGCGTCGTATGCACCGGGCTTGCGTTCGGCGAAGGTTCACGGTAGGTGTAAACGGTCGCAACGTCGATCGCCTTTTCGGCCACCCATTGTTCTGGCGTTTCTTCGATGGACTGCAACAGGGCTAGCTGTGCCGTCGTGGTCATCGAGGCGTAAGTCTTGGGGTCTGTTTCTTTTAAGCTTTCGGCATCCCTGAAAGCCTTCTTGAAAATCCATTTTTCAGGTTCAGCCAAGACGATTTTTGCGTCGTCCGCATTCCCGAGCCAAAGCGTTTCCACGTTGCGCAACAGCAGCTCTTCGCCAAGGAGTTCCTTGCAGATCTCTGGCAAGAACGGCTTGAACATCGGCGATTCTAGAACGCCGGTTCCCAAGAAGTTTGCTATCGCGACGTTGCCTGCACGGACTGTGCTGATCAAGCCGACGGCACCCTCGCCGCTATCGATACGCAATTCCAGCGGGTCGCACATGCCGTCCTCGACCCTTCGGAAAATCGTCCCGATCTTTTTGAGGCCCATCAGTGTCTTCATATACACCTGCATATTTCGAATGGCAAGGTCGTCGTTCTCGACAAGCGGAATGCCCAGGTAGCGGGCTATCACGGCGTCTTCGGCGCGGCGCGGGTTTTCGGGGCCCGATGCCAAAAGCACTACTTTTTCTGGTTCTCCTTGTGTGTGTATTTCCTTGTGCATATCATCAAGTCCGTCCATCAATTTTTTGAAAAAGACGGCCAGACGTTCCGTGCGCATGCTGCGGAATAGTTCCGGGAATGCCCGGCTTACGCCAATGCGGTTTTCGAGCGCACGTCCCAAGCCTTCAGGCACTTGCAAATGGTCGGCGACAGCTACGAACGATCCGTCCTTGAGGCGCACTACGTCCGTGGATGCCAAATTCACGAACAAACCTCCGGTAGGCCGCACTTTCCAGACAACCTGTAAAAAGTCTGGATTCGCAAACAAAAGTGCCGCGGGCAACTTGCCTTCTTTCCAAAGACGTTGCTCACCATAAATGTCGCAAGCCAAGGCGTTGTAAAGCCTGGCCCTTTGGGCGACCCCAGCCTCGAGGGTCTTCCATTCTTCGGTCGAAATCACTAGCGGGAGAGGGTCGGTTCTCTTTTGGCCCAAACTCATGCTCGACGAAAGGTCGTTCTCGTCAAGGACGTTATGCAAACGCCTACAGCGGTGTTCAAATTCCACTTTCGACATGGCCGAAATGGATTTGATAAAAAAATCTTCAGTAACTACACATTCCATGCCCAATAAATCGCAAAAAATGTGCCAGTGTATTTGTACGTATTTTTGAGCTGTTTTTATTACAGTATGTGTAATTGTTACAGATTTTTGTTGTAATTATATAGGCTAATCTATGGCTGAACTAGCCTTTTTTCGGAGTCAGAATCAAAAAAAAACGGTAAATGGCGGGATTTTTTACATAGATTGATTAAGTTGGCACGATTATCGCTTAACTAGAGCAAAAACAATTCAAATCCTTTCATTATGACCACAGCTGAAGTTTTGATCAAGTCCCTAGAAAGTGAGGGCGTCAAGTACATTTTTGGAATCCCCGGTGAAGAAACCCTCGAATTGATGGAGGCTATCCGCAAATCGTCCATCAAGTTCATTACGGTTCGTCATGAGCAGGGCGCCGCGTTTATGGCCGATGTCTATGGCCGTTTGACAGGGAAGGCGGGTGTCTGCCTTTCGACTCTTGGACCTGGGGCCACGAACCTTGTCACGGGTGTTGCCGATGCGAACTCCGATGGAGCTCCGTTGATTGCCATTACGGGCCAGGTGGGTACAGAACGTATGCACTTGACGAGCCATCAGTATTTGGACTTGGTGAATATGTTTACGCCGATCACCAAGCGCAGTAAGCAGGTCGTTCGCCCGGATACGGTGAACGAAATTGTGCGCATTGCGTTCAAGTACGCCGAAATGGAAAAGCCCGGTGCGTGCCATATTGACCTGCCTTGCAACATTGCCGCAATGAAAGTCGAAGGCGAAGTGGCGCAGACTCCGCTAAAGCATCACCGCGAAAATACGGTGTATGCTAGCACCGATGCTATCCTTGCTGCTGGAAGCGTGTTTGCGACTGCCAAGCGTCCTGTGGTTCTCGTGGGGCACTCTGCAGTGCGTAACCGTGCGTCCGAGGCGTTGACCGCTTTTGCGACCGCGTCTAAGATTCCTGTGGTCTGCACGATGATGGCAAAGGGCGTCGTCTCTTGCTACAACAAGTATTTCATGGGATGTATCGGTATGCCGCAAAGGGATTTCCCGAACATCATCATGGAACAGGCCGATCTTGTCATTGCTGTGGGCTATGACGTTGTGGAATATGCTCCTGCCAAGTGGAATCCGAATGGCGACAAGAAGATTATTCACATCGACGAAACTCCGAACCATGTGAACAAGTTCTATCAGCCCGAAGAAGAAATCATTGGCGACATCTCCGCATCCTTGGATGCCCTCGCCAGCGTCTGTCCGAATTCCTGGGAACCGGAATGGGCCTTGCAAATCCGCGAAATGATGATTGCCGACCATTCTCGTTACGATCACGATACGTCCTTCCCGCCGACGCCGCAGAAGGTGCTGCACGACATCCGCTTGGTGATGGACGAAGACGACATTTTGATTTCGGACGTGGGTGCGCACAAGATGTGGATCGCGCGTCAGTACAGCTGCTATCATCCGAACACTTGCATCATATCCAACGGTTTTGCCACGATGGGTATTGCAGTGCCTGGCGCGATTGCGGCTAAGCTCCTGAATCCAAAGAAGAAGGTCTTGGCCGTTACTGGTGACGGTGGCTTTATGATGAACAGCCAGGAACTTGAAACGGCCTACCGCGAGCATATCCCGTTCGTGACGCTGATTTTCACCGATGGGAGTTACGGCCTTATCAAGTGGAAACAGGAAGAACGTTATGGTGACAGTTTCTCGGTCAATTTTACGAACCCGGATTTCGTGAAGTACGCTGAATCGATGCATTTGAAGGGCTACCGCATCGAACGCACCGAGGATTTGATCAGTACGTTAAGGAACGCCTTCCGTCAGGATGTGCCCTGCATCATCGAATGTCCGGTGGACTATTCCGCGAATATGGCGCTCTCGGATTACCTGAAAAATTTGAAAATGTAGGAGAACGATATGGGATACATCAATAGCCTATTCACAGGGCAATCGGATTTGTTCGGTGTCGCCGTGTCTGAATCCTCGCATTACCTTTCTATCGACAGTATCTCGGGGCATCCCGCCGTTTACCGCCATCTGAAACCCTGCGGTAACGTCGATGAAAACAAAGAACAAAAAAAGAACTTATAGAAAGACTCCTCCTCCTTCCAACCCAAAGAACCGCCGGTATCGCTACCGACGGTTCTTTCTGAATCTTGAGTTTCGCGACTCTCGCGGAAGCTGTCTTTCCGGCAGAAACTGTCATTCCCGCCACTGAGCGGGAATCTCCTTTTTCATATAAAAAAAATGGCGGGTCGAAACCCGCCATGACTTAAAGTCGTGAAAATGTCATTCCGGCCATTGTGCCGGAATCACCTTTTACTTTTTCTC
>Ga0310786_10001580_pt1 | contig 36646 bp, 22 predicted proteins | sample AusTroGonzalo_MG_FD_203881 | JGI IMG/M metagenome (GOLD analysis project Ga0310786, IMG submission 203881) | Bovine rumen microbial communities from tropical cattle in Woodstock, Queensland, Australia - Gonzalo_03 (v2) (version 2) | ecosystem: Host-associated > Mammals > Digestive system >... | reverse complement strand
AAGTTTCGAAGTTACACCTTTAGCTTTCAATGTTACAGTTGAAGGAGTTACCTGCATATCAGTTACAGGACTATCGTCGCAGTCAACAATTGTAACAGCCTTAGCAGGTGCTTTTGCAGAACAACCGTTTGCATCGGTAAATTCATAGTTTATAGTAAGTACCGAATTCTTCTCGTATTCACTTGGAGTAAACTTATCTTTTTCAACATCGTTAACTGTGAATACACCTGTACCTGTAGATGGAGCTGGTTCAGCTGTAAGCGGAATTTCTTGACCAACACTTGAACAGAACTCAGTTTCTGTAAGAGTAATCTTAGGCGTTGGCACTGCGTTTACAGTCAACGTAGCCTCAACAGCCGCGCTCAAACAGTTTTGTTCAGAGCGTTGTTTTACAGTATACGTATAGTCATCAGCTTGAGTAACACCAGTTACCTTTTGAGTAGCGTCGTTACCAAGAGGATTGCCGTGATCATCATACCATTGCAATGTGCAACCAGCAGCAGCAGTTGCTTTTACAAGGTAATCGTCGTTTTTACCGTAGCAAGCCTTAGTAGCTTCAACTTCTGGAGCAGCAGGAGCCTCGTTGATAGTGTATTCAACACTTACAAAGGCAGAGTAGCAACCATTCAACTCAGTACGAGCGTAGAATGTAGCTGTTTCTTCCAAACCTTCAGGAGCGTATTTTACTGTAGCAGCATCAGTAAGAACTGCCTCGGCATCTTCAGCTGAATACCAGAATGCGGCATCAGTTGAAACCAAGTTGTTGATAGTAGCACCAGCACAACTTGCGTTTCCAGTCAATGAAGGAGCAGCTGGAGTTGTTTTTACTGTCAATGTTACAGCTGATTGAACACCTTCGCAGGCATTTGCCGCAGAATATTGAGCAGCAAAGTATTTATAAGAGCCAGCCGAAGTTATAGTCTCAGCTGCTGGTGTGTATTCAGCACCTGTGCCAAGAGATTCACCCTTCGCATTGTACCAGCGGATTTCGCTTTCGCCGTCGCCAGTTGCAGTCAATGTAGGTATTGCTTGACCGAAGCAGATTGCATCAACTTCAGCAATTGTTACAGGTTCTGTTTTACAGTCAGTTACTGAAATTGTAACAACTTCTTGTTCGCTTTCGCAACCTTCTACTGTATTTGTTACATATACTTTAACTACTGTTTCTGCATCAGTATTCATGTTAGGAGTATATGTAGCTCCCTCAACTGCATCGCCGTCTTCGGTAGCATACCATTTAATATCAGCACCTTCAGCCGACAATTCAGGAACATCGGCACCAACTACGATACCATATACTGATTTTTCCAATACAGGAGCAACAGTTTTTACAACATTAATAGTAGCTTCGCCTGTGTTTTTACAGTTGTTTTCGTCAGTTACCGTGTAAGTAACTACCACATCACCATCAAGACCAGCTGGATTGAATACACCTGCAGGTGCGTTACCCGACCAAGTACCGTCAGCTGGAGTAGCTGTCAATGTTTGAGCATCAGCGTTATCACACATTGTAGCAGTATAGTCTGCAAATGCAACAGCAGGAATGTCGTTGATTGTTACAGCAACATCTTTCGAACCTGTACAACCATTTTTAGTAACTGTATATGTAACAGTGTGAGCATCAGCACTCAATACACTTGGATCAACACCTGTAGCACCCTCGCCGTCGATTGTGAACGCACCGTCAGCAGGAGAAACCTGTAATGCAGAGAATAACTGAGCATCGTCGTTCTTACATATCTTCGTCTTCAAGCCTTCGATAGTTGGTATTGGGTTTGGAGTTACCGTAAACGTGTTAGTTGCTTTCACCTCACATGCACCAGAAACGTATGTGTATGTGATAGAAGAAGAACCATTTGATGGGTCGAATTTACCTTCTGCAACACCATCGCCCGACCATTCACCGTCTTCAGGCATAGCAACAAGTTCGATAAGCCCATCATTTTTACAGATTTTTTCAGGAACTGTAACTGTTACCTCTGGAGCTGCAGTTACAACGAACTCAGCATTATCAGTGGCGCCACATTCTTCAGTACCACGGCTCAACGTGATAGTGTATGTACCAGCACCCTTAGCCGATGGGTTGAATGTGTTACCGCTAATTACATCGTCAGTAACATCGGCACCACCAAGAGTAGCAGTCCATGTATTACCATTATTGCCTTCATCTGCTATAAGAGCAACTTCAGTAGCAGTCTCACAGAAATTCAATTCTTCATTTATGATAGTAGCTGTTGGTTTATCCTTAATTTGCATTGTAACTTCCAAACGTTCAGCACTTTCGCAACCATCAGCAACTTTTGCCACATAATATTTAGTCGAACCAGTTTGCGATTCAGCTGTAGAAGCAGGAGCAGATTCCAATGCTTCGCCACCAGTTGGATCTGTGTACCATACAGCAGTAAAGTCTGTTTTTGTAGTAAGTGCTGTTGCAGTACCTTGGCAGATAATCTGTAGTTGTTCTACATCGTCAGCTGTTGGAGCTTCGGTAGGACAAGTAACCGTTACCTTAATAGTAGCATCTTTTCCGCTCTTAGCATTTGTAAGGGTTACATTGGTTGTACCAACAGCATCACCAGTTATTTTGAGTGAACCATCAGTGTAAACTGCCGTAGCAATACCTTCAACTGAATATGAAACAGCTATAGTTTTATCAGTTGCATTAGCAGGTTTTACATTTACGATGATATTTTTTTCACCGCCCAATGCAACAGACACTTCTTCAACTTCAGGTTCAATTGATGTTACTTGTATAGCACCAATGCTGATTGCAATAGTACCTTTTATAGTAGGATCGGCAACGCTTGTTGCTGTAATAGTAACTGTACCATCGTCCTCAATTTCTTTTTTAGCCTCTATTTCTCCTGTTTGTGCATCCAATGTTATGTACTCATCAAAAATAATATCCATTGACCACGTAACCGCTGGGTTGTCAGCATTGTCAGGAGATACAGTTGCCACCAAAGTTTGCGTTTCGCCTACAACCATTGAAGCAGATTTTCCTTCTTGAGGAGAAACCGTAATTGCTGTTGGCAATTGAACTACCGTTAACTTAATAGTTTTTGAAACAGTACCTGTTTCAGTTTCACCAGAAACCACTACATCAATAGCCTCACCAGCTGTACCTTTCACACCAGTAATATCAATGTAGTTTACTTGTTCATCAGGATCGTAGCGATATTCGAACGTAGCATATTCCGATTCTGCAACTGTTAATGTTTTATTGGTTGCATTCGCTGGGTTTTCGATAACTTGTACAGAAACTTTTTGTCCTACGTTTACAGTAACATCATCATCCAAAATCGTTAGATCTGTCAAGAATACTGTACCCTTGGTGATTTCTATATCGAATGGACCAATCAAAGATTCGCCATCACTAATATAGATGTGACCAGCAGCTTCGTCAGGCATATTTGCCACTTCCGACAAATCTAATTCAGCTGCGAAAACGCCATCTATTGTTACAGCAAGGTCAGCAACCGATGCTATAGTAGCCAATTCAACCGCTTTAGTACCAAGAACCAAGTAAGCCGCAGTAAACGGACGGTTTGCAACTACTGTAACAACGTCGCGTGAAGTTGCAGATGAGATTGGTCCATTTGTCTCTGAGCATAAATTATCAATACATTCCGTATAAACATCTTCTATCTTCAGTGTCATTGGCTTAATAGTAAACTTACAATCTGAAATATCCGAAATATTGTCACTTTCATCAACAGCATAGAAAGCAAGTTCGTCGCCAACATCGAACGTAGTCAATAGTTTATTACTTACATCTATTGTCGAAGATTCTCCACCTGTACAATATACACGTACATACGGTACCTCTAAAAGTTGATTGTAAGTTAAGCCAGTTTGATTTGACTTTACAATATATATAGCACCTGTTTCATTCATTGTAACAGAAACCGAACCATCCTCGGTAACATCACCACTGGTACATTCCGTGATTTCAGGAGCGGTAACATCATTAACTTGAATACCAACTTTTGTAGAAAGAGCTCCCGCATCAGGGTCATACGCATACACATAGAAGAATCCATAGCCGATACCATCCAACGATATTGCAGTATTTTGGTCAGCAGTACATTCCTCTTTTTTACCAATACCACTCACAACCGCCTCTTCAAGAGATGAATATTGAGGGGTCACATTGTTTGGCACTACATATATATATCCATCTGCGGAACTTTTTCCATAGATAGTTGAGTTTTCAGCAACACCTACGGTAAGTGTAGTTGCCTCGGCAGGAGTAACCGACAATGTTAGCGCCGTACCTATTGAAATGTAATCGAACTCAATAGTTGTATTTGGCATAATTGGGTCATCGCCATCAAGTCCGGCAGCAAGAATAATTGCTACTTCCTTGATGTTAGTTCTATCAACTTTACCAACGTTAGTCCATTGATTAAACAACGTTGAACTTACATCGAATGAAACCTCTTCCCACGATGTTGATGGATTCAATGTTTGCCAAGCCATACCATCACTCGCACGACCATTTACCAAGTCGGTCATATCAATTCTTGTCTGCAACGTTGATGGAACTTTAGCTCCCGCTTTAATACGATATCTAAATGAAACTCTTTCACGGCCAGTCAAATCCATAACAACCCTTGAAGCATCGGCGCCCGAAGCACTATATGTTACCACACGAAGAGCATACCATCCTGTTTCAGAATTGTACTTAACAGGCAACAGACTATTTGCGGCATCCTCATCTGTTTTTGGATTTACTGTCATACCATCAACATCACCACCAATATTTAATGTGATATAATCATCAGCATTATCGAAGTCGTCTTTCCAACCTGTGGAAACAGTTATACCATACAAATTAGCAAGCTCAATGGTCTCGACTTCGCAACCTTGACCAGATACTGATTTTATCTGTTTAGATGATGTGGCTGTTATTGCTGTGCTACTTGAAGCAACGATAGGTTCTTCCATAGTAAATACAAGTACCGAAGCATCACCTGTTTTAGTTGTAACACTAGTTATTGCCTGAGGTTCTCCATCAACTTCTATAGATATAGCACTTGGTTCAGGAACCTTCATACCTGTAGAAAAGCGGATTTCCACCTGATAGCCATCGTAAGAAACCTTACCATTCTTCATATTAACAGTTGGAGGAGGAGGACAAATACTTAAATCATCCATATAGAATTCTATTCCTCCCGCTGTACCTCCTTGCTGACCTGTACCATACAACATAATATAATCATATTGATGACCTCCAGCAGGCGTGGTTAATTTTATTTTTACATCAACCCATTTTCCTACAGTCAAACTTGAAGAATAAATATATTCAGAACGCGTATTATTGTCCCACCAACCACCGGCTTCACCACTAGCTTCTTGATTAGCAAAACGAATTAAGATATCTTCATCTTTAGGATTCATTACCAAATAAACTCTACAAGATAATTCAGCATCCTCCGTATTATACGCAGCCAAGAAATCATTTAGTTTAGCACCAGAAAGCGCAGTATTATTACGAGCACATCCATCCTTTGTAGTTCCTCCAGTAAAGTGCATACAATAATTGGATGCATCTTCAGGATCTTTATCCGCATTTACATATGTAACGCATGTACCCCATCCAGTCTGCAGACCAATATTATCAGTAGTACCATCATTCAAAATATAGCAATCAACTGCCATATAATAGTTTTGAACAGATGCATTGGTAAACGGTTTAGACTTTTTAGTACCCGTTGAACTTGTGATTGAATTACCAGCAAACGACATAGTTACCACAGAAGAACTTGCGCTAACCAATGTTGATTGATCCAATGTCAACACTACAACACTCGCATCCTCGGGATCCAGTGCTATATCGGTAAACGAAGCAGGCGAGCCGCCAATCGTTGCAGAAAATTTACTTATATCCAATGTGTTTGCGTTTATATCCTTACTCCATTGAACACGGATTTCGGTACCATCAACATTCGTATAACGAGCAAGTGGATATGGCTCCATACTCGTAATAAGATTGGTAACCGGTTGTTTTACAAACGATTCAGCGAGTGCATTGTCCTTAGATTTCATTGTACCTGCTGTATATGACACATATATATAATGTTCAGAGATTTCATTTTCAAGTGTCAACACAACACGTTTGTCATTTTTTTGATCAAGAGCAGCATAATCAACAGAAAGTTCTGTTGTAGCATTTTCAGCCCCTTCGGTATCGGAAGTATATACCTTCCAATTCGATCGACTACCAGCAGAAGCCAATGATTTACTCATATCAACATACACCTCAGTACCATCACTATTCGTTTCAGCACTTGTAAATACAGGCAACATTTCCCAGAAGTTAGGCATATTACCTGTTATACACAACATAAACAATATCTGCGTTGTATAGGTGTAATACGCACCATAATTATCAGTTGCAGAACCACGTTGCCAACACAAGTTCAGATATGAGGAATATTTATCATCAATCATAGCACCCATTGAAACACCAGCCTGCCATGAAGGGCTAGTTGAAGTTCCCCACGAAGCTAACGAACCACCAAGTCCTGTACCTTCAGTTCCATCCAATTTATAACCATCCTTAATATTCTGTGGGTCAGGATATTTTCCTTTACACCAACTTGTAATTTTGTCGGCAATATCGTAGGCATCCTGGTGGCCATACCATGCATACGCATGTGCCATACGCCAAGGAACACGAAGGGCATCGTAACCGAAAATAGATTCAAATTTCGAATTTATCAAACCTTTCAAATACGAACCATCGGCATAACACCAGTCAGGAACCAAACCTGTTGAACCGTTTCTCGTTTTCTTTATCAAAGAATATGAGTTCTTAATCACGCCCGACCAGTTATGTTTTTGCCATCCTTGTTTTTCCTCAACATCAGCAAACAATTGCAATGCATTCGTAATAAAATAGCAAGGGTTCTTGTAATCGTCGAACATATCACCTGGTTTAAGCAGCAATTGGTTCGAATTCACCTCACCATTCCAAATATTACCAATCAATCTTTTTGCGGCATCCAAATATTTGGAATCACCCCATTGTTTGTATGCCATCAACAATGCTTGTGCGGCATCCAACTCAGCATCGGTAGCACCGTTGGCATTACCATCACCAGCAGTTGGATTTCCTGTAAATTTGCTTACCTTCCAGTTCATCACACCATTTCCATTCATATTTTCTTCATAGTATGTCCATAGTTTGTCGAACTCATCTTGTGTGCTATTGGTTGCATTATCCATATACACAAATATAAGCATACCATACGCAATACCTTCTGACACTGAATTGTCACCATTTTCTCCCTGTTGCTCGAATTTAATTCTGGCAGCAGCTTTTCCATGGATAGTACCTTCTTCGTAGTATTTGCCTTTCCATGTAGTGTACAAACTTTGGATGGTATTAGCCACATTACCACCCGTGTAAATAGTACCATACGGATACTGATAATTTTGCGGGAACGGATAGTTTTGCGCCGTAGCAAACCCAATCGCTCCCAAGAGGGTTACACACAGTAACAGCAGGTGCTTCCACCAACCTCTTGCCTTTGAAATCTCTGTCTGTTTCATAATTCTACTATTTATAATTACAATCTAATAAGTTTACAAAAATAAAAAGAATTTTTTAAACGACCACTACGTAGCCCCGAAAATTCTTTGTTAATCATAAGACAAACGAGAAAGGGAATACCCTAAGCCTATACAATGAATAATTCATAATGTACAATGCACAATTCACAATTCATAATGCTCAATGCACAATGCGTAATGCTCAATTATGGGATTTAATGCCGTTAGGTATTTGCAATGCACAATTCATAATGCTCAATTTAGTTAGGAGATAGGAATTATGAGTTAGGAGTTTTAATCATCCATAACTAATAATTCATAACCCATAACTCACAATCCATAATTGTGCATTGTGAATTATGCATTGTGCATTAATACACTTCCTAACTCCTATCTCCTCCCTCCTAACTAAATTGTACATTTAATCCATAACCCATAATTTATAATCCATAATTTTGTGTTATACATATATAATAATGTATAAGCATGCTGTGAAATTTCAAACTGAGGTGATATGTTCGTCTCAATTTATCTCGTATCTTTGCTATATGAAACGGTTATTGGTATTGATAGCGGTTGTTGCTTGTTGCGTTACAAGTGGATTTTGTTGGGACTTCCAGTTGCCGAAGGAAGACCACGTGAAGTGCCATAATATGTCGCAACAGCAAATTATGGACTATCTTACCGCGCTTGTGACTGATTCGTTGATGGCGGAAACCGCCAGCCGCGACAGCACGCTCCTGCTCGCATACATAGAACGCCGTCCGCAAAATTGCGTGGCGGTCATTTACACCATAAAATTCACGATTGAGAAAGAGGAATTCAGCTACGTGGTGTATTACGGCGTTACCGCCCGCGACAACACCGACGAATGCCAAGAGGATGTCCACGCCGAGATGAAGGAAGTTGAACGCCATCTGCGCCGCCTACTACGGATATAAAAAAAGCCCTCCGTTGGGAGAGCTTTTGTCAAACATGGATAATTCCTATTTGTTAGAATACACCATTAAGTATTTTATACAATTCAGCAGCAGCTTGAATTTGTTCCACTCTGTTACTGCCTTCGCTAATTGTACCATCAGTCAATGCTGTCAGCAATTTTTCTGAAATAGCTGTTTTCGCAGCCTCTTTGTCATTGATATCAATGTCAGTTTTTGCCTCTACAGCAGTTGAAGCCGCACTTGTGGCAAATTCTTTTGTCCATTCTTTGTTTTCTTTGTTGTTTTCGTATGCTTGGTACGCCTGATACAAATTTACTGCAGCAGTTCCTTTTGCAACTACTCCTTCAGCACTGTTGTCATCTTTGTATTGGTCGTAGGCAACATACGATTCATATAAGATTACTCCTGATTCAGCAGCAGTTTTTTCTTGTTTTTCAGACTCTTCCTTGTCGCCACAAGCTGTAAAGCCAAGTGCCATTCCTAAAAAAGCCAAAAGGCCTAACATAAATTTTTTCATACTCTTTTGATTTTTAAGTTAAACATTATAAAAACAACGGAAGCCATACGACTCCCGTTGAATAGATTGTATGCGAAAAACGAAATTATTCGTCGATTTCAACCAATTCAAAAGGAACTTGAATAATGTCCTTGTAGTCGCCGCCTGCTTCCTGCATATCTTCGTCATCGCTTTCGTAGTGCCATCTTACAACAATGTCGGCACCGCTTTTAGCGATAAGCTCGAATTTTTTCAAAACATCAAGAATACATTTTGACGAACTCGTATTGAAATATTCCAATTTGATATTTGCGATTGTTTTTGCTTGAGGAGCTTTTGCATATGCGTCCAACCATTCAAGAACTGGTTTATAGAATTCCACTGAGTTTTCAGGAATTGAACGACCAGAAATTTCGAAAACGCCTGTTTCTGCGTTGAAATCTAATGTCGGCGTTTTTGCCGAACCTTCCATTTTAATATTGTCCATATCGTGTATAATTTATTTTGTACAAATGTACATTTTTTTTGAAATAAACTATATTCTGTTTTGAATTTTTGCAGAAATATCATCCGAAATGAAAATTCACCAATCTATTTCTTTGCGATAAAATTGAATTTCTTACCAAGAATTTCGCTCATCTGCACACCTTCCTCGTGCGAAATTTCATCGTCGGCATCGTAGTACCAATTCACGGTAAAACCATCTTTGTTCGCCGACAGCAGGTCTTTTATTGTCCGCGTGATGTTTTTAAGCGAAATTGAATTGAAATAATCCAAATCAATCTTCAGCACAGGATTTTGCATATCCGAAATATATTCCGAATTGTCGAAAATCCATTTCTCTATCTCCGAATAATAATTTTCGGCATCTTCGGGGTACGAAACGCCTGAAATCTCGAATTTCTGGTTTTCAATTTCAAAATTGACTTGCGGAGTACGTTTCGTCTTGTCTCTCGTCAAGTTTTCCTGCGGAACCAACGCCACTTCAAGTTCCAAATCTATGTAGGAAATCGCATCATTGAACGGGTCGAACTTACAGACAATTGGCTTGCAAACACGACGACGAATCATAATCAGTCCAATGCCCGCTCCACCTGGTGTCATAAGATTTTTCTCCAGCGTTTCCTGTTGGATCATACGAAGTTCCTGCTGGGTTTTCAGGTTTATTTTGTTTAGTAATATGGTAAACTTTGAAATAAGTTCGTTTTGAATAAAATTTCTTGTGTGGATTTTTACGGTTTCTTCATCGGTTTTCATCACCTCCATACGCACCGAACGCTGACGCTCATCAATGTTGGCATGCGAAACAATATTGCTGAGAATTTCAGTTACAATCGTTCGTATTGAGTGGTTTACAACATTTGGGAAATGCTCATCCTTCGTTTCGTTGAGGAAATTTTGCATTACTTGAGGAAAGTCGCTCTCGCACAAAAAATTGTTCGTATATGTGAATATTGTTTTTTCCATATTTGAATATTTTCGCTAAAATACGCAAAATATTTTATTTCGCAAAATATTCTTGCAGTGAATAACGCGCCCGTGGTGCCACATTTTGGGTTGAAAATTCGCCAGCCAAGTATTTGTGGTACGCTGCAAGCCCAATCATAGCTGCATTGTCGGTGGTGTAGCGGAGCTCTGGAAGGAATGTCCGCCAGCCAAGCCGCTTGCCCGTTTCCGTTATTGCGTCGCGAAGACCCGAATTGGCGGCAACTCCACCACCAATCACCACATCTTTTATGCCCGTTTGTTTCGATGCAAGAATCAATTTTTTCAGCAGAATCGAAATGATTGTCGATTGCGCCGAAGCACAGATGTCGTCTATATTTTCAGCTATAAAATTCTGATTCTCTTGTACTTGCTTTTGTAAAAAATACAAAATCGACGTTTTCAGACCACTGAAACTATAGTCAAGATTCGGAATTTGCGGTTTGTTGAACTGGAACGCATTTGGATTCCCGATTTTCGCATGTCTATCGATGTGCGGACCTCCAGGGTACGGCAACCCGAGAATTTTTGCGCACTTGTCGAATGCTTCGCCGGCTGCATCGTCAATCGTGGTGCCAATTATTTCCATACTGGTGTAGTCGCGCACAATAATAATTTGCGTGTGACCGCCCGATACAAGCAAGCAAAGGAATGGAAATTTAGCCTGTTCGCGTCCAACTGTTTCGGGAGTGACAATGAAATTTGCCAAAACGTGTCCATGTAAATGATTCACTTCCACCAATTTGCAATCTTTCGCAAGTGCGAATGCTTTCGCAAACGATGCGCCCACGAGCAACGAGCCTAACAATCCCGGACCTCTTGTGTAGCCCACGGCATCAATCTCGTCAACCGAAACATTAGCCTGTTTCAAAGCATCATCAACCACGGGAATTATATTTTGCTGGTGCGAACGTGATGCCAATTCAGGCACAACGCCGCCGTACCGTTCGTGCACTTTTTGGCTCGCAATGGTGTTCGAAAGTAGCACGCCGTCGCGTATCACAGCCGCCGAAGTGTCGTCGCACGATGATTCTATTGCAAGAATTGTTGTACTCATATCTTTTTTTCGATTGATAGCAACCGACTTATGTCTATATTTGCAAGCAAAAATAATCTTATTTTCGTTGACTGTACTAAAACGCATAGCAAAAATACTGAAATGGACGGTTCTCGCCGTGTGCGGGTTGCTTTTGCTGTTGTTTGCGCTCATCCATCTGAACGTGGTGCAAGATAAAATCAAATCATTTGCCATACAGAAAATCAACGATAAAATAGGAATGCAAGTCGCAATCGGAAGGATTTATCCGCTGTTATGGGATGGCGTTGTATTGCAGGATGTAAGCCTGCTCGATGCCAAAAACGACACGGTTTTGGTAGCAAAAGGCATAATGGCGACGGTTCGTTCGCTCAAACTTGATTCATCGTATGTGGCAGTGGGAAAAGTTGCTTTGCAGAAACCCGACATCCGCCTGGTAGTTGACTCTTCGGGCACTATGAACATCCAGCCGTTGCTCGATGCGTTCCAATCCGACGACACAACTTCGTCGTTCCACCTCGACATTGATGAAATCACTATCCGCGATGCTGATTTTTCTTACAAGAATTATACTGAAAATCAGCAAGTTGAATATGGCATAAACTACGACAATATTGCGGTTTCCAAACTATTCATGCAGGCTCATTCATTTTGTATGAACGATGGTGTTTATCAGCTGGCGATTGATAAATTTTCGTGCTATGAGCAATCGGGATTGCAAATACAATATCTGCACACCAACGCATTAGTGTGCGACACTTTAATAAGATGCTCTGATATAGCAATTTACACGCCCGGCACAAAATTATCGGCAAATCGGTTCGAAATGCGCTACGCATCATTTTCAGACTTTTCGGATTTTTGTGAGAAAGTGCGTCTTTCAGCAGACTTCAACCACTCAACGGTTTCATTATCAGATATTTCATATTTTGCTTCGGCGTTGCAGGATTTTCCTTATTCAGTTACGCTCGAAGGTCTTGTGGAAGGAACCATTTCCGATATTGCAGCGAAAAACCTGCATATTGGCTACGGACGAAGTTCGCAATTTGTTGGTTCTGTTGCGCTCCAAGGCTTACCCGATATGGACAAATTCCATTTCGACGTTGCTGCCGACAAACTCGAAGTAAACGCCTACGACATCGCGCACACGCGCATTCCGCCGTTTTCTTCGGAACAATTTGTGGAACTGCCCGAAATTCTCAACAATCTTACCTACTATAAATATATTGGTACAGTTCGCGGCAGCTTTTCCGACATGGCAGCCAACGGAGCGTTGGTGACAAATGCCGGGAAAATTTCGACAAATGTCCGTTTAAAGGAACAAACTGGGTACCAATGTACTGGCTCTGTGAACTTCGACGATTTCAATCTTGGTGCATTTTCGTCGGAATCGCTCGCAATGGGGAAAACCACGGGAACCATCAATCTTGATGCGATGTTCAACAGCGATTCGCTCATCAGCGCCGACATTCAAGGCAATGTGGAAAAACTGGAACTCAACGGCTACGCATATTCCAATGTTGACGTAAATGGGAAATTTTCAAAGAAAAGATTTTTCGGACGGATTTCCGTTGACGACTCCAACCTACAAATGAAATTTGGCGGTTTGTTCGATATGTCTAAGGAAGTGCCAGAATTCCGCTTCAAATCAAGGGTTGCGTCAGCCCATCTCGACAAACTGAATTGGCTTTCCGACAGTTTGTCGAACCTTTCGTTTTCGTTGAGCGTTGATTTTCAAGGAACGGACTTGGACGATATGTTAGGCGACGTTTCCATTCGTAACTTGCACTATTCCAATGCGAAAGGCGAAATTGAAACGAAAAATATCGCGTTAAGCGTACAAAAAGACGAATCCAAGCGCAAAGTCAATTTGCATTCCGCATTTGTGAACGCCACGCTCGACGGCAACGGACGTTACGAAGATTTGATTCAAAGCGTGGTGGCAATTCTTTCAAAACATATTCCTTGCATTGCGCCACCGACCACTCCATTTGTGAATCCATCGAACTTCAATCTCAACGTCACGTTGCAACAAATCGACACGCTTTTGGCGTTGTTCCAATCTGATTTTCGTATTGCCGAAGGTTCCACAATCACTGCAAATTATTATGGTTCAGACACTTCGTGTAAAATTTCGGCATACTCGCCAAAATTGTCGTTCAACGGCGTGCAGTTGTTTGCCAACGACGTGAAACTGATTAGTTCCAACACCAATGTGTATGTTGATGTAAAAACGGCATTGGATTCGTCGAATCGCACTGAAAATGAAGCGAATATACTTGGATTCATTAAAAACGGTTCGTTAGATTTCGATGCAAACTGGAACATCAGCAATCCAGCGCAAACATCGGGAAATATCTCGTGTTTCGGCACTATGGTTTCTCGTGGAATAAACCGCCTGCCGAAGTTTGAATTGGAGCTTCGCCCTACAAAATTCTACGTGACCGATTCTTTGTGGAACGTGGCGAAATCGTCCATTGTAATTGACTCGTCGAGCATAGCGATTGCAGGTTTCAGTGTGTTTAAAAATGAAAAAAATGTGTCGCTCGATGGTGTTATGTCACACAATCCCGATGATTATCTGGTGCTTTCCGTGCAAAATTACGACTTGCGGGAATTGAACTCGTGGATAAATAATCCCAACGTCCGTCTTGGTGGCTTAGTCCAAGGACGGATGCGTATGAAAAACCTCTACGCCACACCGCTTGTGTTTGCCGATGTGAACTGTCCAGAAATATCTTTTAACAATAATGTGCTGGGAACGTTCCGTTTACGGAGTTTCTGGGAAAACAAGACAAAAGCATTGCTGATGAAAATGACCATCCACAACAACGAAGATCCTGTTGTCGCCATCGATGGGAAATACCGTCCTGCAAACGATTCCGTCCACTTTGACGTAAGCCTTTCGGATGTGCAACTTGACGCGTTTGCCGAAATTTTGCAAGGAACAGTGAACGATATTGCCGGCGTGGCGAACGCCGACCTCGACATTGACGGAACTCTCTCGAACCTTACGTATTCTGGCGAAGTTGACATTACCAACGGACGAATGACAGTTGACTACACGCACGTGCCATACACGTTTGAAGGAAAATTGCAAGCACGCAAAACCTATCTGTTTTTCAAAGATTTCACCATAGCCGATGCACAAAAAAATACGGGAACAATCCACGGATTCCTCAATTTGAAGGAAGTGACAAATCCACACTATGTATTTGATATTCAAACGCCTAAGTTGCTTGTAATGAAAACCACCGCTGCCGACAATGAATATTTTTATGGTACCATTTATTATAAAGGCTCGGCAAAAATCGACGGCGACCTCAACGAAACGAACATTTCGTGTCAAGGAACCACGCTCGACAACACAGTGTGCAGCATTCCCGTAAGCTATTCGGAACTTTCGGGCGCATACGATTTCTTGTTTTTCTCGTCGGATTCAACCACATTGCCATCTTTCGAAAAACAAACATCTTCATCTGGTTTGACGCTCAATCTTGGTCTGGACGTTACGCCCGACGCACTTGCGCAGATAATTTTCGATCCGAAAGTTGGTGATGTCATAAAAGCCCGTGGCGACGGCAATCTGCTCGTAAAAATGGACAAAGGCGGTGATTTGAAAATCTATGGAAAATACCAGATAGAGGAAGGTGATTATTTATTCACACTTAAAAACCTGATAAACAAGAAGTTGGTTCTTCAAAACGGTGGAACTATCGTGTGGAACGGCGACCCTCTGAACGCACAAGTTGATTTAGTGGCAAATTATGAAACAAAGGCTTCACCGCAACCATTGTTCGACAGCACTATGAATGTGTCAAAACGTATTCCTGTAACCTGTCAGGTGAACCTGAAAAACAACCTGCTTTCACCCGACATTTCATACAACATAGTTGTGCCGCAATCAGCCACGCAAGTCGCCGAAGTGCTGGCAACGCTGAGCGAAGACGAAACCACACTACAATTTTTCTCGTTGATGCTTCAGGGCGCTTTTATGGCGGTGAATTCCGAATCGGGAGTGGGAAGTTCCGTTTCGTTTGAAGTGCTGAGCAATCAGTTCAACAATCTCTTGTCGCAAATCGACCCAAATATGGATGTGAGCGTGAACTACCGTATGGGAACCGACAATGTGACCAACAACGAATTTGAATTTGGAATTTCCCGCCAATTCTGGAACGATAGAATCATTGTAAACGTGAACGGCTACACCGACTTTGGCGAAAACAATTCAACCGAATCGCCCACCGAACAAAACCAATCAAACGATTTTTCGGGAAATGTAAGTGTGGAAATGAAGCTCAACAAACGAGGCACAATAAAAGTGAAAGGATTCTCGCGCAGCAACGACGATGAACTCTCCGAACGGCAAGAAAACACCAACGGCATCGGATTTTTCTTCACCAAAGACTTCAATACCATCCGCGATTTGTTCAAAAAGGAACAGCAATAATTGCATTTCCCCTATTAGTAAGCAAACCCTGTCAACATTTCCCATATCGTGGCGCTTCTTCTGCCGCAATACGGATAGGTTCTTCAGGAAGTTTGTATTTTGTATGGAGTCGTTCCAATTCAACTGAATTGAGAATGTATGCAATTTCTTGCAAAGTTTGTTGCCGAATGGCTGGTTTGAGTTGGCATTCCCACACTATCAATGTTTTCCACCCCATACAGCGTAGTTTTTCACGGACTTCTGCATCACGTTCTTTGTTGCGAGTAAGTTTTTGTTGCCAAAACGCCACATTGGTTTTCGGCATTCGTCCGTTCTGACATTCGTGGCTATGCCAAAAACATCCATGAATAAATATAACTAAATGGAATTTCTTCAAAACAATGTCAGGCGTTCCTGGCAATGTTTTCACATTCACACGATAACGGAAACCATTGGCATATAGGAAACGGCGGACAAGCATTTCGGGCTTGGTGTTGTTGCTCCGAATGCGGCTCATTGTGCGACTTCGTTGTTCCTTCGAAATGGTATCCATCGCCAACCAAATTATGCGTTATTTTTTTCGGAAGGTATGTTTTCCTGTCATATAAATCTCCTCGGTTGCCGCATCTTTCATTGTGAAATCAACAGCAAAATTTCCGTTCAGTTCGTAGGCACCTGTGCCCGAAACAAGGTATTTATTTCCCAGATTATCAGTCCATTCCGTATTTTCGGGAATTTCCACCAACATAGATTCATCTTGCGTGAACACATACGGAACGTATTGGCCAGCCAACGGGAAATCATAGAAATTCATATTCTTGATAGTTGTGCCGTTCTGTTTCACAAATTCCACATTGTAGGTTGCGCCGGTTGACGATTCGTAGCAGGAATACGTTCCGGTGAAAAAGTCCATAAATGCTTGTTGTGAAAACGTTACAATGCAGGATTCATAGTTTTTGGAAACGGTTACATTCGATGATGAAATCGTTAATTTGAGATTGTAGTCAGTTCCTTTTTCTATCTTTTTAGTATTGATTTTCACAAAAATTGTATCCAAACTTTTCCCTTTCAATTGTACTGAATTCGCTACCGAATAGGCGTCGGAAGGCATTTTTGTTTCTGCTTTCACCGAAAGCGATGCGGTGGAATTGCCGCCGAACACTTGAATTGGCACGGCAATGGAATATTCGGTACCTGTAACAAATGGAATGGTTTCGTTGAGTGCTGTCGATGCGAATTCAACTGTTGGCTCGTCAATCGAAGCGTTCAGATATTCATTCTTTTTGCATGAAAACAAGCAAATTACACAAAACAGATATATAACAACTTTTTTCATTAGTAACCTTGATTTTGTTTTAGATTCGAATTAGCATTCAATTCAGCAGTTGGAATTGGGAATGCGAACATATAACTTGGATTTTCGACTTTGCAAATCGTTGAATTACAATCAGTTCTTTCGATTGGACATTTGAATGCGTAGCCAAGAATTACAGGATTGTCCCATATCCAACGTTTGATTTGGAAGAATCGTTTTCCTTCAAACGCGAATTCTTTTCGATATTCTTCGTGGATTTTTTGAATCAATTCTTCTGTTGACGAAAACGTGAGCGACGCGGTTGGGTCAACACGTTTGGTCAGTGTTTCCAAAATCTCAATAGTTTTATCGGCATTTCCTGTAAGAATGTAACATTCCGCCAATATGAAATAAATTTCCGAAAGACGGATAACTGGCACATTATCAACGCCTAATCCGTCACGTCCTGGGTATTTATTGAAGAATGTTTCGGAGCGGACATTGAAGAATTGCGTGCGGATGTCGTTGTCGGAAAAGAGTTTCAACAAATCATCGCTCGGAATCAAACCACCGTAGCCATCGGGCGAGAGCATGTGTCCGATGCTGTTGGTTCCTGCGTTATCGGTTGACGACATTGCGATTGAGAAAATGCTTTCCGAAGAAGATTCTTTCGACCAACTTTCAATATAATTTTCGGCGGTGAGCAATGAATATTGTCCGCTTGCAATAAGTTCTTCTGCTTTCGCAATGGCGTTGGTGAATTGGTTGTTTGTCTTGTAAACCAACACCAACAAGGCTTGCACGCTATATTTGTTGAAACGGAACGGAGTAACTTCGGCTTGTTCCAACAATGATTCAGCTTTCGTTAAGTCGCTGATAATCATTTTGTAAATAGTGTTGACTTTTGTTCTTTCTGGATAGGGAACAGTGTCGCTTGCCACAGGAATTCCCGCATTGTCGAATGAATATCTGTTTCCAAAAATCCGAACCAAGTCGAAATATGCTAAACTTCTGACAGCCAGTGCTTCACCATAGATTGTGTTGTTCAAATCGTTACGAGTGGAATCTTTACAAGCGGCAATAATGTTGTCGGCATTTTTGATGATGCGGTACGCCGTTGACCAAAAATCCTTTAAATCAGCGTCGTCGGCAGTTACAGCATAGTTGTAAAACGATGAAAAATTACCCGTGTTTTGCGCCGAAAGTTTCGCGTTGTCGGCATACACATCGCCAATCAGCACAAAGTTTCGACCATAGTAGGTGTAACTTTGAAAATCGTTGTAACAGCCTATCAATGCGGAAGTTACGCCTTGCGCAGTTGACATAAGCATTTCCTGCGAGGCATAATTTGTAGGCTCTTTATCTAAAAATTTGTCGGTACACGAAGTAAACCAAACCAACACCAACAAAACAAAAGTTATTCTTTTCATACTTCATTTAAAAATGATTGTCAAAGATACATTTATTCGTGTGAACAACAAGAATCTTGCTCGTTATTTATCGCAAAAATCTGTGGTGACTTTTTGCAAAAATGCCTTGCCTTGCGCCACAGTTGTGTCGTCAAGCGATTCTGTGCGGTCAATTATGCTTGCATTGTCGTTGTCCCACGAGAAAAATTGATTGCCACGTAAATAGCCAAATCCATTGTTGAACGCGTACGATGCAAACGAATTGTCGCCACGCAAAATATCTTTACTGAAAGTAAACTGTTCTGAACTGATATTCAATTGGTTGCAAAGCATCATCGGTAAGTCGCACTGCGATACCAAATCAGCAATCACCGTATCGGTTTTTACCGCTCCGCCGCACCAAATCATTGGAATATGAAATTTATCAACAGTGGAAACAATCTCTGCTGTTTTCGTAATCCGCGAACCATGGTCGGAAATAAAAATCACAATAGTGTTGTCCCACCACGCTTCGTTTTTCGCCGCACGCATAAAATCGCCTATACATTTATCGCTGTAATACAACGAGTTAAGAAACCTTGCGTAATAATTTGACGCATACCATTGACTTTGAATTGGCACATCAAACGGCTCGTGACTGCTAAGTGTGTAGCACACCGAAAAGAACGGTTGCTGCTCGGTGCGCAGGTCGTTGAGCAGGCGGTTGAACACCACATGGTCGTATGCTCCCCATTTGGCGTTGCCGTCTTTTTGGTCGAAGTCGTCAATTGTAATACATTTTTCAAAGCCGCCGTTTCGGAAATACGAATTCATATTGCCAAAACGGATGTCGCCTCCGTGGTACAGCGACAGATGGTAGCCAAGCGAATCAAAAATGCGGCTCACGTATGGCAATTTTTCGGATTTTTCGGTATATTTAATTATAGCAGTGGTTGGTTGTGCGGGATAACCGCTCAGCACCGATGCAATGCCCATTTCGCTCTTTGTGCCGCTTCCGTAGCAGTTTGAGAACAGCACGCCCGTTTTAGCAATGGAATCAAGATTAGGAGTAATGCCGACTTCGCCGCCCAAACAGCCAATTTGTGGAGCTGTGAAACTTTCCAAAATGAACAACAACACATTGGGACGTTTCTTTGTAATTAGTTGAATTGGAGGTCGTTTCGACGATTGCAACATTGCATTACAAATAGAATCGCATTCGGATTGTTCCATAAACACATCGGCAACTTCTTTTTTGCTATATACAAACGAGTAGATAAAATTCCAATGGTCGTTGATTGCCGCATGGTTGGCAAACGGTTGCGATGAAAAATACACAGAACCAGAACGGAGCGTCGCCACGCCAAGACCGCCACGGATTGGAATAATGCACAATGCCATTAATGCAATCCAAACCATTGTGTGCCAATATGATACTGATGGTAATTGGAAAATCCGTTCGGCAATCCATTTTTTATACAAGAAATAAAATCCGCATATAATTACCGCCATCGCAAGCCACAACAGCAACGTGTGCCACAACGGGAGCGACGCAAGCGCTTCTTTTGGCGTTGTAAGATATTGCAATACAGAACATTCCGTGCGGTAGCCCCAATTTCGGTATAATTCCGCATCAGAAACTGTCAAAATTGAAAATGGAATCAACAAAATGAGAGTGAATGCGGTGAAAATGTTCCGTACCCGTTGTTTGTTTTGTATGAAAACGGAAAGTATCATAATCAATGCGGCAAACATTGCGGCGTAGCCAACCATTGATATATCATGCTGAAAACCAGACACAAACGTTTGTAATGTGACCGAAAACGGCAACGAAACCGTGAACGCATAATTATACACTAAGAAAAATAATCTGCTGAATTCAAAGAATAGCAACCAGAAAAATAAATAGCGAAAATATGTTGTAAGATATTGTTTCATAGCGAATTAATATGGGTCAACATTTATTGAAAATGTGGTTGTTTTATATTCCTCCAACGTCACAATTGCGTTCATTGCCTGCCGAACAGCATTACGAATCGTTGTAAAGTTCAGATTGCGAGGCACTTTCAGCAAAATATCTTGGGCGTAGAGTGTTTGGATTCGTGGAATTGGCGGAAATTCTGGACCAAGAACCATAATATTGTTGATTTTTCGAAAGTCGGTTGCTAAAATGCGTGCGGCGGTTTTCACTTTTTCCACATCGCGGTTTCTCACAGTGACTTTAATCATACGGGTAAACGGCGGATACCAGAAATTGCGTCGTTCAAGCATTTGGTTGTCAAGCAGGGAATGATAGTCGTTTTCTTGTACAAATTTCAGAATTGGATGCGTTGGCTGGAACGTTTGAATATACACGTGTCCCTGCGATTCGCTTCGTCCAGCGCGTCCCGCAACTTGAACCATCAGATGAAACGCCCGCTCGTACGAACGGAAATCGGGGAAGCGCAACAATGAATCCGCTCCAAGAATCCCAACCATCCCAACGTTCTCAAAATCAAGACCTTTGGTTATCATTTGCGTTCCGACTAAAATGTCAATTTCGTGATTTTCGAACGCATCAATCAATTCGGCATACGCATTTTTGCCACGGGTGGTGTCCAAATCCATTCGGGCAATTTTCGATTTTGGAAACACTTCTTTCAGCGTATCTTCAATTTTTTCCGTGCCGAATCCCACTAAACGCATATTTTTCTTATGACATTCAGGACATTCCACGGTGTACGGAATTGCGTAACCACAATGGTGGCACATCAGCGTATTCGAGAATTTATGGTAGGTGAGACTCACGTCGCAGTTCACGCATTGCGGCACGTGTCCGCAGTCGGGACATTCCAAATAGGGCGAATAGCCTCGACGGTTTTGGAACAAAATCACTTGTTTTCCAGCTGCCAAATTCTCCGTGATGCGTTCCAGCATTGTTTTGCTGAACACATCGTCGTGCATTCGTTTCTGCTTGCGCTCTTTCTGCAAATCAATTATGTGGATTTCGGGCAACGGAGCTGTGGTGTGTCGCGCGGTAAGTTCCACTAACGCAACCTTTTTGGTCAACACATTATAATATGTTTCCAAACTTGGCGTTGCCGTGCCGAGCAACAATTTTGCTCCTGACTTCACCGCAAGAATATATGCCACGTCGCGGGCGTTGTAGCGGGGAGCTGGGTCGTATTGCTTAAACGAAGTTTCGTGTTCCTCGTCAACGATGATTAATCCTAAATTGCTGAAAGGTAAGAAAATAGACGAGCGTACGCCCAAAATTACTTGATATGATTTTTTGGAATGTTCCAATAAATTATTCCAAACTTCAATTCGTTCATTGTCGGAAAATCGGGAATGATACACGCCAACCTTGTCGCCGAACACGTTACGCAATCTATTGATAATCTGCGAAGTAAGGGCAATTTCAGGCAAAAGGTACAACACTTGTTTTCCTTCGGAAATTGCCTGTTGAATCAAGTGAATATATATTTCGGTTTTTCCACTCGATGTAACGCCGTGAAGCAGACAGAATTGCATTGTTTCAAAAGATTTTTGAATCTCGTCCAATGCTTTTTGCTGCATATCGCTGAGCGTTGCAAGTCCTTTTGTTGCAATACTTTGTGCGAATCGTGACACAACACGTTCCTCGAAAGCAATGATACCTTTTTTTTGTAATTCTGTTAAAGCTTGCGGGCTTGTTTGTTTGAGAAACTCCGATTTCTCAACGGCATAATTCTCTTCGTGTTTATGTAACACAAACAAATTCAACAGATTAAGAAATGCTTCTTGCTGTTTTGCCGCTTTCGACAGCATTGAAAACGAGAGGTCAACAAAAGCGGAATCCGAACAAGGTTTTGTCAGCGTGATGTAGGTTTTCAGTTTGGGTTTGTATTGGTTCGAAATGGTTTCGCCAGCCACCACGGCATTCACCGAAACGAGCTTCTGCACCTGGTTGGTGACGGATTTTTTCCCCATCATTTTTGTCAATTCCGAAACCGTTACGCCTTCGTTTTTTTCTATCAGCGTGAACGCATATCGGTCGGTTTCGGTCAAGGTCATGCAGTCAAACACGGGATTCACCGAAAGAACCGTTTCGCTTTCCAATTTCATTCCCGAAGGCAAGGCTGCTTTCATCACTTCGCCTCGGGTACACATATAATAGTCTGAAATCCAGTCCCATATCTGCAACTGGAATGCTGTAACCACAGGATTTTCGTCGATAACCGATTCCACATCTTTTATTGTCACCGAAGTTTCGGGTTTGGTGGTGTGGATGGCATACACGATGGCAGTGTACATTTTCCGCATTCCAACTTGCACAACAACCCTACAACCAATCTTAACAGATGAGTGCAGCGAATTTGGAACTCGGTACGTGTAGAGTGGAACTGCTAAGGGCAGCACAACATCCACATACAAATCCGTATGGTTCTCACTTTTTTCCAAAAAGACTTCCTAAGAACGATTTTTTAGGCTTTCCGTATTCATTATAATTCGAATCGCCCATAGTGCCAACCTGCAATTTCTTGCATATTTCCGACCAATCGATTTCGCCGGCAAATTCCACATTTCTGTCGTCAATATACACGTCGGCGTCAATTTTTCGGCTCATTTGACTTTCGTCGTATTCTTCTTCGGGATAATTTTTGTTCACCGCATAAAATTCCACGCCATTTTTACGGCAGAATTCCACAGCCTCGTCAAGCAAAGCACCATAGCGATATGTCCACAATATAAGTTGGTCACCGCGTTTTTGCAACTCGCGCAATGTTTCGAACGCAAACAGTTTTTTTGCTCCTATTTCGGGGTATTTGTGTTCAACCAAAGTCCCATCAAAGTCAACAGCTATTTTCATACTTCTTTAATTTGCTTTTTCACTCAAAAATTTAATTCTCACTAACCGAACTTCATCTTCCGTGTATGTGCCGTCGGCAACCCATTCGTCGAGGGCGGCTTGGATAGACTCAGATTCTTCGTTGCAAAAATAATCATATAATTCTTCCACCGCTTCTTCTTCAAGCACTTCGTTGATATAATAATCTATTTTTGACTTTCCGTTGGAATCCACGAGCGACATTCCCGAATTCACAATGCTTTCAATTTCTATTAGCAAATCGGTCAGTTCGAGGCCGAGAGCGTCGGCGGTAATGTCGAGCGGAAGTTTTTTGTCGATGTTTTGAATGATTTGGATTTTCTTGCTCGACTTGCTTCCAACCGATTTCACAACCATATCCTGTGGACGTTCAATCTCGTTTTCCTCAACGTATTTTGCAATCAGTTCAATGAATGGCTGGCCGTATTTTTTAGCCTTGCCTTCGCCCACGCCCGAAATGTTCTGCAATTCCTGCAAAGTGATAGGATATTGGATAGCCATTTCGTTTATTGAAATTTCTTGGAACACCACGTATGGCGGTACGCTGTTTTTCTTAGCCACGCTTTTCCGCAAGTCCATCAACATAGAAACCAGCGTGGAATCGAGCGCTTCGCCCGACTGCGGAGCTTCCTGTTCCGCCTCCGACTGCTCGTAGTCATGGTCTTCGGTTACCATAAACGAATATGGTTGTTTCAAGAATTCATTTCCCGCAGGCGTGATTTTCAGCAAACCGTAGTTTTCGATTTCCTTGTCGAGAAGGCGGTTCATCAGCAACTGGCGGATGATTGCATTCCAATATTTCGCATCGTGGTCTTTCCCTATGCCGAATTCAGCCAAATCGTTGTGTTTGTAGGTTTTGATTTCCGAAGAATTTGTTCCCATAAGTATCTCAACCACATGACCTTGCTTAAATCGTTCCTTCACCGCTTTGATTGTTTTCAGAACTTTCAGCACATCGTCCTTGGCCTCAACTTGTGGCTTCGGATGCAGACAGTTGTCGCAGTTGCCGCAGTCCTCGTCCATTGTTTCGCCAAAATAATTAAGCAACACGCGCACGCGGCACATGCTTGACTCCGCATACGACGATGTTTCGAGCAGCAATTGTTTTCCAATTTCCTGTTCGGCCACAGGCTTTCCTTCCATAAATTTTTCAAGACGAAGAATATCCTTGTAGCTGTAGAATGCGATACATCTGCCTTCTCCGCCGTCGCGTCCCGCGCGTCCCGTTTCCTGGTAATAGCCTTCGAGTGATTTCGGTATATTATAATGTATAACAAACCGCACATCGGGTTTGTCGATTCCCATACCGAACGCAATTGTCGCCACAATCACGTCAACTTCCTCCATCAGGAACATATCCTGATTTTTCGAGCGGGTGTGCGCATCCAAACCAGCGTGGTATGGAAGTGCTTTTATTCCGTTGACAATCAGTGTGTTGGCAAGTTCTTCAACTTTCTTGCGGCTCAAGCAGTAAATGATGCCCGACTTGCCGGGATTTTCACGGATAAACTTTATAATTTGTTTGGTCGCATCAACTTGCGGACGGATTTCGTAGTACAGATTCTTGCGTCGGAACGACGATTTGAACACTTTCGCGTCGAGCATACCAAGGTTTTTCTGAATATCGTGTTGAACTTTTGGCGTTGCCGTTGCGGTGAGCGCAATAATCGGCGCGCGTCCGATAGCCTCCACAATCGGTCGGATGCGGCGGTATTCCGGGCGGAAATCATGTCCCCATTCCGAAATACAATGGGCTTCGTCGATTGCGAAAAACGAAATCTTTATGGTACGGAAAAACTCTATGCTGTCTTCCTTCGTGAGCGATTCAGGCGCAACGTACAGCAGTTTTGTGATTCCCTGCCGCACATCGTCTTTCACTTGAGTGACTTCGGAGCGGCTCAGCGACGAGTTCAAAAAGTGCGCGATACGGTTGTCGGTGCTGAATCCGCGCATGGCGTCAACTTGATTTTTCATCAACGCTATCAACGGCGAAATCACAATGGCCGTACCTTCCAACATAATTGCCGGCAATTGGTAGCACAACGATTTTCCGCCTCCCGTTGGCATCAGCACAAACGTGTCGTTGCCTTCCATCAGGCATTCAATCACTTCTTTTTGGTTTCCTTTAAAGGAATCAAAGCCAAATTTTTCCTTTAAACACTTTACTAATTCGTTTTCGTCAATCTGTGACATAGTATAGTTCTTTTCAGTCCGAAATAATATCTATTTATTTGCAACCAACAAACAAGAATATTGGATAAATTTGCATAGTGAAATTAGTAATAAAATTTATAATTACAAAAAAAATATTAAAAACGTGGACGAGAATAGCACAATTTTAGACGGCGCAAAGCGCATCATACGTGAGGAAGCGCAGTCAATCAATAAATTATCGGAATTTCTTGATGAAAATTAATTTGCTATTTTCCAACTCTCATTTTAACCATTATGGCCTAATTTCAATTGAAAAATCGTATCTTCGCATCGTTTTTCAAATGAAATAGTTATGGATTACAATTTTACCGAAATTGAGCAGAAATGGCAGGCGTATTGGGAAAAGAACAAAACCTTTAAGACTGTTTTAGACACATCGAAACCGAAATTTTATGCACTTGACATGTTCCCATATCCATCGGGAGCGGGATTGCATGTTGGTCACCCAGAGGGATATACGGCTACCGACATTGTGAGCCGTTACAAACGTATGAAGGGCTTCAACGTGCTTCATCCTATGGGCTGGGACGCATTCGGTCTGCCTGCTGAACAATATGCTATTCAAACAGGAACTCATCCTGCCATCACAACAAAGAAAAACTGCGACACGTTCCGTCGTCAAATCAAGTCGCTTGGTTTGAGCTACGACTGGGACCGCGAAATAAACACCACCGACCCGAAATATTACAAATGGACTCAGTGGATTTTCATTAAATTGTACAACACGTGGTTCGACAAGGAACAACAAAAAGGTCGCCCGATTTCGGAATTGCCTATTCCTGCAGAGATTGAGGCAAAAGGCAAGGAAGAAGTACGGAAATATGTTGACTCCCAGCGTCTTGCATATTACGACAATGCTCAAGTGTGGTGGTGTCCGAACTGTAAGACTGTGTGTGCCAACGAAGAAGTTTTGAACGATGGCTCGCACGAGAAATGTGGTTGTCAAGTTAATCGTAAGAATTTGAAACAATGGATGTTACGTATTCCATTGTATGCTGAACGTTTGTTGCAGGGGCTTGAAGGACTTGATTGGCCTGCCGGCGTTAAGGATATGCAACGTAACTGGATTGGTCGTTCTACTGGTGCCGAAGTCGATTTTGAAATTGACGGTCTTGATGCAAAATTGACTGTTTATACAACTCGTTGCGACACGTTGTTTGGTGCAACGTATATGGTTATTTCGCCCGAACATCCTATGATTGAGCAAATTACCACCGCCGACCAAAAAGCTGCCGTTGACGAATATCGCAAACAAGCTTCAATGAAGTCTGATTTGGATAGAACGGAATTGGCGAAGGAAAAGACAGGTGTATTTTCTGGTCGTTATGCGAAAAATCCGGTAAATGGAACGTTGATTCCTATCTGGGTTGCCGACTATGTACTGATGGGCTACGGAACAGGTGCAATTATGGCTGTGCCTGCCCATGACACGCGCGACTGGGAGTTTGCAAAGAAATTCAATTTGCCGATTATCGAAGTCTTGAAATCCGAAGTTGATGTGCAACAACAAGCTTGGACCGAAGACGGAATCCACGTAAATTCTGGCTTCCTTGACGGATTGAACAAGAAAGATGCGATAGAAAAAATGATTGCGTGGCTTGCCGAACGCAAACTTGGCAAGGCAACGGTTAATTATAAAATCCGTGATTGGTTGTTCAGCCGTCAACGCTATTGGGGCGAGCCGTTCCCTATTATTCATTGGGAAGACGGTGAAGTTACGATGGTTGACGAAAAAGACCTTCCTCACAGATTGCCGGAACTGACGAAATACGAGCCGAGCGACACAGGCGAATCGCCGTTGGCAAATGCTACGGAATGGCTCAACGTGGTTGACAAAAACGGTCGCAAAGGTCGTTATGAAACCAATACGATGCCGCAATGGGCTGGTTCGTGCTGGTATTACCTTCGCTACACCGACCCGACAAATGATTCCGCTCCGTTCTCGGTTGAAGCTGAAAATTATTGGATGCCAGTTGATTTGTATGTAGGTGGTGCCGAACATGCAGTGCTTCACTTGCTCTACAGCCGTTTCTGGCATAAAGTTTTGTTCGATTTGGGCATTGTTCATACCGACGAACCATATAAAAAATTGTTCAACCAAGGAATGATTTTGGCGTTCGCCTACGAAACACAAGCTGGTGCGAAAGTTACTTCGGATAAGGTTGAAGAACGCGACGGTAAATTCTTCCACAAAGAAACGGGCGAAGAACTTCGCCAAATTGTGGCAAAAATGTCGAAATCGTTGAAAAACGTGGTAAATCCCGATGATGTGATTGCCCACTATGGCGCCGACAGTCTTCGTTTGTACGAAATGTTCATGGGTCCGCTCGATGCAGTGAAACCATGGGCTGAAAGTGGTGTAAAGGGCGTATTCAACTTCCTTTCGCGTGTGTTCCGTTTCTTCAGCGAGAAAGAAAACGTGGTTGCCGGTCTGCAAGACGACAATGCGGTTGTAAAAGAACTTCACAAAACGATAAAGAAAGTTGCCGACGATGTTGAAAATCTTCGTTTCAACACTGCCATTTCGCAGATGATGGTGTTCACAAATACGTGTTACAAAGCTGGCAAAGTTTCGGTTGCAACGGCAAAGGATTTTTCCAAAGTGCTTGCTCCGTTTGCTCCGCATTTGGCTGAGGAATTGTGGAGTATGTATGGTGGAGCAGAATCGCTTGCTTACGAACCATGGCCAGAATGCGACGAATCGAAGTTGGTTGACGACACTGTGATTTATCCTATTTCATTCAACGGGAAACGTCGTTTTGAAATGGAATTTCCAAAATCAGCAACTCCTAATGAGGTTCAATCCACGGTGCTTGCTGACGAACGTACAATCAAGTGGCTTGATGGCAAACCGACCAAGAAAGTTATTGTCGTTCCAGGAAAGATTGTGAATATTGTATTGTAATTCAATAGTTTACAATAGAATAAAAAGGACAAGCCTTGCGGGGTTTGTCCTTTTTTGTTTGAACGAAAACCTCGATTTGCTTATCCAGTTAAGCAATTTTGCATAAATTTTATTTAATGGATTATGCAGATTTTTGATATTTTTGCTTAATGGATTAAGCAAATTATGGCAGAAAAAAAGACCGACGAATATTATATGGAGCAGGCGCTTGCGCAGGCAAAAATGGCATACGAAAAAGACGAAGTTCCCATTGGCTGTGTGATTGTGTGCGAGGGACAAATCATAGCCCGTGCCCACAACCTTTCGGAAACGCTGAACGACCCCACCGCCCACGCCGAAATGCAGGCATTTACCATCGCCACGGATTTCCTCGGTGGAAAAAGTCTTCAAAAATGCACACTGTATGTGACGGTTGAGCCGTGCGTAATGTGTTGTGGTGCAGCATATTGGGAGCAATTAGGTAAAATCGTCTATGGCGCGTCCGACGTAAAGCGACACGTTGCGGAACTGCACGACAAAATTCTCCACCCCAAAACTGAAGTGGTTGGCGGCGTTCTCAAAGAACAATGCGAAGAATTGATGCAGAAGTTTTTTAAAGAAAAGCGGTAGCGGAATTATCTCATTTTAATCTTTCACTTGCATATAATTCTGTGTAACACAGAAATTATTTCACTTTTTTTTTATTTTTGTAGCCAAACAAAAGATTTTCAATTAATAAAACAAATAGTATGATTAACTCACAAGACATTAAGAAAGGTGTTGCCATTCGTATGGATGGAAAAATTTATGTGTGCATTGACTTCTTGCACGTAAAACCAGGAAAAGGTAACACCATTATGCGTACAACGTTAAAGGATGTGGTTTCGGGACGTGTGCTTGAACGCCGTTTCAACATTGGTGAAAAATTGGAAGATGTTCGTGTGGAACACCGTCCATATCAATATTTGTATCAGGAAGGTACCGACTACGTGTTTATGAACCAAGAAACATTCGAACAAATTTCTGTAATGCACGATTTGATTTCGGGTGTTGATTTTATGAAGGAAGGCGACGTGGTTGACGCTGTGTTCGATGCTTCCACCGAAACATTGTTGTTTGCCGAAATGCCACAAATGGTTGTTTTGGAAGTGACTTACACTGAACCAGGTGTGAAAGGTGATACTGCAACTAACGCAATGAAACCTGCCACCGTGGAAACTGGTGCTGAAGTTCGTGTGCCTTTGTTCATCAACGTTGGTGAAAAAATTAAAATCGACACTACCGACGGTTCATACAAAGAACGCGTAAAATAACACAAATATGTGAGCCATGATACGCATCGACCAGTCGCAGCAACAGCAATTGGAGCTTGCACAGTTCAAGCTGAAATCGTTGCTGGATATCACGCTGGCCATCAATGCGAATTGTTCCGCCCACGATTTGTTGCAGAAATATCGGGACATTCTTTGCCAAGGATTGAACATCCGTGTGATTTCGGTCTTCATTGTGAGCCAGAATTGGCGCAATGTACTTTCGGCAGGAGTTCCCGAAACATTTGGGAGCAACGTCGATGAGGTTTCGTCGGCGTTGTCTCGTTTTTCCAACATCACCCGCATCAGCGACAGCAACGAGCCGCTGCTCCGCTATTTCGACGTGGTGATTCCTGTTTTTCATAAAGATATTCAGTTGGCGTACGTACTGTTGGGCGACATCACGGGCGGACGACTCTTTGGCGACGAATCGCCAGTGTTCTCCAACCTCGATTTCATTCAAACGTTGGCGAATATTGTGGCGGTTGCTCTGGAAAATAAACGGCTCTACAAACAGGCTCTCGAACAAGAATCCCTGAAAAAAGAGCTTGAAGTCGCTTCGAAGTTGCAGGCAATGTTGATTCCTTCGCCTGACTCTTTGCCGAAAAATGAATTTCTGGACATCGCCACGTTCTACCAACCACATTCCATGGTGGGCGGCGATTACTACGATTTTATGAAACTCAACGTCAACGAATATGGTTTCTGCATCGCCGACGTGTCGGGAAAAGGAATATCGGCTGCCATATTGATGTCGAATTTTCAGGCGAATTTGAGGATTTTGTTTCAACGTTCGGTGCCGCTTATCAATCTTATCAAGGATTTGAACCAAAACGTGAATAAGAATTCGCAGGGCGAACGGTTTGTCACGTTTTTTATCGGGAAATACAACATTCGGAACAAAGTGCTGTATTACGTGAATGCGGGGCACAATCCGCCGTTGTTGTTCAAAAAAGAATATTCCGAATTGATGTACCTTACATCGGGTTGCGTTGGGCTTGGAATGCTCGAGGAAATTCCTCGGCTGAAAGTCGGCTCGGTGCATATTGGTTCGGGCGACAAACTGTTGTGCTTCACCGATGGGCTCATCGAAGCGGAAAATGAGCTTGGCAAAGCGTTTGGTACAATTCCTATCGAAGGCGCGCTTACAATTGACGGCTCCGCCGCCGATGTGGTGCATTATCTCCGTTCGGAATTGGAACAATTCATTGGTACTGCGGCGGTAAACGATGATGTGTCGATAATGGGTATTGATTTCTTATAAATTATTGAATATGAAAAAGTTGGTTGTTTTAACAGGCGCGGGCATCAGCGTGGAATCGGGAATCAAGGCATTCCGTTCCGAAGATGGACTTTGGGAAAACTACCCTGTAGAAGATGTTGCCACACATAGTGCGTGGTTCCGCAATCCGCAGTTGATTTTGGATTTTTACAATACAATGCGTGCGAATTTGGAATCAAAACAGCCGAACCGTGCGCATATCAGCATAGCTGAACGCGAGATGGAATACGACATCTCAGTGGTTACCCAAAATGTTGACAACCTTCACGAACGCGCTGGAAGCACCAGTGTGCTTCACCTTCACGGGGAACTCACCAAAGCATGCAGTTCGCGCGAGGAAACTGATGTGAGCACATTTGTAGAGATTGGCTACAAACCAATTAAAATGGGCGACAAAGCCAGCGATGGCTCGCAGCTCCGTCCGCAAATCGTGTTTTTCGAGGAGGCCGTTCCTAATATTGAACGTGCGGCATGGCTTGTGCAAAAAGCTGATATTCTTATGATTGTGGGAACTTCTATGCAAGTATATCCTGCCGCTGGACTGATCCGCTATGCGCAACCAAACGTGCCGATTTATTTTGTTGATCCGAATCCACGTGTTTCGCCACAACCAAATTTGATTGTGATTGCCGAACCAGCGTCGGTTGGCGTTGATAAAGCATTCGAGATGATGGAGGAAAAAGGATTGAACGGATAAATTTCTTCCGTAATTATTACATTAAAGTTTGATATACATCTATCGTTTGTTTTGCGAAGTTTTCGAGTGAAAATTGTTTTACTTGCTCAAGACCTTCATCAACTAAACGATTTCGAAGATTAGGATTGTTATGTAAATCAAGGATTGCCTGCGAAATACTTTCAATTTTGTATGGATCTATGTAATAGCCCGCAGAACCGCCGACTTCTGGTAACGAGGTGGTATTACTCAATATAACAGGAGTTTTGCTCTTAAACGCCTCTAAAATAGGAATTCCGAAGCCTTCGTAGCGTGAAGGATAGAGGAAAAATTCCGCACATTGGTAAATGGTTGGTAACGCATTGTTTTCAATATCGCTACGGATAATGATTCTTTCCTTGAGGTTGTGGTTTTCGATGTATGTCATCAGACGGCGCATGTAGTTGCGTCCTTTGCCCACAATTACAAGTGGAATGTCGATTTGATCTTTAATTTCGTTGTAGGCTTCGGCAAGACTGAGCACATTTTTACGGTCGGTGATTGCGCCCACATACAACATATATTTCTTAGGAAATTCTAATTTTTCGAGCAAATCCTGTTTTTCCTTGTCGGTGTATTCCGCATCGAAAATATTACTACATGTTTGATACACAACGTGGATTTTTTTCGGGTCGATATTGAAATTATCAATAATATCCTTTTTTGTCGCTTCGCTTGTCGCAATGATTGCGTTGGCGTTTGTGCACGAATTTCTCCACTTAATATCGTAGATTTTTTTGTCAATTAATGGGAAATCAGCGGGAAACAGTTTGTAAATCAAATCGTGGATGGTTACCACCGACTTGATTGCTGTTTTCTCTATGCCGACGGGCAATTCGTGGCTTAAACCGTGATAAATGTCGATGTCGTGTTCGAGCAATGAGTTAAGAATCATTTTTGTCCGCCAAATAGATTTTGAAGAGAACAAACTTGGCGTAACTGTCTCAAATTCTTGGGTATAGTAAAAACTTTCTTCGTTGTAAGCGATTTTAGGCGAAAACAGCACGTATGTATTTTCAGGATACAATTCCTTCAAACTACGGACTAAACTTCGACTGTAATTGCCTAATCCTGTTCCATTTAGGAATAATCGTTTTGCATCAAACCCAATTTTATACATGCTCGAAGTTGCTTAATATGTTTACAATATGAATTGGTTTTATGTTGATGTTATTTCGCTCAACGTATGCTTTTATATTCATCAGGCAGGAGAATTCCGTGCCTGTGATGTATTCCGCGCCAGATTCAACGGCAAAACGTACTTTTTGTTCAACCATTGCCGACGAAATATCTTTTTGTTTTATGGAGAATGTCCCGCCAAAACCGCAACAGGTTGTGCTTTCTTCCATTTCAACGATTTCAAGTCCTTTCACGTTTTGGAGTAACGTGCGTGGTTCTGTTGTCAGTCCGTATTCGCGGAGCGCCGAACATGAGTCGTGGACGGTGACTTTCCCATTGAAAGTTGCTCCTAAATCGGTGATGTGCAGTACATTAACAAGAAAATCGCAAATGTCGTAAATTCTGTTGGAAAGTTGTTCCGCGCGTTCTTTTTCTTTAGGGTCATCGAACAACGATGCATAGCGGCGTTTGATAAAGCCTGTGCAAGATCCACCTGGACTTACGATTACTCTATCGCCTTCGAAATCTGAGAGAAATTTTCGTGCTAATTCCTGTGTTTCCTTGGTGTAGCCGCTATTGAACTGTGGTTGTCCACAGCACGTCTGTTTGGGGTTATAATGCACAGTACAACCGACGTGTTCTAAAATAGCAACCAGATTCTCTCCGATTTGAGGTTCAATCTGGTCAACAAAACAAGGAATAAACAAATCAACTTCCATACAGAAATTTTTATTTGCAAAAATAATGTTTTGTATGGAATTTATGAAAGTAGAGTTAAAAATTATGGCGCAAAACCATAATTCTTAACCCATATTCATAATTATTTCACTTAACTATTAACGATTTCCGTTTGAATATTGATTGATTCTTGGTGAATTGCTTTAAAAGTTTTTTCAATCAATTCGTCGCTCAACCCTTTTTCAGCGCCACGGGCAAGTTTGTCTGTCAAGATTTGGTCCCAACGATGTGACTGGAATACTTGCACATTGTTTTCCTTTTTCGTCTTACCCATTTCGCGACATACGTCCATACGTTTCGAAAGCGTGTCGAGCAACATTTCGTCAAGTACGTCGATTTTTGCACGAAGTTCGCTCATAACTTCCTTGTAATCAGCATTATTCGTTCCACGTTCACGAACAACCAAGTTGTTGAGGATTTCACCTAAATCTTGTGGAGTGAATTGTTGTTTCGAGTCGCTCAATGCCACATCGGGATTGCAGTGCGATTCAATTATCAAACCGTTTGCGCCCAAATCCAACGATTTTTGTGCCAATTCCTGAACAAACTCACGTTTGCCAGCCATGTGGCTCGGGTCACAGATAATAGGCAATTCAGGAATTCTACGATGTAATTCTATCGCCATCTGCCATTGTGGAGCGTTGCGATATTTTATTTTCTCGAATGAAGAAAATCCACGGTGAATGGCACCAAGTTTCGTAATACCTGCGCCGGCAATTCGCTCGAACGCGCCAATCCACAATTCCAAATCAGGATTGATTGGATTCTTGATAAGCACAGGAATGTCAACGCCCTTCAACTCGTTGGCGATTTCTTGCACGGCAAACGGATTCACCGTCGTACGGGCACCAATCCAAAGAATGTCAACGCCCATTTTCAAAGCCTCGTTTACGTGTTTTTGACACGCAACTTCGGTTGCCGTAAGCATTCCATATTCCTTTTTAACTTGTTTCAACCAAGACAATCCTTCAAATCCTACGCCTTCAAATGAATTTGGTCGAGTGCGAGGTTTCCAGATACCCGCACGGAAAATTTGCACACCAATTTCTTTCAAGCCTTTTGCAGTTTCCATTACCTGCTCTTCTGATTCTGCACTACATGGGCCTGCAATGATTACAGGTCGTTTTGCGTTAATGCCCCATGTTTCTATTCCATCTACTTTCATATAATTATTTTTATTTATTTCTTGTTGTTTTTTGTTGTGGAGACGCAATGTTTGCGTCTCTAGATTATACATTATCCTTTTAATACGTCTTTTATTCGATTTGCTTCCTTGATTTCATTATACAATTCATCAGTTCTGTCTTCGGCAATCAATTGTTTGAAATGATTCAGCACGTCGATATAGGTATCGATTGATTTTGTGAGAAAACGGGCATTCTGACGGAAAATCGGCGTCCACATTGCCGACGAACTTTTTGCGATTCGCACGGTCGAGGCGAAACCACTGCCTGCCATTTCGAAGATTTTCTTTTCCTCGTTTTTCTCAATTTCCTGAACCGTCAAACTCAATGCGTATGCAATCACGTGCGTAAGGTGCGACACGTAGGCAATGTGTTTGTCGTGGTCTTCGGCCGACATATACAACACGCTCATTCCTAATAACTTATAAAGTGTTAGCGCACGTTTGAGAGCAAAATCGCTACTCAATTCTTTCTCGCAGATGATTGCCTTCTTGTCCTTGAACAAACCAGCAAATGCAGCTGTTGGTCCCGAAAACTCCGTTCCAGCCATAGGGTGCGAAGCAACGAAATTTCCTCGGCGAGGATGGTTGCGGACCTTTCCGCATATTCCCGCCTTTGTCGAACCGGTGTCGATTACAACGGCATCGTCACGCATTGTGTCGAGAATTGACGGAAGCATTTCGCGTGCCGCATCCACAGGTATTGAGATAATAATCAAATCAGCAACTAAAACGGCTTGTTCAAGAGGCATTCCCATATCGACAATGCCAAGTTCTATCGCTTTTTTCAAATTTTCCTCGCTTGCGTCAACGCCGATGATTTTCGTCTCGAACCCACGGGCAGAAAGCGCCATTGAGCCACCAATCAGACCTGTTCCTATAACTACAATATTCATATTAGTTCAAAATTTCGTAATTAAATTTTTCGTCACGTTTATATTCTCCCAAGACCGAAAGATTTGAAACCACCTTCAACACTGCTGCCAAAGCGGCGTCAAACTTGTTTTTGTCCTTCCATTCCAAATCCACGTAGAACGTATATTGGTAAGGACTTCCTAAAATCGGCAGCGACTGGATTTTGGTAAGATTTATTTCGTGTTGCTTGAACGCCGCCAACACATCGACAAGCGACCCTGGCTGATGCGTAAGTTCAAAACAAATCGATGCCTTGTTGTTTTCCTCGCTATCGACGGGAATACGGCTCAGTGCAAGGAAACGCGTGTAGTTTTTCTTGTGCGTCTGAATGTTTCTCGCCAAAATTTCAAGACCGTATAAATCGGCAGCATATTCACTTGCGATTGCGGCGGCGTTGATAAGATGTTCTTCTGCGATTTTTTGTGCACTCGAAGCCGTATCAGACCAGTTGATGATTTTCATGTCAGGATAGTTGTCGAGAAAATCCTTGCTTTGCTGGATTGCTATCGGATGAGAATAAACCTCGTGAATGTCTTCGATTTTCGTACCTGGCAACACCATAAGGTTTTGTGTGATGTGCAGTGAAATCTCACCGATGATTTTCAACTTTGAACGTTTCAGCAACAAATAATTTTCAAGAATGCTGCCCGCTATTGTATTTTCTATGGCACAAATGCCGTAATCTGCCGTGCCATGTTCCACTGCGGAATATAAATCCTTGAACTGGTTGCAGTTGAGCGTTGTAATGTCGTCGCCGAAATACTCTTTGGCGGCTATTTCGTGGAATGCTCCGTTCACACCTTGAATT
>Ga0310786_10001578_pt1 | contig 36667 bp, 31 predicted proteins | sample AusTroGonzalo_MG_FD_203881 | JGI IMG/M metagenome (GOLD analysis project Ga0310786, IMG submission 203881) | Bovine rumen microbial communities from tropical cattle in Woodstock, Queensland, Australia - Gonzalo_03 (v2) (version 2) | ecosystem: Host-associated > Mammals > Digestive system >... | reverse complement strand
TGGTCAACCTCGAAGAGGTGCTCGCCGACGAGCTCCGCGCCCTGGGTGCCGAGAATGTCACCGTTGGTGCACGCGCCGTCGAATTCGAGGGCGACATGCGCCTCCTCTACCGCGCCAACTACTGCTGCCGTACAGCCCTGGCTATACTGAAACCCTTCGCCGAATTCGATGCCAACGACGACCAAGAGCTTTACGATCAGGTATACAAAATCCGCTGGGAGAAAATCCTCGATGTCGACGGCACCTTCATGATCGACTCCACCACCTCTGGTGAGGTCTTCACCCACAGCTACTATGCCGCGCTGAAGACCAAGGATGCCATCGTCGACCGCTTCCGCCGCAACTTCGGCAAGCGTCCTAATATCGACACCGAACAGCCCGACTATAAGTTCAACCTCCATATCCGCGACAACCACGTCACCCTGCTGATGAACGCCTCTGGCGACTCGCTCCACAAACGTGGCTACCGTCAGGGTGTCGGCGTGGCTCCCATCAACGAAGTCCTCGCTGCCGGCCTCCTCAAACTCGCTGGCTGGGATCAAGCAGTCAAACAATCAAACGATCAAGCAATCACGAACTTTTATGACCCCATGTGCGGCTCCGGCACCCTGCTTATCGAGGCCGCCATGATGGCCAACAATATCCCCGCTCAGTACTACCGCAACCGCTTCGGATTCATGCGCTGGAAAGAGTTCAACCTCGGCGAGTGGAAGAGTGTCAAGAATGAGGAGGATCGCAAGATCGGTGCCTTCGATTTCGAGGGCGAGATTTGGGGCAACGACATCGACGAGCAGGTCATCGCACAGTGTGAGAAAAACCTTGAATACACCAAGCTCCATAAGGATGTGATGCTCCATATCGGCGACTTCGCCGACCAGGAACCGCCCGAGGGCAAGACGCTCATCGTCACCAATCCGCCCTACGGCGAGCGCATCAAGGTCGAAGACCTCAACGCCATGTACGAGAAACTCGGCGACACCTTCAAGCAGAAGTATGGTGCCGACTGCGACGTGTGGCTCATCACCTCCGACTTCGAGGCTATGAAGCATATCGGCCTCCATCCCTCCAAGAAGATTCCCGTGCAGAACGGCTCCCTCGACTGCCGCTTCCTCCACTTCGAACTCTACGAAGGGTCGAAGAAAGCCAAGAACAACGGCGAATAATCTTTTTCAAAACGGCGAATTATACTAATTAAGCGAATATTTAGGCTTGCGCAGGTCAATTATAGGCTAATTACACTAATTTGCTTGCGCAAGCACAATTCGAGTAATTCGCTTGTAATGAAAGGATCGCGTAGCAATTAGTTTAATTTGTCAAATTCGCCGTTAAAATGTTGAGCAGCACAGAGGTTAAGCAGGCCGCGTTGGCCGTGGGCTTCGACGACTGCGGCATCGCCCGTGCCGACGCCCTCACCGACGACGAATACCCGCTCCACGAGTGGCTCCGTCGCGGATGGCATGGCGACCTCGCCTACATGGAACGCAACGCCGACAAGCGCATGGATCCGCGACTCCTCGTCCCGGGAGCCAAGAGCGTCATCTGTCTCGTTAGCGCCTATCCGCCTCCCGACAGCGTCGGTGGCACCGCCGCCTATGCCCGCACCCGCGAATACCATGAGGATATCAAGCAGATGCTCCACGCCCTCCTCGACCGCCTCTCCCCACTCACACAATCCTGCCTGAGCGACAGCGAACGGCCTGCGACCAACGTGGAGCAAAGCAATCAGGCAATCAAGCAATCCTTCAAACTCTGTTGCGACACCGTCCCCATCAGCGACAAGCATTGGGCCGCCCGTGCCGGACTTGGCTGGATAGGCCGTCACACCCTCCTCGTCACCAAGCGATGGGGCTCCTGGGTCAACCTCGCCGAGATTGTCACCACCGAGGAATGTTCCGAATACGACAGCGACAACCTTTCACCTTTCACCTTTCACCTCTCACCTTGCACCTCCTGCAACCGTTGCGTCGCCGCCTGTCCCAACCAAGCCCTCGCTCCACTCACACAATCAAACAATCAAGCAATCAAGCAATCATACCTGCTCAACGTCACCCGTTGCACCGCCTACTACACCACCCACCGCAGCCGTCCCCTGCCGCCCGACGTCGACACCCGCGGCTACACCCGCGGCTGCGACCTCTGTCAGCTCGCCTGCCCCTTCAATCAAAAGAAATAGTTATCGTCCCAGCTTCGTCCAACTGTGGGAGTTGCCTGCCGGACATCCCAGCGAGGATGGGGTGCGCTGGCTGCGGATGGCGATGCCGCATTTCGTGCACTGGTAGGCGATGTCGCCCACGTGACCGAGGTGATTCCATGAGTGGGAGTTCCCCGCAGGGCATCCCAGCGAGCTGGGCCTGCTGTGACTCTCTACCCAGGTACCGCATTTCTTGCAGCAGTAGTTTTCCATCCCCACCGCGCCGAGATCCTGCCAGCTGTGGGAACCTTTGGCGGCACAGTTGAGCGACGACGGCCGGCTGGCGACCTTCACCAGCGGGCCATCACTTTAGAGGCCAGCAGGATGAGCCAGTCGACGGTGATGGGCTCGTGATGCTTGATCCATTCGCGACCGTAGTCGTAGGCGGCCTTGAGGTCGAGGTTCATCATCTGCTCCACTACGGTGCGTCTGTTGGAGGTGATACCCTCGTCGAAGAGCAGCTGATTCTCCACCTCGGTCACCGTAGAGCCCTCGATGGCGGTGGAATGGGTAATGATGGAGTAGAGATAGAACTTGTCGAAGTCTACCTGATTTCTTTTTCAAGGTGCCAAAATGTATATGTAGTCAAGAAAAAACCAATCCGCAAACTGACAAAATGGCAGTCATCACCCTACCATCGACCTACCATCGACCTACCAACACCGTACCAACTCCTACCCAAGTCCTACCATGGTAGGTGTTGATAGGGTGAAAATAGGGGGTTAGGACTGACAAAATGGCAGTTGGGTGCCTATGGCACAGTAGTTGATTGCTTGATTGCTTGAATGTGTAATTGTTTGAATGGCTAATGTGGCCTCCAAAAGCACTTGCACAATAAAACAATCAAGCAATCAAACAATAATAGGATATGCAAGGCAAACTTAACGTTCAAACCGAGAATATTTTTCCGGTCATCAAGAAGTTCCTCTATTCGGATCACGAGATTTTCCTGCGCGAGCTTATCAGCAACGCTGTCGACGCTACGCAGAAACTCAAAACCCTTTCTACAAGGGGTGACTTCAAGGGCGAGTTGGGAGACCTGACTATCGACGTCAAAATCGACAGCAAGAAGAAGACCCTCACAGTCAGCGACCGTGGCATCGGCATGACAGCCGACGAGGTGGAGAAGTACATCAACCAGATAGCTTTCAGCGGCGTGACCGACTTCATGGAGAAGTACAAAGACAGCCACGAACCGCTGATAGGACATTTTGGCTTGGGCTTCTACAGTGCTTTCATGGTGGCCGACAAGGTGGAGATTTTCACCAAGAGTTGGAAAGAGGAACCCGCCCAACACTGGAGCTGCGAGGGTAATCCCGAGTTCTCGATGGAAGAAATCAAATCCCGTAGGGATACAGGATCACAGGCAGGGGGTTCAACCCCTGACGACCGCGGTACCGACATTGTGCTGCATATCTCCGACGACTGCAAGGAGTTCCTCGAAGAAGGCACCATCCTGCAGCTGCTGAAGAAGTACTGCCGCTTCATGCCCGTGCCCATCCGCTTTGGCGAGGAGAGCGTGTGGGTGGACTCTGAAACAGAGTGTGATAAAGATGGTAAACCCAAGAGAGTGGAGAAGAAGCAACCCCGCATCATCAATGACCCCGATCCTGCATGGAAGAAGAGTCCCTCGAGCCTCACCGACGAGGATTACAAGAAGTTCTACCACGAGCTGTTCCCCATGAACTTCGAGGAACCGCTGTTCCAGATTCACCTCAACGTCGACTACCCCTTCAACCTCACGGGCATCCTCTACTTCCCGAAGGTGCGCAAGACTATCGACCCCAACCGCAACAAGATTCAGCTCTACTGCAACCAGGTCTTCGTTACCGACCAGGTGGAAGGCGTGGTGCCCGACTACCTGATGCTGCTGCACGGTGTGCTCGACAGCCCCGATATCCCGCTGAACGTCAGCCGCAGCTACCTGCAGAGCGACAGCAACGTGAAGAAGATTTCCCAGCATATCAGCAAGAAAGTGGCCGACAAACTGGAAGAGATGTCTAAAAAGTCGGAGGTCGGAGGTAAGAAGTCGGAGGGAGACGAATCAGACCTCAGACTTCCTACCTCAGACCTTGAACAAAAGTGGGATGATATTAAAATATTTGTCCAGTACGGCATGCTCACTGACGAAAAATTCTGCGAGCGCGCCATGAAGTTCTACTTGCTCAAGGGTGTGGACGGCAGCTACTATACCCTCGACAGCTATCGCGAGAAAATCAAAGCCCTTCAAACGGACAAGGACAAGACCGTCTGCTATCTCTACGCCAGCAACGCCGAAGAGGAGCACGCCTATATCGAGAAGGCCAAAGAAAAAGGCTACGATGTGTTGCTGATGGATTCGCCCCTCGAAAGCCACTTCATCAATCTTCTCGAGCAGAAGATAGAGAAGAGCCGTTTCGTCCGCGTGGACAGCGACACCGTGGAGAAACTCATCCCCCACGACGACAGCATCCCCGAGAAGCTCAGCAAGGAGGAGAAAGAGAAACTGCAGCCCATCATCGAGGGCGAGATTGACAAGCAGAAGTTCACAGTCCAGCTCGAGAGCCTCGAGGAGGGCGACGCCCCCATGCAGGTGACGCAGAGCGAGTTCATGCGCCGCTATCGCGAGATGGCACAGACCTCGGGTGGTGGCATGGGCTTCTACGGCGAACTGCCGGAGAACTACAATCTGGTGGTCAACATCAACCACCCGCTCATCGGCCGCGTCCTCAACGAGACTGACAGCGAGAAGCAGAAGGAGCTCGTCCACCAGCTCACCGACCTGGCCCTCTTGGGCAACGGCCTCCTAAAAGGAGAAGCCCTGAGCCGCTTCCTCAAGCGCTCGGTGGAGATGATTTGATCGTCTACCATTATAGAAAAAAACAGACCGGCACAAAACCGGTCTGTTTTTTTATTGGACAAGTGTTTGGAATCAGAGGATGCGGTCGTAGTCGTAGGTGCCGGCGCCCCAGTTGATGAGGAGTTTCTGGCCTTCCACTTTGAAGGGGACCTCATGTTCGCGGTCGTTGCCGTGCTGGTCTTTTGCATGGTAACGCAGCATGCCGTTGGGACGGTCGTAGGTGTATTTGAAGTCAGCGACGGTGTCGCGATTCAGTGGACGATGCATGCGGGAGTAGGACTCCGTGCGGATGTCGCCGACGGTGGCGGTTTGGAAAATCAAATAGTTGGTGATGGTGAGGTCCACATTGTGGGTTTCTTCCTCGCCCTCTTCGTTGGTGGTCGTGATGGGCACGCTGTCCTTGATAATATAAATCCATGAGGTGTTTACCATCTCTGCGGGGGTTTGCTGCAGAAGGTCGGGACCTTCGTATTTGTCGCACGAGACCATCAGGAACAGCGCCAATCCTGGCAGAATGAATTTCATCATCTTTTTCATATACATATAATATTTATTGTTGTTTCTTTAGTTGAGTGAATCTCCTGTCTCGCTGTCGCCTTCCTTGGCGTTGCGCTCGAGTTCAAGTTTACCGAAGCGGAGGGTGATACCGGCAGAGATGTAACGGCTGTTGAGCATCTTGTTGGTGCTGCTGCTGAGGTAGTAGGGGTTGGTGTTCTCGGAGCCGAAGCCGTAGCGGGCGCCCCAGTTGAAGAGGTCCTGGATGTTGATGAAGACTGAGAGCTTGCGGTTGAAGAAGTCGCTGCGGGCACCGATATTGAACCAGTAGCGGGATTTCTGTTCGCTCATGAGGCTGATGGTGGGCGAGGAATAGCCGAAAGCCATGGTAATCTGGTATTGGTCGAAGACCTTGGCCCATGCGTTGATGCGGACGCTCCACGACCATTTGTCGCGCTCGTCGACCTGGTGGGTGAGAATACCGTTGTCCATGCGGTCGTATTCCATGCGGTAGCCGTAGTCATAGATATTGGCGTAGAGGCGCACATTGAAGAAGCCACTGGGACGATAGGTCATGTTGAGGCTGGTGCCGTAGCGCCATGAGGTACCCATGTTGTAGGGCATGGAGAAGGAGACGATGCGGTCGAGGAATTCGTCCTGCTTGGCATCGGTGAGGGAGCTGATCTCGTTGGTGCTCCAGCGGCCGTAACCCTCGATACCGATATTGCCGAAGGCCTCGAAATATTTCTGCCAGCCGCCCTCCATGCTGTGGGTGTAGCTGGGCTTCAGTCCGTCGGGGTTGCCGGTGCGGTAGGAGTCCTCTCCGTAGATGCGGAAACGGGTGAGGTTCTGCTCGCCGGGGTGGCTCATGCGCATGGAGTAGTTGAACTTGAAGTTGTGCATATCCTCGGTGCGGTAGGTGAGGTGGATGGAGGGACGGAAGGAGTGGGTAAAGTAGGAACTGTCGTCGGCGAAAGGAGTGCCGTCGGAGAAGAGTTTGTCGCTGATGTAGTTATAGTAGGTGTGGCCCAATTCGTAACCTAATCCTGTGCTGAGGGTGAAACCACCCCAGCGGTGGGTCCAGTTGATGTCGGCATTGACATCCCACTCCTTGCCGTCGAAGTGGTAGGTGCGGAGGGTGTCGACGAGGGTGCCGTCGTGGTCGTTGTAGCGCTTGTAGTCGTTGTCGGTATTCTGGTAGTCGGCGCGGAGACCATAGCTGAGTTCGCCATCTTTGGAATAGGGACGGTTGTAGCGTACATCGAGGTCGAGTCCGTAGTTGAAGTTGCGGGTCATGAGGTAGCGGTCCTCATTGGCGGGCACGGGAGTGAGGGAGTAGAGAGTGTAGTTGCGGTTGTAATATTCGTCGCTGGCATTGCGCGAGAAACGGCTATTGAGGCCGATACGAAGGTTGTGGCCTTCGTTGTCGAACTTCTTCGTGTAGTCGGCACCGAAATGGCCGAAGCCCGAGGGCGACGTGGTGGTGTCGCCGATAGCATAGGCGATGGTGTCGAGGGGCGAGAAGTAGAACTGCTCGGTGTTGCGGGCGGAGTAGCTCTTGTTGTAGTTGAGGAAGCCGCCTCCGTCGACGGAGAACTCTTGAGTGGAGTCAATCTCGTAGTTGATATTCATGAAGATGTTGCCGCTGTAGCTCTTGTTGCCGCTCTCCGAGGTGTCGGTCTGGTAGAGGGTGGTGTCGTATCCATCGCCGGTAGCATTGTCCCTGCGGCGCATCGACCAGCTGTCGCTCGCATTGTCGCGATCGGAGAAACGTCCGCTGGCGAAGAGGTTGATGCTCAATTTCTCTTTGGCCCACATGTAACTGATCCAGGGGCTGACAAAGGGCTGGTTGGAACCGTTGACACCGAAGGAGACGAACTGGTTGCTCTTGATATGGGCGGAGGTGACGATGTTGATGACGGCTTCCGCGTCGGTGGCGTATTTGGCTGAGGGGTTGGTGATGGTCTCGATACGTGCGAGTGCGTTGGCCGGCAGGGTTTGCAGATAGGTCTTGAGGTTCTCCTCGGTGAGTTTCGAGGGTTTGTCGTTGATCCAGATTTCGACACTGGAGACCCCGCGAAGCGTCACGTTACCCTCCACGTCGACCTCCACACCGGGGGCATTCTGGAGAGCATCCTCCGTGGTACCTGTCTGGATGGAGGGGTCTTCGCTGACATTATAGATGAGCTTCTCGCCATCCATAGCATAGAGCGGCTTTTCTGCGGTAATCTCGACAGCATTGAGGGTGGTGGCACCGGGCTTCAGACGGAAGGTGCCGAGAGCGGTGTTGTTCTCCACACGGAAGGGTATCATGCGGTTCTGATAGCCGATGGCCGAGATGCGCAACAGGTAGGCTCCCTGAGGGACATCCTTGATTTCGAAGAGACCCTCGAAATCGGTGGCTCCGCCTTTGACGAAAGAACTGTCGGCAGAGTCGAGGACAGCGACATTGACGAAAGCAAGGAACTCTCCGCTGACAGAGTCACGCAGCGAACCGACCACTTTGAAGGTGTCGCCCTCTTTGACTTTTTTCTTTTTCTTCACCTCGTTGGCTTTCTTGTTGTCGGCTTGGTTATTCCAGTCCTGACCGGGCATAGGAGGCCGGCCGGAGGGACGCTTGCCTGAAGGGGGACGGCCGCCAGGGAAACCTCCTGGACCACCAGGTTGGGCTTCACATAAAGAAGAAGCCAAGAAAAGCATCATGAAGATGGTGAAAAGTTTGAAAGACAGTCCTTTATTCATATATAGATACTTTATTGAGCAATAAAAATATACACATTAGTATTCGTTAAAGGGAAAAACTTGCAACTGAGGTGTGGTTTTTCACTTAAAATCCGGCACTCTTGATGACGACAGCGATATTGTTGGCGAAAAGCTTTAATGCAATGGCCAAGAGGATGACACCAAAGAACTTACGAAGCACATACACAACTTCGTCGCCTAACCAGCGCTGTAGTTTTTTCAGCATGCGGATGACGATATAGTCGATGACGATATTCAGTAAGAGGCCAATGAGAATGTTCACAGTGGCATACTCGGCACGGAGCGAAAGCAGGGCGGTGATGGCACCGGGACCGGCGATGAGGGGAAAGGCTACGGGGACGATGGAGGCTCCCGAGCCGGAGCTCTCGTTCTTGATGAACTCGCGTCCCATGACCATCTCCAAAGCCAGGAGGAAGAGCACGAAGGCTCCCGCCACAGCAAAGGAGTGAATGTCGATGCCAAAGAGGTTCAGCAGGGCTTCGCCGGTGAAAAAGAATACGAGGAAGAGACCAAGGGCTACGCTGGTGGCTTGCAGCGGCTTGATGTGTTTTCCGCTGTCTTCCATGCTGATAAAGATGGGAATGGATCCCGTGATATCGATGATGGCATACATCACGATGAAGACACTGAGAATCTGTACGAAGTCGATTTGGCTAAAAAAATCTATCATAGTAATATAAGTTTAAATATTTTTTAACGTGATGTTGTCAAAAATATTGCGTGCCCATGTCTATTTTCCTTGAAAAAAACTTTGTTGAATTTTTTATAGTTTAATATAAAAAAACTTTTGTATCTTTGCAGTTTATGAAGAAAATGAAAAATATCCTTGGGATTGCTGCAATATGCTTGTTCTTTGTGAGTTGCGGTGGGTATAACAATCTGCTCAATGGCAACGATTTTGATGCAAAGTATGCTGCGGCGATGAAATATTACAACGAGAACAGTTTCTCGCGGGCCGCTCAGTTGTTTGAGAACTTGACGATGTACTATCGTGGCAAGGAAAATGCTGAAAACATCGCGTGGTACTATGGCATGTCCTTGCTGAAAGAGAAGGACTACTATGTGGCCGGATACCAGTTCAAACGTTTTGCCAAGCAGTTCCCTTACAGCGACAAGGTGGAGGATGCGATGTACTATTCGGCCTACTGCAAATACATGGACTCGCCGGAGTATAACCTCGACCAGTCGCAGACAAAGGAGGCTATCGAGGATTTTGAGCTGTTTGTCGACCGTTATCCCCGCAGCACGAGAATCCCGGAAGTGAATATCTACCTGGACGAACTGCGAGGCAAATTGGTGAGAAAGGATTATGAAATCGCTTACGGATACTATTTCGTCGAAGAATATCACGCGGCCTATGAGTCGTTCAAGCGTTTCTTGAATCTGTATCCCGAAGCGGAGATGAGAGAGGATGCCATGTACTATATGCTCGAGTCGAGTTTCCGTTATGCCATCAACAGCCGTGAAGACAAGATGTACGAGCGTCTGCAGCAGGTGATCAACGACTTCGACAAGTTCAACAGCAGCTTCAATAATTCGAAATACATTGCTTCGGCGCAGGATATCTACACGAAAACCCGCGCCGCAATGGCCCAATTGGAAACAAACAAAAAAGTCAATTAATACAATGGAAGAAAAGAAGAAGAAAGTGGTGAACACCACGATTACCAGAAACACGGCCGACTTCAGCCAGGGAACCGAGAATATCTACGAGACCGTCGCCGTGCTGACCAAACGCGCCAACCAGATTGCCGCTGAGGAAAAACGCGAGCTGCACAACAAGATTGACGACTTCAGGTCGAGCAACGACACCGTCGACGAGATGTTCGAGAACCGCGAGCAGATTGAGATTGTGCGCCGTTATGAAATGCAGCCCAAGCCTACCCTCGAGGCCACTGAGGAGTATCTTGAAGGTAAGACCTACTTCCGCAACCCCGCCAAGGAGAGCGATGAGGTGAAACAGGCCGAGGCTATCGACGAGGAAATCAAGCAGGTGGAAGGATAATTCCAATGAAAGTCGTTGTCGGCATCACGGGAGGTATCGCGGCCTACAAAGTGCCCGAATTGGTGCGCCTGCTGAAGAAGCAGGGACATGAGGTACGCTGTGCCGCTACAGGGCATGCGCTGGAGTTTGTCACGAGGGTGACCCTTGAGACAATCTCGGGAGCGCCGCTCTATTCCGACCTCTTCGCCTCGGGGCGTACCGAGCATATCTCCCTCAAGGATTGGGGCGAGATGCTTGTGGTGGCGCCTGCCACGGCCAATATCATAGGCAAGGTGGCATCGGGCATCGCTGACGACGCATTGTCGACGCTCCTACTGGCTTTCTCCGGCAAGCCGGTCATCATGGCTCCCGCGATGAACTGTGAGATGTGGGCGCATCCTGCCGTACAACGCAATATTGAGACACTGAAAGGGTGGGGAATACGCATGGTGGGTCCCGAGAAGGGAGAACTGGCCTGCGGCGTGAGTGGCGTGGGCCGCATGAGTGAGCCAGAGGCCATTGTCGCGGAAGTGAATAATCTTTCACCTTTCTCCTCTCACCTTTCACCTCAGAAATGGTTGGTAACGGCGGGTCCTACCTACGAACGCATTGACAGCGTCCGCTTCATAGGAAACTACAGTAGCGGCAAAATGGGCTTTGCATTGGCGCAGGCGTTGGCCGATGCCGGTGCCGAAGTGGAACTGGTTTCGGGACCTACGTCGCTGACGATAGACCACCCGAGAGTTCACCTCATTCGCATCGAGTCGGCTCGCGAGATGTACGCCGCCGCCACCGAGGTGTTCCCTCGCTGCAATGGCGCCATCCTCTCTGCTGCTGTGGCCGACTACCGTCCTAGCGAGTGCGCCGACCACAAACTCAAGAAGAACGGCTCCGAAGGCATGCACCTCGACTTGGTGCAGAATCCCGATATTCTCGCTACGCTTGGAGGCATGAAGACGGACAAGCAGACGCTTGTAGGCTTCGCCCTCGAGACCGACAACGAAGAGGCCAATGCCCAGTACAAACTGGAAAAGAAGAACCTCGACTATATCGTCCTCAACTCGTTGCGCGACAAGGGCGCTGGCTTCGGTGTCGACACTAACAAAGTGACTGTCATTTCCCGAGACGGCCGTCATACAGAAAGTCCGCTGCTCTCGAAAAAAGAAATCGCACAATTGATTATCAATACTGTAACAACATGAAGAAGCTATCAGTTATAGCTATTATACTGGCCTCCGTGGCAATTGCCGGCGAGGCCTTTATTTTCGCCACCCAGAAAGAGAAGAACGACGACGAGATTCTCACTCGTGCCATACGTGCCGATTATCGTGTCTATGCGCCACCGATGCCAGATACACTTTATTTCTGCGGCGAACGTGTGCCGCTGAACCTGTGGTATGTCCGCGAGGGACTGGACCGCGAGTTGGTATCCAATATGTATTACCAGAGCAGCACACTCTTCATCATCAAGCGCGCCACCCGTGTCTTCCCCACCATCGAGCGTATCCTCAAGGAAGAGGGAGTGCCGATGGATATGAAGTACCTCTGCGTCATCGAGAGCAGCCTGCAAAATGCCACCTCGCCTGCTGGCGCTCAGGGTTATTGGCAGTTTATGAAGGCTACGGGTCAGAAATATGGACTTGAGATCAATGATGAGATAGACATGCGCAACGACCTCGAAGCATCGACGCATGCCGCCTGTCAGTACCTTAAGTACCTCAAACGTCGACTGGGTAGTTGGACCAATGCCGCTGCTGCCTACAACTGCGGTGAGGGCGGATTGGAAAAACGCCTCTCGAACCAACGGCAGAAGAGCTACTACGACCTGCTGCTCAACCGTGAAACACAACGTTATGTCTACCGTATCCTCGCCCTCAAACTCATCCTCCAGCACCCGCAGGATTACGGCTACACCGTGCGTCGTTGCGACACCTATCCCGAACTGCCGTTCGAAGAGGCGACGCTTGAAGGGAAGGATGTCGACCTCGTTCAGTTCGCCGTCGACCACGGTACCAGCTACAAGATGCTGCGCACCATGAACCCTTGGCTGCAAACCGACAAGCTGAAGAATAAATCCGGCAAGAGCTACAAAGTCCGCATTCCCACCAAGAAAGGAACCGAATACACCACCATCACCAAAGGCAAACACGACACCACGGTGATAGAGAGGATTTGAGGTATGTCATACTTCCTCTGGCACGGAGTATAGAGCACATTCTTTAGCGGCATGGTAAAAATAATTTTGCCATGTTGCTTTTTTTATGTATTTTTGCAGTCGAATTGAAATGAAATATTAACGAAACATTTTGCCAATGAAGCATAGCGCATAGATTAGTATGCACATCATAGAATAGAAAAAAGCGAAGTAGCTTATCTGGTTTTCTGAAAACTTCGACACTTTTTAGATGTTCTCCAGACCGAGCGACGGCGTTCCCGCGTTAGCGTGGACTAGTACGTTGTAATTGGAGAACATAGGTAGTCGAAGACCTCAGAAAACCGATGAAGACAAACAAGTACCACGCTCTTTTTATGTGCATACAGTTGAAGGTACTACTCAAAATTAACAATAAAAAAGTAATACCATGAAAAAAAAGAACTTACTAGGAGTATTTATTGGGATGTTAGTTTTGGTCTCAGTCTTTGTTTCTTGTGCAACAATCATGTCTGGTACCAGAGCGAAAGTAACAGTATCAACCTCAACAGGTGAACCAGCTCGCGCCATGATTGACGGAGAAACATATTATATCAATGGGCCTACCACTGTCGAAATAAAGAGAGGGTTCAGTAAAACTGTTATTGAGGCAGAAAATGAAAATTCCAAAGGTGTTGCTGAAATTGAGAAAAGATTTAATTTTACATCACTTTGGAATATCATTTTAGGTGGAATTCCTGGATTCGCTATCGATTGTGCAACAGGAGCAATAACTACACCCTCAAAAAAAACGTGCATAATAAATATGATGCCTAGACTTGCAAAAAATGAACCGAAAGATAAAGTTGAAGGTTTAGGTACAACCTCACTTGAAAAAATGATTGTCCGATGGGATGTCCAGTCTCGCCCTCAGGGCGCCGATATCTTTTGGCGTGTTGTCTCAAAGACTCCAGATGTTAAGAGCACAAACAACAAATATCTGATGACGACTCCCTATGAAGCAACGAAGGCTCTCGACATAAAAGGGTTGACCTATGAGACATCAAGTAATGTCCGTATCATTCTGCGTTGCGAGAAGGACGGTTATATGGCACAAGAAAAAGAATTTGATGTGCGTATGGTACTTGACCAAGAGGAGATATCAGCTTTCTTCCGTTTGGTCAAAGAATAACAATTCTTGATATGGCTCAGAGATAATCTGTCCATATATTTTTTCTTCATTGTGGGTACCTCATTGGTTTGAGGTACCCATTTCATTGAAAATAGGATTCTCTCGCATGCTTAATATTATTATGTGTTTAAACCCGTTCAAGATGTGGGCTGTTCGCCGAGACATCACCGAGGGATTCTGCTTGCCACCCTATAGTTATCTTAGAATGAGGCAAAAGATGAGCAAAGTTTAAGTGAAAGGGGAGCAAAAGGTGTAGAATAAACGATTACAGTAGCACTTGTGCCCACTGAGGGATATCGTCGGTATAGCGTTTGATGATGGCACCATCAGCAAAACGGAAAAGGATGCGGGCTTCCTGGCCATCGACGGAGTTGTCGTAGATATAGACACGGTCAGCGATGCCGGTGGCCACCTTGCAGTTGATGATGGATTTCTGGTAGCGGGAGATTATCTTTGCGATAGGGACGTCGTGGCCGCCTTTCATCACGCGTCCTGCGATACGGGCGGCGTTAATCATCGGTGACTCGGTACAGACAAAGAACAGCCGGATAAAGAAGCCCACCTGTTTGGCTCGGCGGATGAAGTCCAACTTGTCGTCGGCAGAGAAAACGGTCTCGAATATCATGCTTTGCTGGTCAACTAGGCAACGTTCGCGCCAGTCGGCACTGTATTCGGCGGCTTGTCTCACCGCCTCGGCCGAGTTCCAGTCGCCGAAATGCTCCTGGGCCACTTGGTCGGGGTTGATATAGACCGAGTTTTCCAACCACTCATGGTGCAGGATTTGCGACGTAATGGTGGTCTTGCCCGAGCCATTGGGCCCGGCAATGACTATCAAGACGGGACGATGAGCAGCCTCTTTCATAACACAGCAACCTTCTTCTGCAGCATAGCGCTGATTTCCTTGAAATAGTCAGCCAATGCTTTTGCTGTGGATGAAGAGGCTTCGGCGGCAGCCTCCTTCATGATGGCAGAAAGCATCTCGTCGGAAGGCTCTTCCATCGAGGTGAGGCGATAAGCATTCAATTCTTTCTCTGACATGGTGTTCTATTATGCCGTATTAACGCATCAATGTGGAAATTATTATATAATTCATTCCCTTCTTCCGAAAGACGATTAGGTTCTCGTAATCGCCTTTCGGAGTGAGGGAAGAGCTAATTCTATTCTTCCGGAGCGAACATCGGATCCCAAGCGGGGAGCATGATGGGCTTCTGGTCCATCATGGCGCGGATGTTGGCGGGGATGTATTTCTCCTCGAGGACGACGCGGAACATGTACTCATTGAACCAGTCGTTGGTCATGATGAGGTTACCCTGCCAGCCGTAGTTGGGACCCCAACTGTTCTCGACCATCCACTTCACGGGCTTGCCGTCCTTGTCGAGGTCGACAGCGCAGAGGGTCATCGCATGAGAGGAACCGCTGGCGAAGGTGGCCACGCGCTGCTTCTTGTCCATGCCGAAGGTGGTGCCCATCAACGACTCATAGTCGTAGTTGTTCATGTCCATCAGGCCGTTGTCGCGGTTGAGGAATTTTCCCACGTCGCAGCTGAAGTACATCATGGTGCTGTCCTTGATGGAGGCAATGCACATGGGGGCGATATCCTCCATGGGCAGGTTGAGATAGTGCCAGTTCTGTCCGTCGTAGACGTGGCGGTCGTACTGGATTTCATACACTTTGTAGTATTCGCGGGTGGGGTCGTTCATCACCATGTAGTACTTCGAGAAGTCGGTCTTCGCGAATTTCTCGTAGAACTCCTTGGGAGTGTAGGTGGCAGTCTCCACAATCTCGCCCTTGGCGTTCTTCTGCTGCCAAGTGAACTGTGCCGGGGGCTCGCCGAAAGTGAGGGCCAGCATGCGGTAGATGGTGCCGAGCATCTCAGTCTTCTTGGCCTGCAGCTTGGCGGGGGTCATGCCCTTCTGGGCGGCCATCTCACGCAGCTGGAGTCCATCCTCGCGGAGCTTGAGGGACAGCAGGTTGCTGATGCTGGAGGTGTTATTGGTATTGTAGGTCTCGGGCATCACATCGCTGGGCACGAGGCCGTACTTGTCGATGAGGTTGGCCACACCGGTGAACTGGCCACCGTCGCCGATGGGGTTCTTGAACAGCCACTGCACCTCCTGGTCGTCGATGGGCTTCTGCCATGTGTCAATCATGGCCTGCAGGAAGAGATTACTCTTCTCCAATTGGTCGTAGAAGAAGAGGTAGGCCTGCGAGAACTGGAAGTTGTCGGGCAGGTGGTGCTTGCGGATGGCTTGGTTACGCAGCACGTTCATGCCGGTGAACATCCAGCAGCGGCCGCTGGACTTCTGGTCGGTGACGGCCCTACTCTCCACGCGGTTCGAGAAGTGCGAGTCGAACTTCGTGGCGTTCTCGTAGTTCATGGCCAGCTTGTTAGGGGCGTTGTTGACCATGATGTTGCGCAGCGCCTTGTCGCTGGCCGAGCCGCTGAAGCCTTTCTTCATCTGCTGCATCATCTCTGTGGTGATGCCGCCGTTGTATTGCTCCTGTTGTTTCTTTTTCTGAGCCGTCGCCGTGCCGAAAACCAGCAACGAGGCGATGGCTAATGTAATGAGTTTTACTTTCATATTATAAATGTTTTGTTTTTTCACGGTGCAAAGATACATTTATTTTCTGACGTATCGAAAATAATCTGTATTTTTGCACCCGAAAAAAATAAAAAACACGAAATGAAATACATCAAATTTTTAGCTCTGGCACTGACGGCCACAATGCTTTTCGCCGCCTGTGGAAAAGAAGAAGACAAAGTGAAAGACAACATCTACCAGTTCAAAGTCCTCGACGGTCAGGGCGATAGCGTCTCCCTCGCTACCTACGAAGGCCAGGTGCTTCTGGTGGTCAATACCGCCACACAGTGCGGCTATACGCCTCAGTATGAAGATTTAGAGCGTATCTATGAGACTTACCGTGACCGTGGTTTCGTCATTCTGGATTTTCCCTGCAACCAGTTCGGCGGCCAAGCTCCGGGCAGCTACGAGGACATCCACGATTTCTGCACTGGTACCTACAATATTACATTCCCCCAGTTCGCAAAAATCGACGTCAAGGGTTCCAACGCCTCGCCTCTTTATGTCTGGCTCAAAGAGAAGAAGCCCGGCGAGATTCCTTGGAACTTCACCAAGTTTCTCATAGACCGTGAGGGCAATGTTGTGGGTCGTTACGATGCCCAGACTTCCTCCATGACGACCGTCGAGAGGGCTATCCGGGCTCAATTGTAGTATTTGTTGTAAGAAATTATAAATCAATATATAGCCGCCCTTGCGCCGAAACGCGCAAAGGCGGCTTCCTTGTTAGTGGGTGATAGGGTGTTGCTAGGTCGTTGGGGTGGGGTAGGGGACGTTTTAAACCCCGTTTCAACAGGTGGTGAAAAAATTATTTATTATATTCGCGAAAAAAAGTGTATTTTTGCAGCCGATATGAAAAAGATTTGGATAGCAATAGCGAAACTCGGAGGATGGAAGTTTATTCTTCCGGATAAGGGCTCCCGTCCTGAGTTGGACAGATGCGTTTTTGCCGTCGCTCCACATACGTCATCGGCTGATTATATGGTGGGTACGGCTTATCTTTGGCAAGTCAGTAAGAACGGAAAGATTTTCATCAAAAAAGAATATTTCAAGGGCCCTCTGGCTCCTATTCTGCGTCATTTGGGATGCATCTCGATAGACCGTGGCAACCGCAAAAACGATATGGTGGGTACCGCGGTACATGAGTTCGCCAAAGGCGGGCCTCTCTCCATCGCCATCACGCCCGAAGGGACCCGTAAGCCTACAAAACGTTGGAAACGTGGTTTCTGGGAGATAGCTCATCAGGCAGGTGTGCCTATCGTGCCGGCATTTTTGGATTTCAGCAGAAAAGAAATCTACCTCGGCGAAACAATATGGACCACCGACGACCAAGAGGCCGATATTCTCAAGATTCGCAGCCTCTTCAAGAAAGAAATGGCCAAGCATCCCGAGAACTTCGTGGAGGTGAGCGACCAGAAGGCTGCTCCACAGGACGAAGTAGAAAACAATCAAACAATCAAGCAATCAAGCAATCAATAATATGGTTAGAAGAATTTTTGTTGAGAAGAAGGCTCCATTTGCCGTGAAGGCCAAGGAGTTGAAGAACGAAATGAGCGAGTATCTCGGCATTGAGGCCGAGGAGGTGCGTGTGCTGATACGCTACGATGTGGAGAATGTCTCCGACGCCACCTTCGCACAGGCCAAGCAGACGGTGTTCAGTGAGCCTCCGGTGGATGACATCTACGATGAGGAGTTCCCGCATAAGGCTGACGATTTCTGCTTCACGGTGGAATATCTCCCTGGTCAGTTCGACCAACGTGCCGACAGCGCTGAGCAGTGCGTGAAGCTCCTCAATGATGCCGAAGAGCCCATCATCAAGAGTGCCACCACGTATGTCATCTCTAGTAGAACCAGTATGACTACTGAAACTAGAGAAAAGATTATCAAGCACTGCGTCAACCCCGTCGACAGCCGCGTCACCGACGAGCCCAAACCCACGACCCTCGAGGACCATTTCGACGAACCCGCTGATGTCATCACTTTCGATGGTTTTGCGAATATGGCTGAGCCTCAGCTGAAGGAACTCTACGACGGTCTCGGTCTCGCCATGACCTTCGCCGACTTTAAGCATATCCAGCGCTACTTCCACGATGACGAGCATCGCGACCCCACGATGACGGAGATTCGTGTGCTTGACACCTACTGGAGCGACCACTGTCGCCACACCACCTTCGCCACTGAGTTGAAGGATGTGAAGTTCGACGACGGCTTCTATCGTCCCCTTATCGAGGGCGCCTTTAAGCAGTACCTCGCCGACCATAAGGAGCAGTATGCCGGTCGCAACGACAAGTTCGTCTGCCTGATGGACATCGGCACCCTCGCCGCCAAACGACTCAAGAAGGCCGGCATCCTCGACGACCAAGAGCCTAGCGACGAAATCAACGCCTGCTCCATCGTGATGCCCGTCGTTATCGATGGTAACAAGGAGGAGTGGCTCATCAACTTCAAGAATGAGACCCACAACCACCCGACGGAGATTGAGCCCTTCGGTGGCGCAGCCACCTGCCTCGGTGGCTGCATCCGCGACCCACTTTCGGGACGCACCTACGTCTATCAGGCTATGCGTGTCACCGGTGCTGCAGACCCCACCAAGCCTCTCAACGAGACCCTCGCCGGCAAACTCCCGCAGCGCAAGATTGTCACTACCGCTGCTCATGGTTATAGCTCCTATGGCAACCAGATAGGTCTGGCAACGGGCCTGGTGAACGAGGTCTACCACCCCAACTATGTGGCCAAACGTATGGAAATTGGTGCCGTCATCGCCGCCGCTCCTCGTCGCGCCGTGCAACGCCTCACTTCCGACCCCGGCGACATCATCATCCTGCTGGGTGGCCGTACCGGACGTGACGGCATCGGCGGTGCTACGGGTGCTTCCAAATCGCACACCACCAAGTCGCTGACCACCTGCGGCGCCGAGGTACAGAAGGGCAACGCTCCTACCGAGCGCAAGATTCAGCGTCTGTTCCGCCGCGAGGAGGTTTCTCATATTATCAAGAAATGCAACGACTTCGGCGCCGGTGGCGTGAGCGTCGCCATCGGCGAGTTGGCCGACGGCCTGCAGATCAACCTCGACCGCGTGCCCAAGAAGTACGCCGGCCTCGACGGCACTGAACTGGCCATCAGCGAGAGTCAGGAGCGTATGGCTGTGGTCGTCGACCCCAAGGATGTCGACCTGATGCTGAAGTTCGCCGACGAGGAAAACCTCGAAGCTACCGTGGTGGCCACCGTCACCAAGGAACCCCGCATGGTCATCAACTGGCGCGGTAAGGAAATCGTCAACCTCAGCCGCCGCTTCATCGACACCAACGGCGCCCACCAAGAGACCACCGTCAGCGTGGCAATGCCCACTCAGAATAATCAGAATAATCAGAATACTCCGAAATCCATCAAGGATCTCTGGCTTTCCACTCTCGCTGACCTCAACGTCTGTTCCCAAAAGGGATTGGTCGAAATGTTCGACAGTAGCATCGGCGCCCGCAGCGTCTTCATGCCCTACGGCGGAAAATACCAGCTGTCGCCCACACAGGTGATGGCTGCTACACTGCCGCTGCTCGACGGCCACTGCGACCTCGTGACCTTCATGTCCTACGGCCTCGATCCCTACCTCATGTCGTGGAGCCCCTTCCATGGTGCCGCTTGGAACGTGGTGAACAGCGTGGCCAAGATTGCCGCTGCTGGTGGTGACGCCAGCCGTGTGCGACTCACCTTCCAGGAATATTTTAAGAAACTCGGCAACGACCCCTACCGCTGGGGTGAGCCTTTCGCCGCCCTGCTGGGAGCCTATAACGCCCAGATGGGTCTCAAACTGCCCGCCATCGGTGGTAAGGACTCGATGTCCGGCACCTTCAACGATATCGACGTGCCTCCGACGCTCTGCTCCTTCGCTGTGGGTACGGGCGACGTGCACCATGTGGTCAGCACTGAACTCAAGAGCCATAACGGCCGTCTGATGCTCCTCGATGTCAAGGAGGACCAATACGGCATGCCTGTCTACGACGACGTGATGGCTCAGTATGCCGCTCTGCGCAAAGCCATTCTGGCCGACCAGGTGAAGAGTTCCTTCGTCGTCGGCTTCGGTGGCCTCATCGAGGCTGTCAGCAAGATGGCCTTCGGCAACAAACGCGGTGTGCGTTTGAATGAAGAACTAAGAACTAAGAATGAAGAATTGGTGGCGCGCCATTACGGCAATATCGTCGTCGAGGTGGAAGAAAACGTCACCGTCGATCAACTGCCGTTCCGTTGCACAGAGGTTGGCCGCGTCATCGACGAGCCCGCCTTCGAGGTCGCGACCGAAGGGAGCAACCCCGAAAACAGCATCGAGCGTATTGACCTCGAAGAAGCCCTCGCCGCCTGGCAGGGGACGCTGGAAAGCGTATTTCCGACAAGAACCAGCGCACCTGTAGAATCTATAGAATCTATAGAACCTATAGATTTCAAAACCATCTACCAGTGCCAGCATAAGGTGGCCAAGCCTCACGTCTTCATCCCCGCCTTCCCGGGTACCAACTGCGAATACGACTCTGCCCGCGCTTTCAACCGCGCCGGTGCCGAGAGCGAAATCATCGTCTTCCGCAATCAGAACGGCCAGCAGATTCGCGAGAGCGTCGATGCCTATGTCCGCGCCATCAACAACAGCCAGATAGTGATGATTCCCGGCGGCTTCAGTGCCGGCGATGAGCCCGAGGGCTCCGCCAAGTTCATCACCAGCGTCTTCCGCAACCCGCGCATCGCCGATGCCGTGATGGAGCTCCTCAACAAACGCGACGGTCTCATGCTGGGTATCTGCAATGGCTTCCAGGCACTCGTCAAACTCGGCCTCGTACCCTATGGCGAGATCCGTCCTCAAGCCGAGGATGCTCCTACGCTGACCTTCAATACCATCGGTCGCCACCAGAGCAAGATAGCCTACACCCGCGTCACCTCTAACCTCAGTCCCTGGCTCCGTCAGGCCGAACTCGGTGGTGTCTACGCCATTCCCATCTCGCATGGCGAGGGCCGTTTCGTGGCGCCGCAGGAGTGGATCGACCGCCTCTTCAAGAATGGGCAGGTGGCTACCCAGTACTGCAACCTTGAGGGCGTTCCCACTATGGACGAGGAGTACAACATGAACGGCTCCTATATGGCCATCGAGGGCATCACCAGTCCCGACGGCCGCGTCTTCGGCAAGATGGGTCACAGCGAGCGTCGCACCGAATGGAGCGCACAGAACATCGACTTCCGCGACGATCAGCACATCTTCGAGTCGGGTGTCGAATACTTCAAGTAATCATGGAATCGGAGGCGATGGCCTCTCTATAGTAAAGGTCACTTGTGTCGAACCTTAGTGTCGGCGCAAGTGACTTTCTGTTGACGACCTTCTATGTCGAACTGGAGAGTGGAACCGTCGGGACGGACATCTATCGTTACCGGCGCACCCATCACTATCGGCAGGTTCACCGTATCGTGTCCACCGGGGAAGCCGCAGAGTAAAGGAATGTTGTATTTCTCAAAATAAGGACGCAGCATCTCCTCAATACAAGAGTAGGTGAATTCATCGCCGCAGTCGGTAAAATCGCCCAGCACCACACCTTTGCAGCGGTCAAGAACCCCGTGCATGGCGAGTATTTGAAGCTGCCGGTCGATATTGTGCATTGTCTCTTCAATCTCCTCGATGAAGAGGATGAGGTTGTCACCGAGGGTGGCGTCGGCTTGGGTACCGAGGTTGGGGACGAAAGTGCAGAGGTTGCCACCCACCAGTATTCCATTGGCTTTTCCCTCGATATTTTGCGGATGAGCCGGTACCTCATAGCGTGGCACAATACCCATCAGCAGGTCGCGCATCAGTGTACTCGTCGAATCTTCACCACCTTTGGCCAGAAACATGCTCATCGTTCCGTGAATGCTCATCACACCCGCACGTGTCAGCAGCCCGTGCAGCGTGCTGATGTCGCTGAATCCCACCAACCATTTGGGGTGTGCTCCCCATTCTTCGAGCGGAATCTGGTCGATATAATGGATGGTTCCATATCCGCCGCGATTACAGAGGATGGCCTTGATGCTCGTGTCGCTCAGTGCCCAGCGCAGGTCGCTCACTCGCTCCTCGTCAGTACCGGCATATTTTCCAGCGAACACACGCCCTACGTGGGGACCGATGACGGGCTCGAAACCCCAGCCGCGCAGCACGTCGGCGGCCGAATCAACCTCTCCCATTGTGCTGGCATAGGCCGGTGAGAGGAGTGCCACACGGTCGCCCGCTTTCAGGTAAGGAGGCTTCTCGCAGTGAAGTCTCATCGATTTATTATCGGCATTTTGACCGGAAATATTCATTGTAGAGGCTGATGCAATCATAAGCAAAATGGTTAGTATTCTTTTCATACCTATAAATTATAGAACACTCCCACACATCCGAAGATGGGGTAGAGCGTTTGCTCCACGGTCTTGAAGTCGCTCTGGAAGAGTCCGGAGAGTCCCCAATCGAGGTCTGCGGAGAGTCCCACGTGTCCGCTGATTTGCCAATCGACTCCCACACTCACGCCCCATTGCAGGCTTCGCATGTTGTCGCTGAAGTCGTAGGTAGCCCATTCGCCCTCTTTGTTTCCAATCTTGATTTTGGGGCCAGTGGGGCTTCCCTGCCGCAGGTAGCCGTCGAAGGCGGTGCCGTTGAATCCTTTCGAGACCAGCAGCGATACATAAGGACCCCCTTTTAGCGCCACCTTCTCGCTCAACTGCCAGCAGACCTTCACAGGCAGCGTCAGCATCCACTGGCTCACCTCCTGCTTCACATGACCCGTAAAGAGACCGCTAATCTGCGAGTTCCCTTTCTTCATCTCCATGCTATAGCCTTTGACGGTGACTTCGCCATCCATCCCTTTCCCCTCGAAAAACAGACCCGCCGTCAGTCCCCAACTGTTGGCCACCATCAGGGTGGCATCGGCACCGATGCGCACAGAGACCGTCGGACGGAAAGCATCGATGCTTCGTATTGTGGCCGGCAAGGGTAGGGGAGAGGTGCCTCCCAGATGATACCCGGCACGCAACTTCACATCCAAACTATCTGTTATCCCCGCCTGACAAGGAACAGCAAAAACAGCGAGAAGTGCAAGAATTGCAACGAAACGCAATGATGATTGTCTTATATTAAACATAACTCTTATCTCTTAACTCTTATCTAATAACTCATATCTTTAACCGTTATCAAAACTCCACCCTCACCTCGTCTACCATCAGCGTACTGCCTATGGCCCCCTCGAAGAGGTCGCCTCCCTTACTTGACGAAAAGACCACCGTGAAGTTGTAGCCCATGGCGGCAAGAATCTGGGGGTCAGCGCTGTCTCCCTCAAGCTCCAACTCGAAGTGGGTCCACTCGTCGACGGCCGCTGTCACTGTGAACGTCGCCTTGCTAACGATATATTCGCTTGTGAGCACATTGCTCCCGTCGAGCACTACCGCGTTGCCTACTGCATCTTGGTTGCGGTAGAAGACGGCGTAGATATGGGCCTGATCGGTGCGGTCGGGAATCTCCTCCATATTGACATTGGTGAACACCTCGCCGGGATGATATTTATACCAGCCGCTGACCTTTGTGGGTTGCCGGTCGGTGGGGATGCCGAATTGAGTGGCCGCCAGCGCATTGGTGAGCACGGCATCCACGTTGAAGCGCCCCAGGAAGAAGTTGCCGGCGGCGATGGGCTTGCCCATCGCTTCTCCCAAATCACCGGTATACTGGGTGTTCAGACACACCCCACGTCCTATAAGGCCCTCCGTCGTCGAATAGGTGGGGAACTGCTCGGGAGTCCATCCCTGATGGAGGATGGCTACGCCGGCATTGCCCGAAGCCCACCAGTCGTAGCGCTCTCCGTCGGCACTCTCCTCATAGAAAACATGATAGCTGCTGCCGTTATTCGCTACCTCCTCGTCCACATGCTCGAAACTGAAAAGGTAGGACGATTCGGCATTCACTTTTTGGAAATAGACGCGGTAGGTGCGACTCCATTCTCCATCCTCTGAGGTTACCGTGTAGGTCACGGGCCCCTGCGAGAAGTCCTGTAGCGAACCACTCGCCGGTGTGATGGTGGCACCTTCGCTGAGCGTGAAATAGACTGGCATCGGGGGGAGGTCGTCGATCGAGCGTACCGTGAAGACCACCGTGCTGCTGTTCGACGGCACATTCTCCATCCGCATCTGCGCTTTCTGGTAGAAATAGCCCTCATATTCTTCGCCCTCTACCCATGCGCTCTCAATGTCGCACTCGCTGTTCTGTGGTTCTTCCTTGATGCACGAGACAAAGAGTAGGATTGCCAAAAGTATAAAGAAATGCTTTGGTTTATACATATGTCTTTATTTGTTTGAGAATGCAAAAATAATTATTTTTTCCGACATAGTGAAATCTTTTTTGCACACATCGCAAAAAAGTTGTATTTTTGCACTTCATTATCCAAGATAATCTGATACGATGAAACAGTTGATACTCACCCTCGCCCTTGCCGCCACCTTGTTGGCAGCCTGTGGCGGAGAATCTGCTAAAACAGAATCGGATTCCCAGATTCAAGACTCGGCTCTCGACTCGGCAGTGCCGATGAAGGAATTCAAGACCTTCACCGTGAGCGACAAGCTCTGCTTTATGATTCACGACGAGGAGCCGTTTGCTCCTGAATTCGAGAACTATGGAGTGCGCGAACGTTTCTCCGTGGAATGGCCCGAGGAGGGCATGATGACGGAGAAAGCCATGCGCGAGCTTATGAATTATTATTTCGGCCCCGAGGCACCAGCCGACATCAAGAAGGCCGTCAGCAGATGGCGCGAAAATGTCAAGAACCAGTATGGTGGCAAAATGGTCAAGGAGGTCAACGAGGATTTGCCCTATAGCTATCATGAACTGCACAGCGATTGTCGTCAGGACGGTAACCTCGCCACCTTCTTCATCACTTATGGCAACTATGAAATTGGTGCCATTCATGGCATGTATGCCGAGTGTTACGTCACCGTCGATGTCGAAACCGGCGAGATTGTCCACCTCTCCGACCTCCTCGACACCACACGCCTCGGATACGCTATCGCCCGCGCCATCCAAGACCTCGATGTCAACAGCGAGACCCGCGACTGCCTCTTCGACGAATACCAGAATGCCGACGAGATGCCTATGACCGAGAATTTCTTTATCGATAGCACTCGCAGCACCATCAACGTCATCTACGACCTTTACCATATCACCCCCTATTGCTGCGGTGTCCAGACCATCACCCTCCCCATCTTCTGGCTCTCCAAGCACCTCAAGCTCACTCCCTACGCCAAACAACTCTTCGGACCCGACAGCTTCATCAAGGAATAAAGCAATCAAACAATCAAGCAATCAAGCAATCAAGCAATCAAGCAATCAAACACGATACCTATGAAACAAGACATGCTGAAGAACCTTAAGCCCGCCCGCGTGTGGCATTGGTTTGGGGAAATAATGCAGATTCCGCGCCCTTCCAAACACGAAGAGCTCATCTCCGCCTATCTCGTGCAGTGGGGTAAGGACCACGGCCTCGAAACCATGAGCGACAAACTGGGCAACGTGCTTATCCGCAAGCCTGCCACCAAGGGCTATGAGAAATCGCCTCGCGTCTGCCTTCAGGCACACATGGATATGGTCTGCGAGAAGAACTCCGACAAGCAGTTCGACTTTATGTCCGACCCCATCCAGCCTGTCCTCGACGGTGACTGGCTCACCGCCGACGGCACCACCCTCGGCGCTGACGACGGCATCGGCGTGGCCACCATCCTCGCTATCCTCGAGGACAAGAAAATGGCCCATCCCGCACTCGAAGCGCTCATCACCGTCGACGAGGAAACCGGCCTCACCGGTGCCAATGGCCTCAGCAAGCAATGGCTCAAAAGCGAAATACTCCTCAACTTCGACGACGAGGACGAAGGCGAATACTGCATCGGCTGTGCTGGCGGTGTCGACACCGTCGCTGAGATGGACTATAAATATGTGCCTGCTGTCAAAGGCCATAAGGCCTTCCGTCTGCACGTCAGTGGCCTCAAAGGTGGCCACAGCGGCGACGACATCAACAAAGGACTTGGCAACGCCAATAAGCTCATCAACCGTATTCTCTGGGAGGGTACCTTCAAGTTCGGCATGCGGCTGGCTTCCATCGACGGAGGCAACCTGCGCAACGCTATCGCCCGCGAGGCAGTGGCCGTCGTCACTGTCCCCGAAGACCTCGTCCGCACCTTCAAGACAATGGTCACCAAGATGGGCAGGGCCATGCAGTTTGAGTTCCGCACCACCGAACCCGACCTCAAATTCGAACTCCGCACCGTCGATATGCCGAAGAAAGTCGTCGACAAGGATTCCCAGGAACGCCTCGTCAACGTCCTCTATGCTTGCGCCCACGGGGTGCTGGCTATGAGCCGTGAAATTGAGAACTTCGTCGAGACCTCCACCAACCTTGCCAGCGTCAAGATGGGCGAGACCTCCATCCTCATCACCACCAGCCAGCGCAGCTCTGTCGAGAGCGCCAAGATGGCCGCCGCCGCCAAGATTGAAAGCACCTTCCGTCTGGCCGGCTGCCGCGTGAAGCATTCCGATGGCTATCCCGGATGGACCCCCAATCCCGACAGCCGCGTGCTGAAAATCGGTGTCGAAGTCTACAAGCAGATGTATGGTCGCGAACCCATCGTCCGCGCCATCCATGCAGGACTCGAATGCGGCCTCATCGGCGAGAAATATCCCAAGATGGATATGATTTCCTATGGACCCACCCTCCGCGGAGTCCACAGCCCCGACGAGCGCATCGAGATTAAGACCGTCGAGATGTTCTGGAACCAGACCGTCGAGATCCTCAAAAAACTGAAATAATAAAGGCTGAACGCAGCCAACAAAAAAGTTGCCTCCCTTTTAGGAGGCAACTCTTTTTTTATCTGTTCCGTTATGATTAGAAGCGATAGCGGATACCGAGGGCGACACCGTAACCAAATCCGCTGTGACCGATAAAACTCCAGCCGGGACGGAAGTCGAGGGTGAGCTGGATGGGGATGGAAAAGTTGTATTCCAAGCCTACTTGGGCTGCCAGACCGAGGCCGAAGCCATCGTAGTCTGCATCGTTGCCGTTGTATAGGCCAAGATTAGCACCGACACCTGCAAACCAGCCGAAATTGCTTCCAAGGTCACCAGTCCACTGAACGATGCCAGTAAGATTGATGTAACCCCAATCTTTGTTTCCGGCCCAACCAAGGTCGGTCTCAAGACGATTGGCTCCGAGGAGGCCGCAGTCCCACATGGCGGAGAGTTCGGCACCGGCACCGGCACCAAAGGCGCCGCGGACACCGAGATCCTTAATCTGGGCGTTGGCCATCGTGCTCATGGCAAAAATAGCCACAACAGTTAATAAGATTTTCTTCATTTTGTGTTGGTTTTTAAAGTGTTATTAATTACTTTTCAAAAAATCGTTTCCTTGTTCGATTCGCAAAGATACATATAATCTTTCAATTATGTGAAAAAAAGTTAAAAAATTAACATTTCCACGACCCCGTGAGCCGTTCTATCGTCTGCTGCAGGTCGTCGATTTTCTGCTCCATCTGTCGCTGATTCTCGGCCATCTGCTGCTCCATAGCGTCGAGCTTGGCCTTCACGTCGTCGTTGTTGTCTGCCGCCAGCGCATCGACGAATATCGAGTTGATGAGCGACATCCCTATGATGCCGCCGCCGATAAGGAGCACACAGAAGTAGAAGCGCACGATATGTACCCAGATGGGCGCCATATCGCCCGCCACTGCGTTGGGAATATCGTACCAGCCCTCCACTGTGAAGAGTTGGAACACCGTGTAGATAGCATCCAGCGGTGTCTTGAAATACTGCGGGGCGCTCTCACTGAACAGCGCACTGTTGAACATCGCTATCACCACGATGATGACGAAATAGCCTATCAGGAATCCTGCCGACTGCCGCATGGCCAGGCGGAAGCCCTTCCATATCTCCTTGATATTGGGGAAATGGCGCACCGTGCGGAACGACTTGAAGACACGCAGCGCTCGCAGTGTGACGAGAATCTTCATGCCGCCGGTGGTGGGGAGGAAATAGACCAGCAGAGAGGGCAGCGCCAGCAGGGTCACCGTGCCGTCGAGGATATTCCAGCTGTCCTTCCAGTAGCCTCGCACCCCGTAGAGACGGTGTTTCAACACCATCTCGCAGATGAAAAGCACAGTGCAGAGGATATCCACAGCCCCCATCACTCCATTCTCCAAGCCGCATCCCTGTAGAAAGATAATAATCACGTTGAGCGTCACCGCGCCCAGCATAAACCGCTCATTGAGAAGTAACTTCTGCATACCAAAAATTAAATATTACTACAGCCCTATAACGCATTTTACACCATATTATTATATAGGTATATGCTTTATGGAATCTCGAAAGGATTCTTACCATAATAAAAAAGCAGGACTTGCGTCCTGCTCACTTTTGATTTTGGTAGCGGGGGAAGGATTCGAACCGACGACCTCCGGGTTATGAGCCCGACGAGCTACCACTGCTCTACCCCGCACTCTCTTATTTCTTTGAAAGGTGTTGTTTGTTACGATAATGGGTGCGACAGCCGTCAATAACCCATCTGCCTGACCTTTGGTCACGGCCTGCGACCTTGTGGAGCAAACTTCTAACCCATAACCTCTCATGGAAATCGGGTGCAAAAGTACGAACATTTTCCGAATCGGCCAAATTTTTCTTGTAATTATTTTTCTACTGTTTGATTATACGTCGGTTATAAATGCCCATCTCGGTCTTCACCTGCACCGTATAGCTGCCGGCAGGAAGCTGCTGCAGCGAGATTTTGGTGTGCCTGCCCATCAGGTTGGGGTAGTTCTCTCGTATCACGATGCGTCCCGCAGCGTCGATGACGAATACCTGCGCATCATGTCCCATCTCAAGGGTGATGTACAACTCGCCGGAAGTGGGGTTGGGCCAGAGACGGATGCCTTCGGCCATTTCGTTGTCGTCGATGCCTTGGGAGGCTGTGGTGTCTATCCAGAGGGCGTAGAAGGTGGGGCTGTTGTTGAAGTAGGCCGTCTCGCCCGGCTGGTAGATGATGCCGTTGCCCTCGCGGTTACGGCACCAGCCGGTGAACATGCAGTTCCTCTTGCTGAATGTGCATTCGGGGAAGGTGTAGCCATCGGCGGGACAATAGGTCTTCATCAAAGCCTCTTCTCCGTTGTTGGGGTTGAGGTAGAGTTTTTTCTTCTGGATGACTTTCAGGTGGTAGCGGAACACGGTGTCGAAGTGGTGCAGCAGGGTGTCGCGGTTGGCTACGTTGTATACCAGCAGGTTGTAGTCTCTGAATTGGACATACTGGGTGTTCTCGCAGATTGAGTCTTGGTAGTCGACGGTGTCGAACACTTCGACAAAGGCGGGCTTGATGTTGTAGATGATGCCCTGACCCTGGTTGAAGGTGTAGGTGGCGTTGCCGCCGGCACCGCCGCTGCCGGGGGCCAGGTTATCGACGGTGTAGAAGCCGTCGAAGGAGCCGCCCCAGCCCCAGTTGAAGTGGTAGCGCCCCTCGAGGTCGGAGCCGTCGAGTACGAAGGCGTGTCCGCCGGTGGAGTCGGAACCGTGGTAGTAGACCGGGCGGCGGTGATCGAGTTCGTTGTCGAGGATTGCTATCCAGGAGGCATCGTCGATATCATCGCGATTGTTGAAGGCGATTGTGGAGTCGTATTTGAAGTTGTCTACGAAGGCGGAGACGGCGCAGCGGTCGGCCCAAGGGCCGCATTTAGAATAGGCACCGCTGCTGGGACCGTACATCATGTCGACGGCGACACCGCAATGGGACGAGATGGTGGCAGTGGCGGTGATTTGCGCTTCCTGCGAGAATTCGTTGCAGACATTAGGCATGATATGCCACAGATAGGAGGTGCTCTCGAAGTCGGCGCTGATTTCGCCGAGACGACTGTGGTAGGTGTGGCTACCTTGACCATAGGCGGGATAGCTCCAGTAGCGCATAATCTGAGCCATCGCGGTGGCCACGCAGCCCACGACAGTGCGGAGGTGGTTCGCCGAATCGTAGGGGCAGAGGGTGTTGTAGGGATTGCTCTGGTTCCAGCGGGTGGTCATCAAGGCGGGGATGGCCTGCAATGAACCCACAGGTTCGTCGTTGCAGGAGAGTATCAGTCCTCCCCATTGTTGCAACAAGCTCTCTTGTAGCGGCATATCGCTTTTGGCCACTTCGGCAATCTGTGCCTCATAGCCGTGCAGCCAATAACCCACCTCGGGGTTGAGGTTTTCTGAGGCGGGGGTGGAAAACGAATAGGCGAGGATGGGACGCACCCTTTGGTCGCCGGAGACGATGATGAAGCCTTCTCCGTTATTCACATCGAAGATGTGGAGATGCTGCAACTCGGAGAAGGGTAGGGCGGTCACCGAGGTGGCGGGTTTGACATCGGCGGGGCGGTAGCTGTTCCAGAATCGGGTGGCCACAGTTTGTGCCAGTTCCGTACTCACCGTTTGAGCAATGGCAGTTGCCGCAAAGGTAAAGAAAGCGGCTATCAGCAGGAGGGTCTTTTTCATTATGGTAACTCTAAACTCTTAACTATTATCTCTTATCTTTTATCTCTTGAAGTTGCTCTTTCCTTCGTTGAGCCAGTCGACGAATTTCTGCACGTCGCGGTCGTACTTGTAGTTCTCCTTGGTGAGGATGGTGCCGTCGGCATCGATGACGACATAGTAGGGTTGCGCGTTCATGTTGAAGGCGGTCTTCTGGTAGTTGAGATTCTTTTGTCCGAGCGAGGTGAGGGTGCGCCCCTTGTCGTTGGTGACCCATTCGCTTTCGGGCAACTCGATGGTGTTGGCGTCGCAGTAGAGCGAGACCATCACGTAGTCTTCGTTGAGGATGCGCTTCACTTCGGCATCGGGCCACACATAGTGCTCCATCTCGCGGCAGTTGGCGCAGGTCTTGCCGGTGAAGTCGATAAAGATGGGCTTGCCCACCTGACGGGCGTAAGCTTTGGCTTCGTCGAGGTCGAAGAAGGTCTCGAATCCCAGCGGGGTATGCTCGGCAAGTTCGACATATTTGCGGTCTTTGGGAAGACCCGTCTCGTCGTTGCCGCTGAATTCGCTGACCACTTTCTGAACGGAGAAGCTCTGGCTCGACATCGGGGGCAGGAAGCCCGAGAGGCCCTTGAGGTCGGCACCCCAGAGGCCGGGAATCATGTAAACCACGAAGGCCAGGTCGATGATGGCAATCATCAGACGGCCGGTGCCGATACGCTCCACGGGGTCGTCGCCTTTGAAGCGCAGCTTGCCAAGCAGGTAGAAGCCCAGCATACCGAAGATGACGATCCACAGCGCCAGATAGATGTCGCGCGGCAGCAGACCCCAGTCGCAGTAGAGGTCGGCCTGCTGGAGGAATTTCAATCCGAAAGCCAGCTCGAGGAAGGCGAAGACCACTTTGACGGTGTTGAGCCAGCCGCCACTCTTCATATTCTTGAGGAACTGGGGGAACATGGCCAGCAGGGTGAAGGGGGCGGCGAAGCCGATACCGAAGCCCAGCATGGTGATGAGCGACACCCAGCGGTCGGTGGTGCTGGTGGTGAGACCCACCAAAGCGGCACCGAGGATGGGACCCGTGCAGCTGAAGGAGACCAGCACGGTGGTCAGGGCGATGAAGAAGGGGGCGAGGAAACCGCCTTTGTCGGCCTGTTCGTCGCTGGAATTGACCCATTTCTCGGGCATCTTGATTTCGAAGAGGCCGAAGAAACTCAGGGCGAAGATGAAGAAGATGACGAAGAAGATGAGGTTGGGAATCCAGTGGGTTCCGAGGGTGTAGAGCGATTCGGGTCCGAGGATGAGCGCCAGGATGGCACCCAGCACGGCGAAGAGAAGCACGATGGAGAGGCCGAAGACCCACGCCTGACGGCGACCCTTGCGTTTGTTCTCAGCACCACGCATGAAGAAGTTCACCGTCATTGGTATCATCGGGAAGACGCAGGGGGTGAACATGGTGAGGATGCCGCCACCGAGGGCGATGAGGAATATCATCAGCAGGCTCTCTTTCTCTTCGGGAGCCGCTGTGTTCTCGGTGGTTGGGGTGTTTCCAGAGATCTCAGAATTGTCTGAAGACTCAGAATTCTCAGAGTTCTCAGAAATCAAGGCGGTCGTGTCCTCGACAGGTTCTTCCACAGCGACCACTTCCTCAGTGGCGCCTTTCACCTTGAAGGAAATATCGTGGTCCTCGGGGGCGATGCAGCTACCGTTGTTGCAGAGCTGGTAGCTGATGGTGCCCTTTACCGTGAAGTCTTTCGTCGAAAGTTTCTTGATTTTCTGACGGAACACCACGTTGCCGCTGAACGACTTCACTACGCAGCCGAACAGGGGGTCGTTCTCCTCGTGGGGCTTGGGTTCTATCACCTTGCCTACAAGCGTGTAGTCGTTGCTCTTCTCGAACGAGAACTCTGTGGGCAGCGGGCCGTTGGGGTCGGTGTGCTGCGAATACATGTGCCAGCCGGCATCGAGTTTCACGGTGACGACCAACTCGGCCTCTGTGGCCGAAGTCTCTTTCACGCTGCACGACACCTTGGCGGGGTCCAACATCTGGGCGCTGGCCACAAACATCGCGGCCATCATCAACACGAATAACGAAAGCTTCTTCATATAACTGATTTGTTCAATTTCAACTGTTAACTCCTCTACTCCTTTTCTCTTTACTCCTTACTCCTCATTTCAAATTAAACTTAATTCTCTTCTCTCCACGGATGGTCTTCACGGATACGGTGTACATGCCTTTGGGCATCTTGTTGATTTTGATTTTCTTGCCGCTGACGTATCCGTCGACGGTCTTCACCGTCTTGCCGTCCTTGTTGATAAAGGTGACGAGTGCCGAAGGACTCTCGATGGTGAGGGTGATGTAGCCTTCCTCCAGATTGGGCTGGATGCGCACGTTCTCGTCGCTGGGGCCGTCGTTGTAAGACGTTGACGAGAGGCTACCGCTTTGGGTGCTCTTGGCGGGCATGGTGAAACCGCTGAGCTTCGAAAGCCCTTTGCTGTCGTTGCCGAACCAGTGGTTTCCACGGTTGTCGTGACACACTTTGTAGGTGTTGCCAGCGGGAAGCTTGCAGTTTTTCGAGGTGAAGACCACCCAGTTGTCCTCGCCGTCGAACACGGCGACACCGTCGTTGGTGGCCAACCACAGCAGGCCGTCGCCATCGATGGCGATATCGTTCACCTGGTTGTTGGGCAGGGGGCTGTTCTTGGTGTTCCACACCTTCCATGTACGGCCGTCGAAGCGCGCCAATCCGCTGAGGGTACCGAACCATTTCACGTCGTTTGCGTCGATGGCGATAGCGGGTACGATGGCGTCGGGGAGGTTCGAGTTGAATGGGGTATAGCTGCTCCAGCGTGTGCCGTCATAGACACTGATGCCGGCATTGGTGGTGATCCATTTGCGGTTGGAACGATCCACGGCGAGGTCGAGCACGAAGTCGCTCAGCAACTCGCTGTCGTCGGGGGTGAACTTCTCCCAGCTGCGGCCGTCGTAGCGCACCACGCCGCCCAACGTCACACCGATCCACACCACTTCGTCCTGGTCGATGACAATCTCCTTGACGAACTTCATCTTCAGACGGCGCGTCTCCTCGCTGTGCTCCTGCCAGGTGGTGCCGTCCCACTCAATGACACCGTAGTCGTCGGTGCCAATCCAGAGGATGCCGCGTTTGTCCACCATCAGGCAGTTCACCGACTGCCCTTTCAACTTCTCGTTGAACATGGCGTAGTCGGTCCAAGTGTTGCCTTTCAGACGACAGAGCCCCTGATAGGAACCGGCCCACAACAGGTTGTCGTCGGCCGTGATGGCCGAGATATTGTTGCCGCAGATGTCGCTCGTACGGGTGTCATACACCGTCCAGATGCCGTTCTGCGCCTTTAAGGTGAAAGGTGAAAGGTGAAAGGTGAAAGGTATTGCTAACGCAATCACTGCTCTCGATAGAACAGACATTATTCTCATATTTGATTCTTTTTAGTTTTCAATGTTGTCACAAGCATTGCAACAAGTTCTCCTAAATCGTTATTAACCGAAACATATTCTTCTTCTGAAATATACTCTGTCATTTTCATCAGTTCAAACCAATAAGCAGTTTCGTCAGCCTCTTTTAAGGCAATCGATAATTTACTTATAAAATCAGCATCGCTTTGAGCATTTCGACTTTCGGTAATATTTGCACCAATACTGGTCCCACTTCTTAGCATTTGTTTGCTAAGCACATACTCTTTCTTCTCGTTTGTCAAATAACGATACATATTTACGCATCGTACTGCAAACAATAGACTCTTGTCCTGTAATAGGCTTCTGCTCATGAATGCTTTTGTCGTTTTTGTATTATTGTTTTAAATGTGTTATCACCTTTCACCTTTCACCTTTCACCTCTCACCTCTCACCTTTCACCTCTCACCTTTCACCTTGTCAAGTTTTGTGTTTTTCTTTCTTTGCTGCGGGGAAGAGTATGTTGTTCAATATCAGTCGGTATCCGGGTGAGTTGGGATAGAGGGAGAGGTCGGTCGGCGGGTCGCCGATGAAGTGGCGATAGTCTTCGGGGTCGTGTCCGCCGAGGAAAGTCCAGGTGCCTTTTCCGTAGTCGCCATGCAGGTAGCGCACCTCGCCCAGCTCTTTGTTGTCGCCCAGAATCACGCAACTCGTCTTCACCAGCTCGCTGCGGAAGGCCGTTGTCTGTCCCATGAAGCCGTGCACCACACGCGTGTGGTTCTGTGTCAGCATCGTCGGCACCCAGTCCCACTTCGCCGAGAAGTCGAAGAGGACGAAGAAGTCGTTCTTCTCGTTCACCCGTTGTTGGCGGGTGCGGTCGTCGATGTCGATGGTCGAGATTTCATACTCCGAAGGGTTGGTGCTGATGCGGAAATCTTTGAAGGCAAAACACTTGCTGTAGTCCAAGGCCGACTGGGCGTTGGGCTGTATGGGGTCGCCGTCGAACATCTCGGCGCAGATATCCACACCCTCGGCTGCCAGCGCCACATCGTAGCTGTCGGGGGCCGAGCACATGGCGAAGAGGAACCCTCCGCCCATCACGAAGTCGCGTATCTTCTTGGCCACCGCCAGCTTCAGGTGGCTCACCTTGCTGTAACCCAGTTTGTGTGCCGTGGCTTCCTGTAAGCGCACATCCTCAATGTACCACTGCTGGTTGCGGTAGTTGGCCCAGAACTTGCCGTACTGTCCCGTGAAGTCCTCATGATGAAGGTGCAGCCAGTCGTAGGTGGGCAGTACGCCACTCATCACCTCTTCGTCATACACCACATCGTAGGGTATCTCGGCATAGGTGAGCACCAGCGTTACCGCATCGTCCCACGGCAGCTTGTTCTTCGGTGAGTAGACTGCAATTTTCGGCGCTTTCTGCAGCTTCACGGCATCCATATTCACGCTCGGGTCGGCGATATGGCTCAGGATGGCGCTGCTTTGCCCGTCGGCAATCACCTCGCAGGTCACGCCGCGCAACTTGCATTCACGCTCGATGGCGTCGGCATGCTTCATCATGAAAGTGCCGCCGCGATAGTTCAGCAGCCAGGTTACCTCCACCTCACGCTCCAGCGCCCAATAGGCCACACCGTAGGCCTTCAGGTGGTTCTTCTGCACGTCGTCCATCGGCAATAAAATATAACTCGCCTGCGCGTGCGCGAACAAAAAAAGAAAGAGGAAAAAAGAGATAAGGGGAGATAAGGCCTTTCTCTTTCGCGCACTTGGTGCGGTGTTTTTTTCTGTCTTCTTTTTTATCCCCATAGAAAACTACAAAGATTAAACTTTAAACGTTAAACTTTAACCTTTAAACTTTAACGGTGCGGATAGGGGGGCTCGAACCCCCACTCCTCTCGGAACAAGATCCTAAGTCTTGCGCGGCTACCAATTACGCCATATCCGCATGGTCGAAACAAAATGCAAAGATACGCACTTTTTTTCAAACAGCGAAAAAAACTTTCGCCTTTAACTTTTACACTTTACACTTTACGATTCGCCCTTCTTGCCATTTCGAACAGAGCCTCAGGCAGATGGCAGTAGCCGTCGGGATGTTTTGTCAGGTAGTCCTGATGGTACTCCGAGGCGGGCTGGAACACCCGCAGCGGCTCCACTTCCACCGCCAGCGGACTCGAATAGCCGTGTCCCACCTGGCGGTATACCTCCATGATGGTCGGGAGGTCTTCGGCATCAATATAATAGATGCCTGTGCGGTAGCGAGTTCCTTCGTCCTCCCCTTGACGGTTCACTGACGTGGGCTCGATGCAGAGGAAATAGAGTTCCAGGAGTTTCTTCAGCGGCAGCACCTCGTCGTCGTACACCACACGCACCGTCTCGGCGAAGCCTGTGGTGTCGGTATACACCTCCTCGTAGCTCGGTCCGTCGCCTGCCGCCACACGATCCTTGTATTCTTCGTTGCCGTTGGCAAAACCGGTCTGGGTCTCGATGATGCCGTTGATTTGGTCTAAGTAGTGCTGTGTGCCCCAGAAGCACCCGCCGGCCAGAAAAATCGTCTTTGTCATACCGC
>Ga0310786_10001577_pt1 | contig 36683 bp, 23 predicted proteins | sample AusTroGonzalo_MG_FD_203881 | JGI IMG/M metagenome (GOLD analysis project Ga0310786, IMG submission 203881) | Bovine rumen microbial communities from tropical cattle in Woodstock, Queensland, Australia - Gonzalo_03 (v2) (version 2) | ecosystem: Host-associated > Mammals > Digestive system >... | reverse complement strand
TTTCGTTTATGGAAGGCGACAAGCTTTTTTCGCATAACGGGGATTTGTTGAGCGAACAGTTTGCAAAAGCCGAAGTCGCCGTGAATACCGACAGCATCCCGTATTGCGAAGTCCGCGACAATAAAGGCGATGTCGTTTCAATGGCAGACCGCGATTCTATTTTAGACGCAAAATTCGCCGTTGCCGTGAAAGATGCTTCCGAAGCACTGGAAGAAGAAAAATACACCGTGGTGACGCTTGACGAGTATAGCGATAAAGTAACGTGGAATGCGGACAAGACAAAGCTTCTCGTTGTGGCGCTTACGTCGAATCCGGAATTGTACAAGGAAGACGAAACGGTCAAGTTTGACGATGTCGTCTGGGTCGTAAACGACAAGGAACTTTTGACTTGGTTCCAAGACCATAAAGACGGAGTCCGCAATTGGGACTTGAGATTCAAGCAGCTGTTTGGCGAGCCGAGAACCTCTGCGGCAACGCACATGGCGTTCTTGTGGGTAAGTCCGGAAGATTTGATGCGCCCTGCATACGTGCCCGACGTGAAAGCTTACGACATGCACACTTCATTCGAAGGCGAGTTCAACAATGATGCCGGAAATTCGGAACGCATGATGTGGTTCAAGAACTGGTTCGATGCTCGTGCCGCAAAAAGTTACAGCGGCCCGGACGCTCGCCCGTGGACACGCTTAGGTTATACGTACGACTGGGGCAGCAACGGCGACAAGTACGGTCTTTCGGAATTTATCGTAGTGCCGGGAGCGAACATGGTCGTCCGCTATACGCGTAACTTCAAGTTCGTCGCCAACTGGCTGAAGGATAGGAAATAGACGAACCGTCATTCCTCTTCGAGGCATGACTCGTCGGCTCGGTCATGGATAAGCAAGCTTATCCGCGACTCTCGCCTTATGCGTCATTCCGGGCTAGACCCGGAATCTCTAGCATTGCCATCCCCGCAACCGTCTTCGCATTGTCATTCCGGCCACCGAGCCGGAATCTCCTTACACGGCACTTATCGCAGATACAAAACAGACCCCGGAACAAGTCCGGGGTGACAGTTAGGCGGCGAAGCCGCCTCTCTCGCCTTTCGTCTTTCGTCTATCGTCTATAATACGCGCCCTTGGCTTTCTTGCCATTGCCCACCTTGCGGCCCTTGAGGTCGTAGGTTTGCTTGGTACGCGGCAACATGCGGATTTCGCCGGTAGCGGGATTAAAGCGTCCAATGACGGTCGGGCGCTCCTTATCGCTATCCTTGTCGCCATACACGATGACAATGTCCATGCTATTGAGCGAGGCCGTCTCGCTAGCCGCAGCTTGCCTCAACACAAGCGGCTGATCCGTCGCGACAGCACCTGCCAGCTTTTCAGCAGAATTCGTCGGAGCGAGCGCATCCGCAAAGCGATACTTGGAGACCTGCGATGCCTTCGGCTGAGGCTCGGAATCGTCCTGGCAATCCCAGCTATCCTCCCCAGACTTTTTGCATTCCACCAAGTAGGCACGGAACGGATTCGCCCAGTTATTGCCTCCAAACTGCACGAACTCGCCGATTTTAGCCCCGCTGCGCTCTGCGGCGGAAAAAGCCCAAAGGCGACCTTCATTGATAATACCAGTTCCCTTCGGCCATTCTTTTTTCTGGAGAGTGCCGCGGAACACCCAGTTGCCTACAGGAGCATCGCCCACGATTTTACCAGAATTCGACTTGAGCGTTACGGCGTCTTTGATTCCGAGCGTAGCCGATTCCATCTCAATCATGTACGGCGTGTAAGCCTTGAGTTCGCCCGAGTACCCGTTGCAATTTGGGTGTTTATTCAACTCCTCTTGCTCGCCTAATGTTGCGTTGCACCAGACGTATCTCACACCCACCGTTTTATTGTCGTTTTTATCAGTTTTAACGCCATCGAATTCAATAACCGACCTCACGCCTGTTAGACTTGATGCCTTGACGTCGAACGGGAACATGATGGTTGCGTGTCCGCTGTTGGGCGTAAACTCGCGGTCGAACGTGACGGCGACATTTTCAATGTCTTCGCTGATGTTCACCGCATCCGTTCCGTCGTACTCGCCGTTCAAAACAGCGTGCTTGCCATTTCCATCTTCGTAAACTAGCATAAGGTACGGATATTTAAACGTGCCCGTGCTCGTCTCAATATCTGGAGTTTCGATACCGCCGATAATAATTTTGCCATCTCTATTACCGTCTTTACCACGGCCTATGCTATAGGGTGCATCTTCCCCCTTTGTCGCCGTGACCTTGGTTTCGTCGCCACCAATTATAATGTTTCCAACATTTCCTATCTGGCCACCACCGATACCGGAGCCACCTTTGCCACCTATAGCAGTAATAGTTCCTCCAAGAATCGTGATGTTCCCGGCTTTTTCCATATTGGCGCCACCGATGCCTGCACCATAAAGACCACCTGTAGCAGTAATAGTTCCTCCAAGAATCACGATATTTCCGCAACTTCTACGGCCAGGAGCGCCGATACCGGCTCCATATTGGCCGTTTATTGCTTCAAGAGATCCTGCACCCAATATGGTAAGCGTGCTACCTTCCGGTATAGAGATGCCAGGATAATTACTATTGAAGCTCTTCACTATATTTTCCGAATTCTCTGCGAGGATAATGTTGCAGTCCCCCTCACAAGTGATGCCAGCCCAGTCGTCGTAATAAAGTGTAGGCTTGTTGATCGTCACTCCGTTGAGTATTACAGTAGCGCCCTTTGCAATCGATATCTTGTAATAGCCTTTGGTGAGCGTACCTGTCAACGTTTCTCCATCTTGCGCAGTATATTTATTTGTTAGCGAACTGAGATCTGTAGTCTTGTTTGAGTTTTTGATTTCAAATTGAGTTTCAAGATTTTCGGTCGGCAGTTTGTAATTGCTATTGCTCAAAGCCGTGACCGTGGCTGTATGTATTCCGACATCTTTTGCTCCTGAAACCGTAATCAAGCATATATCGTCGCTTACAAGTCCTTTTGCAGTTGCCGTCGGAGCTTGTTCCGTGCCGCTATAAAAAAGGGTCTGTCCACCCCAGACGATGGAAATTTCTTTCGGCGTAATTTCGAAAGTTTTTTCGAGATTTTCTGTCGGCAGTTTGTAATTGGAGTTGCTCAAATCAACGGCTTTGGCCGTATATGAACCGACATCTTTTGCGCCGGAAACAGTAATCAAGCATTCATCGCCATCTACAAGTCCTTCCGCTGTTGCAGTAGGAGCTTGTTCTGTACCGTTGTAAACGAACGAAGTCTGATTACCCCAGATGACGGTGATTTCTTTCGGCGTAATTTCAAATGTTTTCTCAACTGTTCCGCTGTAATCGCCGATGCCGGTGATAGTGGCGGTAGCTGTGCCTACGTTGATGTTGGCGGAATATGAAACCGTGTAGTCCGTGCCGAGCGTGAGTGGAGTTTCTCCATCAGTTACAGTAACTTCGGGTTCAATTGCCAAGCCTGTATAGGTCTGATCGGGGATGGCGGCAATTGTGATGTCAGAGTTCGTCAGCAGTTTTTTCCATGTCGCCGTGTATTCCCTGTTTCCATAACTACCTTTCGCGATGGTCACGTTTGTGCTAGCATCATCAAGACCCGTGCCGGTCCAACCAGCGAACTCGTAGCCGTCCTTGCTAGGATTATTCAGCGTAAAATGAGCCGTTGCGTAAGTATATGTAACGGGATTCTCTATCGCCACACTGCCACCAGCAAGGTCGTATGTGATGCTGTACACCATTTCAATTCTTCCACGAAGTACAGCATAGGGCCCCCCGTGAATTTCAAACGTCATATAATTCGACGAGGATGTTTGTGCGCCTATGGTTTCATCACCTGAGTTTAACGTTTTCATGAGGGGAGACGAAGTACTAGCACCATCATAAATATTGATATATGAACCCGAAGTAAGATCACAATCAATATATTCGCGATTATAATTAAAATATTCATAGTCACGCGTAGCCAGCAAGTGAACGCCGCTTGGAGCTTTCAATACTACAGTGACCGCGTTACCATTATCAACAAAGCCTGCTATTTTAAACGATGCAACTCCATCAGGAATAACATAATCGATTGTCCGCGTAGGGTCAATATTCAGCGTCAGACCGTCATCTATCGTCAGGACATGTGCGTACTCCGGCGTAACCGTGATATTCTTGTTCGGCATCTGGAGTGTAACCGTATTTACACCCGAATACCAATGATCTTCACCAATGGTTGCTATTGTCGTGCCGTTATCCGTATCTGTAACAGTAATACGTTTGAGCAGATAGCCGTTTGCAGGATTTACCGTCAGCGTAATGGTCTCGTTAGTCTTGGCAGACGTCTTGTCGCTTGCGATGCTTCCGTTATCTGCCGTTTCCACGGTGATGTTGTGCGGCGTAGCCTCGACTACCCTTACCGTCAAATCAAGTCCGTATTTTTCTGTAGCACCACTTTGACCTTTATATACATAAAATCTCATTATCATCCCGTCTGCCGCACTGCCAAACGAAATATTGTCACTATTCTGATCTATCTTTGTTATCAGTGCCGTCTCAGTCTCATCATTGCCGTCGTATGCCTTTAGCCAAGTCCAATATTGAGCAGAGGCATAAAATTCTGCATCTGTCTTGCCTGTTACTTCCAAAGCATATCCCTCCGGAGCATACAGCATCAGGCGTCCGTCGGAAGGCACCAAGTTTCCATTTTTTCCTTCGCTATCATACACTTTGATAGTCTGGTTCTTACCAAGATATACAGTTTTCTTTGTTCCATCACTAGGGAAGTTGATGTAATGGTCGCTTCCATCTACCGACAGATTGGAATCCCACTCCACAAGGCTGAAAGTAAACGATTTGCTGCCCGTGTAGGTTGTTCCCGTTCCCGTAACCGTCAGCGTATAGTCGCCCAACTGGTCAAAGGTCGTAACATCTTCGTTGCCACTATTCTTGATGACTGCCGTATAGTGAGTACCCAGCATCAGCTTGTTGCCATCGTAGTCGTAAACATCATAATTGACATCCACCGCCGTTCCGTTCGTGGTAATGTAATAACGCGGCATCTGAATATCGGCAAATTCAAGTGAATTGTTGTTTGCCACTGCCGGGACAATCTTTTGATTCAGTTTGTTTGCCAGCTCATCCGCCGTGACAAAGTCTGTAGTCTCATCGTAATAGAAACGCTTGCGGTCCTCAAAACTGATGGTGCCTTTGTAACTGCTTGCACTAATGAAGTCCGTGCTTTCAGTCCACGACAATGAGATAGTACCTGACGTGCCTTCTGTTGATGAACCTTTGCCCGGTCCGATGCCGTGACCACATGGATTTCCACTATCCTTGCCGCCAGTGGCAGTAACTTGACCTCCGCTGATAGAAATTGTTCCGCCACCGCCAGGATTGTTTGAATCACCACCGCCGCCAATTCCTGCGCCTTTGTAAGCTCCAGTAGCATTTACAACGCCACTGGTAATGGTTATCGTTCCGGCTGATCCTTTATTACCGCCACCAATTCCTGCCGACCAATTACTGCCAGTTGCGGTGACGTTTCCACCACTAATGTTGATAATAGTGGCAGAGCCTTTATCACCACCTCCAATACCAGCACCGCCACCCCTACCTGTTGCACTGATGGTTCCGCCTGTGATATTGATAGTGCCACTATTTTGGTTTTCAGTTCCTCCTATTGCCGCTGAGTGATAATCACCACCATAGGCTCCGGCGGTAAGAGAACCATCACCAGCAATCGTCAGGCTGTTTCCTTCACTTACGGTTATGCCAATAGTTGCTTTTAGGGTAGCACCTGCGCTGATGTTCAGCGTAACATCTCCACTGATGATAATGCGTTTAGAAAAAGTAACCTTGCCGCTGCCCGTAATATTGACTGTGCTGTTTTCCCATGTTGTAGCATCGGAAATTGTTTGACCATCAGCCACAATGGTAATTATTTCATCCGCCCATGCGGTGGAAAGCATGGAGAGAAGGAGAAGGAATGTCAATAAAAGTGATTTGGTTTTCATAAGAATTTAGGGGTTGTTTTTTTTAATAAATGTGAAGGGAACATATCTGCGGTATGTTCCGTATCTGCGATAAGTTCTGTGTATGCTGGCCCCGGAATAAATCCGGGGTGACAAAGCGAGGGGGTACTGTCATGCCGGACTCCGTTCCGGCATCGGTATTGTAAGAAGATAGCAGCCCCCGAAAGGGAGTCCGGGGTGACAGCGTAAAGGACGCGGCTTGGCACGCCTTGTTTGTAATGGAAAATTTTAGTTTGTAGTAAACACCTGCGTACCCCCCCCAGCAAAAATCGTGCCAAACGACACAGAGACAATGCATGACAAAGTCATGGCAATCATGCCGTCGCGGTCAAGGCACCGTGGGTAGTCAAGGGTCATCAAAAACATACGAAAAAGTTACAAAAAATTTGGGAGGGTGTCAAATTTGGAAAGAGATCCCCGTTCGGGGATGACAATGCGGCACTTAGGCTGTCATCCCGGCCCCTGTGCCGGGATCAGCTGTTTATCGCCCAAAGCTGGCCCCGGAATAAATCCGGGGTGACATGCAAAAGGTATAGAGATAACACCGCGTCAGAATGTTTACATTCAGACACCGCAAAAACATAAGAACGATTTACGCTTTTTGCAGCTTCGCACTAGATTTAAGGGCTCGCACAGCTGCAAGTACATCTGGAGAAACACGTTTCGAACGAAGAAGTTTCAAAACAGCAGCAATTCCTTTTGCTTTGCCTCTTGCTTCACCTTCCGCAATACCTTCGCGGCGGGCGGTGCCCAAGCGGGTCGAAATCTCTCTTTTGTCAACCATATCTTTTGCCACCTTTGCGATAAAGCGTTTCGGGGATTTATTCACCAGCAACCGTTCATAGACGTCCTTAAGCACCTTGTCGATGTTCGTGGGAATCCGCTTGGCAGTCGGCATCAGCTTGAAGAGTTCCATCCATTGCTGTTCCAAGGTGTTCCCCTTTCCGGGAACGAACTTGGTGATATCGACTATAATATACCTTTTTTTCGGGAAAACCGGGAGAGCGTTTTTGTCTCCCAAATCGGTAAAACGGAACGTTCCCAGTTCCTCACGATAACTTTTACAAAAATCAACGTCGAAATTACACAGCCAGACGGAATAGACGTTCGGCATTAGGTAAGGATGGTCGGCCTGCTGTTCCGAGGTTGCGTCCTTGTCCATGGTGATTTTTGCGTTTATCGCAAGCAGCGACGAATACAGATCCACGCGGTCGCGGAAATCCTCGTGCTCCGCCCTTTGCATCTCTATGTCGATGAAACTTCCGTCAGCGGTGCAGGCGTGAACGTCAAAGCTCACGGACTCGACACCCTCCTTGACTTTCGACAGTTTTACATTTTTCTTCAGAGTTTCGATACGGTTTATTTTGTGCCCTTTTTCAAGGTGCAAAATAGCGTTCAGGAAGTGAATGAGTGTCGTCTTCTTTTCAAAAATCTTCTTGAAAACAGGGTCGTATGTCGGGTCAAAAAACATCTGCCTCCGCAGAATAGCCTCTTGCTGTATGACAGCCCACCTTTTCGCCATGCAAAGTCCTTTGTTAAAGTTTTCGAGGTTGCCCTCTATTATCTTTAACACGCTTTTTTGCCGATTTTGGACAGGCTTTTTCTGTAAAAAATAGTTTAGAGAGTATGAGGTATGGGGGATTGCAATAGGAATCGTATCTACGAGGGGAATAGCACTGGGTCCCCTCCCAATTGCATTACAAGAAATAATGGTTCCCCTACGCTTCGCTTCGAGGACAAGGTCGAGGATGACGGCGAGGTGTGCTGTGTAGGCAGGCCCCGGCCCTTCGACAGGCTCAGGGACCTAAGGGTCCGGGGTGACAGATGTGATAGGGGCTTTGCCCAATCCAGTTAAGTTTTGACGATTACTTTCCACAGCTTTTGCCCTGCATCCCTGTACTTGCGTTCAAAGGCTGTTTCGGGGCTGGCAGGCGTGAACGTCTCGCATTTGATTTCGATGATTTCGGTGCTTTCGCCGTTTTCGCTTAAAACAATCCTTGCAGCTTCTGCGAATTCGCGGGCGTAGATTTCCCAGTTCGTGCGGAGTTCCGTCACGCCGCCTAATGCTAGCAGCGTCGGAAAAATCGGGTGCATGTGGAAACGTCTCGTAGCTTCGCTTTGCTTTGGCCACGGGTTCGGGTAATACAAGGCGTGATAGGGTATATGCCATTCGCCCGCCTTTACACGGTCTAACGCAAGTCGCCAGAAGTCTAGCAGTTCCGCTCGAATCCAGAACGCATTTTGCGGAATGGTTTCACCTGCGGTTTGCACCGGATTCCCCGCCTTGTTCAAGCGGTCGCAGGACTTGTCAATCCCGATGACGGGTATGTGCGGGAAGCGGCGCGCAATGTGGATGGTGCTTTCGCCTGTACCGCAGCCGGAGTCGAGGATTACCGCTCGTGGCGCGGTTTTTGTTACTGTTGCAACAATTTCTGGCGCCGAATCTTGTGCGTTTTCACTTGTCACCCCGGACTTGATGTCATCCCGGACTTGTTCCGGGACGGGGTCGCCTTTTCCCGCAGCATTATAAAAATCTCGTACGAATTCTTCCGCTTTAGCGAAAGCCTCCCTCGTATGCTCTGCGATAGGACGCAAAAAAGTTGTCCGCGCATATTTGCGGACAACCTTTTCAAGATCCTTGTGGAGCGATTCTTGGTTCGATGTTACGGAATTTGCTCCCGGCATTATTCCTTTGTCTTCCAGATGCTCAGCAAATCCTTACCGATGAATTTGAGATTGTCGAAGTGTAGTTCCGCATCGGCGTGGAATACTATGGCAAGCGTAGAAACGCTCTTGCGGTCTTCCTCTTTCGGCAAAATATCGGCGAGAGCTAACTTGTATGTTTTCTTTTTCTCCGTAAGTTCAATGGGGTATTTACCGGCCGTATATACAGGGATAGCTGCTGATGGGTTTGTTACTTTGCGGTTCTCATCGGAAATCTGAATTTCTCCAGAACCTTTTCCCCAAGCGTCAAAGGCGATGGAATCTACGGGACTCAAATCGTAACTCCATCCGACATTGCCGATGTACATGCTGATGAGAAAGTATGTCTGTTTGTAAATTGCCGTGTCTGGGAAACCTACTGTAAAGTGGACTTCCTTGCCACCGTTACCATCATCCTGAATAACATTAAGGAATGGATTCATGCTATATTGGGGATCTTGCCCAGGATCTATATTGAAGAATAGGAAGTTTGGATTTGAACCCAATGCCCATACACCACCGAATCCGTTGCTTGCGTATTCCGATGCAAGAAGGTGGTGGTTATCGCCGTCTTCAAAGTCATCAATCAAAAGCGTACTGTTTTTCTGAACTGTATCTTTTTTAGTAGTGTCTTTTTTCGCGGTATCTTGCGGAGTGGGCTGCGTTTTCGGCTTGAGCGTCGTGAGCGAATCGCCCGCAGAGACCTTGATAGGTACATCCAGCGTATCGTGCTTGGTCCCACTCGCCAAAATGACCATGTCCAGCTTGCCCGCCGGTAGTCCAAGCGCTTCGAACTTGCCGTTGCTAATGATGGCGGAGTGGTCGAGACCGCGGAACTTGACAAAGCCTGTCGCGTTCTTGAAATTTTCACTAGTGGAATCCGTGATGAAATCAGCAACATTGCCACCGATATAGACTGATTTTTGCAGTGTCTGCTTGCCGAGTTCAATCGTGTCATCCAAATTCTGCACGGAAACTGGTAGCTGGATTGCCGATTCGTTGAGGATGGCTTCCATCGTGTAGTTGCCTACAGGAACTTCCTTGATGGTCACAACGCCGTTTTCGTTGGCGGTCGCAATAAAGCCATTTCCATCGAGACTCGCCTGTTCGACGAGCTTGACGCGGGCATTCGCTGCCGGAGCATCTGCAATAAAGATTTGGGCCGTGATGGCGTTGCCTGCTTCGGTTCCGCTTGGACCGCCACCAGCAACGTTTTCAGAAGTACAGGCACACAGCGAGAACCCGATTGCAATTGGAGCAATCAGTGCTAGTATGCGTCTGTTCTTGTTCTGTTTCACGTCCATACCCTTAATATATAATTTCTTTTCGAAAATCATTTCCCACCTCCTTTATTTTCTGGCGTGGTAGGGCCTGTTGCCGGGTCGGCTACCTTGTCGGAGAGGGGAAACATGGAGATATTCAATGCATATACGCGGTCGGCACGTTCGCTTTTGCGTGCGAATTGCAGGAGTCCGCGACGGAATTCTTCGATTTTATGCTTGATTTCGGGCAAATCCGTTTCGTCTGCGGTGAAAACGACACTCGAAATGTCGCGTTCGTCCGGCTTGTGGCGGTCCAGCGATTCCTGAGCCAGTTCCATCGTATGCCTGTGGAAACTGCGAACCGCGTAACTTTTGACTTCGCCGCCGGTGCTGATAATCTGGTCGGTGATGTTCCAGCCGCCAGTGCCATCCGGGACGACAAGCCCAAGTTGCTTCAGAATTCCAAGCGCGTTGCGGGCGTCATCCTGCGAAATGGGTGGATTCAAATGCTTGCCAAGACCAGCAATGTCACTCGTGTCTTTGGTGATGCCGATGAGGGCGCGGAGTGCGGCGCATGCCCAGCTACCAAAGTAGGCGAGTTCCGGCTCCGAAAGCACACGTGTTTCAAGCGAGCGGAGTTCCAAAAGCTTGTAGTAAAGCTCGGAGAGCGTCTGCTTTGCCTTGGTCTTGTTGAACCTGTAAAGGGTTTTAAAATACTCTGCCCGCCGGTCATCGAGGCCGCAAATTCTGATGAACACGGGGAGCGTGCTCTCGTTCAGGTGGCCTTCTTTCTGAAATACGCGGACAAGCCAGGCCGGGTCAACACCGGTTTTCTGGCCAAGATAGCGGTACGAGGTAAACGGGTTGTCTTTTTTGGTCTCGACAAACCAGTCCTTCAGGTACTCGCGGTATTCCAAATAGTCTAATACTTCGGGCATACCATTAAATTTACTATCTTTAGCCGAATTGTTGCGAATTGTTGTTGAGAAATCGTTGTATTTCGTTGCAAAATGTTCAACAACAGGAGTTTCTTAGACGAAAGAACGCCCGCTTCGGCGGGCTATAGACGAGAGACGAAAGAGGTTTGGGCTGTGAGGGCGCTTACGGTATGCTTCTCATTACGACCGTTTCTCTCGTCTGTATGATCGAAGGTTCGTTTTCTCTTTTCGCATCACTTTCTAAAAATTTGAGCAATTCGGGCATTTTGGCGTGTGCGTCTTCTTTGCCGAGTTCGTAAAGTTTGGCGATTTTCTTCTTATTTCTCTCGATATCGGAAATCTTGATGAGGCGGCTCGGGCGGAAAATGAACACCTTGCCTTCGGCTTCGAGCTTTGCGAGCTTGTCTAGCGCATGGTTGTAGCGGATGTGACGTGTGGCGACCGCCTCGACAAATTTTGGATGGTGACGGAATGCGAGCTTGATGAGCGGGAGCGCTTTGCTCAATTTTTTGCGATAACCGAGCGGACGCGTGAGGATGACCACGGCACGATCAAAACCTTTTTTGAACATCGGTTCGAACGGGATGCTGTCAGCGACACCTCCATCGAGGTATTTCTTTTCGTGGATGTTCACGATTTTGCTCAAAATCGGGAGACTTGCCGAAGCCCGGATGTAGTTCATATCGTCTTCGTTGCGATAGTCCGTGATACGCGGATACACGGCGAGGCCTGTATCGACGTCTGTCATGCAAACGTGAAATTCCGTCTCTTTGCACTGATCCGTAAACTTGTCAAATTCAAAAGGGTCAATTTTATACGGAACTTGCTTGTAGCAATAGTCAAAAGCGAAATAGTCGCCTGTAAACAACAGGTTCCTGAAACTCATGTAGCGGGAACTTTTGGAATGAATCGTGTCTATGCGAAAATTTCGCCCGATTTGACCCGAAAGAAAACTGCACAAATGAGTCGCACCTGCGGACGTGCCCACTGCACCGCCGAACTTGATTTCTTTGTCGGCTAATATGTCGAGAATGCCGCCGGAATACGACCCGCGTAAACCGCCGCCTTCTACGACCAAGGCTGTGTTTTGGTACTTCATGATTCCAATCCCTCCGAGTGTACTCCCGAATGCGATCCTTCCACACCCTTTAAAAATTTATATAAAATACGCAAAACAATAAACTATTTTAAACTTACTTTTATGTATGTTGTATTGACTGTATCCATGCGTAATCTTTGGGATGATCTACGAATTTTTCTGGATTTTTAGCACGTTTTTCAAGAAATTCTGCGGGAGTCATCCATACAAAGTCATCGACTTCGCCTGGCTGCGGAACAAGATGTTCCGATTCTTCGTCGGTAAGAATTGTCTTGTACGTGTCGTAATATTCGTTGTCAAAATACGTTCCGTTGTTCAGAACGTTCTCGTGAATGGCTTCAAAAAGGTATTCAAGATCTTCGATGCGTTTCTCGACCCCGATTTCTTCTCGGAGTTCGCGGATGGCTGCGTTTCGGCTGTCGTCGCCTGCGGTAATGTGCCCGGCGCAACTTGTATCGAGCAGATTCGGGTTGTTCTCTTTGAGGTGGCTGCGAAGTTGGAACAAAATTCGACCGTGAGTATCGAACACCCAGATATGGATGGTTCGGTGCCAAAGCCCCTTCGCATGGACTTCTGTTCGTCCGCAAGAATACCCTGCCGGAGTTCCGTCGCTATTCAAGATGTCAATCATTTCTTCTGCCATTGTGAGCCGCCTGTGATTGGAAGTTTGTGGAATAATATAGAAATGAATGGGGTGTGTTGCTCTGAATGCAATCGAAAGGCGAATGCTGCTCATACGTCTTTATTCGCTTTTTAAATACTCAAATTAACGCCTCGTCGCCTAGTTGTTTTTTAGGGGTGTTGAATCCTGCTAAATGAATATATCTTTTGGTGGTTATGAAGAAAAATTGGATTTTATCTGTAACTTTTTTATGGTTTCTGCTTGCTCTGAGTGGATGCTTTGATTCGAGCTACGATTATATTTCAGGTTTTGAAGATGTTGGAGAAAATTCGGTAACGGGCGGCGAACAGGATACCTCTTTGAATAATCGATCCTTGAGCGGATACTTTGATTACTTTTTAAATCTGATTCCCGTAAAACTGGACGTAATCGCCATCGATGATAGTTTCAAAGAAAAGAAAAAGCTTGCGGCGAAGATAACGAAAGATGGCGATGTCTATCGTTTTACTGTAGATAAGTTTAGCTATCCGACATCTCTTGTAAAAGTTCGCTATACACTAAAGAATCCTGCTCAGGACTTTGAAATGGAATTTTTGCAGTATGTAAATATAGCGTATGGTCAATATCCTAGAATAACGCTTGCGTCTGCTGTCAAAGGGCATCGCATTGAGTCTCTTATAGAAAGTGAAGCGTTTTCGTTTGATGTTGCTGATCTCAAGGCGACTCGAGAACTTTACCATATTCTTCGCTTAGATTCTGTAACAGCGACTTTGAAAAGCTCTGATTCGATAGCGTTTGCGACGATAAATAGGTATGTGGAGACTATGTCTTATAGTTACCTCGGTGGGAACTTTGATTCTACTTTCAAAAAACGTTTTGAAAAGCTTTCTCTTGCCCTGAATGACGAAAAATCCTGGTGGAACTCCGTGTCGGAAGTAGAAATCGCAGATGCTATTGTACGAAATTTTAAAGACCGCGTTATTCCTTTGGACAATTCCATTGAAATTTTTGCAAACTTCTGGAGTGGTGCATATAAGCTCCCTGCATGTGACAGTTCCAATTTTTTAGATGAAATCCAAAATCCTGCAAAATCAAGCGCATATTCCGATACTAAGTTTGTTTGTAATAAAGGAGACTTGAAGAACGAATTTTATTATTGGCACCCTTTAAATAAAATGGAAGAAGAAATAGGACTGTGCCCATTGAAATATCAATGTTCTAAGGAGTATAATGATTCCGTGTATGTGAGCTACAAGGATGATTTAGATTGGCGTTTAGGGAATGCTAAGGAGACTGTTATTTATTTATATGGAGAATGCAATCGGGAAAAATTCAATCAAGTCCATACGGTTCGTGATACCATGTTCCTGTGTGACCGAGATTATAAAAGCTCTTTTTGGACGCAGAATTTTGATACTTCAAGAGTAAGTCACGAAGTTCTCGTCGAAGATCGTGCATTAAGAAAATACGGAAAATGTTCTGATACAAATAACCTTGTTAAGCATGATATTGATTTAACCGATTTTGTGCAATGTGTTGATGGAAAATGGATCAATATAAGCGATACTTTTTATTATGGAGATTCTTGTACTGAAGCTCGATCGGGAGAAGTTTTGCGGACTCCAATGGCGAAATATTATAAGTGTCGAAATCTTTGGGGCAAATATGAGTGGGTAGGCATTCTCGCTCCAGAATACTATGGAGATGCTTGCAACGCCGATAGCGATAAAAAAATCGTGGAATACGATAGCATTTACTTTAAATGTAATTCTGATTATGATAAGGGCTCGGTTGGATGGAACGCTTTAGAAGCCAAAGATGTTCTTCCTCCGATTTCTCATAAAGATACTTGTCGTGAAAAGAAGGTTGTGAAATACGGTGAAATCTATTACATGTGTAGAGAAAAAGAATGGACTCTTCTTACTAAAGAAGAGGCTATTCCGCCTGTTATTGACGAACGGCCCTGTGGTGGAAACGAAGAAAAGACTTATGTGAAATATGGCGAGGATTATTATACCTGCAGTAATAATAAGTGGAGCTTTGTCGAAAAGAAAAATGTGCCGTTACCAGAAATTCATGGTGATAGGTGTGATTCCAGCTATTGGGGTCGCATAGTTGAATATGAGAATGAATATTTCATCTGTTCTCGTAATGGCTACTCCAATATGGGCTATTGGTCCAATGCCAATGAAACTTCCATTGCTGTTTATGAATACAATAAGACTCGGGAGAGTTATTGCGCCTCAGGACAGGTTGGAACGATCTTGGAATGGAATTCAAAAATAGATGCACTGATGGGTTGCGTCAAGAATATAAAGACGGATGTTTATGAATGGGGAATTGTACGCCCAAGTGCACAGATTTATACAAATGGTAAAGAATTTGCGGGTGGCGAATTCAAAACCGACGGGGCTTATGAGGTCACGATAGATGGAATCACGTATGAATTTGACGGATTCCGGTTGTCGAGAGCGTCTGGAACATGGAGCGATAATCTCGTGGCGTATATGTTTAATCATCATGTAGTCATTGGCGGCAAACGTTACGAAGCTGAATGGGCCGATTCAAACTTATATATCAATAGCATGCGTGGGGAAATGGTTGTGGATTTATCTGATATAGAACCGAAAAGTGATTCGTACAATGAATTTTATGAAAAATGGTATAATTGGGTTGACAAGGGCAATACTTGCAATGACAAAGCTTATGGATTCCATTTCCCGATTACCTCCATACAACTGAAACAGTATGGGGAAGGAACTTTTGTCGATTGGAAAACCGCTAAAACATTCTGCCCACAAGGGTTCCATATTCCGGATACGACGGAATGGAAAAAGTCAAATATACATACCCGTACCAACGCGATTGCCTCGGTTGAGGAAACCTATGAGCCGAATCACGGACTCTGCAATAGTAAGTATTTGAAAAATTTTGTTCTCTTGTGGTCCAGTACCGAAAAGGATGATGATACGCAATATTGCTATGGATATACGACAACACCAACACTACCCTTTGGTGATGGACTCAAGGACCTCTTGGAATGCCCCAAGGATTTGTTCCCGCTAGGGCAAGTGATGTGTGTCAAGGATAGATAATGAAATACTTTGTTAAAAACATATGGCCTTGTTTTTTAATGTTGATGGTGCTTTCCTTTATGGGGTGTGCCATGGATGAATATCATATCGAACATGAAAGCTATGGCTGGCATTATGAAGGGCTTGCCGACGATACGACGGCGGTGGTCTCGGTAGAACATCGCGAGGGTGGGCATATTGAATGCCATCATTTTATGTCTTGGGAGGACGGCGAAAGTTTTTCTAGGGTCGTTTCTAAAAAATACTACAAGGTGGGAATGAAGTCCTTGTGGGTAAAAGATTGGGCGGCTTCGCTTCCGAAAGAACGTGAAATGAATGACGATTATCCGAGATGGTCCGATGGTTGCCTTGCTATGGATTCCTTGGATGGGAAATTCTACTGTGTCGAGGCGGCGCGCTTGGATAACTTTTCCTATTCATGCGGATTTGTTCTGATAGACGGCTCCAACAGGGACCTCGATACATTGGAACGCCCGTCGTGTACGGGTAATGTTTCCGAATCGGTTTCCTTTGCGGGTCATTACCTAAAAGTAAATGGCGACTTCTTCGAAATCCGCAAGGGAAAATTTGTGTCGCAGGATCCTGCTTATAGAATGACTGAAGAACACGGAAACTTGAAGTTTTTGGATAAGGATGACAACTTTGTAATGTATAGCGGGAAACCATGATGAAAAAAGCATACGTCTATTTTTGCTTTGCGCTGGCCTTTATTGTTGTCGGCTGTGATGATGGTGCGACAAATCCCATTGAGGTGAAAGTTCAGGAAGAAACCGTCCTCACTCGCGATGATATAAAAGAGGATGTCGTTAAGGATGCTCGTGACGGAGAAACTTACCGCACCGTAAAAATCGGAAATCAATGGTGGATGGCCGAAAATCTGCGCTATGCTGCCGATTCTAGCCTTTGCTATAACGACGAAGAATATTTTTGCAAAGCATACGGGCGCCTTTATCCGTGGGTTGTAGCTATGAATTTAGATACGATGTATCGCCGCAGTGGCGCCATTTACGCCGATGTCGTTGATTCGTTGCATCAGGGAGTTTGTCCCAAAGGTTGGCACGTTCCGACAAAAACGGAGTGGGAGACGATGATAGAATTTGTGAAGGCGCATAATGGTACAGAAGGTGAAAGTACAAGCCTCCGTTCTCCAGAAATGTGGGCCGAATATGGTGAGGGTGCGTCTAAGGTCACGCATTCGGACAGGTTCGGTTTTTCGGTGCTTCCTGCGGGAATGCATACGGATCCGACGGCAGGCTATAAGGGTAATATTTATACGGACTTTACAGGATATGCTTATTTTTGGACCTCTACCGAGGTGAAATCTTATAGGAACGATATCACCAAGGCTTATTATGTATGGTTTTGTGGTCAGTGGAATGACAATGCAGCTCGTTTGCGTGATGATGAATCTAAACGGAACGCCATGTCTATTCGCTGCGTCAAGAATTGAGGGGTATCGTTTTGAATCATACGTTCGTAAAATGCTTAATGGCTTGTCTTGCTCTTGGAATCTCGACAATTCTCGTTGGTTGCAATCTTGTAAATCCAAACGAAGACGTGCCTTCGCGAAGTTTGGAGGCAATTACGGTTCACAAGCTTTATGCTGAAAAATTTGACTATTACATATACGGCTATGATTCTTTGGATAGGTCGCCTCATTCCCATTATTATGAAAACTACACACCCATGCATGATTCGCTTCAAGTCCGTGTCAATCCTTACATAAGAACGGTGAAGGTAGAAATTGAAGCTGCTCCTGCAACATCGCGTTATGTCAGTTACGTTTTAAAGTTTACTACCAGTACGGATAAGTGTCGTCGTCATTTCGATGATTCCTTTTACTTAGATATTTACGATTGCGAACCGCCTTATTGCAGGAATGCTTCGCAGGTTGTATTCCGTGCGGGAGGTCACTCCTATATGGAAGTCTTTACCAAGGGTGAATTTACTATAACGGAACCTAGCTATGATCGTCTTTTAGGTGGCATGGACACTGATGGTTGCACGTTGAATATCTATAAGAATTATCGATTGGTTCTCAAGAACGAGCGCGTCGATATGGACATCGAATTTCAGGATACTTTTTTTCATTGCGGTGGATGATGGTGGTTCGTAAAATTATAATGTTGTTTGCTGTTTCCTTGTATGTGATTGGCTGCTCCGGGGATATGACGGTGAACCCAATTACCTACGATTATACGCGAGGCTTGAAGCTTACAGGACGGTCCATTTATGTTTCGTCGTGCGGCAAATACCCGACGGTCGATTGTAAAGACAGTGCTCTGAAAGATTCTTCCATTTGCAAGAATCCCGTGGATTCTATTTGGTTCAAGCCGAAATGGATTCTGGTAGATTTTTTAGATGAAAATCTTGAGAAGAAGGATTCCCTGTCGGAAGTGTATTTCGGCGGTCCCCTAACCCAGAGGAATTTTAGCCAAAGTTATTGGCATGTAGGACTTGTGGGGGAGTGGATGCTTTCGCATACAGGCGAGGATTCCCTTTCGGATACAAGCCGCGCTTTGGATACGCTTGACCGTTACGTAGATATTTTGATTTATGAAAGTGTCAAAGTCTGCATGGATGACGAACTTGCCTTCGGGAAAATTGCAGAACTTGTGAAAAATGAAAAGTATTCGCTGGATGTGGCAGAATATACGGTAAAAAACGAACAGAAAAAAGTTTATGGAGATTCGGCGAGATTGTTCTTTACTGGCAAAAATAATTTAGAAGGCTTTTTTAAGAGTAAAAAATTCTAAATTACTCTCCTAGCATTCGTATTGTTAGGAGTCTTCATGGTCGAATTCTTAAACACGGTTGACAGCGTCCTTTATTACCCCATATTGATTGTTGTTCTTGCGGTGGCGGGAATTTATTTTAGCATACGCACGCGGTTCGTTCAGGTTCGGCTTTTTGTGGAGGCAATTCGTACGTTGGTTGAAAAGCCGCAGGAAGAGGGAGGTGTATCTTCGCTGGATGCATTGTTCGTTTCTACGGCATCGCGAGTGGGAACGGGGAACATCATTGGCGTATCGACTGCGATTTGTCTGGGCGGGCCTGGTGCTGCGTTTTGGATGTGGGTGCTTGCGATTATTGGGGCTTCGTCTGCGTTTGTCGAAAGTACGCTTGCGCAGATTTATAAGCGTCGCGACCATCATACTGGCGAATGTTATGGCGGCCCGGCATATTACATCGAAAGCGCGTTGCATAGCCGTTGGCTGGGTGTAGTTTTTGCCGCGTTCTTGATTTTGACGTACGCATTCGGTTTTAATCTACTTTGTTCTTATAATATGCAATCGACGTTTGAAACTTACAGTTTCTACAATCCATCGGTGACGCCTTGGATAATCGGTGTGATTCTTGCGGTACTTGTTGGCTTTTGTTTGTTCGGTGGCGGCAAACGCATCGTAAAGACGACTAGCGTTCTCGTTCCGTTCATGGGGCTTTTCTATGTGTTCCTCGTCTATCTCATAGTGGTGATAAATTATGACAAGATTCCTTCTGTTATCGTTGCTATAATGCGTGATGCTTTTGACTTTGAGGCTATTGGCGGTGGCATTGCGGGGTCTTGCTTGATGTATGGTATTAAGCGTGGGCTTTATTCCAACGAGGCGGGAGTGGGATCTGCACCTAATGCGGCGGCGGCGGCTCATGTTTCGCATCCGGTAAAGCAAGGGCTTGCGCAGGTGATTTCTGTGTATATTGATACGCTTTTCCTTTGTACGGCAACAGCCATGATGTGCCTTGTTTCCGGTGTGCCGGGAACTGCGGAAAATGCCGGAGCGATGTACGTGCAGCTGGCGGTCTCGAAGACGTTCGATGCGGCAGGGCCTGTGTTTATCACGGTGGCGATGGCTTTGTTCGCATTCACGACATTGCTCGGGAACCTTTTCTACGTGCATAATGCGATTGCCTTCATCAATAACAAGAAGATGCCTGGCAAAAAAGTGATGACGGTGATTCATATCGCGTGCTGCTTGGTGGTGCTTTTTGGTGCGGTGACTCCGATGGATGCATGCTGGGCTTTGGCCGATATCACAATGGGCGGCATGGCTTTGATCAACTTGCCTGCATGTGTCATTTTGGGAAACGTCGCTTTCATGGCTCTTCGCGATTATGAACGCCAACGCAAGCAGGGGCGAAATCCGGCGTTTATTGCGAGGTATATCAAGCTCGATCCGAGTAAACTGGATTATTGGAAGCATAAAGAACGCGATTCCAAGGCTAGTCCGTTTTAATTTTTTTAGCATGAATTTCTTTCTTTGCTTTCCCTTCTTCGCCTTGCAGGGTGAAAAATAAAATGTATAATTGGAGAAGAAGGAAAAAGGAATGGAGCCGCTTTTCAATCTAGAAAGCATTTATGTTGCAAACGTAATCGGAATAGTTCTGATTGGCGTTATGATTGTGTGCAACTTGTGGCGTTTTCAAAGCAAGAGCCGGGCCAACAGGAACTTGTTAATGATGATGTTCCTCGCCCTGATTAGCTGTATTGCCGATCCGATTTCTTATACCATGAAGGGCATGCCCGGTCTGCTTCCTAAAATTGTAGTTTATGCGACGAGTACGTGGCTCTTTGCAGCGAATATGCTTGCGGTCTATTTTTGGGTGCGATTCCTTGCGTTCCATTTGAATGGGGATATGTCGAGACGTTCAAGGATTGCGCTGAATGTGGTAGTCATTTTTAGTCTTGTTTTGCTTATTGTCAATCTTTTCGTTCCGATTGTGTTCTCAATAGACGAGAATAACCTTTATTCGAGAACTTATCTGTATTTCTATTACATGGCGGTTGACTATATGTTGGTCGTCAATAGTCTTATGACTTACTTTAAGAGTAAAGCCAAGGGCGGGTTCCTCAAGTTCTTCCCGATTTGGGTCTATATTGTGCCGATTCTCATCGGGGGCGTGTTGCAGTCGATGTTCTATGGGATTTCGGTGATTCCTACAAGTATTGCGGTTTCGATTGCGGGCGTGTTGGCGAGCCTTCAAAACGAGATGATTTATCAAGACCCTCTCACGGGGCTATTCAACCGTTCTTATATGCACTACTTATTGAAAAAGTATATCAAGAAACCGAAACTCAATATTACGGGCATTATGATTGACTTGAACGATTTCAAGCATATCAATGACGAATTTGGGCATGCGGTGGGCGACGAAGCTTTGTTGGAAGCTTCGCGGATTTTAAAATCGGCAGTTGGCAATGCCGGGTGCGTGATCCGCTATGCGGGGGACGAATTTATTATTTTACTTAATACGCAAGATGATTCTGTTGTGGGAAAATGCATTACTAATATCCGCAATTATTTTGATAAATTCAATAAAGATGAATCGAAATCTTATTCGCTTTCCGCTTCTATCGGTTCTCACAAGTTCGATATGAAAAAGGAAAGTATAGATACTTTTATTAATGTTATAGACGCCCGCATGTACGAGGATAAAAAAGCGTTTTACGCCTCCCACGAAGGGATGGACCGTCGGAAACATTAAGCGTATTCTTTAGCCGGATTGGTGGCGAACTCGGCTCTTTTTCTATCTTTGACGCTATGAAATTTGAAGAACTTCCTTTGGCAAATCCGTTGCAGCGAGCTGTTCGCGCTGTTGGTTACGAAACTCCGACTCCGATTCAGGAACGCTCGATTCCTAGCCTTCTCGAAGGCAAAGACCTTTTGGGAATTGCTCAGACGGGGACTGGAAAGACGGCGGCGTTCGCGCTCCCGATTTTGCAGCGGTTGCTGGATTCCGGGAAGTTCCGTTCTCCCAAGACGTGCCGTGCGTTGATTCTTTTGCCGACGCGAGAGCTTGCGATTCAGGTGGAAGATTGCTTCAAGGAATATGCCCAGTTCACGGCGATTTCTACAACGTGCATTTTTGGCGGCGTGGGCGATGCCCCGCAAAAGCGTAATTTGATTCGCGGTGTCGATGTTCTTGTGGCGACTCCGGGTCGTTTGCTTGATTTGATTGGGCAGAAGGCTGTATCGCTGAAGAAGCTGGAATTCTTTGTGCTCGACGAAGCGGACCGCATGCTGGACATGGGCTTTATTCATGATATCCGCAAGGTCGTGGCGATGCTTCCGCCGGATAGACAGAATTTGTTCTTTAGCGCGACGATGCCTGATGAAATTTTGAAGCTTGCTTCGACGATTTTGCGTCCGAATCCGGTGCAGGTCGAAGTGGCTCCGCAGAGCACGCCGATTGAACGCATCCGTCAGGAACTGTACCGCATCGACAAGCGCCGCAAGGGGGCTCTCCTTAAGGAACTTTTGGCAGAACATCCTGAAATGAAAAAGGTGCTTGTGTTCTGCCGCACCAAGCATGGCGCAGATAAAATAGTGCGTGTGCTTGAAAAGGCGGGCATCAAGTGTGCCGCGATTCACGGAAACAAGAGCCAGAATCGCCGTCAAGAAGCGCTTGGCAATTTTAAGTGCGAACAAATTCGAGTACTTGTCGCGACAGATATCGCGGCTCGCGGTATTGACGTGGATGATGTGAGCCATGTGTTCAATTACGACTTGCCGAATGAGCATGAAACGTTCGTGCACCGCATTGGCCGTACCGCTCGCGCAGGGAAAGAGGGGGTCGCGATTTCGTTCTGCTCTCCGGACGAAGAATCCGATTTGCGCGGTATTGAAAAACTGACTCGCGTAAAGATTCCTGAAGGCGACAAGAGCGTTTATGACAAATTGCCGGCTCCGCAAAAAGAGACCGCCGAAAGCATGATGCGCAATTCTCGCGGACGCATGTCCCGCGAAGAGGCTCAGGCGCGTGCTGCGGAAACTCGCAACAATCGCGGCAACCGCAAAGGGAATCGTGGAAAGCAGAATCTCCAAAATGCACCGATGGATGGAGCTGCACAAAACGCAAACGCTGAAAATGCGCAGGTCCGTGCGAACGAATTGCCGCGCAATCAGAAGCATGGCAAGCCGCAACAACATAATGCGGCTGTGCAAAATGTTCCGCACGACAACGCTTCGAATCCGTCGCAAGTGCCGAATGGCAATCGCCATCACCGTCGCAATCGCCCCGGTTCCCGTGCTCGCCGCCGCATGCGCGAAGCTCAAGGACAAGGGTAAGCCCCGACAAGCGTGTATTTGTCACCCTGAAGCGTAGCGATAGGGTCCATTATTTCTCGTCTTACGTTGTCATCCCGGACTCCGTTCCGGGATCGGCATTCTCGTTTCTACAATACGTTTGTGTTGTGAAAATTGCTTGAAATTTTTCAATAATTTATAAAATTATATAAATTTTTGTAAAAATTGATATTTTGTGTTGTATAACTATTGCGTTTTTGAAAATTTTGATGTATATTTGATTTCAGGAACGAATCGGGCGCATAAACCGAAATTCGTTTTAACTGGCGGCCACGACAAAAAATAGAGGTCGCAGTAAGGAGGAAAAGTGAAAGAAATTTTGGAATATACGAGCTATCGCCAGTATATTGCGGATTATTACGCCGATAAAAAGGCTAAATCTGCGTTTACTTGGCAAGAGTTCGCGAACGAAGCCGGTTTTTCTTCGCGTGTTTATCTGAAATACGTGAGTGAAGGCCGCTTCAACTTGAGCGAATCCGCGACGGTCCGCGTTGCAGATGCCATGCGTCTGGCGGATTACGAGCGTGAATATTTCGCAGAAATGGTCCGATTTGATCATGCGAAAACGGATGATGAAAAGAAGTCCGCTTTTAACAACATGCTTGCCATTGCGGATGCGCACAAGGCCAAAATCTTGGAAGGCGATTCGTTCCGTTTTTTTGAAAGCTGGAAAAATCCCGTTATTCGTGAACTTGCTCCGTCGATGCCTGGCGCAAAACCGCTTGCGCTTGCTCATGCCTGCCGTCCAGAAATTACCGCCGCCGAAGTCAGCGATGTGCTGAACTTTTTGGTCAAAGGCGGCTTCCTTAAAAAAAATGACGAAGGCCATTATGTACAAACAGATAAATCCTTGACGACGGGTCGTATGGAAGTGACGCCGTTGGCTGTTCGCAGCATGCACCGTCAAATGGGTGAACTCGCTCTTGAAACAATCGAGGGCGTGGCTCAGGATAAACGAAATTTCTCCGGTGTCACGTTCGGCATCACGAAAGAGGGGTACGATGAAATCGTGCAAGAAATTGCCGATTGCCGTAAAAGGGTCGTAGCCATTGCGAGAAAAAATGCCGCAATAGACGAAGTCTATCGTCTGAATATGCAGCTTTTCCCGCTGACACAAAAACAGGATTTAAAAAAATAGAGTTGGAGGAAACTATGAATTACTCAAAAATTAACGGACAGTTTGTCTGCAAAATGGCGATGCTGCTCGCCTTTGTGTTCGCGGCGTGCTCGGAAAATAATGCTCCTGTTGCCGGTGGTACTGTCGAAGAAACTGGCGTCTATGCTTTGGCGGGGCAAGTGGGTGCTGTTGCTAAAATGAGTGTCATGCCGGATTCTTTGAATTCTTCGAATGTCTTATCTGTAAAGCCTGGAACTGTTGTTAAGGTTTTTGAATTGGATTCGATTTCGTTGGATACGACGGGACGTATTTTTGTCGATACAATTTTAGATAGTAACGGCCATTTTGATTTTAAGAATCTTTCGCTCAATAGCCCGTATGTTCGGATAAGTGTGCTTGATCCTTATAATCATTTGTTCTGCCAATCATGGGTTGCTGCTTTTGAGGGGCGCGAAACCTGCGCTGACGGTCTTACAGATGTTTATGTTCCTGAATTAACTTCAATTGTAGATTTACGGGTGTCTAAAAATATCGAGTTAAATATTTTGACGCTTATGAAGGCTCCTATTTTGTACGATTATTTTGTTGCCGGAATGTCTTTTGCTGAGGCGGGAGAAAAGGCTGAACGTGATATACTTGAAAGTCATGGAATATATAAGAATTTTGTCCCTTTTGAAACTCCGCAAAATGAGTGCGATGCTGAGTTTATGCGTGTTAAAGAGTTTATATCTACGATTCATGAAGACGTCAATATGTATTTTATGGGGGATACCAATACTATTCTTTTGGCATTTGAAGAAAGTATTGATTTTTATGCACAAATTCCTCGTGCAGCTTTTTCTTCTAGTAAAGAAAATGAGTCGTTGTATGAGAGGAATATGTCATATCAGGAATTGAAAGTTGGCTTTATTGCTAAGCGCCAAGGCTTGGAACAATGCACAGACTCGCGTGAAGGTGAAACAGCTCCCTATGGGGAACGTGAACTTGCTTGCCGTTCTGGAAAATGGAAATTGCAGTATAAAAGGATTGAATTTACGAGTGGAACCATGGTCGATGATCGTGATGGAAAATCCTATAAAACGGTGACGTACAACATTAACGGTAAATCGCAAACTTGGATGGCGGAAAATCTGAATTTTGACGGTTCGGTTATGCCGAATGGTGATACGCTGAAGTCTGATTTACGTGAAAGCGCGGGCTGTCTTGCTGGCGATGAATTTGCCTGCGAAGTAAATGGCCGCTTGTATGAATGGCAGGCTGCGATGAACATGGATAGAAACTCGATGAAGGTGTTCCTTGCGCTTCCTGAGAGCGATACGGTTTTCTTGGATGATAAGTGTAAATCTATGATTGAAGATTTAAATAAGTGCAATTCAATTGAAACTTCTAATTGCGGAGAAAAGCGTAGGGAAAGCGAAAAATATTGTAAAACTCTTTATCCTGAAGGCATATTGACGATGCTTGGCGAAGGTGATGCACTTTGGAAATGGAATTATGCGGATTATTTATCCCAGTCTAATATAATGAATTATCAAGGCATATGTCCTGACGGATGGCGTCTCCCGAATCAAAGGGATTGGAGTTCTTTATATGAATACTTTACTAGTCAAGGAGTGACTGTTGCAGCGCTTGCTGATGAAGTTGCTACGGGTTTTAATATGAAAAGTTTGGTTTTGATAAGGAGTGATGAAGATTGGCTAAAGAGGGGACCCAATTTTGTGGCAGTTCCTGATATTGAAAAAGGGTATAATCAATCGGGGTATAGTTCGGCTGTTGGTTGGGACAATGGTTGTTCTATGAAAGTGAATGGCGAATGTCTTGTTTCTGCGCGCTATCGCTATGACTTTGCTTCGACATTTTATTCAGTTCGTTGCATCAAGAATTAAGGAATTGGAGGCTGCAGTGATTGGATCGTCATCGGAAGAAACAAGTGTCATTGCTTAAGAAACCTAAAAAGGGTAGAAAAAAGAAGGCGGGCTTCGGCCTGCCTTTTTTATACGGATTCTTACGCGCGTATCTCGCTATCCTATTATGCTCATGTGTCTCGTCATCCTGAGGGCGTTAGCCCGAAGGATCCAGTTATTTTTCAAACTTGTGCTTTTCGTTATCAAGGTTCAGCCCCGCGATTTGACTTTCGAGTCTTGTTGCTTCTGCGTGTAGCTTTTGAAGAAACGTCGCAGTGGCGGGGGAATCCGCATCTTGTATGCGGTGGTTTGCACTTTTCAAGAATTTTTCGACTTGATTGATGTTGTCGCGAGTTTTCTTGTCGCAGTAGGTTTCTACCATGCGTTCAAAGATGTATTCTTCGGCGGTTTTGGACAAGTGAACCATGTCGCTGTCGTAAAAGCGGTAGTCGCGCAGCTCGTCCATTACAATCTCGTAACTTGGGAAATAACTGACCATCGTCGCGGATTCCTTCGCAGCGGTTTCTGTCTTGTCACCGCGACCCCCTGCCGCAAATCCAGCCTTGTCTTTGCGAGAAGCCGCAGCGAATCCAGCTATGTCATCGCGAGACTCCGCAGGAGTCGTGGCGATCTCTTTTATGAACTTATCTATCGCAAGCAGCAGTGTCGCTTTCGAAAGTGTGTTTTCATGCGCACCGTCGCTCAAGTGCCGGAGCGGCGAAACCGTGAAAACAATCCGCATGTCGCTTTTTATTTTATGCAAGTCTTGCACAATGGTTTCCAACGCTTTTACGACGTGCTCTACGTAAATCATTTTGCGTATGAATAAATTAGGATTTTGTCGATGGCAGTTCGAAACGGCGACCGCGTACCCTTTCAAGAAATACACGAATGCAGTTCCGAGCGTGATGAATACGGCGTCGGCTTTTTGCAAAAATTCTCGTGCGTTGGTTACGGCATTGTCCAATTTTGCAATGCACTCTTCGCGAGTTGCCGCTGAAAGCGAACTGTGTGCATCCCAGCAATGCCACGGTGCGTCGCGATGCTTGCTGAGGTTCTTCGGTTTATCGAGGGATTCGAACCATTCCTTTTCGCTAATCGACCGCATGTCCTGAAAAACTTCGGGCTCTCCGAATTTTTTTCCGTTCGCAATCGCATGGATTTGCGCTGCTATCGAAAGCGGGTTATAAACCGTCCCGAACGGATTGACGAGAACGTTGAATTTGCGTGCAGCAAACTGCGCAGAAATGTTATCCGCGAAGCACGATCCGAAAAAAGCGATGTGCGATTTGTAGTCGATTTGCCAATTGGCTGCCGGAATGTCGATTTTAGTGAAGAAATTCATGATAAAGAAATGTAGTAAAAAACTCTGATTTTCGAAAAATGGCGAAATTTACGTGAAAAAAGATCGAATTTTCAAAATTTTCACGTAAAAATTCTATGTTGTCTGTAAAATTTGACTCGAAAAACATGATTTTAAGAGATTTTTTTCCCATTTTGCTTCGATTTTTATCTTTTGGGGCTGTGTAAAAATGCATCTAAAGCGTTTTTGACCACTTTTTTCTAAAATTTTAATTAATTTGTACTAAAATTTACGTGAAAAATATGCTTTTTTCGTATTTTGTCACGTAAAAAAACTCAAAAATGACTTTTTGCATTTTACTGGCGTGTTTGCAGCGTTTTTTCCGCATTTTGCGTTTTTCCTGCTTCGCTTAGACTTTTGCTGCGTTTTTCTAAAATCATATTGTGAAATTCATTAATTTTCTAACTATGTATAAAAATCTTTGAAATTTTTAATAAAAATTAAATTTTATATTGTGGAACTATTGATTTTTGAAAAATAATGTGCTATATTTAGAATATCGACGAGTGGCCCGCTAGCAAAACCATCTAAAAAGGTTCTAGAAAGAGGCTGTTTTGTAGGGAGGAAAAATGAAAGATATACTTGAATACAGGGACTACCGCCAGTATATCGCAGACTACTACGCCGATCGAAAGGCGAAGTCCGCGTTCTCTTGGCAGGAGTTCGCCAAAGCGGCGGGGTTCTCGTCGCCAGTTTACCTTAAATACGTGAGCGAAGGTCGCTTCAACTTGAGCGAGGATGCTGCCGGTCGCACCGCGCAAGCCATGCATCTTGCGGATTTCGAATGCAAGTTCTTTGTTGAGATGGTCAAGTTTGACCATGCAAAGAACGATGCCGAAAAGCGTGCGGCTTTCAGCAAAATGATTACGATTGCGGAGTCGAACAAGGCGAAAATCTTGGAAGGCGAATCGTTCCGCTTTTTCGAAGACTGGAAGAACCCGGTGCTTCGCGAACTTGCTCCTGCGATGCCGGGGGCAAAACCTTTGGCACTTGCTCACGCCTGCCGTCCGCAAGTCTCTGCCGCCGAAGTCAGCGAATCGCTGAACTTTTTGGTCAAGGCCGATTTGCTCAAAAAAGACAAGGACGGCAATTACGCACAAACGGATAAAGTCGTGACGACCGGCCCGATGGATGTTACGCCGCTTGCGGTTCGCGGAATGCACCACCAGATGGGCGAATTTGCGCTTGACGCCATCGAAGGTGTGCCGCAGGACGAACGTCATTTTTCGGGCCTTACGCTTGGCATCACCCGCGAAGCGTACGAAGAAATTGTGCGGAAAATTGCCGAGTTCCGCAAAGAAATCATCGCGATTGCGACGCGTGAATCTGCGACAGACGAAGTCTATCGCTTGAACGTGCAGTTCTTCCCGATGACAAACAAAAGTTTAAATAAAAAGGACTAGGAGGAAACCATGAAAAACTTAAAACGTGACACGCTTGTGCGTGATTTTTTGGGGGCGGCATTCTGCTTGTTTATGGCGTTTGCTCTTCTCATGATGTATTCGGGTTGCTCCGAAAATACAAGCTCGCCGGCAAATGTTGTTGAAGGCGGTGCTGCCGAAGAACAGGGTGTTTACGCTTTGGCAGGGCGTGTGCTGGGAGTTGACGCTAGCTCAAGTGAAAGCTCGCCTTCAATAGATAGTAAAATTTGGGCAGGGTACATGTTGAGAATGGTCGAATTGGATTCGGTGACATTTGATACAACTGAAAATATATATTTCAGTTCTTATACGGATACTTTGGGGGTATTCTCTTTCGACAGTGTCCGTGTGAAAAGCCCGTATGTTTTGCTCGAGTTGTCTCCCGTGTATCGTAACAATTGGTGGGCTTCGCTTGACACTTTAGTTGAACACGGAATGGAATATTTGATAGATTTTACTGAAAGGTTCATGTATCGTACAATCGTTAATTTACGTGAAACAGAGTTTGTTGAAGTTAACTTGATGACCTCTTTGGAAACGCTTCGCTTGCGGAATTTAATTAAGCAAGGTCAAAGTTACGAAACGGCTAAATTGCAAGCTGGGCGTGACGTAATGAATGCTTTCGGATTCTATGATGAACCGTTCTTGTTCGGAAATCGCGAGTATGCCGATAGCAAGGCGAGCGAGGATGTCTTAGATTTTGCAAGCACGTATATCGAAACGAGTTATATGTGTCTGGAAAAGGAAGATATTGCTGGCTTTGGAGTTTCAGGCACTTTTGCAAATTCGGCGGATTCTGTCAAGACCAAATGCCTCAAATATCCGGTAGCCATATTGTGGTCTGGAAAATATATTGATGAACATTCTTTGAAAGATGTAACAGACAAGGAGAGAATTGTATTTGGTAATTTTGTATCTAGTTTGTATGGTGTCGGTAAATGCACTGAAGAAAAAGAAGGGGATTCGCTGGTAATTACCTATTTGGGTTCTGAATTGGATTTCAAAATAAAATGTGAATCCGGTAATTGGCTGGCCTCGGTTTTTAGAACGGTAATGGATGACATGCCGCGTACGGAAGGGACAATGACCGATCCCCGTGACGGAAAAATTTACAGGACTGTTACATACAAAACAGAAGCTGGATCTCAAACTTGGATGATGGAAAATTTGGTTTATAGTGGTGAAGGCGTAACAGCGGTTCTTGATAGTGCTACCATTGAATCAGCGAAGGCTTACCGGGAAGAGGAATTACGTATTCAACGGATTTATCATGGTCCATTTGCTTCGCCGAACGATAGCTTGATTTGGCTTGATTCTCTAAAAAATGCACGTGGGGATTGGATTTATTACGTTGATTCTACGTATTGGAACAGTTATGTCAAGTATAAATGGTTTGAAGCTCTTGGGCTGGATTCGGTTCTTGTTTATACGGACAGTGGCAGCATTAATTCCGAAAAGGTTTTCGCCATATTGGATTCCGTCGAGGCGGCGAACGGGTATTATCAAGGCTTGTGCCCAGACGGATGGCGGATTCCTAAAATTGAAGATTGGAACAATTTGTTTAAGCAAGCTTATAGAGCTATAGGAAAAGTTGTTGAAAATGGTAATTCAGATTGGGCGATGAGTGGGGCGTTTGAATTGCCTAGGTTGGGCTTTGGACCGATGGCCGCAGGACAGTTTGTGGTTCGCCCGGAAGCGGAAACGGAAAACATGTGGGTTCTTAAATTTGCCGTTAATTTGAAAATGGGTTGGCTTGGAGCATTCGAATTAGATAAGGGGTTGAATGGAGAAGTAAACGTCCGCTGCATCAAAAATTAATCTCTCTCTCTTTTGGTTAGGAGGATCAATAAAAAAGGAGGAAAAAGGAAGACGGGGTTCGCCCCGCCTTCTTTTTTGCATTCTCCATCAGCCTTGGGTACTGTCATTCCCGACTCGATCGGGAATCTCTTTTTTCGTTGTTGTCTCCCCGGCCTTTGTGCCGGGGACGGCTTTTAACCAATGATTATTGATTGATATATTGTGGAAAATGCTTGATTTTTTATTGATTTTGTTTAAAAATGCTAAAATTTGATAAAAAATAAGATTTTATATTGTGAAAACTATTGACTTTTTTGAAATTTGATAGTATATTTAAATCATGAAACGGTTCGACGCTTTTTTGCAATGCGTGAAATGATGATGCCGTTTGTAAGGAGGAACAATGAAAGATGTGCTAGAATACACTGGATATCGGCAGTACATTGCGGACTACTATGCCGATAAAAAAGCCAAGTCCGCATTTACTTGGCAGATGTTCGCCGAGAAGGCGGGATTCTCTTCGCCGGTTTACCTTAAATATGTGAGCGAAGGTCGCTTCAACTTGAGCGAAGAGGCTGCAATCCGCGTGGCTGCTGCAATGTCCCTTGTGGAATACGAGCGTGACTATTTCTGTGAAATGGTCCGCTTTGACCATGCCAAGACGGATGATGAAAAAAAAGTCTTTTTCAACAAGATGCTTGCGATTGCCGATGCACACAAGGTAAAGGTTATAGAGGCCGATTCGTACCGCTTTTTCGAAGACTGGAAGAACCCGGTGCTCCGTGAACTTGCCCCTTCGATGCCGGGTGCGAAACCGCTTGCGCTTGCACGTGCCTGCCGCCCGGAAATTACTGCCGCCGAAGTGACGGAATCGCTGAGCTTTTTGGTCAAGGCGAATTTGTTGCAAAAGGACAAAGACGGGAATTACGTACAGACGGAAAAATCCGTGACGACGGGTCCCATGAAGGCGACTCCTGTTGCTGTTCGTTCGTTGCACCGCCAGATGGGCGAGTTCGCGCTCGACGCTATCGAGGGCGTGTCTCAGGACGAACGTCATTTTTCGGGACTTACGCTTGGCATCACTCGGCAGGCCTACGAAAAAATCGTCCAGGAAATTGCCGAATGCCGCAAACGCATCATCGCTATTGCGAGAGAAGATGAAGCAACGGAAGAGGTATATCGCTTGAATATGCAGTTCTTTCCGATGACAAACAAAAGTTTAAATAAAAAGGGTTAGGAGGATACCATGAAAAAGTTAAATCGAAATACGATGGTGGCCGATTTTATCGGGGCGGCGTTCTGCTTAATTATGGCGTTCGCGCTTCTCATGATTTATTCGGGCTGCTCGGAAGATTCCAGTTCGCCAATAAATATCGCTCAAGGCGGTACCGAAGAAGAAACTGCCTATGTTCTGAGTGGCCGGATTGGCGATGTATCTCCAAAAATGCTTCGTGCAAAAGACGCGGATTCGATTTCGGGGCGAGCTCCTATTGCACTAGACGGCTCGGTTGTTGTCATTTATGAATTAGATTCCGTGACGCTTGCTAAGACTGGTCGTAGTTTTACTGATTCGTTGAAGAACAATGATGGCCGTTTCTCGTTCGAAGATATTTCTTTGCAAAGTCCTTATGTGTTGATAGAAAACCAAAGATCGTTCGATTCGTTGAGCTGCCCTACGTGCCATCAACGTGTGGGTTGGGATTCTGTGTATGCAGCTGAGGGTAATGTTGTATATATGGATGTGGCAAGAGCCATTGTTGATTTACGAAAAATCAAAGAGATTAGCGTGAATTCGTTGACGAACAGGAAAGTTCCGCTTTGGCTCAAATATGTTGCCGAAGGGATGGATGCTGCAGCGGCTAGTGATAAAGCCGAACTTGAAATCCTTGAAAGTTTAGGTGTTTATGAGAGCCTAGGAGCCTTTGAAGAAACACCCGATGAAAATTCGGATTTACCTTATTTGGAAGAACTTGTGGGTGATTTTGATGCTTATATTACATTGAAAGGTAATTTGGATCTTCAGATATTTTATAGTAAATTATTGTTCATTTCACCCCAATTAATTACTGAGAAGGGTGGCGTCGTTGAACGCCTTTACATGAATGCGAAAAAGATGAACGATTTTCGAGTGGGTTATTATGCGAGCGAAAAAGGCTATGGACGATGCACTGAAGCGCGCGAAGGTGAAATGCGGGATATAGAGGATTACAATAAAGATCCCGTTTCGATTGTTTGCCGGTCTGGAAGGTGGACTTTGGGCTTTAAAAAGATTGATTATACGAAAGGTTCGATGACGGATCCTCGCGATGGAAATGTCTATAAGACGGTAACGTATGATGTGGACGGAATTTCGCAGACTTGGATGGCCGAGAATTTGAAATTTGCGGATACTTCGTTAACTACAGATAGTGCACTGAAAGTTAATTTGCCTGGACATTCATTGTGTAAGGTCTATGATCCAGAGTGTAAATTGAATGGCCGTTATTATTCATGGATTGGCGCAATGGGCATCGGAGAAAATGATTTTAGGGTATATTCAGTTGAACCAAATGGTGATACGTTGTTCTTGGAACAGCAATGTTATGATGCTGAAATAAAAGAGTGCCCTGACGAAGACTATGATTGCAAAAATGAACAATCCCGGATTAAAGAACATTGCGATACCTTGTATGTTTGGTCTTATGAAATCTCTGGCGATGGTGAAGCGGAAATGAAGTGTGTTGAGGAAAAATACCAAGCGTGTGCCAAGGATGATCATGAGTGTCTGGGAAAAGTGAAACCAACTTGTGATTCCTTGTATGGCGATAAGTGGCTCCCGCAACCTGATTGGTCGTATGGTTATGTGGAAAATATGTCGGATAAAAATAAGGATGACTATCAAGGTGTGTGCCCAGATGGATGGCGAATCCCTACGGTGAATGACTGGAAGAAATTGTTGCAAATTATGGGCAAGGCCTATGGCGTTGAACCTCTTGAATCGGGAATAGTTCTTTATGATGATTACGCAACCGGTTTTGGAATTGAAAAAGTTGTCCGTGACATTTATATTGACGAAGAGAATGGGTGGATTTCTATAGGTAGTGATTGGTCGAATGAATTCGTTGTTGCTGACGCTCCTGTTTATAGGGTCTCTTTCTTTAGGGCGAATGATGGCTTGCCGTTAAACATGCTTCAATTTTATTACTTCGATGATTCGACGTTCTTTACACCTGTTAGCAACTATTATGCAGGCTTTGTCCGCTGCATAAAAAAATAATCTCTCTCTCCCTTTTGTGTAAGGAGGAACGGAAGACGGGGCTTGCCCCGCCTTCTTTTTTGTGTCTCCCCGGACTTGGGGCGAAAATCTCCGAAAAAGCGGGGCCTTGCGCATCATTTGCAATGGATGTATATTATTCCTTGAATCAGATCATCCCGCTGATTGAGGCGTAGGCATCCACGGGCGGGTTCATCCACTCTCGCAGTCGCAGGTCCGGTTCAGACGGAAGCGGTGTAAATCCACCCCTGGCCTTGGAAAACCCATGCGGAATGCGCTGCGATACATATCCCGTCTGCGGCGGGCTATATATAAACATGCCGAAAGAAGGAATGAAAAAAATGGGTGCTTTCGATTCAACATATTCCTTAAACTTTTGCATATTTCCACCAACCGCTAAAAACACACATTTTAATTTTCACGATATACGGAATCTTTTTTTTGTATAAAATTTTTCAAATTTCGGAGATGTCGATTCATTTAAAATGCTAACACTACTATCAGCATATACAATGTTATTATTTTCACCAAAAAAAACAACCTGTATCGGAGGAAAATAACTCTTATAAAGGTATTCTGAATACAGAAAAACCCTTTCTAAAATTTTTGAATCATTATCAAAAACCAATTCGTTCATTGAAGCATTCTTTTTGTAAAGTTTGAATTGAAGATGCAGAAGAAAAACTTATTGCAAACAACAGTCCTACAAAGACTATGTTTACAACAAATTTCAGTTGATAAACAACTGACTCGGATGCTTCGCCAATTATTGAACCTCTCTGTCAACACGGCATTAAACTTATAATGCACTTCTAAAAAGTTTCTACAGTTTTAACATAACTCTTTTTTTTGTATCAAAAGAAAACCTTGAAGCATGTAATCCTTTAATATTGAGCCGAAAATGTCCTTTGGTGGAATGGTCAGGATATTTTAGTTGAGATTTTGGTTGGAGACAGAAGGAGATTCCCCGTTGGAGCGGGGAATGACAATTTCATGGAGTCAGACAATTTTGTCTTTCGAATTGTGTATTGGTTGAGCTCATTAGCGGATAACGACCTTTTCAAGAGTTTTTTTAACTATCACTTTCTACTTGCCACGTAAATCCCGCATCCTCAATTGTGTGGAAAGTCGATTCTAGACTTTGGCCGCCTTCAGTCAAGTAGCCAGATGCAAAAATAGAATCGACAATTTTAAACAAAGTTTTTTCGTGACCCTTGAAATAGACTTCACGACCAGCGGCGCAACGAATGTCTGACTTTGGCAAAATATATCGCTGTCGGCAAAGCGTAAGCCGCTTAAACCAATGCAATGCCTTGAAAGATGAAATTCATCAACTAAATCGTTGTGGCCGTAAAGTTTTTTATCATCGACGTAACGGTACTTTTCAATCGGTGCTTCGGAATCTCGTGATTAAGCGCAATTTTGTGTGTAGTTGCCACTGCGGACATTCGTAAGTAATTGATTATATAATAAGTAGGGATTTAATCAGCAAAGATAGAATGAACTTTTTTGTTTGTCTAATAGAAAAATTTTATGGAGTTGCAAAAGATGCTGCCCTAAAAGGATAATTTAGTTTGTTGTAATTGATTTTTTGCGAACCAATAGAATCGGGATGAATTGGGCGATAAAGCAAACCTATAACAGCGATATAAAAAAGAAGTTTTAAAACTAAATGGGCTGTAAAAGTATTGGAAAGGGTTGACTTTTATTCTAAAATTCCGCGAAAACCCTAGTACTTTTATAGGTAAGGTGGTAAAAATTCTATGGCATCAACTAATATTAATTTGAATATGACCTCGGTCGAGAACCGCGAGTATCGACTGGGTACGATTATCGGTTGGGACGGCAAGGCTAGTGACTTGATTAAGGAGTCTGCTTACGACGAACGCAGTGCTAAAAAGCACGGTGGCTGCGCGGGCAAGGGTGGAGGCTGCAAACTTTGTGAACTCGCTTCTCCGCTTAACCAAGAAACCATGTGTTCTAACGCTATTGTCCAGTGCCAGGTAGGTAACCTCACGGACTGCGCCTTGATAGACCATTCTCCTATCGGATGTAGCGGCGAAAACTCCAAATTCAACCTTTCTATGCACGTGGGCCTTAAGCGTCGCGGCAAACCTCTGCAAAATACTTTGAACATCAGCACCAACCTGAAAGAACAGGACATGGTGTTCGGTGCTTCTGAAAAGCTCCGCCAAACGATTCTTGATGTAAAGGAACGTTTCAACCCCAAGGCTATTTTCATTGGCATGGCTTGCGCTACCGCTATTATCGGTGAAGATATCGACTCCGTCGCTGAAGAAATGGAACCGGAAGTTGGTGTGCCTATAATTCCGCTGCACTGCGAAGGCTTCCGTTCTAAGCATTGGTCAACCGGCTTTGATATTGCGTTCCACGGCGTTCTCCGTCAAATCGTGAATCGTCATCCGACTAAAAAACAGAATGACTTGATCAACATTGTGGCGCTTTGGGGTTCTGACTATTTCTCCGAAATGCTTGCGCCTCTGGGTCTTCGTGTAAACTATCTCTTGGATACGGCTTCTTACGATGAAATCCGCCAGGCTTCCGAAGCCGTTGCTACTGCTACGTTCTGCGATACTTTGGGCGGCTACATGGCCACCGCGCTTGAAGAATCTTTCGGCGTTCCGCAAATTGATGCACCGCAGCCTTACGGTATCAAGGGTACCGACGAATGGCTCCGCGCCATTGCGAAAGTTGTCGGTAAAGAAAAAGAAGCCGAAGAATATATCGAAAGTGAACACAAACGCATTGCTCCGAAGCTTGCTGAACTTCGTGAATTTTTCAAGGGCAAAAACGGCATCGTGATGACGGGTTCTGCTTACGCACACGGCCTCATCAGCGTTCTTTCGGAACTTGGAATTGGCCATGATGCAGCTCTCGTTTTCCACCATGACCCGATTTACGATGGTGCTGGAAAGCATCAGGACACCTTGAAGGAACTTGTGGAAACTTACGGCGACATTCCTCACTATACCGTAAGTAAAACTCGCGCCTTCCAGCTTCCGCAAC
>Ga0310786_10001576_pt1 | contig 36690 bp, 55 predicted proteins | sample AusTroGonzalo_MG_FD_203881 | JGI IMG/M metagenome (GOLD analysis project Ga0310786, IMG submission 203881) | Bovine rumen microbial communities from tropical cattle in Woodstock, Queensland, Australia - Gonzalo_03 (v2) (version 2) | ecosystem: Host-associated > Mammals > Digestive system >... | reverse complement strand
GAATCAATAGCTTGGCTCTCTTCTTCAATTTTTTACTACTTCTGATTGCCTATACATATTTCGAGTACTGTTTTCGCATTCCATAAGGAGAACTAAATCCATTCAACCTAAATCATAAGCGTATTGAATATATTGATTTCTTTCATCGTTCTGATCGTATTCTTTTTTCAAAATCGTTCCTTTTTTTTCTTCTCCTTGCAATTTATCAGCATTCAGATTTTTTTCTTCTCTTTTTATTTCTGCTTGTGGTATTACCTCTACTTTCTCCTCAAAATTTTCACTTTGGAGAGATTTTTTTTCTTGAGTGTTTACTCACTCAAAAGAAAAGTTAATTTCTCCATTGCTGTTCATGTATCACTTACGACCTTTTCTGCTATCTTCAAGTCTATGTTCTCATATTCCTCACCGCTAATATGAGAAAATAAAGCTTGTCTTTTTTCTTTGATTTCTTCATCGTTCTCATTACAATGTAAAATTCCTTTACTGTTTTCTACTGATTGAAGATAGGTCAAATTATCTAAACAATCTTGTTTCTGATGTTTTTGAATCAGAATTGTTTCAAGGTTCTTTATTGCTTGCTGATCTTCTGCTGTTAATTCAGAATTACAAGCTCCATACAATAGTGCAAAGCATAACCCACAGACTAAAACTGCTGTGATGATTACTTTCATTATTTTTGTTGTTTTCGTTTCCATGTTTTGTTTTAAAAGTTAAAAGTGTTTGGCGACTATGATATCAGTTTAAAATGATATTTTTTTGTTTAATTTGATAATGTTGATAAACTCAATAATTGAATCTGCTCTATCTTTTAGTAAATCTGCCGTTGCTTTCTTTGTTAAAAGTTCAATATCTTTTTCAAAGAACTCTTGTTTAATAATTCAATCAATGTTTTTTTCTGTTATGTTTTTTCATGATTGATCCTTTACGGCTTTTAATTCGATAGTCCTTTTTGCTTTCTCCTTATCGAGTTCTAATTTTCAGATTAAAACTTCTTGTTTAATGTCTGAACTTGTGGTATTCATATCATCTCTAAGCCTTAATCGGTCAAGGAGATCTTCCTCAGACAAGAGGAGTCCTTTTTTCTTGAACTCCTCATTGATTGCTAATAATTGTTCCGTTGTCATTCTATCACTCATATAGATTTTAAATACTTTCAGAAATCTCTTTCTGCTGATTCCGTCCATTGTTCGTAATATTCAAGCATATCTTCAAAAGTCATGCTTGTATATATTTCGGGATTTTTATCATAAACTTCCCTTTTTAACAACTTTTTTGTGATTTCTTTCATGGTTGTTGTTTCATGATAAAACTATTTTTCAACTTCATTTTTTATCCCTAAGCATACATCAACAATGAATTTTCTGTCTTCTTCTGAAATTCATCATTTCCATTGAACAAGTCTTCTTCATTCTTCAAGAAGTGATTTCAAAGCCTCTTTATCTTTTCTATCTGCTTTGTCGATGTTCTCTTTGAAAGTCTTTAAAGACATCTGAAACATTTTCTGATTAGTTTCTTCAAGTCTTTCTTTTACCGTTTGTTTCTTTTCTTCTGATACTGTAGAATCAAACATATCATTTTCCACAATATCGAATAAAGACATATACAAGTATCTTCTTTGGTATGTTTCAACTCAACCTAAAGCTTGAATCTGATTACAACCTTTCAATTCAAGTTCTTTCATTGGAGATGTAATTTCAACAACTTCATCTGTTTTCTCACAATTCACAAGTTTTAATGTTGCTACTTCATTTGTGAAAGATACTTGTGAAAATAACTTGTATTCATTACACTTTCAAACAATAAAAGGTAAGAAATCTGATAGTTCAAAGTATTCATATCAAGCAAACTTATTTTTTCAGCTCTTTTTGAGGTTTGCTTTTAAAAGTTCTGTTTTAACTTCGTTAATTTTTTCGTAGATGTTCATCATTATATCAATAAGAATCTAAAACTTAGTAAAGGTTTATATTAAATCTTTTTGCTACCTCTTGGAAATATGTTGGATTTCTTCTTTCTTCAATTTCTATTACTTGTTCTCGTTTTTGCCTTCTTGTTTCTATATCAAACATTCCCTCAATTCATAAGATCATAGTCCTTCAATCTTCCCAATGGTTGAGTTTCAATAATTGATAATCTCAATACTCTTGAAACTTTTGTTTATAAGTTTCCATGTTTTCCTTGATTTGTTTATTCATGAAATACTTATATTTTTCTTCTTTTTTTGTTTTTGCCTCATTTATCATTTGTTCGGCTTTTTCAATTCTCTCTCATTCGTGTTTCATCCTTCCGTATCGAATAAACATTTTAGGGTTGTTTCCCTTTGCTCCGTTCTTGAAGTATTCTCTAACACTGCATTTCTGATCTTCGGTCAAAGGTGGTATTCATAGAGTTTTCATTCCCATCATTTTTGTATTTGTTAATCTCATCTAAAATTGCTTTTTCTCTAATTTGTTTAGCTTGTTCTTTGTATTTCTTCACAAGCTCATTATCCTTATTTGTTTTATCATCTCCCTCTTTTAGAGGAAAGACTCATTGCCAGGAATTAGAAATTGAATTTTGTAAGACTTGTATTTGTAAATCTTGCTTTCCTGGATACATTTTTTCGAGTTTTTGTTTAACAAGTTTGATTCATTCATCAGTGATTGGTTTCTTTATTGCTTTCCTCATCTTTATGAATTCATCAAGTGTTTTCTCAAACTCTGTTTTTTCTTTTACAGTTTCTTTTTGTGTGGTGTGTGTGGTAGATTCTGTAAAAGTTTCTTTTTTGGTAGAACCTTGTTTTTTTGGTCTTCCTCATTTCTTTCAATCAGTGTATCTTTTTTCGTTTGCATCGATTTGAGGTTGAGCCATTGTGAAGATTGCATTCGCCAATGGATCTTCAATAGTCAATTCTTTTCAATCTTTAGCGTATCAGATGATACTTGTTAAAGCTTCAAGTTGACTTTCTTGTGGAAGGAGCTTTATTGCATCGAACCATGAGAAGTAAAATACAAATCATTCTCTCATTAGTCTTTCCCATAGATAAAGTCCCTTCAGAATACGAGAGGATTACCGATAGCACAAAGTCCTCGATCGAACTTTCGCTCTGTGTGATAAATCCTCCCCCCTTCTTTTAATAGTTCGAAACATTCGCCGTCTTTCCAACCGATGAAGTTTCTCCCATTACCTTTGTCGAAAATTGTTAGCATTTTCAGTATAGGTTAGAAAATAAAAGATTTCTACCTACATAAACAAAAAGCTTGCTTATATAGGGTAGCAGGAGGAGTTGCTTTTCCCACCACCTTATATAAACAAGCTATAAGATATGGTGCAACTCCGATATCTTTTGCTTTTTTCTGTAGAATTTGTGTGGTTAGACTAAGAAAAAAGCCTTTGATATGACATCAAAGACTTTATGTAAATTTTGGATTGACTTATGTACCTTGTGCAAATCCAAAGACTTTCATTTCATCTTCAATGCTGTTTACATTATAGTCAGAATTTTTTAAATTGCAAGTTTTTTTTTATAAAAAATACAAAAAAATTCTGATAGGTAAGAACTATCTTTTCTTTTCTCAAAGTTGACAAAACACAAATAAATTTTATAAATTAAGTGATATTTTTTGATCTAAAAAATCTAAAATCAAGAAATCATACACTTGACCTATTATTTCGTATTACGATATTTTTTGAAGTTTAAAGAAAGAGTAGTTTATAACTTGTATTTTTTATACTCTCCTTTTTTGATAAAATTTCCCTCCTACCACTACCCTATCCATTTTCATGGATCATGTTTTTTAAAAAAATAAAAATCTAAAAAATCATCATCTTTTTTTATTTATTTTTTTCTTATTCTTTATCTTTTACTTTTTCTTTATCTTTTTCTTTTTCTTTAGGTTTTTAAAATTACACTATTTTTTATAACCAGTGGTTTTTAATTTTTTGTGTAATTTAATAACCACTGGTTTTTATTTTCAATAACCACTGGTTTTTTAATGTATGGTTTTAACAGTTCAGAACTTTACAATTTCTCTTTCACTAATTCTTGGACTTCTTCCAATTCTTTATCGAGACATCATAAATAATTTTGAGTTGTTTGAATATTTTTGTGTCAGAGTAATTTTTGGATATGAAAAATTGATGCGTTTTTTCTTATCAATTTTGTAGCGAAACTATGTCTAAAAATATGTGGTCGAACTTTTATTCAAAGTTTCTTTCATTCTTCCCTTACCATGCTTTCAACGGAGTTCCTACTTAGCTTTCATGGATTATTACTACTATGATTCACAAATAGCCACTCCTCTTGATCCTTCCTTAATCGTAAATAATACTCTAAAAGTTTTCTTTCCTCTGATCATCTCTTTAAAAACGTTACTCTATGGATTCATCATTTCCCTATAATTTGGATCATATCGTCCTTTAAATCCTCCTTCTTAAGTGCTAATAATTCAGATACCCTTAGTCATGTATAAAAAAGTAATTTAACGATACATAAATCTCTTATCTTGATAAGACTTCATCTTTTTGTTTTTACCTCTCTATTTTTTATTCATTGGAAGATACTCTCTATGTTTTCATCTGTTAAATATTCGATATTTCTTTGTGGCTCTTTAGAGAAATTGATTCATTTGTAGTTTATTACTTGTCTTTCCATGTATAAACAAAATCTGAAGAAACTTCTTATTGCTCAAACGTATAAATTACAAGTCTTTATTGTTTTATTGATTCTTTGAATTGCGATCCATTGATCTATATGATACATTTTCACAGTTTCAGGTTGATTCAAGGTTATTTCTCCAAAAGAACTCTTTACAAGGTATTCATCAAATTTCTTTAATATTCTGTTATAATTAGCAACAGTGCTTTTTGAACTATTTCTATTTACAGCTATTCGTTCTATAAATTTTTCTATCATTGGTAAAAATTATAAGTATAAAATACGAGATTCTACTTATAAGTCTAACCACATCTACAACATATGTTTTTACTTTCTAATTTCTATTGACTTTTAATAAAATATGATATATAGTAGTTATCACAAAAAAGAAACAAGTAAAGACAATTGATTATTTTTTGAATATAAATGTAAGAAGATTTTGAAAAAATAAAAAACCGTTTTTGGAAAAATGTTTTATAATAAATAAAAAAATCTGACTCATTTTAGAATCAGATTTCTTTTTTTTTATTATTTTTATTCAATTTCATCATCTTCATCTCAAAGTTGGAGATTTACCACTCTTTGTAGTTGTTTATTAAAATCCATGTGTTCTTCTCTTTGTATTTGCCTTATTACGTGTTCAGAATTATTCGCCACTAAATTTCAGATCGTGTTAAAAGCAGAATCTTCTCAAAGTTTCTGAGATAGTTGATCAAACGCTTCATTACTTACATACATTGTATCCATTATAAACTAAATGATCTCTTTTTCTTTGAGATATTGTAAGACTTTCTCAACTTCAAGATACCTTACACCATAGCCTCTTTCAGTAAGCCTTGTTTTGCTATCCTCAAATCTAATTGGTATAAACTTCTTGCCGTTTCTCTTCACGGTATGAGGATCAATTTCTTTTTCTCTTGCTATTTCTATTTGTTTTTTTGCCTCAAGCATTGCATAAAAAAAGGGAATAAAGAGCCTTTTTATATCATGCTTAGGATAACTCAACTTTATTCATTTTCTCGTTGGATTTCTTCTCGATCCTCAAAGGTTTCAGGATCTCCTACTTCTTCAGAATAAGATTCTGATTCGAAATATTCTTCTTCCATAATTTCATATAAGTCATTCATCGCTTTTAATGGTTAAGAAATAAAGAGGAGGATCTTAGCGATCCTCGTTCATTCGAGCCTCACAAATATTTGATACAAATTGTTCAAATGTGATTTGATCATCTCGTGGAGTTTTAGAGCAATACTCATCGTAAGACTCTATAGCCTCTTTGATTTCAGAACGATCAGCAACTTTAAGAAATTTTTCATAGAATATCATCTTTCTATAGATTAAAGAATAAAAGATTTTTTGTAATTGCTTCCTAATTCAATTACATTATCAGTATAATGATTTTTTTTCAAAATGCAAGAGATTTTATACTTTTTTTGGTCTTTTTATGTATATTTTGTAAAAGGAATTTAGAACTACTAAAAAAGGAGTAGGTGTTTTATTTAGGAAGCCTACTCCTTCAAAATCTTTTACTCTAAATCTAATAGAGCATTGTTTATATATGGTTTGTCTTTTAAAAGTAAAGAGATTTTTTAACAAAAAAGGAGTAGATAAATCAGACCTACTCCCTTTTTAAAACATCCTCTTGTTTATTTCTTTAGAGGGTCAAAGATTTGGATGCAAGCCGAAGCTATCAATCCGATAATAGCAGAAATAATGGCTTTCCAATACCTTGTTAACTCTTCGAATCCACATTCCATAAATACGTATACTAACGCAGTAAGTATTGCTGCTATGAATGTGAATTCTTTAAAATCGAATTTTGGTTTATTTCCCATAATGAATAAATTTTGTTTGTGATTAATGTGCGATTACATTAAACATTCTCCTTTTAAAGTCAATACTTTGTGATTTTATTTTTCGAAAAAGTGTTGATTTTTATTTCACATATCTTTATATTGTATTTGTAAACAAGATAAAACAAAAAGAAACTCAACCTCCCAAAGTCAGAGTTTCTTTTTTATTTCTATTTTTCTCTTTTTTCTCGAAGTTGGATTCAGTAATTATAAACAATTTGAGAGAATCCATAAGCTCACAAGATACCTTTCCATGTATTATCTATAAATTCAGGATAGTATTCTTTCATGAAATAAAATACTGTTCCAAAGATCGCTGATAAGACAAGAATAATAATCTTAGCATCTACTTCAGTCTTTTTAGCAATTTGAGTGATAATACTCATTGCAATTCCTACGATTACTTCAATCATTTTATAATTAGTTATGAATTAAAAAAACTATTTATTTTCATTACATACATTAACCGTTGTTGTATTTCATAAACCATCGATATGTGGTGCTATGATATAAACAGCTCATACAAAACCAACAACTAAAACAATAAGACTTAAAACAACTCAAATCATTATTACGAGTGTTGAATGAAAACTATATTGATTCATTTTTACATTAAATGAATTAAAACTTGATTTATTTTTATTTTTCATTACTATTATTGATGTAAATAAAAGTTATTAAAGATACTCTCTGACTCGAAAACAAGAGTATCTTTTTTATTCCCTTAGTTATGAATTAAAACTAAACTCAATACTGCTCAAACAATAGCAGTGATGATAATCCATACAAGCTTTTTTCTATCTTCTTCAAGAGTTTTTATTTTATCTTGCGTGTATTGAAACTCTACTCTTGAAACAAAGGTTTTATTTTGCTCTATGGTCTGTTCTTTGATTTCTTGCCTTATGCTCTCAATTCATGAATCCAACTTGTTCTCCAACTTGTCGATTCTATCGTTATATTCTTTCCTCATTTGTTCTTGATTTTCTTTGAGATCATTTAGCATTTTTTCTATCATTTCATTAGATAAAGTCATGTCGTAAGATTACATAGTAAAGTATTTTGATAACTCCCTTTCAATATCTTCTTTTTTCTTTTTGTTTCTTTCTTGCATTCTTCTTAGTAATACGTTCGCATCGTGTAATTCATCTTTATATACTTTATCATTAGTAAGATACCACATTGCTGAATGTTCTTTAATTACTTTGTCGGTGTCTTCCATGATCTGATCAATAGCATTTTTCATCTGATTTAATCTCTTAATATCTTCTTCCTTTTCATCTTTGATTTTTACGATTACGTAAGAGTAATTTTGCCAACATCCATCATATTTTAAAGTAGAGATTTTAGGAACGATTTCATAAATATTCGTAAAGTATCCGTTCTCTTTTCTTCCTTTGTAATTGTCTTTTACAAACTTTTTATTTTCTCTTTCAATAAGACAAACTGCGTGTCAGTAAGTGAAAGGTCACTTGTGAGAGTTATCAATTCTTCCGTTATCGATCCTATCTCTTTTGTATTCTGCGTTTCCGTTGAAAGAAGTGCATAAAGAGTAGTTCTTACTGATTACATCATGGATATCATCATCAAACCAATTAGGGATACGATAATACGCTAATTTGATTTTAAATCGTTTGTAAATCATATCACAAGCAAGTTCTACTGCCTCTTTGGTGTATCGTCATTCTCATGGAATTCTTCAACGGTTATAACTTTCTTTTACTGCCTCTTTGAAGTGGTCTTCGGTTAGTTCGATGTTTAGGAGGTCGCTACATGCTCAAAGTGCAGAGTAAATCGTGCAGTCAAGAGAGTTCCCTTGATCGTATTCAAAGATTTTCTGATCTTGAAGTTCCAACGTTGGTAATTCTTCAAGCATTTCTCCTGTGAGCTTTCGGTCTTTCTCTGTGTGTCCATCTCAAAGACATCAGTTTTTTTCTGTCATGGTTGTATGGTTAAGAGTTAAATGATGTTTAGTATCATACGAATTTACTATCAGTAATACTGCTTCGTGGTTGTTTTGTGCTACTTGTGAAGTTGCTTAGATACGCAGTAGGAACTTGTACTTCTGAAACATACTGATCTTTTAAAGTATTTGCACTATAAGATGCGTATCATACATCAGATAAAACTTTAACAGTTTTGTGAGAGGTACAACCATAAAATTGATAATTTCTATAATAATTTCAACCATAAGAAGAATCTTTCCATCATTTGATGCTCGTTAGAGGAGTACATCAATTAAATTGATATGCTCTAAAGTATGTTCATATAGACGTTACTGTGTCAGGTAATACCTCAACAGGTGTCTCTGTGATTTTATCACATCAATAAAATTGATCATATCTGAAATAATTTCAGATAGTTGTTACAGTGTCAGGTAAGTATTCTTCATCGGTATTGGTTAAATTCTTACATCATCTATATTCATCTCTCCTAAAATCTGTTCAAGTATTAGTAGCACTATCAGCAAATCAAATATAAGATTTATCTTTGATAATTTCTGTTACTAAATTAGCACCTGTTTTATTATACCATTTATAGTTTTTAGCTCGTCAATAACTAACGGTAATTGGCTCTATTGCTACGATGTGTTCACTATTTGCAGTATATCATCAAAAATAAGTAGAAGTTCATCAATTTTGCACTACATCATAATCAATACTAACTTTCCAATTGGTGTCTCAGTATGGGATATATATGTTTCAAGCACTATTTGCTTTCTGTTTTGTTACAATACTTTCCAAAGTATAAACAGGTTTTTCAGGTCGTACTTGTTGCTGTCCTAAGTAAACTTTTTTTATTTTCATGTTTCCTTTTATTCTAAATAAAAGAAGGAAAGTAAAAGCAGAGGATTATCGGTACTCTTACCTCCCCTTAGTTACTATCCATTACTTGCAGTAGTTGTTGCAGGTGGATAGATTGATGTATACGGACTTGATACTATATAAGAAGGTACAGGTGTTGGTTGTAACCTACTTAGAAGATCTACCGTTTGCTGATTATTTTGTGCGATGACTTTTTGTTCAGCAAGTTCAGTTCTTAATCTTTGGGTTTCTTGATTGCACATCATATCAAGAATTTTTTGAGTATTTGCAGTTGAGTTTGCGATGATCTGACAAGTGTTTTGATTTGCTTGTTGGATTGCTTTTTCAATGTTATTATTTACATTGCAGAATCCCATCTGTATCATGCTCGTTTGGTTAGCTTGGTTTTGAGTATTGAATACTTGGTTTTGCCACATCGTGTTATTGTTGATGAGATTCACAGTATTGTCATGGTTGTTGTTAGCATTGCTGTTAGCCATCATCCATGCTCCTGCGTTACCGTTGTTTCAAAATCAAAATCCATTATTTCCTCATCGTCCTAAGAAAAGGAGGAGAATAATGAGCCAAGTTCCCATACCTGTTCAAAATCATAATGCATTGTTGTTTGTATCCATTAGTTTTGTTGATTAAGAAGTAAATTTTTGTTTTTGTTTTCGTGACTTACCTCTTTTAAACCTCGCCACCATTATTATTCGTCTTTCATGTATTCTGCGTAAAGTTCTTTGATCCTGTGTTCGTACATTCTTTTTTCAAAGTCTTTTTTATCTTCAAACTCTTTGAAGTGTTGCACTCTTTCTATTACATAGGAGAGTACTGTCATCATGTCTTGAGGATGTTGATGGATGTAATCCACAACTTTATCTATATCAACTTCTGTATTATTGAAGAAGTGTTTATCGTGTAATTCCATTTTGTTTTTGTTTATAGGATAAAATTAAGAAATACCGTAATTTGTTTTTGTTTGGTCGAAGTAATCTGCTACTTCTTGATCTGTTCGTACTCTTGTCTCTAAGATTACACTATCAATATCTCATTTATGAGGATTCCCATTATTGTGAGGATCAGCAAGTAATGAGAAATAAGTGCTTTCAGCAGAGAATGTTTTTGTTGTTGTCCGTTTATTTGTTCAATCTAAATAAACAGTGCTTGTACCGTTATTATTTGTGAGTACGATATTATGCCAATTATTGTAACTTGCCGTTAATGTACTTGTGATATCACTACCATATACGAAGACTCTTATTTTGTTTGATCCATCCACAATGATTCATGTACCTTTTCAGTTACCAGACCCATCAATTTGTGACATTCAGTAATCCCATACTACAGATAATGTTGAAGATGATGTTTTTCTTAACCAACAAGAGACGGTCATATTGTTGATATCTACTCAACTGATTTGTCTGTTAATTTTTCAAGTGGTATTTGTGAGGTAAGTTAAATCTCAAGAGGTATTATAAGTAAATCATGAAACCGCTTGTGATAAATCATTTCAGTTTCAACTGCTATCGTTGAGATTATTGGTAAATTCATAATATCATAGAGTATTTACTCAAGGACTCCATCACGGTTCTCCAAGATAAATATTCTTTACTTTATGTTCATAACTTGTCATTTTATTCTTTCTTAGTATCTAAATCTTCCTTTTTCTTTTCCCATAGTGAGATTCCGTAGTTATAGATTACTTGACTTACTGCATATGCTCCCAAGGTCTTCTCATAGATTTTATCCACCATTTCAGGATATGATTCTTTCACAAAATAGAAGACTACCCCTGCAATGATAGAAAGTCAGAGGATGATGATTTTCGCATCCACTTCTGTTTTCTTTGCTATTTGTGTTATGATGGACATAGCTATCCCTACGATTAGTTCAATCATTGTTATTTATTTTTGAATTAAAACTAAACTTAAAACTGCACCAATTACTGCTGTGATAATAATCCATATTATCTTGTTCCGTCTATCCTCCATTGTCTTGATCTTGTCTTTACAATAATCAAATTCTCCTCTTGTGACATAGTTCTGTGGTAGATTATCGATTTTCTCGGAGAGTTTATCAATCTTCTCTCCGAGTAAATCAATTTTCTTACTGTAATCTTCTTTCAAGTCCTCCTGGTTTTTCTTTAATTGTTCAAGCATCACTTCAATGGTTTCATTAGGTAAAGTCATTTTCTTTTTTTAGAGATTAAATGCTGTCGATGATTTTCACGATTTCCTCCCCTTGCTCCATAGTCTGTGCATTCTGCTTTATCATCTCTTTAGCTTGTGGATTGTTCTTTAAGAGAGTAGGAAGAATCTTCTGTGCGAAATCATTGAGACTATTCATATCGTTGAAGTTTACTCATTGAGTAGGGATTCACATCTGTTGAAGTTTATTCTGTAACATCCCTCCCAAAAACATTGATAGGATATTGTTCATTTTTTAGAAAAGAGATAAAAGTCTGTTAGTTGATAACGAAGTATTCTTCTTTACTGTCCGCTCGGAGATTGTTGTTTGATGGATCACTCCAATCGTATGGAGATCAAGATAATGTTATAAATGTATCACTGCTGTATGGATTGGATCAACCATATCATGTTGTATCAACTCTTGTTGAAGATACATTACTTATTGTTCAAGAATATGGGAATCAATAATAATTTCATCGTTGGAACAATTTACCACAATTATCTTCACTCAATGTGTCTCAACTATTATACAAAACTGTAGCTCCTACATTTTTATCACACATCGTGATATTTTTGTCATTCCCATTTGTTACAGAAATAACTCCTAATGTTTCATTGTGAAAGATTCAAGCACTTCATAAAGTTCAAGTCTCTACCGTTCGTGTATTATCAGGTGTTACATATTCGTCTAAAAATGTACGTATTGATTTTCATGAATTACGGATACCTGACCCTATATACATATCCTCATTTTTGGTTAATGAGAAATCGTAAGAATAAACACCATCTGTTGAAGAAGTCCAATATATAATTTGTAGTTCTTCTGTTCATGTTGTTGCATCGTATCAACTACGCGACCAAGTAAATGGCATATGTAGTTTTTCTGAATAATCACTTCAAGTAGTAAAATTTAATCAATCCATGATACTTTTTAAATTGTTTATTTCTGTTCTGCTTGGGACATGTGCAGGATATGGTGATCACTGTGATGTATAAATATAAACTCCCATTTTCTTTTAGATAGTGAAATAAATGGTATCGTTCTCTTGTTCTGTGTAGTATTGACTTAGTGCATTATACTGTGCCTGTGTCCCTACTCGATGATACTTTGGCTTGTAAGGACTTGTTGGAGTATATGCGAGTCCTCATTCATCAGGTGCATTCACATATTTCTGAGTAGTTGCATCGTATTTGATAACATCTCAGTCTTGAGGATTTGTGATGTTTGTATCTTCAAGATCTACGAGAGTTGTTTTTGCTATCTGTACATCGATATTCTGCCATCCATATGTTCAAGGAGTAGTTGTTTCAACACTCTTATAAAAATAACCGTTTGTATAACTTGCTGTAGTAGTTCCAACATATTGATAAATCTTACCTTCATTACTTGCACTTGCTGTAGGTAAAGTTGAAACTTGCATTAAGTCTTGTTTACCGTTCCAAGTCGTCTTTTCAGAAGCTGTTACAAATTTATTTGTAGAAGTAGCATCTGAAAGGTCATCAGGATTAAGAACTACTGCTCCTGTTTTACTATTTACACTAATTACGGTATCAGTAGGAGTTAAAATCTCTTTCCAATTACTCAAAGTAGCATAACTTCCACTACTTAAAACATAAGTTTTACTTTCACTTGTTACGATACCAATATCTCCTTGTTCTGCTGTAGTAAGAGTTATAAGGTCGTTTTTATTTGTTACCGTGAAAGTATCTGTTAAAGCCACTCAAGGTAAAATTGTCGTATCTAATTTACCATTTACATCCAAAACAGGTACATTTCAAGCACTTGTTCAAGTGTCTTTACTTGCTGCCGTTCCTAAAACTCCGATACTATCGTCGACATATTTTTTCGTTGCTGGACTTCAAGGATATTCAGGAGTATAAGGAGTTGCATAGTTTACTCCTGTTGCTAAATATCAAGGATTGGTATTATTTACAACAGAAATCGCAGTTACATTGTAGGAAACAATCGTAAATTTTAATCCTGTATCTTTCATGTAGGTATTTGTTCCATCGTTGCTTGTTGCACTCTCTAATTTTGTTCTTAAGAAGATAGGATCGCCGTTATCGAATCATGAAATAAAATAATCTTCGTTATTGTATCTAATCACTGCTCCACCTCATCAAACAACATACTCAAATGCCTCTTGTGCAACCGTTAAAGAACTCAAAGAAGGTAAAATAAATTGTCTTGTGTTTACTGTTGGAGTATTGATGAAATTAGTGTAATCAAAAGCGTCTGCTTGTAGCCCGTTTGGATCATACGTAGCTTTTATCATATCTCCACTTCCTCCACCACCTCCATCTGCTCAGTCTTGAACTTGAAAAGTATCAACCGTTCCGTTGGTTTCTGTAATAGTTACGGTTGTTGTCTTTCAAACTTTAGAAGAAGTAATACTTGCTATTCCATTTCAAGTAGGTCATTGAACACCTTGCTCTCACTGTTCCCCTTGTTCTCCTTGTGGTCATGTTAAAGTTGTTTTAGCATTTGCAAGGGTTACATTGCTTGAATCATCTTTTCAGAAAACAATATCATCTCATGAAAAAGAAGCTGAAACAATACTCGCTCATGCAGGTCAAGGATTTCATTGAACACCTTGTTCTCATTGTTCTCCTTGTTCCCCCTGCTCTCATTGATCTCCTTTGTCTCCTTTCAATTCTTCTTTACTTGCTAATCTTGCTTCATTAGTATCACTATCAAGAATCAGTATCTTATCACTTTCTGACACCTCAGATTTTACTTCAATATCTGATAAGGGTTTAACTGGTAAATCTGCCATTTTCTAATGTTTTAAAAAATAAATTAGTTGCTTTCTTGTCTTGCTCTCCATTTACTATCTTCAAGATATGCTGGATCACATTTAATCTCTAATCCATAATCATCTTTAGGATCAGTAATAAGGGTTAAGACACTACTAAAAAAACTTCATAGAGCATAATCTCTACTTTTAGTAGCAAAATTCTCTCTTCAACTATCTTTCCGAGAAGTATTTGCCGGTTGTCTATTCCTTCGTTGAATCATTAAAAAACTACAAATGATAAACATTTGCAGTATAATCAGATTTTATATTTTGGCGGTTTTCTTGAATAAAAAAAATGGAGTGCCACACAATGTGCGACACTCCACACGAACAAATTAAATCAAACGTTTAGATTTGACCCTAAACACCTAAAAAAAATTACTAATTACAAATTAAAATACAAAAAACTTTTACCAAACTTCACTATAAGCCTTTGTTTTATTAGTCGAGTAAGTCCTAATCCTAAGTTGAATACAACTTCTTTTTTTTGTTGTTTTTATTTTTGACTTTTAGAGATATAGTGATCCACTTTTAAAAATCAAGAGATATTGAAAGTATAAAATTATTTCAATCAAAAAGGAGTAAATAAAATTACTACCTCTTTTATGTTTTTTCATTTTAATATCAATAGATTATGCGAACACAGTTTTCTTAAAATTAAATATTTTACCTCCTACACTTACATTGCCATCAGGATATTTGTCAGGGTTTTCATTATATTCTTTTTCTGCTACTTTATAAGCGACAATATCTGTATCAGGTTCTTCACCATTCACAATAATAGGGACATCCCCTACTTCATCCCAAAATCAATATTTTCAATCAGGATGTTTTTCTTTCCATATATCAAGTGACTTTTGTGCATCTTCATCAGACATTTCAAATCATAAATCAAGAGCATCTTGTTTTATCTTCTCCATTTTCTGAGAGTCATCCATATCATTCCACTCATCTTTTATATTTGCTGTTTCTGTCAGAATATCATTGATAGCAATAGTTGGGAGTTCTCATCATTGTTTTGCTATATCTCAAATAGTTCATGGGACTTCTCTTAATACATCTATCAATCATGTTGGGTCTGCTACTCTTAGCATTCAAGCACCTTTTGCAGCTCATTTTAAGAATTTCTTGCCATTCTTTACAATATAATTGAAAGCGTCTCAAACTCAATCTATAGCCTTTTGTGCTACTCATGGAGTAGCTTTTTCAATTCATTTTCATATTTTGTTAAGTAACAACCCCCCTTTTTGTTTTATAGGGTCTGCTTTATTAGAAAGCCAATCCATAAATCATCAGAATCATCATTTAGAAGGTCATTTAGTAGATGCAGAAGCTAAATTATCAGCATATTCAGTAAGATTAGCATAATCTTTATAAAGTTTTGCTGTATCTTGTCATACTTCTTTTGTCAAAATACCATGTATTGAATTTTTTAGTTTATTAGAAAGAATACCTTTCAATTCTTGGAGTTCGTTTGTGACTTCATTTCATTTAAAGAATTTTTGTGGTGTTCTTCCTTGTAGTCCACTCTTTAATGTTTGACTATCTTTCAAAGAATAATTAGCAAATTTACCGTCACTGTAAGACTCTTTTAAACTTCCTAAAGCATCTTCATAAGCTTTTAGTTTATCAGGATCATTTTTTGCCAATTCTTGAATATCTTCTGTTAATCAATCGATAAGTCACTGAACATTGATTGTTGAAGTTGATTTTTCTAACGCTGGATTGATGGTCTTTTTGAATATTTGATTAGCTTTTGATCTTGCTTGTATTCCCCTACTTTCATCAGACCATCATTCCCTAAGTCATTCTCAAACATTATATTCCATTGCTGTATCTGCAACAGTATTTACTTTTTTAGCTTGTGCTGTTTTTAAGTTTGTTTGTGCATTTTGTAAGTTTGTCTCGGCTTCTTCTATTCATTTACCAAGTTTTTTAGCTGTTTTTAATTCTTGTTCAGCATCATCTACTGCTATTTTGGCATCTTTTAGGTTTGCTCAAACTCTCTGTATATCCCTTGCTTCTCTTATTGATGAGTCAATAGTTGATTTATATACACCTTTTCATAGATTTTGTAATCATTTTCATACTTTACGGAGTGCTGTTTCTGCTACTGCATATCATCAAAGTCAAGTTGCTATAGTTCACGCTATAGCCCCAACATCAGTTTTCTCTTTATATCACATCTCATATAAGAAATCATCATTTTCTCAAGATAAATATTTATTTAAACTATCCAAAGAAACTCCTTTAACTTGTGCCTCTTGCATTAAAGCATTTATTACATCTTGGGTATTAGCATCTGTTCTTAAATTACGTTTTTCTTTTACAAGGTCAGCTAATTGTTCTTGTCTTACATTGCTTTGAAGATAATTCTGTTGTTTTGGGTCTTTCTCTTGTGTACTTTTATAATAAAGCTCATTTTCTGCCTGCATTCTATCGTTATTGATTTTATCTTGGTTTATTTGTTGTAAAACACCTTGATAAAGGGCTTGTTGTCTTTGCTGTTTTTCAATTCATGTAAGATTTGCTGTTACTTGTTCCAATCTATCAATTTGTTCTTGTGATAATCAAGGGAACTTTGAATTCCCTTGTAATCAGTTTTGTGTAATGTTATCCATTTTAGCCTTTTATAAAAGATAAATCATTCGAAAAGTTCTCTACTGTATATCATGAAGATATAACATTATATGGGATTGTAATTGTAATATTGTTTCATCACTTTGTATTACTCATTGATGAATAAATATCCTTTATCTGATCTTCTTGTGTTGAAGGTCAACTTGATTCACTTATTGTTCATTGATAGTTATAATAAGTTGATAAATCGATACCCATTGATTCATTAAGCCATTGTGCAGCCGCATCAGTATAAATAGGGTCAGGTTTATATCCTGTTGCTCTATAAAAGTTTAATGCTTCAGACTCATTCTTTTCATAGAGATTCCTTGCAAAATGTTGGAATACAGCCTTTGCCTTATCAGTCCCCATATTACCACTTAAAAGCTCTTTAATATCATTGATTTCTTCTGTTGTTGGACTTGCTCCTCCTTTCAATGCTTTTGCAATTTCTGAAGAAGCTACCCTCAAATCTGAATACAAAGCTCAAACAGTAGGGTCACCAGTTTCTGATTTAAATTTGTTAATCCATTTATTTATTGTGTTAATATCATAGTTTCACAATTCATCAAAAGAATCAGAAACGGCTTTTAAAATAGACATAGCTGTTGAGTTTGCTGAAGAAGATCCTCAAGGTCAAGCCGCCTTTTGCCAATCTTTAATAACTTTATTAGCTTGGTCAAATTTCCCTTCTGTATATCAAGCATCTCTTCCAATTGCAGCAGCTGCCGCTCTAATTCTTGCATTAGATTTACCATTATCGGCTCAAGATTTAGGAAGACTTGCTGGATTAGTTTGATAAGTTAAAAGCCCTTCTACCGTTAACCATTCATCATCTGTAAGCTCTCTCCATCAAGGATATTTTGTAAAATCATAATTAGTACCGTTATAAGTAAAGGTTGTTTCTTTCCCACCTATATTACTTTTAGCCGTTGGAGGTTGACTTGGATCAAAGAATCCTTTACAAGAAGGGCTTCAAGCTGGTATATGTCTAGTCATTACCGTTTCAGGATTTTTTGTATCATAGTTACTATCTTTTACATCAAAACTTCAATCTTTATAGACTTTCGTAACGATCCCAACATGACCGTGATTCTTTCATGTTGAAGCTGTGATAACCCCATAATCAAATATAGCAATCGTTCACTCTTTAGGAGTATTAGCGTCCAAATTTATTCGTCATTCTCTTGTTTTAATATCTTCATTTCAGAAGTATCTACCTAATCAAATCTTTTCAAGATAATCATTTACATATTTAGCACATTGTCATGCCTTGTATCAATCAGTAGACTCTTCCTCTTCAAGGAAATCCCCTAAAGTGTAAGTTCATGTTCATGTTTCGAGTGAGAAGTGAGAACTATCTACTAAATCATAAGGTTTTACATAAGTAGAAGTTTCGTTTGGATCAGAAATATAATTATAAGCAATACTTCCGTTTGGATTAGTGGTTAGAATAACTTGTTTTCAGTTTATCGTTGCTATGCTTTGTTTAGATAGCATACCATAATCATTAGCTACTTTCTGTTTATACTCTGCCTTTCATTGTAAAGGTTTGATAAAGTTCTCCGTTAATGCTTGAGCTACACTGATTCCATGCTCATTAGCATAGTTGATTACATCATCTACTACTTGAGCTTGACTCCTTTGAATAATATCTCCGTATTGTTCATAATAAGAAGTTAAAGCATTGTTGAGATTTGCTCTTAGTTGCTTTGGATCACTTACAGAAAGGTCTGTTAATTCATTTTGTAACTGATTCTGTAATTTGGTGCTTGCATATTGATTGTATAAGTTCAAATCTTGTTGCCTTGATTGCTGTAACAAGTTCATTTCGTTTGAAATTGCTTGAGTAGTCAATTGAAGTTGTGCTTGTTGTTCAGGTGTTCTATAATTTGCTGTTTGCATAGCAAAACCAAGTCCTTGTAATCTTTGGTTGAAGATTCTTTGGTCTTCTTGTGCTTGTGCTTGCATAACTTTTGCTGATTGGTTAGCAATTGCTAAGTTTGAGTTTCTACCGTTCAATAATACCGTGTAAGCATTCTGCAAATTTGACTCTACTTGTTGATAAGGAGCTAAAGCTTTTTGCATTCTTGCGGCCGCTAAAGCATCACTTACATTTCATCAAGCTGAATTAGCGTATCTATTCATGATTTGTTCCATCTTCTGATGGTTTTGATTAAGTTGTTGTTGGTATCCTTGAAGTTTTTCACTATCACGGAAGACTCAAAGCTTTTCACACATAGCCGTCCAATTATCATAGATTTTATAAGACTCTCACGGATCAAGATTTAACTTCTTTGAAAGAGAATTAAATAAATCTGCGTTAGCCGTAGGATCTGCAGGAGTAGCAAGGTTTGCAATCCTCAAATTGATTTCATCTTGCTGTTTTTGTTGCCATTCTCTATAAGCTTCAGGACTGTATTCTTTGATATAATTCAATTGATCGTTAGTAATTTCTGCATCATTCATACCGTTTAGAATACTATCTCAGGTATTGTATCTTTGAGCCGTTTGAGTATCTTCTTTTTTCTTTCGGTAACTGTCTAATAACGCTTTTTGTTGGTCGCTTCTTTCTGAATAGTGGAAGATTTGATTATAAGTATCTCTATCTCTAAAGTATTCAGGATTATTTTTCCAATGAGCATTGAGATTATTTGTAATCTCGTTCATTCTTGCATCACTATTGAGAACGAAATCAGGTTGTCATGTTTCTTTTGCTGTTCACTCCTTTACAGAGATTTTACCATCTGATGCTTTAAACATTGAAGTATCAAGTTTTTCTTCCGGATCATACGTAGGAGTTTCAAACTTTTGTTGTTGTGGTTGCTCTTGAGTTTGTTGTTGCTGTTGTTGATTAGTTCAAAAAGAATTAAAAGTCTGATTTTGACTTTGTTCTTGTTGCTGTGGTTGTTGTTCACTTTGATATTGTTTCCAATAGTTCTTGTATTGATCCGGAATATCTTGGTTAGTCGCCATGAGATCCTCCATTTGTTTCTTCCTTGAGTCATCTAATGAATTGACTTTGTTTTTGAAGTCATCGTAATTCATATCCATGTGATTTTTTGTATAAGATAAAATACAATTTTTCGTCATTATAATCAGTTTTTTCTTTTTGGCGGTTATTATGCTTTTCTCCTTCTTTCTATTTTCTCTTGACTTTAAGATAAATATATATATGATGTCTGTATCATAGTTAACATATACAACAACAAATAAACCATTGCTATTATGCTTGTAGTAATTTCAAATTGGGAAGGTTTTCTCAAATTCCTTTCCGAATTGTGCGATGAATTCGAAGACATCGACAATGAAATGGAAGGCAAGAGTGTCGATCCGAATTGCGAAGGGTGTGCGATTAAGAGCGCATGTAACCGCACCGAGTGCATTTACCCTACTGATTATTAACTTATTGTTTAACAACTTTAAAAAAGCACCCGGCTCATTTCGCTGGGTGTTTTCAATTTATAAAAAAAGAGAGATTATTTTCTCTTTTATCATAAATTACCCTTGACATTTTATTTTAAATTGCTATTTAGTTTGAAAAAGATTTATTTTGTAATAATGAAAAAATGGGAGAAGATGTTAAAAAAGGTTATGATTGAGATTTAAATGATTTTGATTTTGGTGAGAACGACGGACAAAGAACATGAGCAAAACAACCATTGAGTGCATGACAAATAATAGGGAATATTATAAGACCTGTTATAGAAGGGATAAAATCTCTTGCATGAAAATGAGACAATAATTCAGATGGGAACAAATAAGATTTTATATTCTAAAATAAAAAACATGAAAAAGATGATTTTAGCAGTAATGTTTACTTGCTTTATTGGTGTAAGTTGTGCAGTAGAAATTAAAACAGACTTTTTATACACGTTAGTATTACAAGTAATCGCAGAGTGAAAAATCTCTAATGAGGATCTTGTTAAATTACTTCAAACATGTGAAAAGAATAATGAAAATTTAGGAAAACAATGTTGAGAAGTAGTAACAAAATTAACAGAAACAGGAGTAGTAAAGGTAGAAAAAACAGAAGCAGAAGTCAGAGCAGAAGTAAAAGAGGAAGTAAAGGAAGAAGTAAAAGCAGAGATAACAGAAGATATGAAGAACGAAATCAAAGAACAAGTTAAAGCAGAACTCAAAGCAGAGGAAGAAGAAAAGAAAAGATTAGAGGAGGAAGAAGAACAGAAAAGGCTTGAAGAACAACAAAAAGCATATGAAGAATGTGTAAAAAGAACACCTATTGGAGGTAGAGCATGATGGTTTTATAATCCTTGTGCAATGGCCTAAATAATTACTGATAAGAATTTCCCATTAAGAAAAAAGAGAGGATTAACTCTCTTTTTATTTTATCATAATTTAGTTACAGACATACAAAAGTAAACACCATTTAATCAATTAGGTTGCTGAAGTGCAGCGTAAGGTAATATTTTAACTCATTTAGTTAAGAAATGGATACCATTATAATAAACAGGATCTCCATTTCATACAGCTCTTTGGCAAGTTCATGGTCAAGCTTTAAAACGGTTATCAGTATCATTGGCACATTCCATTAAGCCTATCCGTTCTTTATAAAGATAAGCATTGTTTGAATTAAAAGTTCATTTATAGTCAAAGTAAAACCATCAATAACATGAAACGTTATACAAACCATCTTCTACGATTTCCAAACAAGCTGTATGTTTCGTTTTAACAACTGCTGGGACAATAGCTCATCAAGCCACCTGATATGCACCGTTATATTCATATTGAAAATCTCATTCTACGATTTTATATTGTGGATTATTCCAAATTCCATTGCTGTATGTTCAACTTTTCCAAGAGCCGTCATCTATTGTGAACGGGTATCATGCTTCTTTCCAATCCGATGCTTCCCATTTTGTTTTTACAATAGGGATTTCACGATTAGTAGGCTGTCAACTTGGAGTTGTCGCAATATCACTCCATCATTTCAAAACGATTTGTGAAAATCATGTCTTCTTATTAACATCTCTAAAATTCCACTTGTCCCCTTGTAATCAAGGTCTTAGTTTAAAACCGTTTTCATCTCTTGGTCGGTTGCTATCTCCAAATACTGCATCATCTCCATTATTGAAGTTATTTCAGAATTGTTTTCCACTATATACTATCATCTGTTTCTTTGGTTAGCAACTAAATCTACCGTAAAGAGTTCAGGAGTCCCTTTATTGTTTCATTTCCCTATGACTTTGATTTGTAACGTGTGGCTCTTTGGTAAGTCAAGAAGATTATTCAAGTTATGAAATCTATACTCTCCTTCTTTGTATCCATCAGCCGTTATCTCTCCAATATATCTGAAATGATGATAACTTTCATACGTAGCCCACGTGTTCCACAGCTCTCATTCTTCATCGTAGTATAAGAGAGTTTTACTTGTTGAATTAGTTTGTTCAGGTAAATCTCCTACAAGTTTAAAGGTATATTCATCTCAATGGTTTTCTACGTATTCCAAATAATAGTCTCCATTAGTTCCGTTGATTTTGAAATGGTTTGTGATGTAATCCATAGATCATGGATTTTCAACCTTAAAAGTCCAAAACGTGTAATGATTAGCATTTCATCGGAATTCTAAAGAACATGATTTATTAGGGATTTTATAAGAAACAAATAAGTCTGATTCTTCTTTCTCTAAGAGATGATTTCCAATAGCGATAGGATATTCAGCCTCTCGGTCAAGGAAGTTTTTCTTTGTTTCTGCATCTTGATAAGTTGTGGTATAATGATACGTAGTTTCTACTCATCAGACCGTTTCTGTTATTGAATAGAACACGATTAAATCATCTCATTGGACTTTTATTCAAGTAATCGTTCAAGGAACATCTAAAATAAAACTTCCTCCTTTACCACCATAGGTTTGTCAGTATTCAAAGATTCTATTATCTTCTGTTGCAAGGATCAGATTTCATTTATATTCTACCATCATCCCGTTGAACTTATATTGTTCGTCAGTATCAATAAAGTCTTCTCCGTCTTTTCTATTTCATCAAATAAGAGGTGCTAATTCTTGACCGTTGAATACTCGTAATTGACTTACTCCTCTATCTTCTCCTACGAGATAAAGCAGATAATCAATATTCATTGCTCCTTTGAAAGTGCATCAGTAAGCAATATAAGGAGTTCCTTTTCATCATGTAAGATAACAAGGGATGATGTAACCATTTCAATCTTGGTTTCCGATCATTTGAACATTTTCATTCCATACGATCATATCAATTACGTCCATAGAACTATCGTTTTCCCATCACATATCTTGAACGTAATCATATCTTGTAAGATAGTTTCACTTTGATAAGATCCACTCTCAATTTCGTTTATAGATAGGTTGAAACGTTGCTCCTTTCATTCGTTGATATTCTCATGTTTCTTTGAGTGTTCTTGGTCTATTAGGAAGATAAGTGTAATAGTCATAATAATCTCCGTAGTAAGTCGTTCCATTCACGGTCATATTATTGACATTACCATCTCATCAAAGAATATTCATATAAAGGTCTCCATTCCATGTCCACGTTGAAGGAGTAGGGTCTCCTTCAGGTTGTTGTAATCTGAAATCAAATTGATAAGTCAGACTTACACTTGGGAAACTATCTAAATCAAAGAGATAAGGTTGAGTGTAAATATCAATATCTCAGTCATTGTAATACGTATAACCAATATTTTTTAATGCTGTAGTCATAGAGTCAGTTTGCGCATTATAATAGTAATGTGGCACTCTCTTTGAGATACTGTAAAGATAAATATGGTTAGTGTCAGAGCTACCGTTTTCAGCATAGAAAGCAATCTTGAATTTTCCCATTTGTCACGTGTTGAGAGTTACTGCAATTCTACAATTTCTCGTAGAGGTATCTATCTTGTGGAGCATATAACCATTAGCAAAAAACGTCGTAGGATCATCTCAATCATATTTTAAATGTTCAAGAGCTATCGTTTTAGGAACGATATAAGGTTTTTTGTTGTAAGTATATGAAGAAGTTTCTGTAAAGATGGTAAAAGCCTCTCGGTTATCTCATACATACTTTACACTCATAGCCGTAGGAGTTCATCGTTCAGCTGGTGTATAAGTCCCATATCTTCATCAATCATAACATACATCATATGCAACAAATCACGTTGATGGATCGACAAGCAATGTATCATTTTCATACACTTTACCATCAGTTTTTAAACATAACACTCCATCATCATAAATGACATCAGCTCCACTTTGTGTTGGAGTAGTCCAAGCCGTTCATTTTACACTTTTACTACTTGAAAAAATGTCTAAGTTTTTACTCCTTAGACATCAAGGTTGTGATGAATACTTATCTGTTTGTTGTCAAGCAGGTATTCATGAAGTCATAATATTAAGATTATCTATTGCCATTAGTATTGGATATTAGAATAATAAACACATTGAACTCTTTGTGAAATGTATCTTTTCATTTCTTCTTTCCTTTGCTCATATAAACTTCTACATCTATCAGATTTATCAAAGTCTTGTTTATGTTCTCGAAGTTCTGCTTTTAGTCCCCACTCTAAAACATTTGCAAAATCTTTTAAATCTTCATGTCATGGAAAGATTACATCATCAGTATCTGTAAGAGCAACATCAAGGATTGCTTCGATCCCTTCTATTTGTAATCATGAAGTGATATCTTCCGTAGGTGTTCGATTAAGAAAGATATGGTTGTCTTTGAGAGTATATCATTTTACGCCACTTTCTTCTTCAAGAGATGATAATTCTTTAAGGATTTCAATATTCCCTTCTGAATCAATCAATGAAACTCTTTTAACCTTTGCTATTCATGGAACATAAACAATATTCCCTTCTCCATCTACGTATTGAGTTTGTTCTCTTTCGATTTTATATTCTCTTGCTCCTTCTTGAATATCAGTATTCCAATAAGTCCAAAAATAGTCTTCCTGTGTAGTTACTATCATCCTATATACTTCAGAATAGACTTCATTCAGCTTTCTTAGAGCTTTTGTATAAGGATAGTTTGTTGTAGAAGTGTTTGTATCTTCGTATGCTTCTACCAATAAGTCTTGAATTGTCATTAGCTCAATAATAAATAATAAGTTAAAAAGTCTGACTATTTATTAAAGAGGAGGAGAGATTTCCTCCCCTCAATAATAGAACTAAGCAATAGTTGTAATTTCTGCTTTGTAAAGTTGTTCTCCGTTTTGGTCAAATACTTTTCCTCCGTGAGCAACTTGTCCTAAAATGTTGTAATACATTCCGGCTTCAGCTTCAGTTACTTTTGCTTTTACTAATTGTCTTACGTAGTTGTAAGCTTTTGCTCTGAAAGCATAAACATTTGTTGAAGTGATAAGATTTGATTCAAAGATAGAGAATCCTGCGAATTTTCCTAAGAATCCTTCGATTACAGCGTCTGCTCCAACTTCTGTTCCACCTAAGATTCCAGCTTGGCAGATTACAGCTGAAACATCAGGAGAAACTACAAGGATTCTGTTATCCATAGGAACATCTTTTTTAGAAAGAGCTGTTCTCAATCCCATAATGTCTTTTGCAACAGTTGAAACTGACATTGAAGCAATAGTTGTTACTTGGCTTGAGTGTGCAGTAAAGTATGCATCTAACATTGTGATGATTGAAGATTCAACAGCACTGTCAATTCCTTCCATAAGATCTTTCATTCTCTCTCATGAAATAGAGTAAAGAGTCTGAATATCTTCAAGGTCAGAAAATTTTTCTCTGTATTGATGTAATTTGTTGATTACAAGGTCAGAGTGAGTGATTGTTCTATCACTTGCAGTAATATCAGCACAAGAAGTAGCTTTGATATCTCCACTGTTTAATGATGAAACATCTGTTAAAGTGATTTTAGGACTTACAGGAACTGAGATAGTATCTCCTGCTTGTTTTAAAATTCCTTCGAATTCATAGTTAGCGAATCTCATGAAAGGTTTTCTTGGAGTATCACTCATTTTTCTCCTAAGTTCAGCAGCAACGACTGCTCTAATTTTATCTGTATTAGCCATAGTTATAAATAGATTAAATAATAAATAAGAGTTGTGTTTTCTTTCTTCCTTTTAGTTTGTTTTTTATTCTTTAGACTGCACCTTTGCTTTACCTTCTTTGATCTGCTTTTCTATTTCAAGAAATTCTTCTCTTGGAAGGATAGCAAGTTCTTCTTCAGTCCAAATTCTAACATTGTTTTTTGTTTCTTTTGTTTCTTCAACAACGTCTTCTTCTTTCTTTTTGAATACCATTGGTTTAAAATAAAAGAACTAAATAATTTTTACTTCTCCTTTCTCTACCTTGCTCGCTATCACTCCATAAGCAGTAGGATTTTTTTCTGCAAGGTCAGCAATTTCCTCGTAAGAATACTCTTTCTTTTCAAGCGTATTCTCTGTTTTCTCCCTTCAAGGATTAGGATTTACACTTACTGTTTCTGTTTCCTGTTGGTAATCAGAAATCTTGTAAGCTTGCTCCCATGACAAATCAGGATACTTCGCTTTCACTGTTTTGATTTCTTCCGGAATTTCGTCAAATCAGTGTTTTGATGAGAAAGTTATTTCTTCTCTAATTTGATTAGCCATAGCCTCTTTATCAACTTCTACACCTTCCTTTTTAGCAAGGTCTAATTGTTTAAAAGCTTCTTTGGTTTGTTTCTTTTTCTGATCGTATTTCTCTTTAGATACGTAGTTACTTTCTACTTCTTCTTTAGATACATACTTTTCAGATAGTTCTTCCTTAGAGATAAAATCTTCCTCATTGAAGTCCTTTTCTGTTCCGTCTTCATACACGATTTTAGCCATCGTTTGTTTAGTTTAAGAGATAAAAAAGTGTTGATTAGTGGTCACCCTCCACCGATATATCAGTTGAATTACTGATCCTTGTTAAGAGATAATCAGGAATCTGTAAAAAGTCTTCGATAAATTCCAACTCTTTCAGCTCCATATCTCTTTGGTTATAGATGGTCTTACTCCTATCAGCACTTACTCACGATAGAATGCCAGCTTTTAAAATTTCTTTCCTTTCTTCTAAATAGTCTTTGATAAAACCTCGAAATTCTGAAGTCTTACCATCTTTGATTACTCATATCTTATTGGAATTGAGATACATCATTTGAATTAGTAGGTCATAAAGCTTGAGGTTGTGATTGTTCTTGGTTATTCTGTGAGATGTAATTGCTTACAAGCTGATTCTGTGAAGCTTCATTTCCTCCTTGTTGCATTCACTGCGTCATTGCTTGTTGTTGTGCTTGTCCTGAAAGGATTAAAGCTTGTTTTCTTTTCATGATTGCCTTTGTCTTTGCTTTGCTATCTATTGCCTTTTCATAGACTTGAATATAAATCTTGTGATTCTCTCCCATGTCTGTGATAGGTCAAACATCTTCTCCATTGTTTAAGAGTTCAAGGTCAAGCATTGCTTTATCATATTCAGGAGGATAATCATAGATTTGATTCACAAGTTCAGAATCCATTCACATCACATTAGCAAATTCTCTTGTAAGTTGGATCTTTCAAAATTCGTTTGCTTGCTCCATTAAAGGTTGATAACTTGCCATAAATGCACTCTTTTGACTTTCTATTCTTTCTTGACTATCAAGAACCGTGATAATACTTAGGTGTAAATCTCTTTTAGTGTCTAAGTCTTTTCACATGATCGTATAAGTCACATTTCAGAAACCACTATTTAAAACGATGTTCTTTTGTGATTTCATTTTGAAGTTTTTCTGATAGCTTCTATACCATAGAACGTCCCAATATTTCTTTTCTCATCGTAAGAATACCTTGAAAATAGTTGAAAGTCTGACATTTTGATTAGCTTGTAATAATTGACTTTGAGTTGCTGTAATTGTTTTTGCATATACTCCGATACTTTGTTCATCAAATCCAATTTCCTTTGTTGATTTAGCGTCGATCATGTTTTTGAGATTATATCCATCTCCATTTCATGAAGTTTGTGTTTGAATATTCTCTATAATCTTTCTGCTCTCTAAATTTCACTTTGCAGGAACAAATTTTCTTTTACCAAGTTTCCTATGAGCAAGCTCTTTTCAATCTACCACATCAGAGTTATAGATTGTTATTCCACTAAATACTTCTTCATGGATCTTATCAATCAAAAGATTCATAACCTTTTCTTCTGAATCTTGATTGTCTTTTGCTAAATCTCCTACACATAATCCATAAGGATCTCATTTCTTAGGGAGTAACCAACTATGAACTACAGGACAAGGAATCGTTGTTGGATCTTTCTTTTCTTCACTTCTTACAGCCTCTATTTCTTCACATCTTACAAGTAATGTTCTATCATTAGCCCACTCTGTTAAATACCATCTACCATTGAATTTAGTAAAATGCCTATAAACTGAATATTCTTTCAAAGGAGAGGTAAACGTGTTCCATGTTTCATCGATTCCGTAACCGTCAGCCCATTGAAGAAGTTTAGAATAATATCAGTCTTTTAGTTTCTCTTTTAATTGTTCCAATTCTTGATCCGTGAGCATTAACTCCTTATTGTTGTATAGTTCATTGATTTCTCATTCAGTGAGAACAAGCTCAAATCAGTGGAAATTAAATCACTTTACCACATCAAAGTAAGGATCAGGGATCCAACACATAGGAGAATAAAGTCTTTTCTTTGGAGATTCTGTTATTTTATCCCAACCTTCATCAACTGCTAAATAGATTCAGTAATCAACTTCATCTGAAATCTTTTGATAAGTGATTTGCTCCTCATCTAATTCCTCGAAGTCGAACTTTAAGAGATTATTCCAAGTTTTTGCATATTCATCATCTCCTCTTTTCCTTCCTTGAAATTCAATTAAAGGTCTGTTCTTATACAATGCAGAGATGAAAAGATTTCTATAAGTATACATGCTCTTACATTTTACCGTTTCTCCATCATCTATTTCTTTTCAATCTACATTATAACTTCTAAGATATTTTTGTAAGATAGGTCTTTTCTCCATAGCAAAACTTGCTCATGCCGTGTATTCTTTTTCTACCTTATTTCTAATATCTTCATAATCTCGACCTTTGATTTTGTCAATCATTTTCTTTGTTATAAAGTTATTTACCATGTTGTTTTTCTTTAAAAGATAAGATTTCTTAGTTGGTATAATAATCATTTTTTAGAATTTGGCGGTCTTTTTTACCAACTATCAATAATCTTTCACTTTTTTACATTTCCTTCAAACACTTCGCAAACCACAGCTAAATATCTGAAAGCGTCAGATGAGTGTGAGCTTCGGTCGTGTTCTGGTCATTTAAAAGACGTTCTTTTTTCGTCAAACTCTTTGTGATAATTCTTTAAACATTTCCATCATCGCTCTGTTTTCTCTTTATCAAAATAACATCTCGGAAGGATCGCTCTTGCTGAATTGATTCAGTCTAATACTGAAAGTTTAGGAACAATTTGAACATCATTGAATCAATATTCATACATCTTTTCTTCTACGGTCTTTCATGTCTGCAAGCTCCTTGCTTGTGCATCATGAGGGAGAAATACTGTTCAATATCTATAACCTTTCTCTTTTAATATTCCTACATAGTGAGAAAGCCCTTCTCCGTTGTTTTCATAATGATCTATAACTCTGATTTCCCTTCCCATAATCTGAAAGAATCGAATAGCCGTTGAGTCGTTTATTCATAGATCCCATACTGTGTAAACATCAAGAGCTGGATCATAAGGGACGATTGTTCTTTGCCCTTTATTTTCCAATTGAGTGAGAATTTCTGCATAATAACTTCCATTGATTCAAGCGTCAAAGGAGCAGTAATACTCTTGTTGAAAGATTGCATCATTACCATTTTTCTGAATAATTTCTTGCCTTTCTGCATTTAATACTTCATCACTTATTGCTTTTGTATCTTCTACCGTTTGAATAGATACAAGCCGTTGATCGTTTTCTTTTGCCATGTCTAAGAGTTCTTTTGCGTGATTATCTCATCTTGGAGTAAAGTTAAAAATCGCTCGCCCTCCATTTTCTGCTAAAATAGGTCTTAGAAAATCCCAAACAACAGGGCTCTGTAAAGAATATTCAGAGAAAACAATTCAAATAGGATTCGTTCAAACGATACTATCTACATTATCAGATCAGATAATCTGAATAATGCTTCCATTGATGAGTTCGATTTTCATTTCTGTATCGTTTTTTCTTGATACCACTTGATCAGGAATATGTTTAATAGTTTTCCAACCATCTTTATCGATTCCATCTCGGACGGCTTTCTTTCCTTGTGAGTAAGTAGGGAACACGTAATAGTAAATCCCTACGATTTCCATTGCTTTTTTCACTATTACGTTAAAACAAGCCTTATCTTTTCAAGCTCTACGATGCCAAACCATGATGATTCTTTTGATTCCGTTATCTATTGCTTTGAAGATAGGAAGTTGATAATCTCTCGGGGTGAAGTGATAAGGTATTTCTATTTTCATTCTTCTTTATCTTTATATGAAACGATTTGGATTTGAACAGTTGCGTCTTGTTCTATTTTATCAGTATACATTTTATGATACTTTCAGAGTTTCTCTAAAGCACTGTTTACATTTTTAAGATCATAAATCTTTTGTTCTTTCCCTTTTAGTTCTATTGCTTGTCTTCCCATTCAGATTTCTATGATTTCTTTTAAATTTCTTATTACATATTCAACTCATGTTTCTTCTTTTTCTATTTTTTGTTGAGTTTTGTCTTGTAAGAACTCTGAAACCTTATCATTGCTTAGCATTCTACATCAATTAACTTCTGCTGATTTTTGGCTTACTCAATAGACTTTTTTATAAGCATCAGTAGCGTTAAAGGTTTTCAGATACTCTAAACAGAATAGTTTCTGTTTTGGTGTTAGTTTTTCGTTTTTCTTCATTGTTTAATTTTAAGAAATAAACAACGGTATTATAATGCAAAAAATAATTTTGGCGAAACAAAAAAGAGGATCTTACACCTCTTTTCTGACAAAAACTAAACTCGAAGAAACGAAAGAAAACGAGTAGCTACATAGAGTAGCATTAGTAGTATAATCATTTTATAGAATTTGGCGATAAACTCTTTTTAATTTTGTCTTTGATTCTTTTCAAGATATTATCGATAATAGTATGATGAACTCATAAAAGGTAGGATATTTTTCTTGCAGATAAAGTTCATCAATCGTATTCGTATTCAAAAAAGAGATTAAAAATCTGATCATACATTGAGTTTCTTTCTTCTCTTGAGTAATACCTTTCAAATCTAATAATACCTTTGATTTCATAGCAAAGAGTAGTGCCTAAAAGAGTTTCTTTTTCTGAAAGTTTCCCTCTCTTGAATAACTGTTTACATTTATTTCAGATCATGAAACTCTTAATATAAAAAATAAAAAGCTGATTAGTCTTCTACTATTACATAAATATCTCAGTAAAGCCTTTCTACTTCTTGTTTATAATACTCTATCTTTTCTCTATACCAATCAATTCATACTTTGAAGATCTCTTTATCATTTAGGATTTTCTCTACATATTCTTTTCAATACTGATCTATCATGAAAAGAGTATACTTTGGATAGTTTCAATTAAGGATTACATTACATCTTTTACAACCAGCAAAACAGTTTGATTCATCAAATCTATATTTTAAAACTCCTCTACTTACAAAGTGCATATTTTGAGCTTCTTTCCAATGGATTTTCGCTCAGCATAAAGGACAAGTTACTATTCCATTTCTATCACAATCTCTAAGCCTTATATATTTTGAAAATATAGCATCTAATTTTTTTTTTAGGGATTGTTTTGTTTCTGTTTTTTTTCTCATTTTGTACCTTTTTTCGCTAAAAAACGTAAATTTTATTCTTCATCTATATCCTCTGGGAATGGGTATCCATGTGGATCACAAGCTTTCATCAAATTTTCCTTTGCTTCATCTGTTATATCTACAATGTTAATCTTTACACCGTGAAAAGCCTCTATCTCTTTAAAGAGTTCTTTAAGTTCCTCAGATGTAAGATAATTTTCCATTACTTTAAGTTCATCAGGACTTCGTGTTATTTCTCTTTCGCCCATTATCTAAAATAAACTACTAAAAGTTTTAATAATCTGAATCAGTTTATCTGTTGTTTCGCTTTCATCTTCATATAATTTTTCATAAGCGTTTAACTCTTTTTGTAAACTCTCTTTACTCTCTTTCAGTTTCTCGATATCAAACTTCATGTGTTCGATGATTTCATCTCTTATGTCTTCCTCATTGTTTTTCTTGATCCGTTCTCTTAGTTTCTTTGTTTCTTCTTTAAGGGCGTTGTTACTTTGTTCAAGCCTCCTTATCTTCTCTTTTTCACTTAGCATCTTCTCCTTTTTTCATAAAGTAAAAGTTTTTTAAGTTTGGCATTGTCTCATGCTTTAATGCTTTATCTAATCTCTCATCATAGTATTTGAACAGTATCTTCTTTGGTATATCAAACCATAGAGCCGTATAGATTTCGTCAATGTTCCAATAGTCATCATTGATTTGGAGATTGTAATGTAAGCAATCATCTTCTCGGTCTATCCATGAGATTTGGAAATCTCAATTGTAGTATTTCTTTCAAAAAGTATCCACAAGCCGTGTAATAGCGTTGTTGACTTGTAAGCATTCCATACAGTATTCTTCCATCTGTAATAAATCTAAAAAGGTAAACTTGTATCATATTTATCTAATCTTTCTTTTAATGTAGCATTCTCTTTTTTTAGTTTCTCATTCTCTTTCACAATTTCATCTAATAACATTTTTTGAGTTTCTGCTGTTTCTCTATATCTTTTAATATCTGATAGATATACTTCTATATCTATATAGTTCTTATGTTTAGATTTTTCTTTTTTCATTTCCTAATAGTAAATAATATAAAAGTCTGATTAGTCTAACTTAATATTTTGAAGTAAAAACTCCTCTAACTTATCTTCATCACATAATGCACTCTCTATAACCCAATATCTATAATCTTTATAATTATATTGGTCTTCTCCCAATGGGTCTGGAGCTATCATTCGTGTAAATCTATCTTTTCTTGCCATTCAATTCTTACACACGAATTGCCATAACAGGCTTTCTTTACTTGTTAACATACGAATATTAAATCAAGGAAATTCCTCATTATCTTTTGTTATAAACATAATTCATAATGTTCAAACCATTTTTACTCTTTCTATTGTTTGATATCCATAAGGTTTCCAACCTCTTTGGACGAGGGTATTTAGTAGTTCTTCTAATTTCATTTGTTTATGCTATCATCTAAACGTTTTAATATCTCTTTCAGCTTTTTATTATCTTCCTTGAGTTTCTCTTTTATATCTCAAAGATATTCAAGCTCTTGTTTCTCTTTTTTGAGTTGCTCTCGTTCTCTAACAATCATTTGAAAATCTTCAAGTTTAACCATAGGATCAGTTGGTATATCTCAATAAACTTTTACATACCATTTTCAATTTTTGACTACTTTTGCTCATTCAGTTTTTGAAAATTCTATGGAATTTTCTATCTTTTCTTTCTCCTCTTTTAACCTGAGGTAGTCCGTAAGTGTCACGAACTCAACTCAGTCTATTTTTGTTGTTTGGATTTCTGTCATTACAATAATTTACTAATTAAATATTTACTTGTTTTCTTATCTCGTTTTCAAACTGTCTCCAAAAATGATTTACTTGTGTTTCGTTTTCTTCAATAAGATAATGAAAACAACTTTTGATTTTTCTTCTTGCCCTTCACTCAATTTTTATTCCTACGTATTCTTCAAGTCTTTTGATTATGTTTAAGATTCAACAATGTTTCTTGTATAAGAGTTTAAATAATTCAAACATCTCTCTAAAAAAGAAATAAAAGTCTGGCTTATCTTACAATATCTCTAAATATTGCAAGCATACTTGGGAACGGTGCAGAATTTTTTGCTCATCAGAATTTCAAACGACCTTTGATAAATCTGATTTCTGCTTTTCAATAAATAAAGTTGTGAAATCGTTTTGTATCTGTTCTTGCAGGTAAAAGCATAACGACCTCCCCCCCCCTTGCTAAACTTCACTTCTCAACTCGCTTTTTGATTTCTTTTCAATAAGGAGGATTACAAAACACTATTTCATTATCTCGATTTTGTTTTAATCAATCCTCCTCTTTTGTGTAAAATTTCTCGCATTTATGATTTTCTTTCGTTGCACAAGGATCAAGGGTAAATTTAAACTCTTTATTGATTTCTTCAAAGAAGTCTTTTGGAGTATATCGTTCTTCTGTATTAGATGTAAAGAGAGTATTACTTACCATCTTTATTCTTTACTATTTAAAATTCTGATTAAGATGGAGGTAGGAGTTCCAAGTAGTCCCCTTCGCTTTTTAGTGTCCCCTTGTCCTTCGGTTTCGCTATGCTGTACCTCCATTTTAACCTCTTACTTTTTAGCAAGAGGTTTTGAGCGTGGTAACTCTAAGAGTGTCGCAGCCCTCTAAGGTCTAAGCAACCCAAGCCTTTTTACGACTTGCTCAGGTCGTGTGTTTATTCTTTATCTACAGGATCATCTAACATATCGTCAAGATTATCTCAAAGTCTATCTCTAAAACTCTTTCAGTCATCTCACTTTCAAAATCTTTCTTTTAGCCATTGCATAAATTGTTCATATACGCTTTGTTCACTTGAACAACTTGAATTTATTTCATCATCGAACATTTTTATCTTTTTTTATATAAAATAGGTCTACCAACTTGGTTTTAATTTTATTCAAAATTTCCAACTTCTACTGTGATCTTTTTGGTATTCCTTTGTGCTATCATTTATAAAAGTATCCCTAATTTGACTTCATTGAACATCGGTAACATCTGTAATGCTATCAATTGGAGAAGGTGTATTATCGTATGAATCCATAATTTCATCGATGTAACTTCAATCATAATCACACATTTTTATAATAATTAAGAATTAAAACATTGTGGTTTAATATCTATATTTTGAAGACAGTAGTATAAATTCCTTTTTATCACTCAATCCTTTAAAGAGTCTTTTCAGAGCATAAAGATTTTAAGCAATGCCTCCTTGATGTCATCATTACCAAAGAGAATATGCCACGCTTCATGTTCTTTTCTACTCATTCTTACAAGATTGTTGACATCATTACTACCACCTTTGCACCTATTCACTAAGTGGTGAGTATCATACTCTGTTTTCCTTTTCATTTCTTTTTATTGAAAGATAAATAGTCGTGTTAGTCCTATGATACAGAATAGTAACAAGACTAATGTCTCAATTATCTCTTTATTCATTTCTCTGTTTTTTAGATAAAAAGAGCCGTGCCTCTTGAAAAGATTTATTTTATTTTTTCTATGAACAATGTTTTTATATTCTTACTCTTCAAAATTTTGATATAAGTTTATAGCACGGTATAAACTCGCACGATTTAATGACAGGTGTCTGACCTGCTATAAAGATTTCTCCTTATAGATTACGTGACTGCACTCTTTATTCGGCGGTTGCATTCCTATTTTTTATCGTCTCATGATATACTTCATCTTTTCGATCTTCTCTTTGAGTTTTCTATTCTCCTCAAAGAGTTTCTTGTAATCATCTAAAAGACTTCCATGTCTTTGTTTTAGCTCGTTTAATTTCCTTGCTAAATCAGTCTTTTCTTTTTCTTCTATTCTTTTTGTAAAGATTCCCATGTTTAATCTTGTTTAATTTTTAAAAGTTGTTCTCTGCAATATTCCTCCAATTCCTCCAATAATTCATCTTTATTTGTTCCCTTTGCGATCAAATGCTTATCTACAAATCACTCAAACCGACCATCTCTCTTTTCTTCAATATGGATTTTATAAAGTGGTGTTTTATCGTTATCGACAAACCGTTGGATTGGTTTTAACATTTCTATTTTGTTATTTAAAAGTTTTATTTGTGGGTTTTAACATATTCTATTAACGCTTTATTTTGAGCTTCAAGATTTGCTACTTTTCTTAGTAATCAGTTTATATATCATCTTTGCTCTTGTGTTCTTTTGGTTACATTTTTCATCTGTTTTTGTGTGTTCCTATTTGCTTTATCTGCTCTGTTCCTTTCACTGCATTTTTTCTTCATTCTTTCATACATCAAGAAGATTCAACTTGCAATTGAAGGATCAAGTTTTTCTCCATTGAATCGGACTTGATTCCCTTCAAACTCAAATCCGAACATTTCCTCTTTTACATTGTTTGCAATGAAAGAAGGATCGATTTTAAATAAATCTGTTTTTGAATAGTCCATAGTTATGTTTTTTGAAATAAATTTTTTTTGAAAGCAGTTTTTAGACTTGCTTAGGTCTTTACGTCTTACACAGAACGTGAACTAACAATCCAAACCTTTTAAAGACTTGTTTAGGTCTAACTGGTATCTCTCTTTTTATGTTTGGCGACTAAGGATTATCAATTTTTATTCTTCATCTAAATCTTTCATTGCTTTTTTCATACAAGCTGGAGCATTCTTTTTTATTGCATTAAATACTTTTTCTGATTCCTCGTTTATTTCCTCTATTTCGTTTCATTTCCGTTTTATGATTAGTTGGCTTTCTCGCCCCTCTTTTCTTTTTGTATATTTTTTTGTGATTCTTAGATTTTCCATTTTGTGTATTAAATAAAAGTAAATCTATCTTTAACGTAATCACTGCACTTCATACCAACCTTTGAGATATATCTTCAAGGTCAATAGAAAGGAGTTCACTGTTTCCATAGCTTATAGCATTGGTCGATTTGTCGTTTTCGATCATTCCGAAAACGTGAATCATCGACTATGTTTTTATGGAAATCTCTATCTATCATGCAGAATCAATAGCTTGGCTCTCTTCTTCAATTTTTTACTACTTCAGATTGTCTGAACATATTCCGTGTG
>Ga0310786_10001575_pt1 | contig 36690 bp, 21 predicted proteins | sample AusTroGonzalo_MG_FD_203881 | JGI IMG/M metagenome (GOLD analysis project Ga0310786, IMG submission 203881) | Bovine rumen microbial communities from tropical cattle in Woodstock, Queensland, Australia - Gonzalo_03 (v2) (version 2) | ecosystem: Host-associated > Mammals > Digestive system >... | reverse complement strand
AGCGCGGGACGCGTCCAGACTGTTGCCCTGCGGCTGATTGTCGAGCGCGAACGGGAAATCCAGGCCTTCAAGCCAGAAGAATACTGGAACCTTGACGCCATCTTCACTACGGGAACCCCCGAAGTCACCCTGAAAACCAGGCTGGCGAAAATCAACGGATGCAAACTCCATCTACGCGACGGCAAGCTGGCAGGTGCTTTCGCCGACGCCATCCAAGATGCTGCAACCACCCACATGGTCGCTCGCGTCACCTCGACCCCCAGGCTTCAGCACCCCGCAGCCCCCTTCATAACCTCAACCCTCCAGCAGGCGGCTGGAAGCTTCCTCAAATTCGGCACCAAACAGACAATGGACATCGCCCAGAACTTGTACGAGGGCATCGACATCGGCGAAGGCGGCCCCTCTGGCCTCATCACCTATATGCGTACCGATTCCGTCAATATCGCCAAAGAAGCCCAGGATCAGGCGCGCGAGTTCATAAGTCAGACCTACGGTCCCGCCTACGTGCCCGCCAGACCCAATGTCTATCGTTCCCGCCAGACGGCGCAGGAAGCCCATGAGGCAATTCGCCCGACTGACGTCACAAGGACCCCCGATTCGCTGGTCAAATACCTCGAGCCCCAGCAGCTGAAACTGTACCGACTGATTTGGAACCGATTCGTGGCTAGCCAGATGGCCTCTGCACAACAAGTAGACCACGCCATTGAGGTCGAAAGCAACGGCCCAGCCCTGGACACCCTGCCCTGGCAGCAGGCAGTGGACAAGGCGACTGCCGAGCCAACAGATGCGCCGCAGAGCGGTGCTGTCACCTGCACTTTCCGCACCGCCGCCAGGGAAACGAAATTTCCCGGATACCTGATTGTCTACAGTGCGCGTGACCTTGGCGAGGAAGACGAAATGGACGAGAAGAAAGGCATCTTGCCCACGCTCCCTACAGGCATGCCCTGCAATTTGGCGGAATTGAACAAGGAGCAGGGGTTCACGACCCCACCCAACCGCTTCACCGAGGCGTCGCTGGTCAAGGCTCTAGAACAGAACGGCGTTGGTCGGCCTTCGACCTTCGCCTCCACAGTGTCCACCATCATCTCCCGCAAATACGTCGGCCACCAGAAAGGTAGCCTGGTTCCCACGGAACTGGGCTACGGCGTCAATGATTTCCTGGTCCAACGGATGCCTGAGCTGTTCAATGTCGGCTTCACCGCCAAGATGGAGAGCGAACTCGACGAAATCGAAGAAGGCAAGCTCAACTGGACGGAGATGCTCCGCGACTTCTACGACAAATTCCAGACCTGGCTGGGAACTCCCGTGATGGTCATTTCCAAGTCCGACGAGCAGGATGTCGATAATCGCCTGGGCCAGCTCTTCCCCGATGGCTTTGTCTTCGACAAGCCTGGTCAGGGTGCCCAAGGCAAGACCTACGACGACAAGAAATTCATCACCAGCCTTCGCAAGCAAGTCCAGGACAAGAAGAAGGACTTGACGGAGCGGCAATGGTCCGCCCTCTTCACGACCATCGGCAAATACTACTACCGCGACCCTGAGTTCAAGGCTAAAGTCGATAAGCTGGGCTGGGGCGAAAACATCCGCTGCCTGACTGAGCAGAAGGCGCAGGAACAGCCTCACCATGCGGAAACCGAGGCATTGTCCCCCGCCGTCCTCGCCATGTTCGAGGCCATGCGCAAAATCAAATGGCAGGAGCCTGTCAAGCGCGGCAAGAGGATTTACGATGACGGTCGTTTCTTCCGCTCGCTATACAAGGCCGCCACTGGCGACAAGGCCCTCACGGCAGCGCAGCTCGAGGCCTTCCAGAAACTGGCCGAAAAATATGCGGCCAAGATTCCCGATTATGCCAAACTTGCCGCCGACCTGAACTGGATTCAGGAGGAGCAAAAGGCAGCGGAACGCCCCGCTCTAACCGACAAGCAACAGCAGCACCTCCAAGCCCTGATTGCCATGGTGAGCAAAATCACCAAATGGAATCCGCCGTCCTCCAAAGGGAAACGTTCTTTCAACGACAAGGAATTTGCCAATTCGCTTGTACAGCAATTCAATCTGAAGGGCGAATTGTCCCCCAAGCAGATTGCCGCCCTGGAGAAGATGCTCGGCAAATACAGTGCCCAGTTCTCCCCCGCAGACCAGCAAATACTGAACGAGCGGCAAGTTCCGAAACCGGAACTCCTGGAGGAACGCTGCCCTAAATGCAACGCCCCCCTCATCAAGAGAATGGGGCCCCGCGGACCGTTCATCGGCTGCTCCGCCTTCCCCAAATGCAACTACATTGCCCAAAAAAAGCAATAAGCTGCGTGGAGATGTGCGGGCTCGGCCTTGCGCAGAATAAAAATGACCTACTGGCTGTGGCTAACAACTTCCCTGACCATATCAGTCGTCGCTGAATATCTCGCGCGGCTGCATGGGCTGGAATTGCCCCTGACACTTGCCACAGCCTTCTATTTCGCCGTCCTTGGCCCCTGGCTTCGCACGGCGGTACCCCTGATGTTGGCAACAGCCTGGCTGGACGCGCTGGGCACGAGTTCCCTGCCCCAGGTCTCCTGCGTTCTCCTGCTGCTTTTTCCACTGGCGAATTTCTGGCGACGCTTCGGGGATGTCCGCAGCCTGCCGATGCTGGTTTTCCCAGGTGCAGTTGTCGGCCTGCTGGCGGCGGTATTTCGTCTGTTGAGTGCCCTTGTCAGCGGGCATTCCCTGTTGGGGACTCCGTTCTGGCAAGCGGCCTGCCTACTGGGTGGGAGCACCGTCCTAGTTCCCATTTTGGCATTTGTCCTGGAAATTCCGGCCAGACGCCTGGCTATCCGGCGTCTGGAGAAATTCAATCTCGATTATTCTGACGAATACTATTTCCACGACGGTGACACCTATGATTAACGAAGACGGCTGGAACAGGACGCTCAAGCGCCGTCTTCTTTTATGTGCCCTGCTGGCGTCCTGCGTCATGCTGCTCCTGCTGCTCCGCCTGTGGCAAGTCCAGGTCCTGCAAGGGGAGGAACACTTGCGCGCAACTCTTCGCCAAAGTGTCCGTCCCATCCGTCTGACACCAGTGCGAGGACGCATCCTTGCTGCCGACATGACGGAACTTGTGGGCAACCGCACCTGCTACGACCTGTGCTTCCACACGACGGAAATGCGCCGTCCGGGAGCCTTCCAGAAGACCATCGAATACCTGTTAGAGCAGGAACGGCTGCTGGCATACCTGCTGAAGCGGCCGCCAGCCTTGACGGAAAAGACCATTCGTCGCCATATCTCGCACAATCCCGTCCTGCCGCTAGTCATTTTCCGCAACCTGACACCCGCCGAACTGGCCGTGGTCGCGGAGATAACCCCTCCCATTCCCGGGCTTGATGTAACCTCCCACCTGGTGCGTCAATATCCCCTGCCCGGCCTGGCCACCCACTTGCTGGGGCGCACCAGTTGGAGCCGTCCTGACGGCGAAGACCTCGCCGAGGAATACCCCCGCATATACACCTCGCCCCAGCTCGTCGGGCGAAGCGGACTGGAATCATATTACGACCAGGAACTGAGCGGCCGCGCCGGCTCCCGTCTCATTCGGGTCGATGTCATGGGCTATGACCACGAAATTCTCACCGATTTCGACACGCCCCACAACGGCAACGATCTCATCCTCACCATCGACCCCCAGGCGCAGAAAGCCGCAGAATCGGTGCTTCAGGGGCGGCAAGGCGCCCTCGTCGCCGTGCGGGCGAAGACAGGTGCCGTCATCGCCCTCGCCTCCGCGCCAACCTTCGACCTCAGCGTTCTCGACCAACGGCTGTACCAGAAACTGTCCGCAGACCAGGCGGGGCGCCCCCTGTTCAACCGGGCGGTCAATGGAACCTATCCTCCGGGGTCCATTGTAAAACCATTGCTGGCCATGGCCTTGCTGGAAAATGAAATCGTCACCGAGGAAGACGAATACGACTGTCGCGGCAAAATCACGCTGGGGACCCACAGCATCCATTGCGCCAAACGCTACGGCCACGGTCCCTTGAACATCGTCGAGGCCATCAAATTCTCCTGCAACCCGTTCTTCATGCACTACGGAATGGAATTGGGAATAGATGCCTGGCAACCTTTTCTGACGGCGGCTGGCATCGGCGAAAAGACCGGACTGGACTGGCCGGAAGCCAGAGCCAGTGCAGGTATCAGGCCGGAGCGTGATTTTGCCACCCGGAAATGGAAGCGCAAATGGCTGCCTGTCGATATGGCCTACGCCTCCATCGGCCAGGGCGCCTTTACCATGACACCCTTGCAAGCGGCTCTCTACGCCGCCGCCATTGCCAACGGCGGCATCTTGTACCAGCCGTTCCTAGTTCAGACAATCCTCGCCCCGGACGGAAAGCCCCTGCGCCATACGTCACCCACCATCCGGCATCGCCTGCCGTGCTCCCAGGAGACCCTGGACATCATTCGGCACGGCATGGAGGAGGCTGTAAAAGCCCCGCAAGCCTCAGCGGCCGCCCTTCAGGATGCGGGACTTCCCCTCGCCGCCAAGACAGGCACTGCAGAGGTCGGCAGCCAGGAAAACCGTCGCAAGCAGACCTGGGTCATCTGCTACGGCCCCGTACCCGAAGCAGAGTATGCCGTCGCCTGCCTCGTCGAGAATGGCGAATCCGGAGGCAAGACCGTGGCTCCCCTGCTCAGCCAGTTCTTCCGCCTCTGGCTGGAATCGCATTGATTGGCAACACCGGACAAGCAAAGTTCCGTCCCCAGGTTATTTCATGTCAGTATTGTCATCTCTCTGGAACTGGCTAGACCACTTGCTGGCGCCTTCCCTCTGCCCGGCCTGCCGTCAGAATCTCGCCCCTGACGGCAGCCTTTGTCGCGCCTGCCAGCAGAATCTACCAACGCTGCCTGAACGGCGCTGCCGCTTCTGCGGCGGCCCCAACGACAGCCTGCTGGACATCTGCCCGGAATGTGCCAACCTGCCGCAGCGTCCGTGGTTTCAAGGCGTCTCCGCCTTTCCCTACACTGGGAGCCTGCGCCTGGCCGTCCACAACTACAAATTCCGCGGACAAATCTGCCTGGCGCCGTTTTTGTCTCGCGCCATGCTGGAAGCCTGGCGACAATACGGCCAACTGTCGCGTCCCGATGTCGTGACGGCAATTCCCCTGCATTGGAGCCGCACCCTGCAACGTGGCTACAACCAGGCGGAAATCCTCGCCCAAATGCTTGCCAAGCACCTGAACCTGCCGTACCAGCGGCTCCTGCAACGCAGTCGCTCCACCGGGCAGCAGGCACGGCTCAGCAGAAAACAACGCCTCGTCAACCTCAAGGGCGCGTTCCGGCTGAAGGACCGTCAAGCATGCGAAGGACATTCCGTCCTACTCGTCGATGACGTCTTCACCACTGGCTCAACCCTCGCCGCCGCCTCCCAGGTCCTTCTTGACGGCGGTGCCAAGGAAATCAGCGTCATCACTATCGCCAGGGATTGACCCCACAGGAATTTCACTGGCGCATGCGTTTTGACAAATGCTGTATTCTCCATGCGGCTAGGTAATGATTTTGTATCTTTACGCAATACGAGAGGACAACGACGGCGCACCCTCCCGAACCGCTAGCCTCTTTTACACCCTCACGCCATAAATCTTAGCTAATAATTTGATTTGCTGTAGTTTAACAATGGAGGAAATGTCAAATGAAAACCGAAGGTAAAATACAGAAAAAGGCCCAAAGTGCTGTGGACAAGTTATACAGTTCTGTTCGCAAGGTCATTGAGCAGGCGCGGGGCTTCGTTTCCATAGCAGCGAATACCGCTTTGGTACGGCAGAACTGGGAAATTGGACGGCTCATTGTCGAGGACGAGCAAGGAGGGAAGCGCAAGGCTGAATACGGGAAGGCGCAGATAGCGGAACTCGCCGAACGCTTGACGGTTGAATATGGAAACGGTTATACCGCTACAAACCTAAGATATATGCGTCAGTTTTACCTAGCCTTTCCAATTTGTCACGCACTGCGTGATGAATTGAACTGGACGCATTATCGCATTCTCTTGCGCGTAGCAGATGCCAAGGCTCGCGAGTGGTATATGAATGAATGTGTTGCCTGTGGCTGGGGAACACGCGAACTTGACCGTCAAGTCTCCACCCAGGCGTATGCGCGGCTGCTTTCCGCCGCCAACTCCGACCGCCGGCGCAAACGGCAGGAAGTGCCCAACACTCCTTTGCCAGATGCTCCCAAATCTCTGGTTCCTGCAGATTTCATCAAGAATCCCGTGATGCTGGAATTCCTGTCCTTGCCTGACGACGTGAAACTGCGGGAGACACAACTGGAGTCGGCCATCATCTCGCATCTCAAGGAGGTTCTGATGGAATTGGGCCGCGGCTTTTGCTTTGTGGCACGACAGCGGCACATCCACGCCGACCCGGACGACTATTTCATCGACTTGGTCTTCTACAACTGCATCCTCAAATGCTATGTCCTCATTGATTTGAAGATGGGCAAGATCACCCACAAGGATGTCGGCCAGATGGACATGTACCGCCGAATGTTCGACGAACTCATCTGCCAGCCAGACGACAGACCGACCATTGGCATTGTCCTCTGCGACGAGACGGACACCAACCTCGCAAAATACTCGGTGCTAGCCGGCAATGACAAGTTGTATGCAGTCAAATACAGCACGGTCATGCCGCCGGAGGATGTCCTGCGACGCGAGATTGCAACGCAGAAGGAACTATTCCGCCTCCAGATGCAAGAGAAGGACACTTCAAAACAAGTGATTCTGTCCTGAAAATGTGTTGTAGCAATATTTGAATAATGTGGCTAATGTAGGGCGGCCGGCACTGGTCGTCCTACGTTTCCATGCATCGGCGAAGAGTGGCTATCAGTTTCCCCAAAGCTCTCGCAACAGCTTCTTTTTCCGCAATATTTTGTGGAAAAAATAATTATGCAAGTTATATTATAGTAAGGGTTTTTTGTGCGCATTTACTGGCGCCTCCCGCCGGGCTGTCATTTTTTATCTAGGCAAGAAGGAGTTGCCAATGGCTACCAGTCAAAGAACGGACTTTCCGGAACTTTTCCCCTGTCCTCGTCAGTTGACGTTAGACGGTGGCGAGAGCAACTTGTCTCTGGACATCCGACTGACGACGGCGAATGTGCTGCCGATACAGAGGAAGGCAGTCCGCTCCATTCTGACGGCGTCCGGCGTGCGGGTAGTCGCCAACAAGAAGACATACGTGGTAGATGCCAAGGTGGACGAGCCTTCCGTCTTCGACCTGAAGAACGTGCCGGAAAACTGCCGTTACGACTATTATGAGCTGAAAATCAGCGGCAGCGAAGTCTTCATCCGCTCCCCCTACCAGGGGGGCATGGTCTGGGCGACCCAGACACTCGCCATCATTTTCCGCCTGCTCCAGGCAGGACATAAAATCCCCAATCTGACAATTCGCGACTGGCCAGCCCTGCCCGTGCGCGGTCTGTTCCTGGAATGCCATCCCGGCCTGGACAGAATGTCCACCTACGAATGGTATCAGACATTTGATTTTCTCTCAGCGCAGAAATTCAACCTGCTGGGCATGGAGATGTACGCCTGCGAGGGCAACTGCCGGCGCGATGGCGCGAATCGCCCGGCAGAATACCTGCTGTTCCCCATCGAGGGACAGGATACGCTGCACAGTGAGCGCCGCATCCGCTGGTACAGTGCCAAGGGTGACTTCTGGCACGATGAGCGTTTCGCCCCGCAGACGGCTCAAAGCGAATTTCTGAGCGACATCATCAACTACGGCAAAGAGCGGGGCATCGATGTCGTGCCAGCCATCAATTTCCTTGGGCGGAACTCTCTGTTCTCCCGCCTGATTCCCGGCATTTCCGCCAAGAACGCGAAAGGCGAGGCAACGGAATATTCCTTCTGCCTGTCCTCCCCGGCCACCAGGCAATTCCTGGAGACCATGCTGGGCGATTTCCTGGCCAAGTACTTCCAGAACGGCATCGAATATTTCCAGATTCTCCTCGATGCACACGGCGATCATCCCCATGCCGACAAGCCCTTGCAGGCAGAATCAGCCTGGTGCGCCTGCGCCAAATGCAAGAAAAAATCGCATGCTGCCCTCCTCGCCGACTATCTGCTGTGGCTGGTAAAATTCCTGCTCTCCAAGAATGTCGGCAAGTGCATCCTGGACTACGCTCAGCTACTGGAGGCCGGATTTGACGACAAGGCCTTCGCCGCTTTCGTAAAAAAACTCGGCACCCCCGAAAAGCTAGTCGTGCTCCTGCGAGGCGATGAAAAAGGACAGCCGCTCACCAGTCTGGGAGTCAAGGACCTGGCCAAACTCGGCGTGCAAACCTGGATGGCTCCGCTGTTCTGCCAGGGCATCTGCGACGGCTTCCTGCCACCAGTCACGAATGTGGACAAACTCGCCAAAAAGGCCATTACCGACAAGGCCAGCGGCCTCATGGGCGGCAAAGTGATTGATTTTTCCAGTGCCGACCAGCTTGCCGTCCTCTCCGCCTTCGCCTGGCAGAACACGACCGCCCTCAAGCCGGATAAACTGGTCCAGGCATGGTACGCCGCAGTTTTCGGCAAGGCGGGCAATGCCGTCCAGGAGGCTTTGGGAACCCTTGCCAAGGCGAGCTCGGAACCGGCCTACGCCGTCTGCCGCCAGCTCGATGATTTCTACATCGGCGACAAGGACAAGACTTGGCCGAAACCCTTCCCAGAAGCCCTGCTAAACCGTCTGTCCAAGCTGAAGGGGGCCGACAAATCGCTAGCCCAAGCCAGCAGCCTGGCCTCCAAGGCAATGGTCAGCCTGGCCAAAGTAACCCTCGCCGCCGAAAATCCCGCCATTGCCTCAGTCCTGCTGGACAGCCTGCGTGCCGATTGCGCAAGGCTACAGGGGGGTTCCGACATCTTCCGCTTCCTGCTGCAACTGCGTACCACCATAGCCAAGGACGGCGTTCACAAGCCCCTCGCGAAGACTTGCCAGGACGCAAGCAAGGCCTTGAAGGCGCAACTGACGGAGTTTGAGAAAGGGAAGGCTTCCTGGATTGTCTCCGATTCCCTACAGCCGCTGAGTTATCTTCTCATCTTCCTGCAACAGCTGGAGGACGACCTGAGGAACGTGGCCAACCACAAGAAGGGCGCGGCTGTCCGCTGGGTTCTGGACGAAGGCTGGCAGGTTCCGTCCAACTTGTAGATCGAGGTAGCGATGACGATAGCAGAATCGGTCAGGGGTGTTTTGCAGGAACTGGGGGAGAATCCAGACCGTGAAGGTCTCCTGAAAACTCCCGACCGCGTGGAGAAAAGCCTGCGGTATCTCCTGCGTGGCTACAACGAAGACCCCGATGAGGTCGTCGGCGACGCCGTCTTCCACGAAGACTGCCGCAATATGATTGTGGTGCGCGACATCGAGGTCTACAGCCTCTGCGAGCACCATTTGCTGCCATTCTTCGGACGCTGTCACATCGGCTATATTCCCAAAGGCAAGATTTTCGGCGTCAGCAAGTTGGCCAGGCTGGTAGACTGCTTTGCCGCCCGCCTGCAAATCCAGGAACGGCTCACACAGCAGATTGCCAGGTTCGTCAAGGACAAGATTGACGCCGAAGGCGTCGGCGTCGTCATGGAATGTCGCCATCTGTGCATGATGATGCGCGGAGTGGAAAAGCAGAACTCGCAGATGCTCACTTCGGCGGTCCTGGGCAGTTTTCACGATTCCGAGGCCACCCGCAACGAGTTCCTGCAGCTCCTGCAGCGCAACGTCTGACGGATGTTTCCGCCTGCCACCTCTTTCCAGCAATCTTCTCCACGGACAACGACGGCGCGCTCGGATGCGCGCCCTCCCGCACCGCTGTTCAGTTCCCATACCCTAACCACCAGACACAGGCATCAAAATGTCCATGACTTTGATTGAGAAAATCATCCGTGCCCACCTGGTTGAAGGCCAATGCCTTCCCGGCGAGGAGATACGCATACGCATCGACCAGACGCTGTGCCAGGATGCCACCGGCACCATGGCCTTCCTCGAGTTGGAAGCCATGGGCATCCCCAGGGTCAAGACCGAATTATCCATCCAGTACATCGACCATAACACGGGGCAGATGGGGCCGGAAAACCCCAATGACCACCTATACCTGCAAAGCGTCTGCTCGTCCAAGGGCGTCCTGTACTCGCGTCCCGGCAATGGCATCTGTCATCAGGTTCATCTGGAGCGCTACGGCATCCCCGGCAAGACGTTGCTCGGCTCCGATTCGCACACCCCGACGGGTGGCGGAATCGGCATGCTCGCTATCGGCGCCGGCGGACTGGACGTCGCCCTGGCCATGGCAGGCAAGCCCTTCAAGCTGAAATTCCCCAAGGTCGTAGGCATCAGGCTGAGCGGACAACTGCCGCCGTGGGTCAGCGCCAAGGACGTCATCCTGAAGGTGCTGGAGATTCTGGGCAGCAACGGCAATGTCGGCTGGGCGGCGGAATATTTCGGTCCCGGCGTCGCCACGCTGAGCGTCCCCGAGCGCGCAACCATCACCAATATGGGCGCCGAACTCGGCGTGACTTCCTCCGTCTTCCCCTCCGATGAGGCCACCCGCGAGTTTCTGCGCGCCGAAGGCCGCGAACAGGACTGGACTGAACTCGCCGCCGATGCCGACGCCAAGTACGACCGCATCATCGACCTCGACCTCGGCACTCTGGAACCGCTGGCCGCCTGTCCCTCGAACCCCGCTAACGTCAAGCGCCTGCGCGACTGCGGCGCCCCCGCCGTCTCGCAGGTGATGGTCGGCTCCTGCACGAACAGTTCTCTCAAGGACATGCGGCTTGTGGCGGCCATGCTCAAGGGCCGTCATGTCCATCCCGGCGTCTCCCTGGCCATTGCCCCCGGCTCCCGCCAAGTCCTGCGCATGCTCAGCGAAGACGGTTCCCTGACGGCCATGCTCGACGCTGGCTGCCGCATCCTGGAATCTGCTTGTGGTCCCTGCATCGGCCAGGGCTTCAGCCCCGCTTCGGGCACGGTCAGCGTCCGCACCTCCAACCGCAATTTTCTGAACCGCACCGGCACGAAGAACGACCAGTGCTACCTGGTCAGTCCCGCCTCCGCCGTGGCGACGGCTCTCACGGGCGTGCTCAGCGACCCGCGCGACGTCGCCGCCGCCCTCGGCATCGAGCATCCCGCCTGGCAGATGCCCGCGAAATTCGCCATTGACGACAGCATGGTGCTCCAGCCCGCCCCCGCCGGCAGCAAGGTTGACATCATCCGCAAGGAGACCATTGGCGAGCCGCCGTGCTGCCATCCCCTGCCCGAATCGCTGGACGGAGAAATCCTCCTGCAACTGGGCGACAAGATTACGACCGACCACATCATGCCGGCCGGAGCCTACTTGAAGTACCGCAGCAACATCCCGCGCTACTCGCGCTTTGTCTTCGAATGCTTCAACAAGCCGGGAGAGCCGACTTTCGCAGAGCGTGCGGAAGCCGTACGCGACCAGGGCAAGGCCGGCATCATCGTGGCCTCGGAAAGCTACGGCCAGGGCTCCTCGCGCGAACATGCGGCCATCTGCCCGATGTACCTTGGCGTACGGGCAGTCATCGCCTTCTCCATCGAACGCATCCATGCCGCCAACCTCGTCAATTTCGGCATAATTCCCCTCAGTTTCGCCAATCGCGACGATTACGCGCTGCTAGTCCCCGGAACCGCTCTGAAAATCGAGCGCATCCGCGAGCAAATCCAGGCTGGCAACGACATCCAGGCCGTTGCCATCGCCGCCAATGGCCAGCAGACTGCCCTCACCCTGCGCCACAGCCTCTCCGCTGAAGACGTCCAGCTTATCCTCAAGGGCGGCAGGCTCGCCGCCTGCTGAATCAGACTTCCCCCGGTCATGAAATACAAACTCACAGACACTTTCAAGACCCAAGGCGGAATCGCCTCGCTCCAATCCGTCATTCTGGAAGACGGGCGGCAGGCCGTCCTCAGGAGGTTGCATTTCGGCAAGCTCCTGAATTTCGGTGTCAGGGGAAGTTTCATCTCCGGGACGAAAATCCGGCAGGAACTGCAAGGCAACCAGAACATCGTCGTATCCTACGAACGCGGCGGCGTGTTCTGGCCATACGAGATTTTGGAATATGTGCCAGGCATCAATTTCCATGTGGCGATGAACCGCAAGGACGACTACCTCAAGCGCAATCGCCTGAACTTGCTCAGGCAGGCCGCCAAGGCCCTGGCCTGGGTCCACTCCAGGGGCTACATGCACCTGGATGTCAAGCCGGAAAACTATTTGATTCTGAACTCCCTAAAGGACGGCCCTACCGTCAAGCTCACCGATTTCGACCTGGCTCGTCCCGCTCTGGACAATGGCCCCCGGAGGCAGACTGGCACGCCAGATTTCATGGCCCCGGAGCAGTTCAACGAAAAGCGCTCCTACCAGGCCTCGGACGTCTTCGCCTTCGGCATCATGGCCTACCGCCTGATGACCGGCAAACTGCCCTTCAACGGTAGCACGGAGAAAAGCACCTGGAAGAAGCAGGCAAGCCTAACCGTCGTCCCCAAGGCCCCGCACGAAATCGTCAACGACATTCCCTACCGCCTGGAAATGGCCATCGTCCGCGCCCTGGAGAAATCCCTCTCCAAGCGGCTCCCGAACATGACAGCCTTCCTCCACGAATGGGACAGCTAGTGTATTGACACTAGGACGACAAAAAAAGTGCCGTCTCCCCGCCTGACCATGCCAGAACACAATGACGCATCGCTGATTCCAGTCAGTGTCTGGAAGGATATCGTCCAGTCCTGCAAAGGCGGCGGGGCTCCCCTGCCGTATTTGCAGGAAATATTTCTCATCGAGTGCCATATTGCGGGAACCACCCACATTGAGGGCATCGAGGCCAAGACGGAGCATCTTGCGCCCGGAAGTCCCGTCATGTTCCAGCGCGAGCCCCAGAACCCGGCAGATCCTCTGGCCATTCTCATCCTCAACGAGCAGAAGGCCAAAATCGGCTATGTCCCCCGCGACAAGAACGAGGTTCTGGCGCGACTGATGGACGCGGGCAAACTGATTTTCGGGCAGATTATCGCCAAGGAATATGTCGAGGACTGGCTGAAAATCACCATCAAGGTTTTAATGCGAGATTTCTGAGAATGAGCGAACAAGAAACATCGGCAAGCATAAATCTCGACGGCAAGCAGCCGAAGCCGAGCCAAGGATGCCTCCGCAGCCTGCTGCCGTATGCCTTTGCCGTCATTCTGGGGACGACGGCACTGTTCCTCTTCCGCTGGGGCTTTGTCTGTCCCGGCTTCGAGGCCGACCCCGATTGCTTCTACCATGCCAAAATCGTCGAACTGGGACCGTCCGCCTTCCTCGCCCGGAAATTCCCCGCGCTCAGCCAGACCACTTGGGCCGAACATTTCAGCGACAAGGAACTGGGCTTCCACCTTATCCTCTGGCTCGTCACCAAAGTCGGCGCCGCCCTAGGTGCGGAAAACACCTTTCCCTTCCACTACCAGGTCGTTTTCTTCGATTTCCTGCTGTTGCTGGCCTTCAATTTCCTGCTTTGGCGCCAGAAGTTCAAGCACCCGTGGATTTACACCCTGCTGCTAGTCAATGTCCTGCCCATCATGACCTACCGCCTGTTGTTCCTGCGGGCGTACCTGCTCTCCATGGCCATCTCCACCATCGTCCTGGCAGCATTCCTAGAGAAAGGCTTCTACACTAACCGCAAGCGCTGGTGGTTCCTGCTGGGCATCGGCATCCTTATCAGCTGGTCGTACAGTTCCCCACATTTGATTCTCCTGACCGCCCTGCCCTTCGCCCTCGCCGAGGCAGCCGCCACCCGCCGCTGGAAGCCCCTGCTCATGACCCCCGCCTGTCTGCTGGGCGGAATTGTTCTGGGCATGACCGTCCATCCTCAGTTTCCGAATACCTTTTTGATGTTCAAAATCCAGTGCATTGACGTGGTGCTGGCCTTCTTCCTCAACCTTGAGCCCATGCCCATCCGCGGAGGCCAGGAGTTCTACGTCCGCACCTGGCACATGGCCTGGGTATACGGTGGCGGCTATTATCTGCCGCTAGTGGGAAGCCTCATAGCGTGGCTTGTTCTCCACAAGCGCCAGGGTCTTCCCTTCCAGCGCCAGAATTTCCGCCTGACCGGCCTGCTCTTGCTGACCGTCATCACCTATTTCGCCTCCCTGTTCGTCTTCCGCGTCGCAGAATATGCCCTGGTCCCCCTCGTCGTCTTTCTGGCCGTCCTGGCCGCCGCCCTGGACAAATCCAGCGAAGTCCCCCTGCTGGAACTGCCGGAAACCTCAACCGCCGCTCCTCCTTTGCCCTGGGGGACAATAGGTGCCGCCGGCATGGCCATCGCCTGCCTGCTTCTGAACTGCTGGCAAGCCATAAACCTGCCGCCACAAGGCTTCGGCAACGTCCCCTGCTACGGAATCGCCCAATGGGCAGAGAAGAACAAACTGCCGCCAGGCACGGCCATTGCCAACCTCTCCTGGGGGGATTTCCCCATGCTGTACTACGCCATGCCGCAGTACTGCTACACGTATGGCATCGACCCCACCTTCTGCTGGAAGCAAAACCCCAAGGCTCTGATGTGTGTTGCCGCCATGCAGATGCTCCCCAAGGACAAGATGTTCACTCCAGAACATTTCGCCAGGCTGCTGCACGCCCAGTACCTGCACATACCCTGCCGCTATCGAGAAATCGCGGAAAAGCTCTGGGAATGCGGCTTTGTGCAGGTCTACGACGACTGGGACGGCATCATCTTCGACCTCTACCACCCCGCCCGCGTCATTACGCCCAATACCCCCAGGCTCAACAACCTACAGAAAGCCGCCTTGCAGCAGAACCTGCAACAGGAAGGCCGTTGACAACAACATCCTGCACAACTGCAATTTAACCGTTTATTCTGATTATGGCCAGTTCCGCCCTTGCTTACAACATCACCGAAGACCTCCTGTCCCGCCTGTTCAAGCGTGACGATATCCGCGCCCTCTGCCCGCAGGACCTGAGCCCCGAGACCGCCCAGGCGATTGGCCGGGCCTTCACCCGCCTGGTGACTGCGCGTCTGGGGCACGCCCCGCGCCTCGTCATCGGCAACGACGTCCGCCAGTTTTCGCCTGTGCTGAACGAGGCGTTTTCCCGCGCGGCTCTCGCCGAAGGCGCAGAAGTCCATACGGCGGGAGACTGCCCCACGGAAATGCTCTACTACCTCTGCGGGCAGGAGGAATACGGCTATGATGCCGGTATCATGGTGACCGCCTCCCACAACCCGAAAGAGTACAACGGGATGAAATTCATCTGGCGGAAGGCCGTCCCCTTCGTCCCCGCCGACTTGCAGGAATTGCGCCAACGCATGCTTGACGATGCCCCGGAACCCTTGGCTGCCGCACCTGGCGCTGCCGCGCTGCCTGTGGACAAGCGCACCGCTTTCACGGCCTACATGATGTCTCTGGCGGGCTGCCAGTCCTGGCCAACGGCAAGCGAGCCCGTGCGTGTCGTCATTGAGGCGCTTCACGGCGTTGGCGGACTCGGCTTCCGCCCCGTCGCCGAGGCTCTGCGCCAATACAACTGCGAGGTCATCATCGCCCACGAGGAACCTGACCCCGCCTTTCCCTTCGGCGTTCCCAATCCCCTGCTCCCTGGCTGCCAGCAACAACTCTGCGAGGCCGTGCTCAAGCACCACGCCGACCTGGGCATCATCTTCGACGGCGACGCCGACCGCGCCGGCTGTGCCACCAACGCCGGCGTCATGCTCAGCGGTTCTCAGGTCCTGACCCTCCTCGCCATGGCCAAACTCGACAATGCCGACATACGGCGCAACGAAGGCCAAAAGGCCATCATCATGAAGAACCTCTGTTGCAGCCGCCTGGTCGAAGACGTCCTACTCCCGCGCGGCGATTGCGAAGTCATGCAGACCCCTGTTGGTCACGGCGTCATCAAGCGCCTGATGCGCAATCCTGCCTGGAAAGCACGACTGCTCCTCGCCGGCGAACATTCGGGACACTACTACTACCCAGAGTTCAACTGCGCCGACAGTGGCATCTTGACCGCCCTGTACATGATTGCCTGCGTCCGCAAACTCAAGGCGCAAGGAACCTCCCTCGAGCAGGTCGCATCCGCCTGGCGGTCACGCTACCGGGAAAGCGGCGAACTCAATCAGCGCATGGAATCGTCCCAACTGGTCTTCCAGGCTCTCTCCCGCGCCTGGAATTTCCTGCGCCAGCGAGGCGGTCAGCGCTATGAAGTGCAACTCGACCCCGAAACCTACACCCCCCGCGTCGTCCTGACTGATTCCCCGTATCATCCCGACCGACTGCCGACCCCTGACCTGAAGGTGATTTTCCCCGAAACCACCCCGGGACAGTGCATCATCCGGCCCTCGGGCAACGAGCCCGTCCTCAGGCTGTTCCTAGAGACCTCCTACGGTGATGCCGACAATATGCAGCGGCTCGTCGCTGACCTCAAAGCCGCTATGGGCAAATAGTCAAAACCGTGGGAAGGATGCGCTTCCGCGCGTCAGCAAACCGCCGGCGACACGCCGGCTCACGGAACAAAATCGCCATTCACTCCCGATAAACCCACACCCCGAGGGCAGGCTTTGCCGTGGGTTCATATCCCCGTCCATCCCATTTGAACATATACTTGGCGAGAGGCAACCATTCCGGCGTGTCCGAAGAGGCACCGACGAGATTCCACCCCTTGACCAGCTCCGGTCCGTTCCAGGATGACTGTGTCATGTCGGGAATCAGCTCTATCCGCCTCTCGGTCTCCGAGAAAATCCAATAGCCGACGCCAACCTGGAAATCTTCAACCGACGCACAACGCACATATGCGTTGGATTCCACTCTCATCGGCACCTCAGCCAATAGCCTGCCCAGCGACTCCGCCGTGACGGGACGCGTCAGCGCCACCAGATTCCAACCAGCCTCCAGCTGGAGGCTCACGTCCTCCCCAACGACATGCAATTGCAAAGGATTGCTCAGACCATCCTCGGGCACAACCGCGTCGCTGATGAAGTCCACCGTCTCCTGGACGAGGTATGTCTCGCCCGTCACCGCGTCCAGAACCTTCAGGACAAGCCCTAGCTCCTCCACGCTGTCCCCCGCGATGCCCAGCTGAAACAGCCGGCCATTCGGCCCCTCGATGGGGTTGATGGCCCCGCGGCAGACGCCAAGGGCGTCGAACGCCGCCAGAATGCTCTCGGCGTGGTCGATATAAGTGCCGTCCGCCCGCAACACCTGAGCGTAGTAGGTCATGTTGTACTGGTACCCCGAGCCGACCTCCCAGTCCTCTGGCGGCTCGATCCTCACCTCCGCCCAGGAGAAAGCCGAAGCCAGAACCATCAAGCAGAAAAATAGCCTCGTCCTCATCTTGCCGCGTTCTCCTTCGCATTGCGGAAATCCACAGTTCCCGGCGTCGCCTGCTTGAGCATGTAGCCGCCGCCGGGACGCAGAATCAGGCTACCGTACCATTTGCCCCCGCTGAACGTCGCCTGCGCCCCGGCCTGGGGCTTCAGCAGGTCGTTGTTGTCAAAGCCGCCTTCCTTGAAGATGGCGCTGACCGTGGCCGCCGCCTCGCCCGTGTAGCCCAGCCAATTCCAGCCGGCGACCACGGCGAGCGGCTCAGCGCAGTCGGCGGGAGCGCCGCTGACCGTCAGCTCGCAGCTCCCCGCCGCCTGCTTGCGGAGCTTGTACATCCTCCCGGGCTCCAGGCGGAAGTTCGCCGGGGAGGGATACCATTTGCCGCCGCTGTAGGTCGCCTGCCCGCTCTGCGACTTGATGATGTCGCCGTTCGTCGCATGCTGCGTGTAGTTCTCCAGGAACTCCGCCAGTGTGCGCTCGCCCTGCTGGACGTTGAACGACACCCAGTTCCAGTTCTGGACCAAGGTGATGGTCAGGTCCGCCGTCAGCGGTTTGAAATGCAGTGTCCACGGCTCCTCGGTGTAGTTCTCGGCGGGGAGCGTCGACTCGCTGACAAAGTCGAACGTCTCCTTGATGTCGTGGATGGCTCCATCGCGCGAATCAAGAACCTTCAGCGTCAGCCCAGTCTCGCTCGCCGCGTTGGAGACGACGGTCATCTGGTACCATTTGCCGACGGGCCCCTCCTCGATCCGTGCCGTGCCGCGGCACTGTCCGGACGAGTCGAACGCCGCCAGCGTGCTCCCCGGCGCCTCCACGGGTCCGCCGCCGAAATCGAGGACGAGAGCATAGAGCGACATGTTGTACTGCGTGCCGGAAATCGGCGTCCAGCCCTGCGGCGGGATGACGCCAGCCTCGCCCCAGGCCAGCACGGCAGTCATGGTGATGATGGAAATGATGTATTTGCGCATTCTCAGTTCTCCCTTCACGCCAGGAACGCCTTGATGGTGTCACGCCTGTATTCCGACAGCTCGGCGACATCGGCAAACACGATGTCCGCCTCAGACACGCTCCAGCTCACCGTGGCGCTGTTCGTCCCGTCGGTGATGCAGTTGCCGCTGATGGTCAGGCTGCCCTGCAGGGAATTGTCGAAGACGAGCGTGCCGCCGTCATCGACGATTGCATCGTTGCCCCAGCCCGCGCCGAAGAGGTAGATGTCCTTGCCCGCGCCGCCTCGCAGGTCGTCGTTGCCTGTGCCACCGATGAGGACGTCATCGCCGTTCCCTGACCACAGATGATCGTCGCCGGCTCCACCCTTCAGCAGCAGATCGCCGGCATATCCGCCCGCGGCCGCCGTCATATCAATGACATCCCTGCCGGCGCCTCCCCGGATCTCGGCAATGTTCGCCAGGCGAGAGCCAGCGAATCCTCCAGCAGCGACAGGCGTCAGCAGATCAGTGAACATCAGCGCGTTGTCGCCAGATGCGAGCTGGATGACGTCGTATCCGCCCGCCCCGTCGATGGCGTCGTAGTACCGCTGGAAGTCGGCAATTTCCACTAAGTCATCGCCACCATTCCAGCACGCGACATGGTATGTTCCCCAGACACCGTTAGGCATCAGGATGAAAGTGTCATCGCTTGCGGTGCCTATGGTTTTTGTCATCTCAAACTCCACGCTAGCAACTGTCCAGTCAGAGACATTGCCAAGTGAATCTGTTGCGCGAACACGATAATGAAATGTTCCTCTTTGGGAGAAACTCATGCTGAAGTCAAGCATATTCTCCCCTGAATGCCTAACGAGGACATTGCGGAAGCTGGCACTGTCAGAAATCTCGATTTCATACGCAGCAACGCCTGCTAGATTATCTGTGGTCTCCTCCCATGAGAAGTAAACAGTATTATTGTCGACATAGGCTGAAAGAGATGTTATCTGGTTTGGTGGAGTTTTATCAATGTTGTTAACGGCGTAGCTAGTAACCTCGGAAATATTCCCAGCAGCGTCAATTCCGCGGAAATAGACTATGCCATTTGAGGAGAGGACAATTCCGGACGAGTAAGTCTTCCAGGAATTTAGGTCTGTTGAATACTGCTTTGTCTTGGTATCGCTGTTGAAGTTGGCAAAAACCGTAACGCTCTGGCTGGTCGGGGCAGTAGTGCTGGCAGTTGCCGTCGGCTTGGCGGGGGCGGTCTTGTCGATGTTCGTTACCTCGTAGCTGGCAACCTCGGAGACATTGCCCGCCGCGTCAATGCCCCGGAAATACACCGTGCCGTTCGAGGAGAAAACAATGCCGGAAGAGTAGCTTTTCCAGGTGACGTTGTCCGTCGAGTACTGCTTCGTCTTCGTGTTGCCACTGAAGGTTGCCGTGACTGTCACGTTCTGATTGGTCATGGCGGTCGTGCTGGCCGATGCGGTTGGCTTGCCTGGCGCGGTCTTGTCGATGTTCGTCACGGCATAGCTCGTGACTTCTGAATAATTACCAGCAGAGTCTATCCCACGGAAATATACTGCGCCGTTCGAGGAGAAAACAACGCCGGAAGAGTAGCTTTTCCAAGTGCTGTTGTCCAGCGAGTACTGCTTTGTCTTCGTGTCGCTGCTGAAAGTCGCCGTGACTGTCACGCTTTGGTTGGTCGGGTCTGTCGTGCTGGCTGTTGCCGTCGGCTTGGTGGGCGCGGTCTTGTCGATGTTCGTCACTGCATAGCTCGTGACTTCAGAAACATTGCCAACCGCGTCAATGCCACGGAAATACACTGTGCCGTTGGCGGAGAGGACGACGCCAGAGGAATATGTCTTCCAGGTGCTGTTGTCCGTGGAGTACTGCTTCGTCTTCGTGTCGCTGCTGAAGGTCGCCGTGACTGTCACGCTCTGGTTGGTCGGGGCTGTCGTGCTGGCTGTTGCCGTCGGCTTGGCTGGGGCGGTCTTGTCGATGTTCGTCACCTCGTAGCTGGCGACCTCGGAGACATTGCCCGCCGCGTCAATGCCTCGGAAATACACCATGCCGTTCTGGGTTTTGGTCACGCCAGACGAGTATGTCTTCCAAGTGCTGTTGTCCAGCGAGTACTGCTTCGTCTTCGTGTCGCTGCTGAAAGTCGCCGTGACTGTCACGCTTTGGTTGGTCGGAGCAGTCGTGCTGGCCGATGCGGTTGGCTTGCCTGGCGCGGTCTTGTCGATGTTCGTCACGGCATAGCTCGTGACTTCTGAATAATTACCAGCAGAATCTATCCCACGGAAATATACCGTGCCGTTCGAGGAGAAAACAATGCCGGAAGAATAGCTTTTCCAGGTGACGTTGTCCGTCGAGTACTGCTTCGTCTTCGTGTCGCTGCTGAAGGTCGCCGTGACTGTCACTTCCTGGTTGGTCGGGGCTGTCGTGCTGGCCGATGCGGTTGGTCTGGCGGGCGCGGTCTTGTCTATGTTGGTGATAGAATAGGACACTATTTCAGAGACATTGCCAGAAGCATCTATCGCTTGAAAATATACTGTGGTGTTTTCCGTCACAACAACAGGCCCAGTATAATCACGCCATGCACCAGAACCAATGCTATAGAGTTTCCGGGCAAGTTCTGTGTCATCAGCGAAGGAGGCACTGACAGTCACATTGCCATTGGTGATCGCAGTCGTGCTCGCCTTCACATTGTAGACGGTCGGTGCAATGTTATCGGTAAAGATGTTTAGCAACAAAGTGCCGTTATACAAGGAAAGACTGTAGGTTGTAGCTCCATTTGACAAGCTGCCGCCTGGGGAAAGTGTGCCGAGGTATTTACCGCTGGTAGTCCTGACAGAGATAGACGCACTGAAGCTTTGGGCATAGTCGGCCAAGACATATTGACCGCCTTCTTGCCTGTCTTGTACTGTCAAGGTGAATTGTGCGTTAGATGGGTTATCAAGATAATCATAACGATTTATGAGGACCCCATCATTGGCTATTTGATCCGCCACAGTAAAGTCAACGATTGCCCCGGCATTAAGGTAGACGGATTGGTTTAAATACATATTCCCCATTAGCTTGCCGCCACTGGAGATTCTCAGTTGACCGTATTGTAATTCGATGCCATTAGCCGTGCCGCCACTTCTAACATACATCCAACCTCCATAGATTGTTGTGCCATTAGCCGTGCCACCTACTCCAACATAAAACGAAGGCGGAAAATCACCACCATCCCAAACGAGGTGCGTATCATATGCTTCACCACCGCTCCAAACAACAAAACTACCACCGCCGGTGACATTGGTAAAGGTAGCAACGCCACCTCTATAAACATACATAATATCTTCGTCATTAATATCTTTATTAGTCATATACGACGTATAAGACAGCAAGCGGTTGTTGGCTCCAAAGTAGCAACCAGAATATGAAGACTTGAAAGTGGCGTAACCGCCATCAAGGACATCAACAGTTCCGACGCAAGGAGTCCAATCGATGTTTGTAGCCGTTCCACCGCTATCAACATTCATGACACCGCCGAGGACAGTCGTGGAGTTCGCAACGCCGCCTCTAACCACCATAACTCCACCATATTCAGTTGTGTAGTTCGCCCTGCCGCCGCTATTAACATACATTCTGCCGCCGTTAACACTCGTGGAGTTCGCCGTGCCACCGTTGTTAACCTGCATATCGCCGCCGCTAACCCTCGTGTAATTCGCCGTGCCACCGCTGTTAATCCACAATGAGTCAGAACCGTAGATTATGCCCCCGCTAATTGATTGGGACTTATTAACATAATAATTATAAGCGAATCTCTGTAATTCCTCACCCTCATGTTCATATCCGAATACTATGTGATTTACCTCATGGGCGATGACGGAGGCTACAAGCGAGGTTGCTGTAGCGGAATCAAGGAAGACAAAAGCATTGTCGTTGCGGATTTGGTTGCCGACGTCAATGGTCTCGGCGAGTCCGAGGAAATCGCCATAGTTGGCAAGTGCGTCAGTCTTGCCGACGAAGACGGTAGAGTACTCGTCGATTTGCGGGAGTTCGGCAGTGAAGATGATGTCCTCGCCGAAGGCATCATTCAAGTAGTTAACGATGAGCGAAATGTCTTCAAGATTGAAGTTTGAGTCATTGACTATGATATTGTCGATAGTGATGTCCAGTTCCCGGTTACGGTAGGAAGTCTCCGCGCCATTGAAGTCAAGGTAGACTATCTGCGGATCTAGAAGCGCCGCTTCTGGGGTGACAGTCTGGACGCCGCTATTCAGCATGAGCAGTTCTTCTGGCATATTTTATTCCTGCATGTTGAGATGTGATGATGAAGGTATGCGATATAGGAACACTGATGCTTGCGACTGAAGAATGGTCGAAAAAACTCTCATTTTGTGGCGCATCGAAGTTTAGAACGATCTACAGGAAAGGACGAAAGAGATGCTCAAAACAGAGTGCCATTCAGTATGCTTCGGTGTGAGAGCTAAAGATCCTCAAAGCATAAAATCGACAGCATGGGTTCGTCGATTTTATCAGAAATGAAAGTCATTTTTCTCTCTGTACTGAGATATTATGGTTGAGGTGACGACAAAGCATTTAATGTAATGTGATTAAGCTAGTTTGCAAATCTTTCCAGAAGATGATTTGATCTATGATTTGTACATAACACAAGTAACCTAGAAGTCAGAACCTTTTTCCTGCCACCGCTAACGCTGTTCAAATTTTATGGGTGGTAGGCCGGTTGAAGCCAGCGGGGGGTGTTAGACAAAGAGTGAATCTGTAGCCAATTGTTCCTATGGACGCGCAAAGAGCGTCCTATCGCCTTTCCTACGGCTTGGTGGACTATTTCCATTTCATGGTTTGCAGCAAAGCCTGACCATGACGCAGTCTGACGGCAAGATGACGCTTGCCGACGTGGCAGTTGGCGAGAGGCACCGTCAACGCGCCGCCAGCGACCTGAGAGAGATCTGCCGAGACCAGGAGATAATACGGCTCCTCGCTGGCCGTGACGTCCCATAGTTCCAGGACGCCAGTCGCGCCCTGCTCCACCTGCAGCACCACCTCGCGCGGCAACTCCGCCGTGAACTCGACATGGTTGAAATAGACCAGCGACTGCTCATTGAGTTGCAGGCCCTGTTCCGTCTTGGCGGCAGAAAGCATCCAAGAGGCGCTGTCGGCAGTCAAAGTTGACCCCACCTGCGCGGACAGTTCTTTCACCAGGGCGAAGTCTGTCCACGAGCCGAGACTTTGCTTGGCAGTTGCCTCGCCTGGGTAATTCTCTCCCTGCAGGAGAAACGAGCGGAAGGCACATTCGCGCCCTTCGCCGAAATACCGCAACATCAGCGTCTGCTGGCCCTGCACCGATGCTAGCGGGACGGCAAAATCCTGGAAGGAGAACCAACCACCAGTGTCAGGCACCTCCAACTCTGCCAGGCAACGATCGGGCTGGCCCTGCCCCGACAGCGCCCACAGCGACAGCCTGCCGCCAGAGTTCTCTGCCGAGCAGGCCACGCGGAACACCAGGCTGCGAACTTCGCCCGCGCCGAAATCCGCCCCGCCGAAACTGACGGCGGCGCCGTCGCGCAGTAGCACCCAGTTCTTCTTTTCCTCGGGAGAGTTCTTGTCGAACCCGAGCGTCGTCACGTCCTCGCGGTAGCCAAAGACCTGCCAGCCGCGCTCGGCGGCGACGAACTCCGCGCCAGGAACCGCCTTCCGTTGGCGCTTGGTGTGCAGACGCGGAGTGTAGAGATGGAGAAGTTCGCCAGAGTCGAAGGTCGCGATGCGGCGCATGGTCTCGCCCACGCTCTCCGCCTCTTCGCGGTTGTCGTCAGCCCCCAGTAGCCAGATTTCCGTGGCATGCGGCGGCAGGATTACGATCGGCACCTCCTCCCGCGTCAAATCGACATAGCGGACCAGCTGCCCCTCGGCGCACACGGCGAGTTTCGTCAGGCCAGGATAGTCCAAGATTGGCTCTACCCCCAAGGGAACTTGCATGGTGTTGGTGAAGATGATGAGGATGCGTCCGTCCTTCAGGCGGCGCCACGGGCAGTGGAGGATTTGGGCTGTCGTCACTTCGCGGCTCGTCTTGCCGTCGAGACCATTGCCGCCCCATTTCTGCGTCACGGTCGGGACGGGATGGCGGAAATTGAGCGGACGCAACATATCAGAGGCAAGAAAATAGTCAAGGAGCGCCTTGCGGACATGGGCGAATTTCTTCGATTGAAGACGGATTGGCGTGGCCAGGCGGACATCGTCAATGTGGAGCCAGCCAATCTGCTCACCGTAGCAGAGTTGCTCGGCCAGTTTGGCGAAATTCGAGTCGTAGGTGCCGTTACCTGGCCCGAACGCTTCGAAAGCGCGCGAGGTGAACTGGCAGCGCCCGCCACTGTACAGTGACTGGAATAGCGGGACGTGCCCCGGCTCGGTGAAGCGCCAGGTCATGAAACCGTCAAGCGTGCTCACGTAGACCTCGCAGTTATCCTCACCGTCGCGCGCCTGCTCGGGAAATTCCTCGCGCTGGCGCTTCAGCATCTGCCAGTAGCCGCGCACCCAAGAGGTGGGATCGCCCAACGGATGCCCGTGGTCTGGATTGAAGCAAAGGACGGGGACGCTGCAGGGAAGTTGGTCGAAATATGTGCCCTGTATGCCGTGCTCGTGCATGACCGCCGTCTGCTTAGCCAAGAGTTCTCGGAAAAGTTCAGTCTCATGGCAAAGGACCGCGCAGTGCTTAGGGCCGTAAGTCTCCACGAAGAGTTTGCCGTTCTCCTGGATGACGCCGCCGCGTTTCGCCTCCTCGGAGTTCTCGCGCGGGACATAGTTTTTCACGCAATTTTCGCAGAAGCCCCACAGTCTGGCGTTCAGATAGGGATGCAGATAAATCCCCTTGTCCGCGCAGTACTGGAAATCCTTTTTGCTCCTTTCATTCGGGAAAAACAGCGGCCAGCCCTCCTCCGGCATATCTTCCCACCAGCCAAACCAGATCGCGTAGGGAACCTCGAAATATTCGCGCAGATACTGACCAGAACCGGAACTCGGCGCGCCAGCCATCATCACCATCCACAACAGATTGTCGCGATACCAGCGCGGCGTATCCTGCCGCGGCAGTTCCGTCACACGCCAGGGAGCGTGCGTCTCCACGAAACGCTTGTAAATCTGCCCTGCCTCGAACCAGTCGCCGTGGTAAAGTTGGAGCACTCCAGGACCAGCGGCGCGGAAACCGTTGCCGCCCACAGTGCCGACGGCACGCCCCACGGCGTTGGTGCATCGAAGTTCCAGAATGCCGTTCAGACCTGTCGCGGCAAAGGTCTTGACAGCGCAGTCCGTCGCTTCGAAGGCGTAGTAGACGCCGTGACGCGCCTCGTCAAAATAGCCGAGGAACTGCATGGAGGCCCGCGCCGAGGGATACAGTCCGGAGATGAAGGAATTGCCTGTCGGATTGTCGCGCACGACTCCGCTGAACAAAGGGAAGACCAGTTGATCGCGCTTGCCGGGGAGTTTCTTCAGGTAGAACAACGGAAAGACGACTTCCTTGAGGTACTTGTTCGGTTGCAGATTCTCCACCTCCAAAGTCTGCTCCAGTCTGCCGTCCGCGAAAGTGAAATGCGAGCGACAGACAAAATCTCCAAGGCGCTGCCAGGAAACCACGAACTCCCAACCCTGGGACGTGCGCTGCAAGCCTGTGACTTCGTAGGAAACACCAGGCGTGAAATCATAAATCTTCACGCCGCCCAGCCGCAGGATCCAGCCGCTGCCGCGGCCATCGAGCGTATCCTCGCCAGTTGCCGACGAGAAGATGCCCAAGACGGGATAATTGCCCTGCCCTTGACCAGTCGCCAGCAAGAGACTCGCCTGCTCTGTGTGCAGCCAACGGAAACCATTGTCCTGCATATTCCAGTCCTCGGTCAGTTTCGCCACTTCGCCAGTCGACGTCAGAAACTCGCGGTTACTCGCCACCAATTTGAGCAGTGCCTGCTGGTCATAGCCAGTCTCCGCGGCGCGCCGTAGCCCCCCCAACAGCCAACCCAGTTCCGTCTGTTTGACACCCTGACGGCAGGAGTCGAGCAACGATGACAGTTCTTCTGTGACGGCGAAAAAGCCAGGCTTCTGGTGATCAAGCAGCGGACAGGCTGCGACCATGGCCTCGATGTCACCAGCCGTCAAGCTGCGCGCGTACAGACCGAAATTGCGGATTTCTCCGTGGAGACCATATTCGGAGATGATGCCGTTGCCAAGGATGACACTAGCGTCAGTCTGGTCTGGTTCGCTGTACAGGAAGAATTTGGAGTTGACAGCCTCGCCGTTGATGTAGGTCACGCAGTTGTAGCCGACATTGCCCTGGGCGGACTCGTTGACGCGCTCGAACACGATGGCAAGGTGCATCCAGGTCTCCAATTCGGGATAGTTGCCGCCGAAGGATGCGTTGTTCCAGTTTCTCTTGGCAGTGCAGAAACTGAGATTGGCGACGTCGTTGGTCCGTCCAATGAACCAGGCATCGGGCTTGAAGGCGACCATCATGTTGTCGTCGGAGCGGCCGGAGCCCTGGACATTGGCGTGCTGACGCAGCACCGCCGTCAAGGAGAAGCCCTTTTCTGTGACATTGAACGTTTCGCTGCCGTGCAGCGTCGCTGCAGCCTGCTTGCCGTCCAGACACAAGTTGCCGTCCTTCAGTTCCGCGCCGCCGTCCAGCGTCACCATCGTCGCCGCCTCCGGGGCGGAAAAATCGACTTCCAGAGTCTGCGGCTGCCGACGCAGCACGAGGCGCATTAGGAACTCGCCTTTGCTGGAGGGCAAATCCTGTGCTGTCGGCTGGAAACTCTTGCCGTCATCATCACTGTAGAGGCAGCCGTTTTCAGGGACGGTCGTATCAACGCCCAGGTAGAAGAAATCATCATACGTCTTCTCGTTGACCTTGCGGATGGTGATTTCCAGTGCCTTTCCTGTAAGGCAGGACAGAGGCAAGGGAATCTCGGCCCATTGGGCAGTGCGGCGGGGAAAGCGAAAATCTCCCATGGGCAGGAGGAGGCTCTGGCCATTGGCCTGAATGGACAAATGCTCAGTCAAACCGTTCAGAGGCAACTTGCGCACTTGAGCGCTCATGTCTGCCACCGCGCAGTACATCTGCAGACAGACCTCGCCGACTCCCGTGCGCCATTCCTCCGGCAACGCCTCCAGGTCGAAAGTCTTCTTCACCCACCGCTTGTCAAAAACCATGGGAACCAGTTTTATCGCCTCGGCAGGAACCTCCTGCGATGAATCATTGGCCAGAATAGCCGTTGCCGCCCCGGGATTTTCCACCCGCCAGCCCGCGAAAACAGAAACGACACAAAAAAACAACAGACAGAAAAATCTTGTCTTCATAAACGCTCCCGCTAAAAGAAAGCATTGCCTAAGCAATTTGTATTATCACCTAATACAATATAGCGCCTTGGCAGGCGATTGCAAACTTGTAACGAAAGAAACTGCCGATTAACAATAGCAACACTTTGCTATAACATAGCCAAAACATTACATATCCTCAATGGGTCAGCATTCTCTAAAGAAATGTGCGATAGGAAACTAATAGTTACCTTGCTTCGTTTGCAAATGGTGTGACAACGATTACTGTATGTTTGTTCCCATTAGTCAACGCTATATGTGTATTGCTGAAGCGCCAGGAAAAGAATAATGCTGAAACTTGAGGACATCAAACGCGGCTCTCAGATTGCCTGGCTTGTTCCGATGGCAATCGCCACCATCAGCGTTGCGGAGATGGTTTACCGTGATGATGAGCATTCACTTTCCTTGGCCGAGGCAGGGCTTGCCTGGTCTTTTGATTCGCCCAGCCGGGAGTTCAAACTAGATAAAAGGAACCTGACTTGGATGGCGTTAGCATCAACAAGGAATTGGTAAAATTGCAGCAAAAGGCCGTCAGGCCGGAGGAGACGCTATGAAAAGATTAACAACTGATGACATATTGGGGCTGATTGCCAATCCTGAAACCGACAAGGTCGAGTTCAAAGAGGCAAAAAGCGCGCTTCCCCGTTCTTTCTGGGAGAGTTATTCCGCCTTTGCCAACACCAATGGTGGAATAATTCTGCTCGGTGTGAAAGAGGAGGAAAAGAGAACATACCATGTCCAGGGCGTAAAAAACGCCGAAAAACTGATGCAGGATATATGGAACAACGCCAACAACCGCCAGAAAATCAGCGCCAACATCCTTTTCAACCGTTGCGTCTATGCCGTCGATTGCGGTGGTAAGACTGTCGTTGTCGTGGATGTGCCACGTCCCACTTGCCATGACCGCCCAGTCTTCGTCGGAACCAATCCCTACACCGCCTCCTTCCGTCGCAATGGTGCAGGCGACTATCATTGTAGCGAGGAGGCCGTTGATGCCATGTTGCGCAATCGAAGCCACGAAGCAGGAGACCGGCAACTGGTTGAAACCTTGACGATAGCCGATTTGAACCAGGACACCCTTCGCCGCTACCGCACTCGCCTGCAAATGCGACGTGAAGGCGCACCCTGGAATGAAATCGATGACGAGACATTTTTACTCATGACTGGTGCAGCAAAACGCGATGGTCAAGGCATTGTGCGTCCCACACTGGCGGCGCTCCTCATGTTCGGCAACTTCGGCAACATAGTTGGCGAATTCCCGCACTACTTTGTGGATTACATCGAGAAACTGGATGACAATCCGCGATACAGTGACCGCATTTCGCCACTGACCGCAGACTGGAGCGGCAATCTCTACGATTTCTACTCCAGAGTTGCCTCGCGCCTAACTGCCGATGTCAAAACACCATTTGCCCTGGACAAGGAAATGTACCGCATCGATGACACTCCTGTCCACAAGTCCATTCGGGAATGTCTTGCCAACACACTCGTTCATGCTGATTTCTACGGACGGCGTGGCATTCGCATCGAAAAGCATTTCCGCCGTATCACCTTTGCCAATCCAGGAACCTTCCGCGTTCCACTTGATATAGCCATTTCCGGTGGCACCAGCGATGCCAGAAACGATGTGCTCTTCACTCTCTTTGCCTTAGTGGAAATCGGCGAGAAGTTGGGCACGGGTCTTGTCCAACTCTTCGCTCTCTGGGAACAGAACGGCTGGCCCCGCCCTGAGTTCGAGGAACAGTTCGCCCCTGAACGCACCTTCCTTACGCTGGACTTCAATGATCCAGAGGATAACACTCCCCAGAAAACGGATGGCACTCCCCAGAAAACAGGAAACCATGAGCAAGAAAGTGGCGATGAAAATGGCAAAAGGGGCAATGAAAACCGCAAAAGTGGCATAGAAAATACCCAGAAAGGTTCAGAGAAAAACCAAGAAAGCGGTGAGAAAATAGCCGAACATGAGCAAGTAAACAGCAGAGATTGCGATGAAAATGGCAAAAGTGGCCCAGAAAACAGCGAAAGTGGCAATGAAAACCGCAAAAGTGACAATGAAAAACAGTCGCCTGTCATAGAAAACCCACAGGAAGGTTCAGAGAAAACACAGGAAGGTTCAGAGAAAACACAGGAAGGTTCAGAGAAAACACAGGGAGGTTCAGAGAAAACACAGGGAGGTTCAGAGAAAACATCACAAAAAATTCTCAACATGTTAAACCAAGATAGCATGATGACAATAGCGCAACTAAGTAAAATGCTAAGCATATCTGAAAGAGCTGTTTCGAAACAATTGCGAAATCTCCAATTTCAGGGTCGTCTTCGTCGCGTCGGTCCAGACAAGGGTGGGCATTGGGAAGTTCTGGAGACTAATTAGAAGTTAACAATGGCAAATAGTTCAAAATAAAATCCCCAAAAAACTTATCTAAGTGGCCTTGCCGTTTGAGGACATCAACCACGATTTGGAGAAGTAGGAGAATACAACTAACGAGAAGGCGATAACAGATACGCTGGAGATTTAGAAGATGTCAAAGGTTGCATATAGTGCAAGCAAAAAACAATTTATTCAAGATTGGCGTACAAACCAGTTTATGAATAAAATGTTGCAAGGCGCAATGAACAACCGTATAGGTTATTCACCTGGTGAAAGACGCAGTTGGGACGCCAATGCCGCTAAAATAGTAAATTTGCTCGAAATATCTGATGTTCCCGACGATGTTCAGATTGCCTTTGAATATAAGAATCCTCTTGCAGGAAGGATTGATTGCATGCTCTTTGCATTGGGCAATGACAACAAAAAGCATATCGTCCATATTGAATTGAAGCAATGGAGCAATGATACTGTCTCTCAGGTTTACGAAACTGGAATATTTAATGTTGAAGCCTTTATTGGAAGACAGTATCAAATTGTATCACATCCTTCTCAACAGGCCTTAAGTTATCAACAAAATATTGAGAATTATATCGAGTTTGTGAATGAACCTGAAGTTCAATTAGGCGGGCATGCCTACTGCTATAACTACTACTATAATTCCCAGCCAAATGATCTTTTTGCACTACAATATGAAGCCGTGATGAAAAAGTGCCCGTTGCATGGAGCAGACCAAGTTAATGATTTTGCACACAGACTGCATGAATTATTATCCGGTGGCAAAGGACTTAGTGTTTTTTCTGAATTCATTAGTTATCCAGTCAAGCCAACTAAAAATCTTATGTCTTGTGCGGCAAATATGTTCAAAGGGCAAAGGGAGTTTATCCTTTTGGAGGACCAACTTACAAGTGCCAATACAATATTCGGGATGGTTGAGGCAATTCTGAACAATCCGGAACAGAAGATGGCTTTGATTGTAAAAGGTGGGCCAGGCACAGGAAAGACGGTCATCGCACTGCAGGTCATTGCTGAATTGGCCATGAAATATCCAATGCTTAAAGCATTTTTTACAACGAGAAGTTCCGCGTTAAGAGAAACATTGATTGAAAAATTGAGTAACATCACATCTGAAAATGGTGGATGTGCGGCTGGACTTATTCGACCGATTTTTGATTTTCGTCCGGCATTCTTCAAGGAAAATGAAGTTGATGTCTTGTTGATTGATGAGGCACATCGCATTCAGCAATCTGCTAATTTCATGACAGACAGGGGTGATGTATTCACTTTCCTGCCACAGACATTGTCACTTATGTACACTGCGAAGGTTTGTGTTTTCTTCATTGATGACCATCAAGGGGTTAAGAAAAATGAAATCGGAACCTCAAATCAAATAGAGTTTTATGCGAACAATTATGACAGACTTATCAATGAATATAAGGAAAAATACTGCCAGTCTATACTTGCTGGCAAGGAAAAGCGAACTTACCCTATCAAAGATGTTAATCATTCTATTCGTAGTATTGATGTTAAAATGATTGAACTCAATACTCAATTCAGATGTAATGGATCAGATAATTACCTTGACTGGCTTGATGATATCATATACCACGATGAGACGACTGTGCAGAGTAATGGAATTGGTTTTTCAGATGAATACCAATTCCAAATTATGGATTCCCCGAAAGAATTAGAACAAATGATTCGTAGTCTGAATTGTCCAGTTGACAACAAACATCAAATTGCTCGTATTGTAGCAGGTTGGTGTTGGGAGTGGTCCACAGATCTTCAAGAAAATGGAGATTTGAAGCGAGATGTTGTAATAGGGGATTGGTCAATGCCATGGGAGACCCAAAACAAACAAGCAAGAAAACCATTTCGTAATCAATATGCTCCCTCTGCCAATCTCTGGGCCTCACATCCCAAAGGCATTAATCAGATAGGGTGTATCTTTTCTGCACAAGGTTTTGAAGTTGATTATGTCGGTGTGATCATGGGGCCAGATATCACCTATGATTCCCATAGGCATTGTGTTGCAGCAATACCTGGTCATACTTATAGTGTTCCCAAAACAGGTAATTACGAAACTTATATTCGGAATATTTATCGCGTTCTTTTGTCTCGTGGGCGCAAAGGGTGTTTTGTCTATTGTTGTCATAAAGAACTAGCAGATTATTTAAAAAGAATGATTCCTAAACAGAATGGGAACAATAAGGCGATTGATAGCATAACTCCATTGTCATCCATCGTTATTTTCAAAGAAATCGAGGAAAACCAAAAATGGGTAACACACCTACCTTTCTTTGAAATGAGAGCAGCCTGTGGATATTTCGGCAACGGGGAATCCGTTGAGCCATCTGGCTGGATTAAGGTTTCTGGAATGGGACACCTTAATCGCAATATGTTTGTTGTCCGCGCTTCTGGGAAATCCATGGAACCGCAAATTCATGATGGAGATTATTGTGTTTTCAAGGCAAATCCGGCAGGAAGCAGAGTGAATAAAACTGTTCTCGTTCAACATAGAACTGTTTTTGACCCAGAAAATGGTGGTGCATACTCCATAAAACAGTATAAGAGCAAGAAGCATTATGATGAAAACGGTGATTGGACACACGAAGATATTATACTACAACCGCTGAACTCAACCTATGATCCGATAATGATTAATGAAACTGAAGCAGAGAATTTTCAAATTATAGGAGAATACATTGGAACCATTAGTTAGAAACAACGTTTTTTCCGTTTGGGAGATTCTGCTACAATTGACATGCCATCTTAACACTGTGTGGAAGGCTGCGACAGGCGAGTTGCTGGCCAAGATGCCTGAGGCCAGCGAAGACATCCGCCGCCGGCGTACTTCCTCTACACGATGTGCAAGCGCAAAGGAAACGCGGAGAATGACCAGTTGGCACGTCATCGTCAAAGCCAGCATGGATTATATTAAGAGCAAGCCGGAACAGTTGGAATTGTTTTAAGGACAAAAAAGGAATTTGCCATGATTAATAAGTTGGGAATCAAGAATTTTACAGTTTTCAAGAAGGCATGTTTTGACTTCGGTCCTAATCTGAACATCATTGTCGGCAACAATGGTTCTGGGAAAACGCTTCTTCTGAAAACCATTTATGCCATGAGCAAGTTCATGCGTGAATTGCAGAAGAAGGACGGAGCACATTTTGAACATAAATACATTGTCTCTGCTTCCAACGAAAAACTAAAATCCTTGTTTTCCGTATTCAATGTTTCGGATTTAGGAGATTTACTGAATTGGGATACGGTTTCCCATGACAAGAAAATCACTGGCTCTGTTGCAGAACTTAGTAATCCGGAAAGTCTGAAAAAACTCTTTCTGGGAAAGTTGGAAGCATCTTTGGACATGTGTACGTCAGTAGGGGATAATGCATACGACTACCAAGCCCGTTTTTCCATCGAACGGGCATGTTTCAGTAACAAGTCATCAAAAAATGATTGTTTATACCCGTTGCAGGCCTTGCCAAAATGCGTCTTTTTCCCATGCAGGGAGTTACTGACCATCTTCCCGCACTATCTGGCCTTGCGGCAAGAATATATTTTGCCCTATGATTCCACGTACGATGACACGATTGGAAAACTCGGTATGCCAAAAAGAAATGGATTGTCCATGAGGCTGAAATCCATTATTTCTTCTTTGGAAAAGGCAATCAATGGAACAATATTCCTGAAGAATGAACACTTCTATTATCATGGGGAAAACATGCCAGTCGGACTCAATTGGGAAATTGACATGATTGCAGAGGGATGGCGTAAGATTGGCATGCTTCTACAACTTATTATGGGCGGCAGCCTCCGTGAAGGCTCCGTCTTGCTTTGGGACGAACCAGAAGCCAATCTCAATCCTTTGTTGATTAAGTTAATTGCCCTAACCATTGTGGAATTGTCTAAACTGGACATCCAGGTCTTCATCACCACTCAAAGCCTCTTTTTGTTGAATGAACTGGAAATCCTGCTAGCGAAGCAGAAAATCAAGGAGGGCGTGCGTTTCTTCGATTTACGCCAGGGCAAAGCACCGCAACAAGGAAACACGCGCTCTGCACTGAAGAACATTCTGCTCCTTGACGAGGAGATGAAGCAGTCCGACCGATATATGGACGAGGAGGTCTGACATGCCCAATCATTTCAGGGAGAATCCTTTTCGAGAAAAGAGACTGTTATTTGACTTTGGAACATCGCAAGGTGCTACTCGCTATGAGCAATGGCCATCTCACATAGAAAAGTGGCAAAATGAAGGTAAGACTGCTGTAGATTTCATCTACCCTGATGAGAATAGCCAGATACTCTTTTTTACGGAAATCAAGGACTACACCACCATAACCAGGAGCGGACGTGCAGGTCAAGGCACCTACAGCATAGAACTGGCACAGATGGTTGCGCAAAAAGCAACAGATTCCATCGCGGGATTTGAACTAGCGGCTCAATCAAGAGATGACAACGAGCGTAGTTTTTACAATTCCTTCAAAGACTGCTTATATCGTGTAGTCTTTCACTGGGAATTCAAGCGAAGTGTCAAAATAACTCGCCGCAAAATCTATATGCGGCAAATGAAAAGTAAACTTAGGGAATTACTACATGGTGTCTGCACCCATGTGGCTATTGAAAATATCAAGGATAATCCATCCGCCTACTGGACTGTTCGTAGATTAGGGAGAATTGAAGCATGATGCCTTGGAAACAAATTGCCAAGCAGCACAGGGGGGTGTCCTGGAAGGCACCTTGATGCAGGCTGCTGATTTTGTGGCAGATCTTTTCAACGTATTGCACAGGGGAATGCCTCTCCCGAATACATGGATGCGGAGAAATTCTATGCCCGCACCTACATCACCGAGGGGATGCGCCTGCTGCTGATTTCGGTTGTTCCACGGTTGATCGGCAAGCCGAGCGTGCCTGTCCTCCATAGCCTTGGCAGAGGAGGAGGCTCGGCCAATGCGCCCTGTGGGAAAGCGCGCCATGTCCGGTAGGGCGGCGAGACCCTTCGCCGCCGTTGTGCCCATAGGGAAGTGTGCGGTAGAGTTTGGCGGGGATAGAAAGACGGCCGTCAGAAGGTGATTTCAACCTTTCCCGTCGCCACCTGTGGCTTCCGGCCAGGCAGGACGATTTCCGCCTCTGCGCCATGGGGGATTTCAAACTGGCAGCATATTTTGCCGTCACGCTTTTCCCAGGCGGAGCGGAGCATGCCCAGGGGGGTCCGATACTCAGCGCGCACCCAGTCGAGTTTGCGGGGGAACTGCGGAGCCAGGCGGATTTTCCGGAAGCCTGGTGCGGCAGGGGACATGCCCGCCAGGAAACGGTACATGAAAGCCGACACATAACCGCGGATGATATGGTTGCGGGAATTTTTGCCGTTCCACGACTCCCACAGGGTAGTGGCGCCGCGGCTGACGATGTTGCCGTAGCCAGGATATTCCGTCTGCGTCATCCATTCAAAGGCGTCATCGACATAGCCGTTTTCCCCCAGCATTTTCAAGACTTGTTTTGTGCCCCGGAAACCCACGTATGAACGGTGGTTTTCCTTTCTGATTTCCTTCACCAGCATCTCTATGGCTCGCTGACGGCATTCCTCTGGCACTACCCCCGTGTTCACGGCAACTGCAGTAGACGCCCAGAAGTTGTTGTCGTACAGTCCAGTTTCGTGGCTATAATAGTTTTTGTTGACGGCCTCGCGCACTCGGCGGGCCTTGGCCTCATACTTCAGGGCATCTTCTTCCTTGCCCAAGTACCGTGCGAGAAAGGCGACCTTATGAAGCATATCGTAGAAATCGCAACTTTCCATCACTGTCGGGTCTTTCAGCATATATGCCGCACCAGAGACATTGCCATTCAGCATTTTCTCTAAAATCGGATTGCAATAATCACCGTATCCCAGGTGGTAAAGGTCATCGTCACGGGTCATGCCCAGGAAAAATTCCGTCGCCTTGCGGATTTTCGGATAGTATTCCGCGATGGGTTTGTCATCGCCGTCAAATTCCAGGCATTGGAGACAAAACTCGATTTCGAAGCAGGCAGAGGTAGGAGTGATTTCGTTGAAGCCCCACATGGTTGTCGGACCATGCGTGCTGAGGCAGCCATCGGGGCGCTGCGTGTCCAGCAGGATGTTTACCAGCCTCTGGATGCCCTTGCGCGGATAGAAATTCCACCAGCCTGTTTCCATCCCCATCTTGCAGTCTCCGCCCCAGCCGAATTTTTCCCTGGTGGGGCAGTCAGTCGGCACGCCGACGAAATTGCAGCGGTAGCCTCGGCGGGTAATCTCCTGAACCTTGTTCAACATGTCGCTGGAGGAGGCGAATTTTCCCCGTTCCGCCAAATCCGAGCAGATGAACAGGCCGTCAATGTGGTCCAGGACATTTTCGGGATTGCTGAAGGTTATCTCGACATATTGGAATCCGTGATAGACCAGCGTCGGATGCCAGGTTTCCGGGCCGCCGCCTTTGAGGATATACGAATCTTTCTCGAAGCGCTTCATCCCCATGTTAATGGTGGAGACGTCGGCGCGCCCTTCGTCATTGAGCAGTTCGCTGTACTGGATGTCCAGTCTGTCGCCGGCGTTGCCGGAAACCTCGAACTCAACGACCCCGGAGATGTTCACGCCAAAGTCGTACACGCGGGAATTGGGCGTCGGACGCCCGACCTCGACGCCACGCAGACGCTGTATGATTCGGCACGGTTCGTCGGTGGTCAGTTCCAGAACACCTCCAGGCGGGATGGTGCGCAA